>Ga0316193_10002517_pt1 | contig 12937 bp, 10 predicted proteins | sample MerIslsedime2_MG_FD_207735 | JGI IMG/M metagenome (GOLD analysis project Ga0316193, IMG submission 207735) | Coastal sediment microbial communities from Maine, United States - Merrow Island sediment 2 | ecosystem: Environmental > Aquatic > Marine > Coastal > Sediment | place: USA: Maine...
TGACCATTATTTTTAGCCCGTGAAACCTTTTTTTTCTGTTTCACCGGGGCCATGATTCCAACATTCCATCATTCCATGTAGGCGGCACAAAACCAGTGTCGTTAAAAGCTGCATGATTTCAATATATTATAGAAATTCCGAGACGTTTAATTAGGGAATTTATAGTTGATTTTTGCGGTCATCTAAACTAATTACATGCGGCCAGTTCGATATTGTAGATATATGGATCGTTATCAATTTGCTGAAAGAGTAGAGGGATGGTATCGACGTTTTTTTCTTTTGGGGCCCTTTTTACATCAGCCCTTTTTGTTATGATGGGCGCTAGCATGTTAAATACCCAACTCAGCTTGCGCATGACTCAGGTGGGATTTTCAACCGCGACCATCGGAATTACTCTGGCATGTTATTTTCTGGGACTCGTGTTTGGGTATTTTTTATGCCATCGTTTGATTCAGCGGGTTGGACACATCCGGTCCTTTGCCGTATTTGCCGCTACCGCCACAATAATCATTATTTTGCATGCCTTTTACATATCAGCTTTTTTTTGGGCGACGCTTAGACTTTTTAACGGGATTGCCAATTTTGGCTTATTTATGGCCGTCGAGAGCTGGTTAAACGAATGCACCCAGAGCCAAAACCGGGGAAGAGTTTTTTCTATCTATATGACCTTAACATATGTGGGAATCGGCATCGGACAACAATTTCTCAATTTGGGAGATGAAAGCGGTCAAGATTTGTTCTTGATTGCGGCGCTTTTTTTCTCTTTAAGTTTGATTCCGGTGTCCGCCACACGATCCGTCCATCCTGAATTACCGCAGCCGGCCAGATACACTTTTAAGGCGCTTTTCCAGAAAATACCCGTCGGGATGCTAGGGTGTTTCGCAGCTGGCCTGGTAAACAGTGCGTTTTTTTCGATGGCCCCGGTTTTCGGAACCAAAATCGGCCTCTCTGTCTTTCAGTTGTCTTGGTTCATGTCGACAACCGTTATAGGAGGTTTTGCTGTGCAATGGATCATCGGCATTGTCTCCGACCGATTTGACCGGACACTCATTTTGTTCATTATTGCGTGCCTTGTCGCATTGCTTAGTTTCGGTATCATGATAAACAACGCAACCTCCTACAATTGGCTTCTGGTTGAGATGGCAATTTTTGGTGGACTTATATTTGCGATCTACCCGGTGGCCGTCGCCCGAGCAAACGACGTGTTTGAAGGTAAGGATGCGGTTGCCGTCAGTTCCGCACTTTTGCTCTGCTACAGCATTGGTGCCATCTTCGGTCCGATACTAGCATCTATTATGATGACGCTGTGGAAAAACGCCTATGGGTTATATGTATACTGGTCAACGGTCACCGGGATATTTGCTGTAATTACCATTTATTTAAAACAAAGGGAAAGAGTCATGATTATACCACCGGCGGAGCAGGTCAATTTCGTGCCCATGAAAAACACCTCATCGGTTGCAATGGTGCTAGACCCCAGAACGGATGCTAAGAAAGATAGAGAAACCCATTGAAAGAAATCTGCTTCCTAAATGGGATAAGTTGGGATTCGTTTGTAGTTCGATTAGGGAGAGAGACATAATGAAAAAAATGCATCCAGACTAGTTTCTTTTTGCTTATCGGATAAAATCTATGATAAATATCCTCGGCACTTTATAAGAAGGATAAGTAGTTACAAGGAATATATTGGGTAGCCAAATAAGCATCGATAACCTGTAAGCGAAAAAGCGACAATGTCCAACCATGCCCAAAGCTATGACAGCCACATCAAAAGCATATATTACCTGATCGCAGGCGTAACCGTTTTCTCACTTCAAGACGTCATCATCAAGTGGATGAGTGACAAATATCCAGTAAATGAAATCGTATTGATTAGAAGCTGCTTCGCTATCATTCCCATTCTATTCATTGCCCATTTAGAGGGCGGGTTACATTTATTGCGAACAAACCATTATTGGGGGCATATAATTCGTTCCTTCTTCATGTTTGGCGCCTATATTTGTTTTTATTTATCTATGGCTGCACTTCCATTGGCTGAAACAGTCAGCTTATTTTTTTCAGCTCCGATTTTTATAACAATTTTTTCAGCTACATTCTTGGGTGAAAAAGTTGAGGTTCGAAGCTGGATAGCGGTTTTGGCTGGCTTCCTCGGTGTTATTGTAATGTTAAGACCCAGTTCTGAAATCACAGATCCGGCAGCCCTTTTAGCGTTATTAACGGCATTATTTTATGCCATTACATCGATCATTACCAGAAAGTTAGGAAAAACTGAAAACGGCGTATCAATGGCTTTTTACGTTGCAGTCATGTACATTATTTTCTCTGCGCTTTTTACCTTGACTTTAAACAACATCGCTATCACCCCAAATACTCATCCCAGTTTTACATTTCTGTTTCGAGAATGGCACCTGCCCTCGCAAGGTGATCTATTTCTTTTGATGATAATAGGTCTTATCGCTGCATCAGGGTTCTATTTTCTTGCTCAGGCATATCGATTGGCGCAGCCATCGACAATCGCGCCTTTTGAGTATATTGCAGTTCCCTTGAGTGTCGTCTGGGGTTATCTTTTTTTTAAGGACATTCTTGAATTTCAATCCATTGCCGGCATGATTTTAATTGTTGGAAGCGGGCTATATATATTTGGGAGTACGAAGGGATTAACAAACAAGTATATGTTAAGCATATTTAAGACAAAAATAAGAAGGTGATGGGACCCAATTTTAAAGCTCATTGCCATAGTTTGCCAAGTCTTCAACTTTTTTTAAGAATTGCAAGTGTAAACGTGCCCAAGTAAACATCGTGAAGGATCCAAAAGGCTTGTGAATTAGATAAACAAATCCACAATAAAGACGAGATCAAAATGCTAAGATTTGCTGAACTAATCTAAAACCACCGGCCATTGTGGGTTTCCCCTGGCCATACCACAAGATTCGCCTATTGGGGATTTCGTGCCAAATCAAATCCTCTCAACAAACTGATTCTATTGTATATTTGTTCAGCTAATCCAAATAAGAGCATTTAAAATGCGAGTTTCAGGAAAGAAGGGTTGCCGGAATTATTTTCACCGGATATGAAATGGGGCGTTTGTCGGCAAAGGTTCTCTTGGATGCAATTGATCAGGAAGTCAGGATTCCAGTACAATATTGTTTGGACGCCGACTTAATCGTAAAGAACTCGTGTCTGGAGTTGAAGTAGTCACACGGCCAAACAACATAATACTACATTACCATTACATGATATAACGACGGTAATGGGTATTAAAAATAAATCTTTTTAACATTTTTTTTGATGGCAACTTAGGAGTTACCATGAAAATCGGATTTATTGGTCTTGGAAATGTTGGTGCCAAATTGGCCGGAAGCTTGCTGCGTAATAGATTTGATCTTACTATACGGGATTTGGACGAGAAAATAGTCCGGTCATTCGTCGACAAAGGTGCGGCCTGTGCGGCTTCACCAAAACAAATGGCAGAGCAAGTTGATATAGTGATTACCTGTTTGCCTTCACCAGATGTGTGTTCTGAAGTAATGGAAAGTGGTGATGGCGTCATCGCCGGTCTCAGCCAGGGAAAAATCTGGCTGGAGATGAGCACGACCGACGATGCGGAGGTCTGCCGGCTCGCCAAACTTGTTGAAGAAAAAGGTGCCATGGCTATGGACTGCCCGGTATCTGGAGGATGTCATCGCGCCGCCACCGGAAATATTTCTATCTTTGCTGGTGGAAAGCGAGAAGCGTTTGAACGTGTTCTTCCCATATTGACCACCATGGGGCGTCGTATCCTGCATACAGGTCCCATCGGCACTGCATCAGCGTTGAAAGTCTTAACTAATTATTTATGTTCTGTATACCTGGCCGCCCTTGCTGAGGCTTTTACAGTCGCTAAAAAAGCGGGATTAGATATGAACACAAACTATGAAGCTATCCGTATTTCTTCTGGAAACTCCTTTGTTCATGAAACAGAATCCCAGGTGATTTTAAATGGCAGCCGTGATATCAATTTTACCATGGATTTAGTAGTGAAAGATGTCAGTTTATTCGACAAACTGGCCAAATCTAACAACGTTCCGGTCGAGATATCGCCCCTTCTTGTGAAGATATTCAAAGACGGTATGGATCGATATGGTCCACGCGAGTATTCCCCCAATATTATCCGGCGCCTTGAAGAAGCCTGTGGTGTTAAGTGTTTAGGTGACGGCTTTCCAGCAGAAATTGCTGATGATGAGCCTGAACAACAAGGCTGTGAGGTCACACCTCGTTAAAAGAGTCGGTACTGAATCGATCATTAAAGCGTCATCAAAATTAAGATGATTTAGGCGGCCGAATGTACTAGTTTCTGGCCTACAGGACGTACTCATATTTCTCCTGAAAGTTAATAAGTTATTCTCCATAGCCGGATACAACCATCTATGTAATGTTTTTTAGTCATGATAATTATACATTCACAATTTAGGGTTGCAAGCGATTGACATCTATCAAGAAAAAAGCTTGTCCTTGTCGGAAAGGCAAACTGAATACCCTCGTTTTAGATTCCCTGGACAAATCTAAAACGCCCGAAAATTGTGGGTTACCCCTGGCTAATCCACAATTTGATCAAAGTAGAGATTACGTGCCTGGCCTCATAACGTGCCTAAGTCGAATCCGGTCAATATTTTGGTTTTATAATGTATTTGTTCAGATAATCCACAACCGGTCCGCAAATTTTTCGCAATAAATCGTAATTTTTCCTAAATTTTTGAATTTTGCCCGCAGTTTATAGTAGGATTCTTGGGTGGGATTATCGATTTTCTCGTGGTATACATCCGAGTGTCTAAATAACGCTCTGTTTCAATAGTGGCTTTGCAAAAGTCAATTTGGTTGGCAAACCATTGTTCAAAAACGAGGAATGAAGAATGAGGTGGAAAAGAAATTGGCCAGAAAGAAAACCAAGACCCGCTGTAAAAGCTCTTTCAAAAAAACGAAAGGATGAGATTTTATCTAAACTGGTTGGCGGTATTGAATCATCACCTGTCCTTTCCTCCCTGAATATTAGGGCGAGAGCTCTTCGTGGACGATTTTACATCGAACAGTTATGGATGAATGATTCTGACGAGCTCGAATCTGCAATTATTGGTCGAATAACCCCTTTGGTTACCCCCCGGGGGAGAATGTTGCTTGAGGCTGAAAAGAGCAAAGGGAGCTGGTACGAAGTCAAAAAGGGTAATGCTAAAACACTCATCGAACACATCGCAAACGATACAAAGGGCACTTTTCACGGGCTCGGCACATTAAACAGAAGTCTTTGTGACGCAGGGGGTGATCAACGTCTACCGGTAAAAATGGATGAGGAGCTTAATTTCACATACAAAAATACCGGCAAAAAATGTTCAACTCAAGAGGCTCTTTATCATTTTTTTGACATACCAATAAATGTAATAGCGGAACCATCGGGGTGGTATATCTATCACCGAAAGCCGGTTATTGCCGAGGTGAGCCATGATCGAAAAAGCGTTCTCGTCAGATTCATGTCACGGGATCGGTACGGTTCGGATTTTGGGGGGACATGCCTGTATAGCAAAGTAAACGGTGATAAATGGAATGCATACCCCATCAAGCCTAATCAAAGCAAGAACATAAAAACATCCATTTCATGGTTGGAAAAGCGAAAATGGGTTTCGTGGTGATCTTAAAAAATTTTGGGAGAATTCCGAACCGGGAAATTTTTATCGCAGTGTGCAGACTGCGCCTACAAATCCACCAAAAATTTGAACTATGATATTTTATGTTTTCTGTACAAATCCACAATCTCGGCGGACTACAGATTGGGTAATCAGAAATCTATATTCTGAGCTGAGTGTGGATTACGTGCCTCAATCTATAATCGCTAATTAACTAAAATTATTTCATATTTGTTCAAGCAACACCCAATCAATCCGGACATATTTGGATTAATTCGCAGATTTTCCTGGACGGCCTGAATTTCGAACTCGGTTTATATCTGAATTTTGAGGATAGGATTCAGGCGGTGGATCGAGGCCATTTAAAACGATTGCTTGCTGTAAGATATGCTTTGGATATATTAAACGCTAAGCCATTGTCTTCATTGCAGATATATAGCAGAAATCTAAAATGACACTTTCAAACTTTCAGTTTTTATTATTTATGACCTCGTCATAATTGATGGGACCTCTTTCCATATTGTCTCTTGTTAATCATTAAATTCCTGCTTTTCTTGCACTGAAGCCTTAAATCAGCTCTTTTTACGGTAATGAATTCCACCGTATTGGTAGAAAGATTTATTTGGATCGATTTTTACAGGATAGTCACCCATTGAATAAGCAGCCTCAAGAGTTTCGCCAGAATCACTAATTTTGAGGAGTCCGTATCCTGCCGAGCCATTAAGCGTATCCTCCCATTTTATTTTATACCAAAGGCTTTCTTCACCATCAGTCCATTTTTCAGTAATCGAATATGGGCCTGCCCATATGCGCTCACCTGTAGTTTCAATGTAAGAAGCCCAAGTTCCATCAGAATTATAATACCACATGGAATTAATGGGTTTTCCATCATATTTTTCATTTACCCATATACCGTATAACTCTTCTTTTTCCTTTGGTACATAAGGCTCATCAGCATGAACTGCATTAGCAAATAGAAATATGCGTATTCCGCTCGATTCCGGCCGGCGATTCCGGAGGAAGCCGGCCACCCATTCCGATTGATTCCGGCCACCCATTCCGGGGCAAGCCGGCCACCGATTCCGGACGACTCCGGCCACCCTCATTAATGTCATACTGCTGAATGCGGCGCTGGTTAGATTCTCAATAAACCGTTAGAATGTACCTCCAATTCTAAATTCAGGAGGTATATATGCCAGCGGAGAGATTAACCATGCGCAAAATTCGAGAAGTTTTTCGACAGAAATTCGACTGTGACATCAGCAACCGCCAAATCGCTATTAGCTGCAACATTGCTCGCAGCACGGTTGGTGAATATTTATTCCGTTTCCAGCAGGCCGCCCTGAGCTGGCCGCTGCCCCAAGACATCGACGATAACCAACTCGAGCAACTGTTGTATCCCCAACTGCCGGCTGTCGCCGCGGATCAACGCCCCGCTCCGGACTGGTCCTATATTCATCAACAGCGGCGGCACAAAAGTGTCACTTTGATGCTGTTGTGGCAGGAACATAAAGAGCAATATCCCCAAGGCTATCAATACAGCCAGTTTTGCCATTTGTACCGGCAATGGGCCAAGCGCATCGATCCGGTCATGCGTCAGGAGCATCGCGTCGGTGAAAAACTGTTTGTCGATTATGCCGGGCACACCATGCAAGTTTATGATCTGCACGCCAACCAGATGCGCGAGGCTCAAATCTTTGTGGCCGTGTTAGGCGCCTCCAACTACACTTATGCGGAAGCCACCTGGAGCCAAACGCTGCCCGACTGGATTGCATCCCACAGCCGCGCCTTTAGCTTCTTTGGCGGAGTTGCTCAAATCCTGGTGCCCGACAACTTGAAGTCCGGAGTCAGCAAAGCCTGTTTTTACGAACCCGATATCAATCCCACCTATCTGGATATGGCCAACTATAGATTTACATAAATATAATTTCACAAAAAACAAGTAGGAGGCCCTGGACAAATATCAGATTATATGCGATATATCTTCAGATCACTGCGAAAGGAGTCTGAGGATATGCGAATACGATTTGGCAAAAGTATCTACAAGCGTTTGGAAAGTGAGCTTAAAACAGCCCAACGGTTGAATAATCTAAGATTATATAAAATCACCAAAGCCATGCTAATGATTGCAGATGAATATCGCATTAGCACCATAGCGAAAATACTAAACGTCAGCACCAGAACCATATTTCATTGGCTCTCCAAATTTTTGGCGGAGAGGTTTTCCTGGTTGCTCGGTTATCATTATCACGGCAGAGGTCGTAAATCGAGTTTGACGCAGAACCAAAAACAAAAATTGTATCAAATTGTTGAGAAAGGCCCGGAAAAATATGGCTTTGACTGTGGCATCTGGACCTCGGCTATGATTGCAGAGGTGATTTTGCGTGAATTTAATGTCACATACAACCCCCGATATTTATGTTCTTTGCTCAAAAAAATTGGCCTGTCCTATCAAAAAGCGGCTTTTGTATCCGATCATTTAGACGAAGAAAAAAGAAAATACTGGGTTGAAGTTACCTGGCCCGCGATTTTAAAGCAGGCACAAGAAAAAAATGCTGTCATTCTTTTTGGTGATGAAGTTTCTTTTGCCCAATGGGGCTCGCTTTCAAGAACATGGGCCCCGAAAGGCAAACAACCTAAAATCAAGACTACCGGTATAAGAAAAGGGTTAAAGATGTTTGGTGCCATTGAATTTTTTGACGGAGATTTCCATTTTATGGAAACTGCCGATAAGTTCAATGGCCAGACATACAGCCAATTTTTAAAACACTTGTTAAACCAATATAACCGTCCAATCATTCTCATAGAAGATGGTGCCAGATACCATGGTGGTAAAATCGTTAATCCCGTCAAAGAAAAATACAAAGATGAAGGCCGCCTTTTTGTATACCGACTTCCATCTTATTCGCCCGATTATAATCCCATAGAAAAATTATGGAAGAATACAAAAAAGGATGCGACTCATTGTAAATATTTTCCTACTTTTGAAGATTTGAGAGCTTCTGTAATAAAAGCTTTCGAAAAGTACTTACAGGATGCTGAAAAAGTTATTTGCGTCATGAAAAAGCTAAGAGCAAATGCTGGTGTAGTATAGCTTTTTCCTTACGCAATAAGTATGAAATTATTTATCTGAAAAGCTATAGCCGTAAAATGAAGAAACAATTTCATCAAATCCAGGAATAAATCGATAAATTGTCAAATTCAAAGATCAAAGATCTGACCCATTTTTTTCTCTTTTTTTCAGAAATCTTCGGTAACCTACCCGGCCCACCAGCCCTAATTAAGACCAGCTGCACTTACCGACTGAGGCAGGATTTAAACCATCTGTCGCTATCAGAAGATACCGTTCGGTTTGTTGAGGAAGCCTATCAATGCGTGCCTAAATTTCTCTCGGAACGGAGAACTGTTAGGCGAAATCTTGACAATCAACGTTATAAATGTTGAGTGTCGATGATTAGAAGCTGGGGTCCTGCCTTTGGTCCTCATCTGCTGCGCCCTCGTCCTCCTCGATCACCATTGTATCCACCTTGTCCTCCTCGGCCACCGCCTTGTCCTCCTCGGCCACCGCCTTGTCCTCCTCGGCCACCGCCTTGTCCCCCTCGGCCACCGCCTTGTCCGCCTCGGCCACCGCCTTCTCCGCCTCGGCCACCGCCTTGTCCCCCTCGGCCACCGCCGTATCCCCCTCCACTACCGCGACTTTCGGTGCGAGGGCGAGCTTCATTTACTTTAAGCGTTCTTCCTTTTAGCTCTTTGCCGTTTAGGCCATCGATTGCAGACTGCCCTTCCGCTTTAGCGGCCATTTCCACGAATCCAAATCCTTTTGATTGGCCGCTTTGCTTGTCTGTTATAATGGTGGCGGATTCAACCTGCCCGAATTGTTCCAATGCCAGCCGCAAATCCTCTTCGGTGACCTCGTACGACAAATTTCCCACATAAATCTTCATTCCAATCTCCTTATAGAAAAGTTAACACTTTGTGCGCTCTTTTCTCCATCTCAAAACGGATCTCAAACCTTCTTGTGCGACCCTTTTTCCTTGGAGCTCGTCGAAAATGGCAAAATTTAAAGCATTTATTACATCAATGTTCCTCTCCTTTTCGTTCGCAAAAGGTTTAAGATTAAGAGTTGCACGGAAAATGGCCTTAAATACGCGTATCCGATCTTCTGTAAACAGCTTCTGAATAATTTTGTGGGGTTTTTCCGCGAAACCGACTTCATCGAGACGCCTTTCGATGTAGGTTAAGGTTCTGACTGTTACCTTAAACCCTAAAATTTTTTCCAGATACATCTCTATAGCAGGCGCTAATGGCTTTTGACAAGCCTCATTCTCGCCAATATCAATTGAGCTGGGCTCATCGACAAAAACAGAGGCTGGTATTCCTTCACCTTTGGCGGTCTTCTTTAGACTGTGGGCTTCGGCCTGGCGACATAAATGCTCTGCCTGAAGAGCGGCGACCTGAAGGTAGGCGCTGAGATTATAGAAGCCTGTGTGTATATACTCGGGCAGGGCTACGCCACTTCGACTGCGTACGTATCTGTATTTGTGATCAATTTCGCCCCACGCTTCCTCAAGAATAGTCCTCAATTGCAACTCGAATTGAAGATCCTCCAATCCAGAAGGTGCATCGGTATTCTCGCCTAACTCTACCTGGTAATGGATGGATGAGTATCCGCTATATGCGATATCTGTGCCATCTGATATCGACCCGCCAGGGGCGACCGGGAGAATGAAGGATCTTTTTTTATCCGGTCCTTTTACTAAACGTAGGATTTTCTCTTCGGACAAAAGCCTGAGATATGCCTCGACTTTCTCTACATCTGAAAGACGTAAGCAGATCATTCTAACGCCCAAAAGGTCTCCGATTTTCATTTGATAATTTTTTTCCGAAATGGGCGCTTCTCCGCCTTCAAGTGCTTTATTTTGCTTATCAATTTTTTCAATAAGTCTTAGCTCATCTTTGATGCGATATACAATGGTATGCAGACTTCCTTTGGGTGAGGAAGGATCGTCTCTGATCAGATGAACCATGTATTCTGCAAGCTTTTTATATCTTTCCTTTTCATTAAAAAACGAGATGAGAATCGCTTCTCTCGGGTGTTTCTTCATATGACAATTTTCCCGAAGCGTTGAGGGTAACCGTGGGTATCAACTTTATAAATTTATGTTGTTTGCATTAAGCTACCGAACGCATACAATTAAGCAGCTCTTTGACTGCAACGGTTGCGATACCGGAATTGATATCGGACATGGCATAGGGAATGACCAACTCGTTGTTATGAATTAACGCACCGCAGGAATAAACAACATTGGGAACATAGCCCTCGCGCTCTCTCTCATGCGGGGCAATCAACGGCTCCTCCAAGCGGGCGATGACTTTTGTCGGCTTTTCAAGATCGAGCAGGATGGCGCCGATGCAATACTTGCGCATCGGCCCGACGCCATGGGTGAGCACAATCCAGCCTTCATTGGTTTCGAGGGGTGAACCACAGTTGCCGATTTGAATGAATTCCCATGGGTATTCAGGCTCCTGGATGATTTGGGACTCTTGCCAGAAATGGATATTGTCTGAGAACATGATATGATTGTTTTCACCGTCCTGGCGCGAGAGCATGGCATAGCGGCCGCCAATTTTGCGCGGGAAAAGCGCCATGCCCTTGTTTTGTACGGCTTTACCGTTGAGCGTTAAAATGTTGAATTTGATGAAATCCTTTGTTTCGATCAACTGCGGTAAAATCGCGCCGTTATAGGCGGTATAGGTCGCGTAATAGACGACCTCACCGGTATCATTGAAAAATTGAACGAACCGGGCATCTTCAATGCCCCTGCTTTCGTTTTTCGAAACGGGAAAGATCACCCGTTCGGATAAGCGGTGATCGGGGTGGAAGCTCACCTCATAATTGGAATCCGCCAGCCAGCACATGGCATTGAAGGTTTTGTTTTGGCGCGCTTCCGAAAATTTCGGTTTTGCGCGAAGTATTTCAATTTTTTCTATTAATTCATTATAAGCAAAATCTTCCGGCAGCTGGTCAAGAATGTGGGCGGTGATCTCATTGCTAACCCCCATCTCGTTCAGCTTGAGCTGGAAAGGATTGCGCTTGTAAACCGGGTCTAATTGGAGATCCGGCGTTTCCACAAAATCACTGAGCGAATCGAAAAGGAACGCATTGTGCTGGTCAAGGACGCCGCTGCGAAAGACAATTGACGAAACATGGCCTTCGCCGGTTGCCCGCAGACTCATGACAAAGCGCAAGCTGCCTTTTTTCAGATGGCTTTGATCAGGATGGGGAACGAGGGAAGGGTTGAATAAGGCGGCCGATTCAATAGCGTACTCCTTTGTAATGTAAGCTCCGATGAGGGCCCTTTGAACATCGCTGAGCATGGTATCCTGGGGAAGATAATCCTTCACCTCATTCAGATGCCGCTCAAAAATGTGCCCGATGTCTTCATGCCGTCCGGAAAAGTCAAACATTATTTGTGCAATTAACTTTTTGGCCGCTGTTTCAGACATGCTCATTATCCGCTGAATTATTTTTGGGATGCGATATTTCTCATCAGGAAGATGGAGAAGGCTGATTACCCGGGATGTATCCCCTATAATCTTATTCGCTTTTCTTTTAACTTTTAGTTTTTGACGCTTCTTTGCTTGCATATCATTGTGTCCTTAGTGCCGATTGGTATTTGATACACTGCATCGCAAGTCTGTTCATCAGGACAGATTTTCGATTCCAGCCTATTCTTGAAGTTGATTTTCCGGTCTGCGATCATCCGGCCAAGATCATTTATAGCGGAGGACGGGAAGCCGAAAGGCAGAGCGCTGTCAATTCAGCAATCACGGCCGTGCCGGCGCACATGACCGTATCCGCGCCGCCCCAGTATATTTTTACCGTACCGTCGTCTTCCGGAACCGCGCCGCAGGTAAAGACAACATTGGGGACATAGCCATTTACCTCCCAGGGATCTTCAGGCTGCAATATCCACTGATCGGAAACGCCGATGATGTTGGCCGGATCGTCCAGGTCATGCAGGGCTACGCCGAGTCGATACACGGTTCCGGACATGGTCTTGAAAACGCCATGGTAAATATGGAGCCAGCCTTTGTCGGTTTTGAAGGGCGGTGCGCCGGGCCCGATTTTCATTTCATCCCAGTGGTAGGCCACCGGCTTCATAATCACCCGGGAATCGCCCCAGTGCACCAGGTCGGGAGAATAGGAAATCCAGATCGACCAGGGCGAAATTTCGGAATGGGGCCGGTCCAAACGCACATATCGATCGCCGAACTTTTCT
>Ga0316193_10002518_pt1 | contig 12935 bp, 7 predicted proteins | sample MerIslsedime2_MG_FD_207735 | JGI IMG/M metagenome (GOLD analysis project Ga0316193, IMG submission 207735) | Coastal sediment microbial communities from Maine, United States - Merrow Island sediment 2 | ecosystem: Environmental > Aquatic > Marine > Coastal > Sediment | place: USA: Maine...
GCCCTACCCACTCAGTCACCGCCCCTTTGCGTCTTTGCGTCTTTGCGCCTTTGCGTTTTTTTCTCTGTGTCCCCCTCTGTGCCTCTGTGTCTCTGTGGTTCTTCGTTCCTCGAAGTGTGGGGATCGTCGAATGAAGTATGCGGAGTTGCACTGCGCATCTGCCTTCTCATTCCTCGAGGGAGCATCGCAGCCCGAGGATTTGGTCGAGCGAGCGGTGGAACTCGGGCTTCCGGCGGTGGCGCTGATCGATCGCAACACGGTCTCCGGGGCGCCGCGCTTCTGGAAGGCAGCCAAGGAGGCGGGGATCAAACCGCTCGTCGGCGCTGAAGTCGTCCTGGATGAGGCAGATCCTGGATGCTGGATGCTGGATGCTGGATCCCATCCAACCCACCCAGAAGAACTCGAAGGTGACGGGGGGGCGAAGGGGAACTCAAAACTCAAAACTCAAAACTCAGAACTTCCGGGGCCGCTGGGCCTCGTGCCCGACCCTCCCCCACCCGGCACTCCCCTGCCCCGGCTCACGCTCCTGGCGTGCGACCGTCGCGGCTACCGTAACCTCTGCCGTCTCCTCACCGAGGCCGCACGCGGCCGGCCCAAGGGCAAGGCCCGCGCCGGTTGGCGCCAGGTCGAGGCCCACGCCGACGGCCTCCTCTGTCTCACCGGCGGCTCCGAGGGGGTCCTCGCCCAGCGTCTGCTTCACCGTGGACTCGACGCCACCCGGCGCGAACTCGAGCATCTCCATCACCTCTTTCCCAACCGGCTCCACGTCGAGCTCCAGCGCCATCGTCTTCGCGCCGAAGAGCATCGCAATCAGGCGCTCATCGATCTGGCGCGGAATCTGCGGTTGCCGCTGGTGACGACCGGCGGGGTGCGCTACGCGCGATCGGAAAACCGCGATCTCGCCGATGTCCTCGCCTGCATCCGCGAAGGTTTCACCCTCGATACCGCGGGCCGCCTGCTCGAGGGCGGCCGCGAGCGACACCTCCGTTCGCCCCGCGAGATGGAAATGCTCTTTCCCGATCAGCGGCGGGCGGTGGCATCAACCATGGGGCTTGCGGAGGAGCTCGAGTTCACGCTCGACGACCTCGGCTATCGCTTCCCCGACTATCCCCTGCCCGTCGGCGAGAGTCCCATCTCCCACTTGCGGAGGGTGACCTGGGATGGCGCCCGCACCCGCTTCCGCCCACTGACCGCACGCGCCCAGGCGCAGCTCGAGAAGGAGCTCGACCTGATCGAGAAGCTCGATCTTGCGGGCTACTTCCTGATCGTCTGGGACATCGTTCGCTTCTGTCAGCGCGAGCAGATCATGGCCCAGGGCCGAGGTTCGGCCGCCAACTCGGCGGTCTGCTACGCCCTCTCGATCACCGCCGTCGACCCGGTCAAGATGGAGCTGCTCTTCGAGCGTTTCCTCTCCGAGGAGCGTGGCGAGTGGCCGGACATCGATCTCGATCTGCCCTCCGGCGACCAGCGCGAGAAGGTCATCCAATACGTCTACCAGCGCTACGGTCCGCACGGCGCCGCGATGACCGCCAATGTCATCACCTACCGCGCGCGCTCGGCGGCGCGCGAGGTCGGCAAGGCGCTGGGGTTCTCGCTCGAGCAGGTGAATCGCATCTCGAAGCGCTTCGGCCGCCACATGTCCGTCGAGGTCTCGGAGGGAACCCGCGACCTCGACCGCGAGCTGGCCGCTGTCGGCCTCGACCCCACCTCACGCCGGGTCGAGCACTTCAAGCGTCTGTGGTGGGAGATCCATCACCTCCCCCGCCACCTCGGCCAGCACTCCGGCGGCATGGTCATCGCCCAGGGACGGCTCGACGAGGTCGTGCCGCTGGAACCGGCCGCGATGGAGAACCGGACGGTGATCCAGTGGGACAAGGACGACTGTGCCGACCTCGGGCTGATCAAGGTCGACCTCCTCGGTCTCGGGATGATGGCCGCCCTCGAGGAGGCGATCCCCATGATCCACACCAACGAGGGGGTGGAGATCGATCTCGCCCACCTGCCGCCCGGCGATCCGAAGACCTACCAGCTCATCCGCCGCGCCGACACCGCCGGCGTCTTCCAGATCGAAAGCCGGGCACAGATGGCGTCGCTGCCGCGCAACCGGCCCGTGAACTTCTACGACCTGGTGGTGCAGGTGGCGATCATCCGCCCCGGACCGATCGCCGGCAACATGACCAATCCCTATCTCGAACGCCGCCAGGGTCGAGAGGCCGTGACCTATGCTCACCCGTGTTTGGAGCCGATCCTCAAGCGCACCCTCGGCGTGCCCCTCTTCCAGGAGCAGCTACTGCGAATCGCCATGGAAGCCGCAGGCTTTTCCGGCGGCGAGGCCGAAGAGCTCAGACGGGCGATGGGTTTCAAGCGTTCGCAGGAGCGGATGGTCGTGATCGAGAAACGACTGCGCAGCGGAATGACCGAACGCGGGATCTCCGGCGAGGTCCAGGAGGAGATCGTGAGGTCGATCACCTCCTTCGCCCTCTATGGCTTCCCCGAGTCGCACTCCGCCAGCTTCGCCCTCCTCGTCTACGCCTCCGCCTACCTCAAGACCCACCACCCGACGGCTTTCTACGCCTGCCTCCTCAACGCCTGGCCGATGGGCTTTTATCATCCCGCCACCTTGGTCAAGGACGGCCAGCGCCGCGGGGTGCGCTTCCTGTCGGTGGACATCAACCAGTCGGGTTGGCGCTGCCGCTGGGAGAACGGGGCGGTTCGCATCGGCCTCCGTTACGTCCACGGTCTCAAGCGAGCGGCCGCCGAGGTCATCGAGGCCGAGCGTGCGCGGGCGGCCTTCACCGACCCCGCCGATCTCGCTCAGCGCTGCGATCTTTCGTCGGAACAGCTCGAACGGTTGGCCCATGTCGGCGCTCTTGCCTCGCTCGGCTCGAGTCGACGGGCGGCGCTGTGGCAGGTTTCCGAGGTTGCGGGGCGGCGCGGCCCCCTGTTCTCCGATCTGCCACCCGAACCGACCTCACCCCTCACCGAAATGGAACCAATCGACGAAACCATCGCCGACTACGCCGGGCTCCACCTCACCACCGGTCCCCACCTGATGGCCTATGTACGGGAGGAGATGGATCGCCGTGGGGTCGTGGCGACTGCCGCGCTCGACGCGTGCCAGGACGGGGATGTCGTACGGGTGGCGGGCGCGGTGATCGTGCGCCAGCGGCCCGGGACCGCGAAGGGCTTCGTCTTTCTGACCATGGAGGACGAGACCGGGACGGTGCAGGCGATCATCCGTCCCGACCTCTTCCGGGAGCACCGCCCCTTCATCGTGTCGACACCGGTGCTGCTGGTCGAGGGGACTTTACAAAAGCAGGACGGCACGATCTCGGTCCGCGCACGCCGCTTCGAAGCGGTGCAGGCTGACTCTGCTGTGGCAAGCCATGATTTCCACTGACCCACCATCCGCCCGATACTCGATTCTCAATCCTCGATGCTCGATAATCGCCCTCACGAAGTCCGCGGGTGGGTGGGCGGATCGAGTATCGAGCATCCAGTATCGAGCATCTGGGTGGGCGGCGGGGTGTTAAACTTCTGCCCCAGCTTACAAACCAGTCGGAACAACCCTGCCCTGAGCGACGTTCCACACCTAGGAAACACAATGAACGACACAGACAAACCTAATCTCTCGGACTTGAAGATCGACCACCAGGCGAGGTCGAGCGATGGCGGTGGCCGCCGCCTGATGTTGATTGCAGCGGCAATCCTGGTGACCATTGCCGTGATCGCGATCCTCATAATTGGCGGCACCTCGGTAACGACGGTTGAGGTCGCCATCGCCAGGGCCGCGCCGACCGGCGGTGCGGCCACCGTCCTCAACGCCTCCGGCTACGTGGAACCGAGGCGCAAGGCCACCGTGTCCGCCAAGATCACCGGCAAGGTCACCGAGGTCCTCGTCGATGAGGGAATGGTCGTCGAGAAGGGCCAGATCCTGGCGCAGCTCGATGACTCGGACGCCCGCCGACGTTATGAAGCGATTCGCGCAGAACGAAACGTTGCGCGGGCCGCGATCGAAGAGCTCGAAGTCAATCTCGCCGATGCCGAGCGCACGCTGCGCCGGACGCGAGAGCTGCACGACGACGGCGTCGCCAGCATCCAGGACCTCGACTCGGCGACCGCTGGAGTCGACGCGCTACGCGCCAAGCTCAGAGTTGCGCGCAGCTCCCTCGACGCCGCCGAAGCTCAACTCGCGGTGTCCGCTCAGGACCTCGAGAATTACACCGTTCGCGCGCCGTTCGCCGGCATTGCGGTGTCGAAGGACGCACAACCCGGTGAGATGGTCTCGCCGATCTCCGCCGGCGGTGGATTCACGCGCACCGGGATCTCGACCATCGTCGATATGGAATCGCTCGAGATCGAGGTTGATGTCAACGAGAGTCACATTGCCAAGGTGACGCCGGGGCAACCGGCAGATGCAGTGCTCGACGCCTACCCGGAGTGGCACATCCCCGCTACCGTGCGGACGGTCATCCCGACAGCCGACCGTCAAAAGGCGACCGTCAAAGTGCGCCTCACCTTCGACCAGCTCGATCCGAGGATCCTGCCCGATATGGGTGTCAAGGTCGCCTTCCGGGAAACGGTTCAAGATGAGCCAATCGCAAACCCCGCGCAGTCGCTGGTCCCGCAGCCGGCGGTGCGGACCGACGGCGGTCAGACGGTGGTGTTCGTTGTTGAAGATGAAATCGTTGATCGCCGAGCGGTCAGCGTAGGCCGGTCGATGGGAACCGACGTCGAAATCATGGCCGGTGTTGTTCCTGGTGACCGGGTCGTGGTCAGTGAGTCGGATGGGCTCAGCGATGGTCAGAAGGTCAGAGTCAAGAGTTAAGGAGCTATTGGAATGGTCAGTATCGATGGCAAAGAGCACAGCGACAGCCTGATCCGAGTTCGCAACCTCAACAAGGTCTACCGCCGCGGCGGCGAGACGATCAATGTCCTTCAGGGGCTCAACCTCGATGTCGAAAAGGGCGAGTTCGTGGCCTTCATGGGTCCGAGCGGCTCCGGCAAGACCACCCTGCGCAATCTCCTGGGGGGGCTCGACACACCCACCTCAGGTACGGTTACGGTCGATGGGGACGAGATCACCCACATGTCCGGCCGTCATCTCGCGTCGTGGCGCGCCCGACACGTCGGCTTCATCTTCCAGATGTATAACCTGATCCCCGTTCTGACGGCCTTCCAAAACGTCGAGTTGCCGCTCTTGCTGACAAAGCTCTCCAAGGCGCAACGACGTCAACACGTCGAGACCGCGCTCAGCCTGGTCGGACTCCCCGACCGGATGAAACACTACCCCCGTCAGCTTTCCGGTGGCCAGGAGCAGCGGGTCGCGATTGCCCGTGCGATCGTGACCGACCCGACCTTTCTGCTTTGTGATGAGCCGACCGGGGATCTCGACCGCAAGGCCGCCGAAGAGATCCTCGATCTCTTGACCGAGCTCGAGTCCAACCACGGGAAAACCATTCTCATGGTGACCCACGATCCCCTGGCCGCCGAGCGGGCCGACATGACCCTCCACCTGGACAAAGGAGCGTTGGTCGAGGCCGCATCATGAAGTACCTGCCATTCATCTTCCGCAATCTGTTGAGAAAGAAGACCCGCACCATCCTCACCATCGGTTCGATCGCGGTTGCCCTTTTTCTCTTCGGCCTGCTGGTGACGATCGAAACCGCGCTGAATGCCGGCGTCGACGTGGCCGGGGTCGATCGTCTGATCGTCCGCAACAAGATCTCGCTGATCATGCCGCTGCCGCTTTCCTACCAGGAGCGTTTACGCCAGATCGACAACGTCTCCGAAGCGACATTCGCGACGTGGTTCGGCGCGATCTACCAGGAACCGAAGAACTTCTTTCCCCAGTTCGCCATCGACACCGACACCTACAGGACGGTTTTCCCCGAGTTCGAGATATCTGACGCCGAGTGGAACGCGTTTCTTGCGGATCGGGAAGGCGCGGTCGTCGGAAAGGGCACCGCGGACCGATTCGGCTGGAAGGTCGGTGACAGGATACCCCTTCAGGGAACGATCTGGACCGGAACCTGGGAGTTCAACATTCGCGCCATCTACGAGGGCTCCAGAAGTGGCGACGACGAGTCGCAGTTCTGGTTCCAGTGGAAGTACCTCGAGGAACGGCGCCAGACCTCGTTCGGCGGCGGCACCGTGGGGTGGTACACGGTCAAGATCGACGACCCGGACCAGGCGGTGACCGTCACCGGAGCCATCGACGAAGGATTCTCCAACTCGGCGTATGAAACCTCAACCGAGACCGAGCAGGCATTTGCGGCCGGATTCGCCAAACAGATCGGCAACATCAAGATGCTCATCATGTCGATCGGCGCTGTGGTGCTCTTCACCCTGCTCCTGGTGACCGGCAACACGATGGCAATGGCGGTTCGCGAACGGGTTCCAGAACTCGGGGTCCTCAAGACCCTCGGTTTTGGTGACCGGACCGTCCTCTTTCTGGTGCTCGCCGAGTCCCTCGTCATCGCGACAGTAGGAGGGGCCATCGGCGTCGGCCTGGCGAAGCTCTTCACGTTGGGCGGCGACCCGACCGGCGGCATGCTTCCGGTGTTCTATCTTTCGACCGGCGAGATGCTCCTGGGCCTCGGGATCGCGATCTTCGTGGGTCTCGCTGCGGGTTCAATCCCGGCGTTGACCGCGATGAACCTGCGCATCGTCGATGCGCTGCGGAGGGTATGATGGCGATCCCCTTCTCCTATAACGTTCGTTCGATCGCCGCGCGTTGGAAGACGGCAATCGTTTCGATCCTCGGCATCGCCGGCACCGTCGGGGTCTTTGTCGCCATGCTCGCGATGGCCCGCGGTTTCCAGGCGACTCTGATTGCCTCTGGCTCTGCTTCAAACTCCATCATTCGGCGCGCCGGCGCCGCTTCGGAAATGGACAGCGGCGTCTCCCTCGACCAGGCCCGGGTCATCGCGGATGCGCTGCAGGTCGCCCGCAACGCCGAGGGCGTCCCACTGTCCAGTCCGGAGATGGTCGTCATCGGTGCATTCCAGCTCATCAAGAGTGGAACCGATGCCAACACCCAAATCCGCGGAATGACGCCACTCGTGCTCGAGGTGCGTCCCTCGGTAAAAATTGCCGAAGGACGATTCTTCACCCCCGGCCTCCCAGAGTTGGTCGTCGGGTCGAACGCAGTCGAGACGTATCGCGGATTGGAGCTCGGCTCGAACCTGAGCTTTGGTGGTCAGGACTGGAGCGTCGTCGGCATTTTTGACGCCGGGGGTTCGGCCTTCGATTCGGAGATCTGGTGCGATCAAACCGTACTCGCCCAGACATTCAATCGCTCCACAAATGTTTACAGCTCGATCACGGTTCGGCTCAACTCGCCGACAGATTTCGACGCCTTCAAGGACACATTGACGTCCGACCCGCGATTGACAGTCCAGGTCGAACGTGAGGTGGAATACTACGCCAAGCAGTCTCAGATGGTGAGCACCCTGATTCGGGTACTGGGTTTTCTGGTCGCCTTCGTGATGGCGATCGGCGCGGTCTTCGGAGCCCTCAACACCATGTATTCAGCGGTCGCGGCGCGCGCTCGCGAGATTGCCACCCTTCGCGCCCTCGGTTTCGGAGGAGGCTCAGTCATTCTTTCCTTCATGTTCGAGTCGCTGCTGATATCTCTGATCGGCGGCATACTCGGCTGCATCGCGGCCCTGCCGCTCAACGGCTTCACCGCCGGGACGATGAACTGGCAGACCTTTTCACACCTGGCCTTCGCGTTCCGCGTCACGCCAGGACTTTTGATGGCCGGCATCGTCTTCGCACTGTTTATGGGATTCGTGGGTGGGGTCTTGCCTGCAGTCAGGGCAGCGAGACTGCAAGTCGCACATGCATTGCGAGAACTGTGAGAGTTAAGAATTAAGGGTTAAGAGTCAGGCCGGGGCGTGTGGCGTCTGCTATCGTCAACGCGATGACATCAGCGGAAACACCCCGACCTCACTTAACTCTTTACTCTTTACTCTTTACTCATTTCTCACCCGCATTCCGGTCATTTCGTCAGGGGAAATAACTGTGTCCAAGATCCTGCAGCAGATAAGAATTCCGCACGTGTTCACCCTGCTCACGGGTGTGATCTTCGTCTGCAGTCTTCTGACGTTCGTTGTCCCATCCGGTGAGTACGAACGCGAGACGCGGACCGTCGGCGGGCGCGACCGCACGGTGGTTGTGCCGGACACATACGAGATCTTGCCGAAGCACCTTTCAGCAAGAGGCTTGTTGTTTCAGGATGAGGTGGTGGGAACTGCGAGCCCTGCCAGTCTCGAGAGTTTCCTCAGTGCGATCCCGCGCGGGATGGTCAAGGCAGCAGACATCATCTTCTTCATTTTCATCATCGGCGGTGTCTTCGGAATCCTGCAGGCGACCGGAACGATACCGGCCGTGCTCGGAGCGGTCCTCAACCGTCTGCGATCGTCGTGGAAGGCGCTCACCATCGTCCTCATGACCGCGATGGCCATCGGCGGCTCCACCCTGGGCATGGGCGAGGAGTTCATTCCCCTGGTTCCGATCTTCCTCATCGTCGCCAAGGAGATCGGTTGCGACCGCATCTACGGCGTCGCGCTGGTCTACGTCGCCGGAGCGGTCGGTTTTGCCGCCGCTACGACAAACCCTTTCACCGTCAACATCGCGCAGGAGATTGCAGGCCTCCCGCTCAACAGCGCGATCCCCTTCCGCCTCCTCTTCCTCGTCGCCTGCATGACGGTGACGCTGATCTACATGCTCCGTTATGGAAGTCGAATCCGTCAGGACCCCTCGACCTCGCTCATAGCTGAAGACGACTTCGTCCTTCCGACCGACAACGTGGAACCACCGCCGCTCAAAGCCGGACACCTTTTCATCGTGGTCGCGTGCGTCGCGATCTTTGTTTTCATTCTCTACGCTGTCCAGGAGATGAGCTGGTGGCTGACCCAGATGGCCGGCGGGTTCATCCTGATGGGCCTCGTCGCGATCGCAGTCTCCCGATTGCCCGTCCGCGAGGCTACCCTCGCGGCCGTCAAGGGTATGGAGGAGATGACGGTCGCAGCGTTGGTAGTGGGTTTTGCGCGAGGCATCACCGTCGTCCTCGAGGATGGCCAGATCCTCGACACCCTGATTTTTTCGGCCGCATCAGTCCTGCAGCATGTGCCGAAGTATTTTGCTGCCGAGGGCATGTTGGCGTTTCAGGCGATCCTCAATTTCTTCATCCCCTCGGGCTCCGGTCAGGCTGCTGTGACAATGCCCTTGATGGCCCCACTCAGCGACGTGCTCGGTCTGACGAGACAAACCGCCGTCTTCGCCTTCACCTGTGGCGATGGTTTCTCGAACATGGTCATCCCGACGTCCGGGATCCTCATGGCATCACTTGGCCTCGGCAAGGTCCCCTATGACCGCTGGCTGCGATTCATGGCGCCCCTCTTGTTGCAACTTTTGGCGGTGGCCGCAGTCTTCATCGCCATAGCGGTCGCGATCAAGCTCTGAACACCCGTTCACTGCTCGCGAAATCGATTCACTAATCGTTCAAAACACTCGTGATAAGCTATTTGTACTAGGTCTCGGCCCGTGAGATACGGGTCTGGGCTGTTTTTTCGCAGCGATTTGCCAGAAATCGAGTCGCGGTATGGAGTAGGGTCCGGGAATGACACCAAGCAGCGAAGACCAGCCAACTCGGGGGCGCGTCACCAGCTTGACGAGCTTCGAGACCCCGACTCTCGAGATGATCGCCAGGCGGCGTCTCCAGCTGTGGGCGATGACGCTGATGTTGCTCGTGTCCACCGTCGCAATACTCAGCCTCGTCCTCTTCTGGGGCGATTCCGACCTGTCGTTCTTCGCTACTCGAGGCATTGTCTACCTCGGGGTCGTGTTACTCGTCGTGCTCTTTGGTGCATACGCGATCAGTAAGGAGCTTGACCTGCGGTCGCTCACCGAAGAACTCATGGACGAACGGGTACTCGCTGCGGCCCTCACCAACAGCCTGCGCGAGGCCAATGCGCTCATCGAATCAAGCGGTGATTCCAGTGTCCGCCTCAATGTTGAACAGGTGCTCGACACCATCCTCAACTGCTCGATGGATCTGCTCGATGGTCACAGCGGATCAATCATGTTGATGCACACCGACAACGAACTGCGGACGGTGTGCTCTTCCGGCGAAAGTCCGGCTCGAGGAGCCAGCGTCGGGCTCAGCGAAGGTATCGCAGGCCAGGTGGCCGCCACCCGTGAACCCGTCCTGGTGGTCGGCATTTTCGACTGGGACCATTACGAGACTGAGGAACATCGTCCGGCGAGCGCGATCTGCGTCCCCTTGATTGCCAAGGACGAGCTCATCGGTGTCCTCAACATCAATGCCAAGACCGACCGCAAGTACTCCGAACGCGACCTCCGAGCCATGAGCTTGTTCGGTGAGCAGGCAGGCGCCGCGATCGAATCGGCCCGCGCTCACGCAGCAAAACGCAGGGTTTCCGATCAGGGCAACTACCAGGCGATGCACGACCCGCTGACCGGTCTCCCCAACAAGGCGCTGCTCCTCGACCGGGTGGGCAACAGCCTCGCCCGGCGACGGCCGCCAGGCCACGCGGCAGTCCTGATGTTCCTCGACCTCGACGATTTCAAAAGAGTCAACGACAGCCTTGGCCACTCGGCCGGCGACGAGGTCCTCGTTGCCCTCGCCGAGCGTCTGGTCAAGAGCGTCCGGTCCGGCGACTCGGTCGCCCATTTCGGCGGCGACGAGTTCGCCATCCTGCTCGAAGCCAAAGACCCGGAGGAGGCCACCGCCGCCGCCAAGCGGATCCTCGGTGACCTCGCAAAGCCCTTTCCGCTCGAAGGCCGAGAGGTCAAGTTCACGGCCAGCGTTGGCATCGCCATGGCACAAACCAACGAGATGGGGCCTGAGGATCTGATGCGCAACGCCTTCACCGCTCTCCACACCGCCAAAGAGCGCGGCAGGGCAGAAATCGCGATCTTCGAGGAGTCCATGCACTCCAGCGCCCTCAGTCGGCTCGATCTCGAGCAGGAGCTCCGGCACGCGGTCGATAACCAGGGCCTCGACGTCTACTTCCAGCCTCTGATGAACCTCACAGACCTCACGGTGCACGGCTTCGAGGCACTGGTTCGGTGGATTCACCCCGAGAAGGGGGTCATCTCGGCCTTCCACTTCATCCCGTTGGCCGAGGACGCCGGCCTGACCCCGAAGATCGACCGCATGGTCCTCCAACGCACCTGCGCCAAGGTCCGGGATCTCAACAACACAATATTTGCCGATCGGCCGGCCGCAGCTCACGTCAACCTCTCGCCAACCAGCATTCGCCAAAACGATTTCGTGCAGAATCTGGCCAACGATCTCAAGGAGTCCGGCCTCAACCCCGAACAACTGGTTCTCGAGATAACTGAAGGCGTCATGATGCAAGACGTAGAGCAGGCAGCCAGCAGGCTTCGTGCGATCAAGTCCCTCGGGGTCCGGCTCGCTCTCGATGATTTCGGTACCGGCTATTCGTCGTTGAGCTACCTGCGAAGCTTCCCGGTTGATGTGGTCAAGATCGATAAGCTATTTGTCGACGAGATCGAAACGGACGAGGGCGCCTCAGCGCTCGTTCAGGCGATCCTCCGACTGGGGCTGGGTCTGACCTTCGAGGTCGTGGCCGAAGGCATCGAAACCCAGGAGCAGATGAAGAGCCTGCTCGACCTCGGCTGTCTTTACGGCCAAGGTTACTACCTGGCCCACCCGCTCTCTTCACCCGATTTGGCGGTGTTTCTCGAAAAGGTCCGCCAAGCCTCTTAATACCCTCAAGCGCCGTGGTAACCTAGGTTTCGAGACCGACTCTCAGGGAAAGCGATGCTGCGATTCGCCCTAAATGACGGCCTGGTTGAAACTGCAACCCACCCCGGGTTGCCGGCCCTCGATTTTCTGCGCGACGACGCCGGCCTGACGGGAGTCAAATACGCGTGCCGCGAGGGGGACTGCGGCTCGTGTGTCATTCTCCTGGGCCACGTTGTGGGCGGCACCGTTCAATACCGGGTGGTCACCTCCTGCCTGCTGCCCGCCGGTGCGCTTCACGGTCACCACGCGGTGACCGTGGAGGGCCTCAACGGCCACGCCCTCGGGCCCATCCAAAATGCTTTTGCGGATGAAGGCGCGTCGCAGTGCGGGTTCTGCACCCCGGGTTTCGTCGTCGCCTTCACCGGATACCTCCTCGAAGCGACACAGTGGGATGAGAGAGAAGCGATCGAGGCGATCGCGGGCAATATCTGTCGCTGCACCGGCTACACCTCGATAAAGCGGTCGCTCGCAATCGTGCTCGACCAACTCCGGAGCAACGTGGATCCGACAGAGGAGCGCATCCCCGCTCTTGTTCGAGAAGGCCTTCTCCCCGAATATTTCCTTCGGGTCGGTGACCTGGTCGGCGACCTCGAGGTCGCGCAACCGACGTCACCACCGAAAGGCTCACAGGTCATCGTTGCAGGCGGCACCGACCTTTATGTGCAGCGGCCCGACGAGCTTCCGGAGAGAGACGTCTGGGTGCTACCGATCGAAACCGGGAACCCCATCTGGCAAGACGGCGCCCACACTTATCTCGCCGCGACAGCTACCGCCGAGGACATGAAGCGATCGGAAATTCTCGAGCAGTCGGTCGGCGGCATCGAGAGGGCGATGCGGCTGATGGGGTCGCTCCCGATCCGCCAGCGCGCCACCATCGCGGGAAACATCGTCAACGCGTCACCGATCGGCGACATGACGATCGCCCTGCTCGCCCTCGATGCCGAGATCGGCCTGGTAGCGGGTGAAGATCAGCGGTCGTTACCGCTCCGAGAGTTCTTCCTCGGTTATAAAGACCTCGACCTCCGCAATGGAGAGCTCGTCGAATGGGTCCGTTTCCAGACCCCCACAAGCGGTGCTCTCTTCAACTTCGAAAAGGTCAGCAAACGGACCCACCTCGATATCGCCAGCGTCA
>Ga0316193_10002519_pt1 | contig 12932 bp, 11 predicted proteins | sample MerIslsedime2_MG_FD_207735 | JGI IMG/M metagenome (GOLD analysis project Ga0316193, IMG submission 207735) | Coastal sediment microbial communities from Maine, United States - Merrow Island sediment 2 | ecosystem: Environmental > Aquatic > Marine > Coastal > Sediment | place: USA: Maine...
CTGGCCCCTCATAACATCTTCATGTATGCCGTTGCGCCCGGATTTGTGGAAACCGATATGGCCGCTTCCGTGCTCTCCGGACCTGAAGGAGATGCCATTCGGGCCCAAAGTCCCCTGAACCGGGTGGCGCGTCCCGCAGAAGTCGCCAGGGTAGTGCTGTTCCTGGCGGCCGAAGGCACGGATTATCTCACCGGCAGCATCATCGACGTCAACGGTGCCTCCTATCTGCGGAGTTGAGATCCTTTAACTTAATGATTAATTCTAAATTTAGTGATTTTTTGCTCGATCTGAACCGATTTCCCGGCAAACTTTATCCCAAGGCATCGCTCAGCTCAGTCTTAGAAATGATAGGACGCCAACAAGACCCAACAAAAACAGGCCCTTATCGGATATATTTCTACAGTCACGAACCCAACGAGTCGCCCCATGTTCACATTGACCGCGACAATGATTCATGTAAATTCTGGCTCGATCCGGTTGCCCTGAACCCATTTTTTTTCACAACTTGGTCAAGGCCTGGTGCAAGGCCATCAAACTTAAGGGCAACTACACACCCAGACGCTGCGCAAAACCTGGGGCTATCGCCAGCGTGTGACCTACAAGGCGAATATTCCCACGCTAATGGTATGCTTCAACCATGCGACGCAAAAGCAAACCCTGGATTACCTCTGTATCCAACCCGAAGAGATCACGAACGTTTTTAATAACGAACTATAGGGTCAGGGGAGAGATTTTTTGGCGTTCGTTCTGTTGATGCCGGCAAACAGTTTTTGGCTTGCAGTGCCTTTCTAAAATGCAAGCATATTGAGGCAGTCAATTAATTTAAGTTTATAATGGACAGAAAATCTACTTTTGTATTGCGAATGCCAATCCCAAGCAGATTTTGGCAGATGCCGATTGTGTCATAAGGGCACGTTATGTAAACTTCAGCCAAATTGTGGGTTTCGTATGGTTAATATACAATCTCTGAAAGTAACTTAGACGGTGGAATTTTAAACCTGATCATGAAAGTCCCCCAGCATTTGGGTGGCAACAGCCTGCGGGCAGATCACGGATACTTTTTATTGGACCAAACGGATGATATCGTTTTCCTCGGAAACATCCACCTGCAGGGCTAATCCGCCGACTCCCCCGGCCACCTGACGGGCATTTTTTTCGTCCAAATCCGCAACCGTGATGGTGCGGGCGCCTTCTTATTTAAAACGGCGGCGCAGCGCCGATGCCGTTGGCACCGCCGGTAACAAAGATCACTCTATCTTTGACTTCCATCATTTTATCCTTTTGATTGATTTCCGTTCTGTCATTTAGACCCCAAGCGCACCCAAAAAGAAATCGGCCTTGCAGTCGAGGAGATCGGGTTTATTTGTTCATCACATCTTGCATGATATCTAAAAACTCTTGGGGAACTGCAGGCGGTTCAGGGGTTTTTGAAGCCAGGATGTTTTTCAAACGCGGCTCAATGTACTTGTTGAAATCATGGGTGATCACATAGAAACGTTCGTTTTGGATCGCATCGAGTACCTGACGGGCAACTTCCTTGGGATCCATACCGCGTTTCAGATAAATTTCATAAACCCTTCTGAAAAGATCCTGTTCCGGGCTCGGTTCCGGAGGCGGCGGCACACTATCGGGAAGAAGCCGCTGCGACGAATTCATGATATCCGTATTCACCGGGCCCGGGCACAGGACACTGACCTTGACCCTGGCGTTTCGATTTAACAGCTCTAGGTGCAGCGACTCGGACAGGGCCACCACGGCATGCTTGCTCACACCGTAGATGATGTTAATAGTGTTCATGATGAGTCCGGCCACCGAGGCCGTGTTGACCACATGGGCTTCGGTGCCTTGCTCCAGCATAATCGGCAAAAAGGTGTGGATGCCGTAGACGACCCCCATCAGATTGACATTCAGAACCCAGTTCCAGGCTTCCAGCGGCGTATCCCAACTGCTGGGGCTCCCGTAGCCGACACCGGCATTGTTACATAACACGTGGACCGCACCGAACGCAGTGAGGGTTTTTTGGGCCAGCGCCTCAACTTGATCGATTTGAGACACGTCGGTAACAGATCCGATAAAACGGGTCCCGGCACCCTTCAATACCCGTGTCGTGTTCCCCAGCCGCTCTTCATCGATATCCGCCAGTACCACCTTCATCCCGGCGTTCAAAAAACTTTCCGCCATGGCACGACCGATGCCGCTGGCGGCTCCGGTGACAATCGCGACACGATCTTTAAACTCCTTCATAGAACCTCCTTTTTTGTGAATACCTGATGTAAAAAAATCTTTTATGTGAGATATCTAATGAGATCTTGCGTAAGTGACGTGAGCCAAAACGAATTATTTCGGTCGGAAGTATAGGAAAAAATGGAATCGAGTGTCAAATAGAAACATTCGGTTGAATTGCAAGAATAACGTTTGATTCCTAAAAGTATATAAGTAGCCTTTACGTTAAATTCGTGTTAAAGGAAGCAAGCTTTTTTGTCGCCAGAATGCATGACGTCTATGTTGGATCAGAGATAAATTGTATATTCTGGAGGAAACGCAATGAATCGGTCGCTTGAAAATATTGATTATCTTTTCGCGCCACGCTCGGTCGCGGTCATCGGCGCCAGCAATAGCCCCGATAAATGGGGCTTTGGTATTATGAGCCGGATGGTCAGAAAAAAGCCCCATTTTAACGTTTATCCGATCAATCCCAAAGAGAAGCACGTTTTCGGTCTGGCTGCCTACCCCCGTCTGACGGAGGTGCCAACCGATGTGGACTTTGCAGTGATCGTTATTCCGCCTGAATATGCACCGGCAGCCATGCAGGATTGTGTGGCCAAGAAAGTCAAAGCCGTACTGGTTATTACAGCCGGATTCAAGGAAACCGGAGCGGACGGCGCCAGGCTCGAAGCAGAGGTTGTCAGGATCGCAAGAAGCGGGGGCATCAGGGTCGTGGGTCCCAACTGCAACGGACATTTCAACACCGCCTCTGGCCTTTTCACCACCGGAGAAGAAGATATCAAGCCCGGTCCCGTAGGGCTTGTCTCTCAGAGCGGCAACTTCGGCGGATATATCGTCCGGCAGGGAACGGACAAGGGTTTTGGCTTTAGCAAGTATGTCAGTAGCGGCAATCAAGCTGATCTATCAGTCGAGGATTATATCGAGTACCTGGCCGAAGACGAGGATACAAAAATCATCTGTGCTTACATTGAAGGGCTGAAAGATGGGCAACGATTTTTTCGTTTGGCGCAACAGGTGACCCGTAAAAAGCCGCTTATCGTATTGAAGGCCGGACGGAGCAATGAAGGAGCCAGCGCCGCCATGTCACACACCGCTTCACTCAGCGGTTCGGACTCCGTCCATGATGCTGCGTTTAAACAGGCAGGTGTCATCCGGGTGGAAAATGTGGATGATATGGTGGATATCGCCGCAGCCCTGATTCGGCAACCGCTTCCGCAGGGCAACCGCGTCGGTATAGTTACGGTGGGAGGCGGTTTCGGTGTCGTGGCCGCCGATGCCTGCCGCAGATTGGGCCTGGACGTGCCCCCTTTACCTCAGGAAACCCTTGAGCGCTTGAATCGCATTCTGCCGGCCCGCTGGTCCCATGCAAATCCAGTAGATATGGCCGGAACCGTGCATAGTTCTTACGGCTGCATTGGGAATATGATGAAAACCGACGGGGTCGACGCCGTGCTGGTCATCAGTTGCATCGGCTATGTTCCCCGGCTGCCCGCGGGATTGCCGGCTGAAACCGCAGAAAGCCTGAAAAATTATCATAAGATGATGGTGGAGGGCGAGTTGAAGCTGGTAGAAGGTCTTTTCGATCGAATTGATCGCTACCGCAAACCCGTCATCGTCGCAGCCGTAAATGATCGCCGGGAGTCGAAACCGATAGCCAAATTGGCTGATTATGGCATTTACACCTACCGGACTCCGGAAGATGGTGCCAAAGTCATTGCCTATCTGGTAAGGTACGGCGGGTACCTTGCGCGATCTCAATAAGCTAGTGCCTGAATTTAAAACCAAAATTTAGATTATTGACTATATTCTAAAACATTGCTAATAGTTGCGGCTAAATAGGTTCAGGGCTACATCTGAGATGTAGCCCTTCATCTCTCGCTCGGCCAGGTCAATGAACCACCGCTCAGACCAGAAGCCTGATCCGGGTTTTCCTGTCTTGCCAATTAACCGAATCTTTGTTTTAAACCTTTAAAGATCCGGCTTAATTCCGCTAAATTCGACCATTGATAATAGTCGTTTGACGGAAAGGAGGTGAGTCCATTTTAGGAAGTCGATATATTTTTGGAAATGACCCAATAAAATAAGGAGGAAGTCACAATGAAAACAATCTCGAAAAGCCTACCGTTTTTATTTTTTCTGGCAACAACCTTTATATTGGGAACGCTGTTTCTTCCCACTTTGATATCTGCAGCAGAGTTCAAGAACACGGCCCCAGCCTTTGTAATCGAGTATCCGGATGATTTTGTCAGTGATCCGCTCCAGACCGGCGAAGTCCTGCGGGTCAAGAATCCTGCCGGAGTTCCCGGTTTTGAGATTCAAATTTCAGATGTCCCCGAATCCGGACCGGATTTTGAGGGTTATGGAAAAGGCTATGCCGAGGCCCTGAAAGCATTGGGTACCGATGTAAAAATTCTTTCCAGCAAAGCGAGCCAGACGGCAGACGGTACGCCGGCTCACGAGACCGAAATCGAATGGAAGTGGCAGGGCACGGCCCAGCTGGTGAGTCTAGTTTTTGTTACCGCCAAAGATAAAAAGTACGTTGCCATTGGCGGACACACCGGCGGCGATCTGGATCCCATTCGTGATATTCTCGAGACTTTTGAATTTAAGTAGGAGTATATTTATTTGAGGGATCGGGGTATTTTTCATATCCCGCGACGCCCCTGGGTGGGCCTGCAACCATTTTCAGGGTGCAGCGTACAACTTCGGAAACGTTTTTATGGAAAAACACCCCTCAGTTATTTAAAAGACTGCGTCTAGCATGCGGCGCGGTTTGCAGGTGAATTGATATGCCTGTATACACAGCCAGTTCTTGCAGGCGCAGCCGATGCATGGGTAACCTTGATAGAAGCCAAACACCTGACCAAATATTACGGCAGATTTCCTGCGATTGAAGATGTGAGTTTCAATGCGGGCCGGGGAGAGATCGTTGGTTTTCTCGGCCCTAACGGCGCCGGCAAAACCACGACTATGCGCATTCTCGCGGGTTTCATGCCTCCGAGTTCCGGCACAGCTCGGGTGGCAGGTTTTGACTTGCTGTCTCAATCCCTCGAGGCCCGCCGCCATATCGGATATCTGCCCGAAACCGTTCCCCTCTACAGGGATATGACGGTTCGTTCATACCTGCGCTTCGCGGCAACCATCCGGGGCCTGGAAGGAAGTCGCCGAAATCACCGAATCAAAGATGTGATCAGTCTCTGTCGGATAGAGGATTACGCCCGCACTCAAATTGCCAAGCTCTCAAAAGGCTATAGACAACTGGTCGGAATCGCCCAGGCCATGGTGCATGAACCCCAGGTTCTGATCCTGGACGAGCCTACCATCGGCATCGACCCGCGGCAGGTTGTTCAGATACGTCAACTGATTCAGCAGTTGGGCCGGGAGCACACCATCATTCTCAGCAGCCATATTTTACCGGAAGTCAGCATGATCTGTAAGAGAGTCATGGTAATGGATGGGGGTAAGGTTGTGGCGGTTGACTATCCGGAAAACCTCCTCAAAGGTCTCGAAAAGGTTCAACGGATTGAAATCGAGGCCAAAGGGCCGCCGGAACAAGCCATTCAAAAACTTCAGCAAATTGATGGGGTTCAAAGCGTTACCGCAGTAAATACTAATGAAACCATACTTTTCAGGGTAGAATGCGCGCCTGGCCGCGATTTTCGTGGAGAACTGGCGGATACCATCGTGAGAAGCGGCCTGACGCTTTTGGGCCTCAAAGCCCGCGAGATGAGCCTGGAGGACATTTTTCTCAAATTGACGATTAAGAAACAGGAGTAGCAGCTTGCGTAACACCTTAGCCATTGCCGGCAGGGAACTGCGATTGTACTTCAGTACGCCTTCGTCCTACGTTATCATTGCGGTTTTCCTGTTTGTCTGCGGTTATGGTTTCGGGTGGAGTCGAACGACCTACCTGGAAACATCCCTGCAGGGATTTCTGGGGTGGGGCGCCTTTTTTCTCTTATTTCTCGGGCCGGCTTTAACGATGCGACTGCTGGCGGAAGAAGAGAAGCTGGGCACCATTGAATTGCTGCTGACGGCTCCGGTGAGGGACGTCGAAGTCGTCATTGGTAAATATCTGGCCGGCCTTGGTGTGGTGAGCATCATGCTGGCGCTTACCCTGTACTATCCGGTCTTGCTCGCGTGGTTCGGTGACCCGGATTGGGGTCCGATCGCCGGCGGTTATCTCGGTCTTTTTCTCCTGGGAGCCGTTTTTCTTTCCATGGGGCTTTTCGCGTCGTCTCTGACTTCGAGTCAGATTGCCGCTTACATGGTGGGCAGTGCGCTGGTGTTGTCGATCTGGTTTGTCGGCCATGCAGCTGCGGCCCTTGGAGATACGGCCGCTGACTTTTTGCGGCGTATTTCCGTCTCCACCTATTTTCCCGCTTTCGGCCAGGGAGTACTCGATAGCAATGCCGTCGTCTATTATGTCAGCATTATTTGTGTTTTCATATTTCTAACCGTAAGGTCTTTGGAGTCGAGGAGGTGGCGGTAGGTGCAGCCGATCTTTTTATATCTGAAAAGGTGTAGAAATTTAACCGCCACCCTCGGATTGATCAGCCTCTTTCTGGCGGCCCTGTTGGCATTTTTCCTTCCTGAACTGACCGATTCGGTTGTCGGGTTGCTGCTTTTGGCCCTATTGCTTTTCACGATTTCTGTTCTGGGTTCACTAACCGCTATCAAAGAATTTGTTGCCGGCAAACGCAGTCTTTACTGGTTAAATACAATGGCTATGATCGCCGTTTTCGTTGCCATCATGGTTCTGGCCAATTATCTTGGTGCCTCCCGGCACAGGCGATTTGACCTGACAGCCTCGGGCCGCTTTACCCTGGCGGCCCAGACGATAAAAATCATCAAGGGGCTTGAGTCACCGATTCTGGCCATTGGATTTTTCCCCGATGATCCTCGCCATCTTCCTGCCAGAGCGGCGGCCCGCAACCTGCTTGAAGAATACGGACATTTCAGTCAAAAATTCTCATTCAAATTTGTCGATCCCGAAACAAAGCCGGCTGTGGCCAGACAGTATCGGGTCAGTGCAGACGGTTCCATTGTCTTTGTGAGCGGATTGCGCCAAAAGACGGTAAGGGAGATTAATGAACAGACCTTTACGGGCGCAGTGCTGGCAGTTATCGGTATACAAGCCAAAAAGATCTATTTCACAGGTGGTCATGGCGAGCGTGATATTAACGATCCGGCGCCGGCCGGATACGATCTGGCCCGCAGAGGTTTGGTCCGGGAACTGTACCAGGTTGAAACCCTAAATCCGGCGTCAACGCCCGTGATACCCTCGGATTGTGCGGTGCTGGTCCTTGCCGGCCCACGGAAGACCTTTCAATCCCGGGAAACAGAAGCGATTAGGAATTATTTAAGACGAAACGGAAAAGTCCTGCTTCTGGTAGACCCGGATCCTCCGGCCGAAGTCAACCGGATTTTGCAGGATTGGGGAATTACCATCGGCAAGGGTCGTATTTTCGATCAAAAGGCCTACGCCGTGCCCGATACAAATACGCCGGCGGTGTTCAAAGGAAATTATCCGCCGGTAATCATTACGACAGGGCTGGATACGACCTATTTTCCGGAAGCCACGGCCGTAATGCTGACCGGTGAATTGCGCAGGATATTGAAAAATGCAACAAAGGGGGAGGACAATCGGCCCAAGTGGCCCCTGACGCCGATCGAACATGAGAATTTCGCCATCCTTCCTGCAGTATTGACGACTCCGGCCAGTTGGCTGGAGGTGAACGCTCGCCAAGCAGATGCGGTCGAAATTGGTAAGATCGAAGGTCCGCTGGCGCTGGCATCCCTGGTGATTGCTCGCGCGCCTTTGATCGGAGAGGAGCCGGTAGATTCAAAAAATCAGAAATTAACCCGGCTGGCAATCATCGGGGATTCTGACTTCGTCTCGAATGCGCATATTCAAAACGGGGGCAACGGCGATCTCTTTCTGAATGCGGTCAACTGGCTGGCGGAGGAAGAGTCTTTGATCAACATTCGGCCCAAGCATTTGACATTCAGAAGGCTTCTTATCAGCGCCGACGAGCTTCGATTTATCCGATATTCCAGTGTCGGGCTTTTGCCGCTGCTGGCCCTCATCGTTGGAGCGGTATTATGGTGGCGTAACCGGTAGGAATTTTTTACATGAACCTCAAAACGACGGTTGTTCTGGCCGCTATCCTGATTTTGCTGGCAGCATATTTTTTTTTCTACCGGATGGATAGCCCGGGAGAGCATGCGGAGGAGTCACCGGATGTATGGTCCCTCGAAGAGGAGTTCATCGAGCGCATTGAGATCCGGTTGGCCCGTCAGGATAAAAAAATATCTTTTTTTCGAAGCCCGGAAGGGGACTGGTATTTTGACGATCTCCAAAAGCTGCCGGTGGACGTCAAGCGGTGGGGAGGGGTTGTACTCCTGGTTTCCGGGCCTCAATCAAAACGGCGTATATCGTCAAAGGTCGAAGACAACGCTCAGTATGGGCTGATCGATCCCCGGATGGTGATCATCTTAGACGTTCGCAATTCCGGGCGCAGACTGGAAGTGCTGGTCGGCGATCGGACGCCGAATGGGGGACACGATTACGTTAAACTCAAAGGTCACGAGGCCATTTATCTTGTTGATCGGTCCTGGGCAACGGTGCTTGAACGGCTGGTAACGGATCCGCCGCTGCCGTCGTCATAATACCTGAAACTGAGTGAGTCATCTTTGAATAAATGACGTCCCGCAGGAAGCTAAAATGATAAATATCGGATTATCGGCATGACCGGCGGGCAACAACGATTAACACGGCAAGCCGTTGAGCCGGAGCGTCTCGGGCCGGGGAAAACGTCGCTAATTATTGCGATCTTTTGCCTAACGGTCGCCGGCTTAATCGGTTATCCTTATTATACGGTTTATGTCCGACCATGGCACCAGGTGGTTCTTGAAATCGTTGACAAGAAGTTTGACCTGGGCTATTGCTTCAGGAGGATCCGTATTTACCTGAAAGGAGAGCAACAATTTTCCTTTGACGACGCCACGCGCGTCATCCAGGATATCCAAAACCGGGAATTGATCAGAAGCGAAGCTGAAAGACGGAATATCGGTGTATCGGACGACGAGGTGACCGAGGCGATCAGGCACCGTGTTTTGGTCTTTACCGAAGGGAGTAGAGAGTTCGAGGAAACATATCGCACAATGCTCAGAGAATTAGGCTTTGCGGAAGCAGATTTTCGAGCGATCGTGCGTTCGGACATTTTTCGGAACAAACTCCTTGAGAATATCAAACAACAGCTGCCCACCACTGCGAAACAGGTGCATGTTTATGCGATCGTGACAAAAGCCGCCCGAGAAGCCGAAAAGATAAGGGCTATCCTGAAGAGGGGTGGGGAATTCAACGGTATCGCCAGGAAAAAATCTGTCGATCTTGCCTCCGCCGCCAAAGGGGGCGAGCTGGGCTGGTTTCCCCGAGGAACCCACGATCTTGTTGCCATAGGCCAGGTGCATGCCCGCGGAATTCTGTCCCGCACAAAACAGGAGGCCGAGCAGGTTCGAGAAAGAATCCTGAACGGAGAAGATTTTGAAACCATTGCCGGCAAGGTCTCCACGGATGATGCCTCCAGAGGCAAAGGCGGCTATCTGGGATGGGTTTCAACAGACTTTCCCGGTGGTAAACAGTTCGCGGCCGAAGCCTACGGTCTTGAGCCGGGCGAGCTCAGCCGGCCGATCGATACCGCTGAAGGCTACTGGGTAATAGAACTGATCGAAAAATCGCCGGAAGGTAAGGTTATTGATGACATCGCTTTTCAAATGGTTACTGACCAGATTTCCCCGCCGCTACATACCAAGCACGGGTTCTACTTGCTCAAGGTTGCGGCACGCGAGACTGATCGCCCCCTTAAAGCGCAGCAGATGAGCGTTCTGGCTAAACGAAGCCTGGATGAATGGTTGATCGAATCCGCCCGCCGGGGAAGCCAGGAGGGTTGGATAAAATGGAGATGGGGATCCGAAGCATTTAATTGGGCTATGGATCAGTTGAACTGAAGGGTATTAGTCTCCAAAAACCATCTGCGTATGAAACGATACATTTTCAGAAGATTGCTCTACACGATCGCCATTTTGTTCTTTGTCTCCATTCTGGTATTTGTCATGGTCAGGCTGCTGCCGGGTGATCCTGTTGAAGCGGCTGCCATGTGGAATACGGACCTGGCCGACAAAACGATTATGGCGGAGCTGCGCGAGCGGTTCGGTCTGAATAAGCCGATTCATGTCCAGTACATTATCTGGTTGAGGGACTTTTTCAGGGGCGAGTGGGGCATGTCTCTGGGCAGCGGCGAACAGGTCCTGGATATGTTTTTAGACCGGTTGCCGGTGACCCTGGAGCTATTTGTCGGGGCCGTCTTCTGGTCCTGGATCATCGGCTTTCCGGTGGGGATCATCAGCGCCCTGCGTCGAAACACCAGTCTCGACGCTGCGCTTACCACCAGCGCTATCTTCGGCGTGTCTATTCCCGCTTTCTGGGAAGGTATTGTATTCATCTATATCTTTGCCGTGATCTTTAGAATCCTTCCGCCTTCTGGGTTCGTCCCGTTTTCCGAGGATCCCTGGCAAAATATCCGTTCCGTAATTATGCCGACCTTTATCATGGGCACCCAGACCGCCGGACTGCTGGCCCGCTATGTACGTTCCAGTCTGCTGGAAGTGCTGGGTCAGGATTACATTCGAACCGCCCGGGCCAAGGGGCTGAAAGAACGGGTGGTAATCGCCGTTCACGCCTTTAAGCCGGCGATGATACCGGTAGCGACGATTATCGGCCTGGGGTTTAGCGGGATGATCGGTGGGAACTTTATTGTCGAATTCATGTTTGCCATTCCCGGGCTGGGCCGGATGGGCATTGACGCCGTATTTGCCAGGGATTTTCCGGTCCTGCAGGCGATTCTGGTCATCGTAGCCCTGAACGTTTTACTGATCAATCTTCTCGTCGACTTAATTTACGGCTGTTTAGACCCCAGGGTGAGATTGAACAATTGAGGAGACAGGCTCACAAAAATGACTGACGCCATAACCGACCAAATCGAGCCTCGACGCGCGCCCCGGGTTGGTTTTCGAGCTGTCCTGCGGGCAATAATCAAGCACAAGCTTTCGCGTGTTGGCATTATTATTATTATTATGCTGGTCAGCATGGCCGCTTTTGCGCCGTGGCTGGCCCCATACGACCCGAATAAGCAGGATTTATATCATGTCCTTTCGGGGCCCTCCATGGAGCACTGGCTCGGAACGGACAACGTAGGCCGCGACTTGCTTTCACGCATCATTTACGGTGCGCGTGTGTCGTTGATGGTGGGGGTTCTTTCGACCCTGCTGTCCGCGACGATCGGATCGCTGATCGGGCTGGTGGCCGGTTACAAGGGCGGGGTGGTTGACATGGTGGTGATGCGGATTACGGACACATTCATGTGCATTCCGTGGCTGGTGTTTGTCCTGGTGCTGGCCGCGGCCTTGGGGCCGGGCTTGATAAACATTATCATTACACTGGGAGCCCTCGGTTGGACGGGGTTTGCCCGCATCATCCGCGGTCAGGTTCTGATGGTGCGGGAGCTGCCCTATGTGGAGGCCGCCCGGGCCAGCGGCGCTACCGGCCGGCGCATTATGTTCAAGCATCTTTTGCCCAACTCTGTGGCGCCCATTATCGTCGCTTCCTCGATCACCCTGGGCTTGTTCATCATGGTGGAAAGTGCGGCAGCCTTTTTCGGGCTCGGTGCCCAACCACCCACCGCCAGCTGGGGTAAGGCTTTGCGGACGGGTTATGCCTATCTGGAAATTGTACCTTTATTTTCGATTGCCCCGGGTGCCATGATCACCCTGGCGGTGCTGGCTTTTAATTTTCTGGGAGACGGGTTGAGAGATGCCCTGGATCCGCGATTGCGGGGGGAAGGGGAAAAGCTGTAATGCCGATGGTGCTGAAGCACAATTAGGGTTAAAGTAAATTACAATTAACGATTAACCGGCCAAACCGATTGATCATGAGCGCATTGCTGGATGTCAAAAACTTGCAGACCTATTTCATCACCGATGATGGACTGGTCAAGGCCGTGGACGGTGTCTCATTTGATCTTAGGGAAGGTGAAACCCTCGGTTTGGTGGGTGAGAGCGGTTGCGGCAAGAGTGTCACCGCGCTTTCCATCCTGCGCCTGATCCCCAATCCGCCGGGGAAAATTGTGGGCGGCGAGATTCTTTTTGAAGGCCGTGATCTTATCAAGCTGAGCGAAGATGAAATCCGTGCTGTGCGCGGCAACCGGATCGCCATGATTTTCCAGGAACCCATGACCTCGCTCAATCCGGTGTTGACTATCGGCCGCCAGGTTTCCGAGCCCATCATCGTTCATCGGAACACAAGCAAGGAAGAGGCGCTCAAAGAAAGCATCAAGCTTCTTACGAGTGTAAAAATTCCGGCGGCTGAAACCCGTGTCAAAGCCTATCCCCATCATTTCAGCGGCGGCATGCGGCAGCGGGCCATGATTGCCATGGGATTGGGGTGCAATCCCAAATTGATCATCGCCGATGAACCCACCACTGCGCTGGACGTCACCATTCAGGCTCAGCTTCTGGAGCTGATGAAGAACCTGACGCGGGACTACGGCACGGCCTTGATCATTATCACTCACAATCTGGGTGTGGTGGCCCGCTATGCCGACCGGGTAAATGTCATGTATGCCGGCCACCACACCCAGATTGTG
>Ga0316193_10002521_pt1 | contig 12927 bp, 6 predicted proteins | sample MerIslsedime2_MG_FD_207735 | JGI IMG/M metagenome (GOLD analysis project Ga0316193, IMG submission 207735) | Coastal sediment microbial communities from Maine, United States - Merrow Island sediment 2 | ecosystem: Environmental > Aquatic > Marine > Coastal > Sediment | place: USA: Maine...
TGCCTGTTAACCGCATCCTGGAGATGGTCGAGATCACAAATGCGTCCATGGTGGTCATGGGAAGTCATGGGCGAACCGGGATGAAACACATCATGCTGGGATCAAAAGCCGAGCAAGTCGTACGTCTTTGTCCTGTGCCGATCATGATCGTAAAAGAACCGATCAAGCCTTCAAAGTAATTATCATCCAGGGGTGTTGCCGTATATAGCACACAGGAGGATGAAAACGATGATACTGTTTCATGTGTACCAGTAGCTACTCGGTCTGACGGATAACAAACCGGCAGGCAGATTTGAACTGACACACATAAAACAAATTTAAAAACTATTCACCACAGAGTCACAGAGAACACAGAGTTTTACTTTATTAACTGCGCCTGTGGCGTAGTTAACAAAATAATGCTTTTCTCTGTGCCCTCTGTGCCTCTGTGGTGAAATAGCATTTAGTTTTTGACTGTCAGGCCATATAGAAATTAACATTTAAAAATGGTCAGATTGTATTCAATCTACCACATATAACCACAACCTGAAGCTGCGCTCGGTGAGCGAATCAGTGCGACTCTTTCGCCATTTCGTCTAGCAGAGCCATGCCTTTATTGCGCTGTGTTGAAATGATCTTCAGTTTCAGTTTTAGATCCTTGCGTTTGCTGTGATCTTTTTCTTCCGACAGTTTATGATTCAGCTTTTTCTCTTTTTGTTCGAGTTCGCTGAGCAGTTCCTCGATGCGTTCACGGGATGCTTCTGTTCTCTCTGTCTCGCTGGAGAAGATTTCTTGCACGTTCTTGATAAACTTCTTAAAACCCATGGTTTGGCTTCCATCGTTTAGCTCAGGCAGCTTGCCGAGCGATTGTAAATGCAATGGCTGTGCACTGCGTGTGCAACTGCTGGTATTTATACGCCGACTTGAACAGCGCTGTCCAGCTCTATCTGCTCATCGACTGGCATCACGGTTTTGGCCATACGCTTGGCAAAATAGTAGATCCGCTTCTGTTTTTCGATGATATCGATCTCGATCGTATAGGCAGGAATCCGGTTGGGTTCTTCGGCAACCAGGCGCGCAGCCTGATGGACGGCGGCCGAATCGGCCAGCGCGGTTATCTCGTCTTTCATGTCGATCACGACTTTGGCAACCTCACGGTTATTTTGCGACACCGCCTGTACAGCCCCGCTCAATGCTCTCTTCAGCAGTTCATGAAAGTCGGTCAGCACCTTTTGAGTCGGCACACTGATTGAGACACTCTGTTTAATGCGACTGTGCCCCAGTTCCACCAGGTTCGTTTCAATGATGTCACCGATATTTTCGAGATCGGTCAGTGCTTCCATCAGGTGTAGAAATTCCTGAGTCTGCTCTTGCGTCAGTGAACCCTTGCTGATCTGTCCCATGTACTCCAGTATCTGGGCGTACAGTATGTCTACCTCGTCGTCCATGCGCCGGACTGACTCCAGGCTCCCCTTGTTGCCGCTCAGAATCGCCGGCATGATTTCATCGAGCATCACCTTGACGACATCACCCATGTGCAGCACTTCCATGCGGACACGATCCAGCGCAAGTGCCGGTGTGCTGAGAAGTTCCGGTTCGAGGTATTTGGCAGTGACCACGAGTCCCTCTTCCTCGATTGGCCGGTCCGGTATCAGTCGTTCCACCAGTCGTGCAAATTGTGTAGAAAAACCAATAAAGATAAGCGTATTCGCGACATTGAAGATGGTATGGGCGTTGGCGATCTGTCGCGGCGTCTCCGCGCCGAGACGGTCCACGCCGGACAGTTCGGGGTGCGCAGGAGATAGCCAGGTCACCACGTGCGCAAGTTGTGGGATAAACATGAACCATAAAATCACGCCCGCGATATTGAACAAAACATGCACAGTGGCCGCGCGGACCGCTTCCCTCGGTTTCCCGATCGAGGCCAGCATCGCGGTGACACAGGTGCCGACGTTGGCCCCGAAAGCCAGGGCAATACCCGCCGGGAGTGTGATAAAGCCCTGGCTGGCCATCACGATCACGATACCGGTTGTCGCCGAGGAAGACTGGATCAGACCGGTGAAGGTGGCTGCGATCAGGATACCGACCAGCGGGTTTTCCATATGGATCATCAGATCGAGAAAAGGCTGGTAGGTACGCAGGGGCTTCATCGCGTCACTCATGACGCTCATACCGAAAAATACCAGACCCAGACCCATCAGCATGGCGCCGTATTGCCTGGTACGTTCGGATTTAGAGATGAACAGCATCGAGAAGCCAACGCCGATCATCAGCAGTGCGGCCTTGGTCACCTTGAAGGCGACGATTTGCGCGGTGATGGTGGTACCGATATTGGCGCCCATAATGACGCCGACCGACTGGGCCAGGGACATCAGGCCTGCGGTAATAAAGCCCACCACCAGTACCGTGGTCACCGAGGATGACTGGATGACCGCGGTGACGAATGCACCGGTTATCGCTCCCATGAAGCGGTTGCTGGTCAACTTGGCCAGAATCGTCTTCATGCGGTTGCCGGCAACTGCCTTCAAGGCGTCTGCCATCTGCTCCATGCCGAACAGGAACAGCGCCAGGCCGCCAAACAACTGCATACCCATCACGCCCCAGTTGATCGTCTGCTCCGATTCAACCGCAGCGAGCACCGGAACGGCCGCCAATGTGGTAAAAACTCCGGCCAACAGGATGAAAACAAGTCTTGCTCTTGAATCAAATTCAAATTTGAAGTGGATATCCGGCATAGTGAATTCCAGGTGGTTGGTGGTTGGTGGCTGACTGCGCTTATCGGCAAAGCGTTTTTATACCACGTTGTAATAATTTAGTAATAGTTTAACTCGATTGTTCGATGCTTGAGAAGCGAGAACGATTTGTTGAGTGAAACGCGTCAACAATACGCAGTGGCAGGACTCAATGATACCGCGACAAAGATCACCGAAATCGCCTGCAACGCTCCTTATGCAGGTCGCTTCTCCCTGAAAAGACCGGGACCAGGGATGAGGTACCAGGAACGAGGAAAAACAAAGATACTACTAACTCCTTCTCCCAGAGGGAGAGAGAATGAACACTTGAAGGATCAAAACCACTGTCTGACATGATGAAAGCATCTCGTGAAGATTTATTGCACACGTGTTCAATTCATATTGATTCTGTTATAAAAGAATGACCACAATCACCTCATGGCCCTGATGAAACCCGTATTACCCACTCTGCTTGCAACACTGCTGTTATTCGGAAGTTGCGCTACAGCGCTGTCAGCCGCCGACCAACAGCATCGGTTTTCAATAGCGATTAGCGGTGGCGCAAGCAAGGGCGCCTATGAGGCCGGGCTTAACTGGGGGCTGCTCAAGATGATGCAGGACATCAGTAATATCGAACACGCCCTGATCGGCGAAGCCCGCACGCTGGAAGCAGCCAGCTTCACTGGTGCTTCCGCGGGCGGCATCAATACAGTGCTCTCGGGTCTTGTCTGGTGCAGTCTGCCTGAAGCGGAAGGTGGGCTTACCAACACCATTGATACCAATATATTCCGCGATGTCTGGCTGGCCCCTGATGTCAATCGTCTGCTGCCGCCTACCGCCGATTCCATTTATTACCGTGATGACGATGCCCTGCTGGCACGCTATGACTTGCTGCAGGCTTCACGCATATTACGTGAACGCTGGAACCAGCCGGGATTTCGTAAAGGTTGCCGCGTACCACTCGGTGTCACCGTCACCCGCGTCGTACCCGAAGAGTTTGAAGTCGGTGGCATCGAGGTACAGAACCAACGCCTGTTTATCCCTTTCGTGGCCCACACCCAGGATGATGGCACGCTTGGCTTTTATTTTGATCCGAATGACTATTCCGCGCTGCCAAACCCGGCCAGAATCCTGCTGCCAGGTGAACCTGATGCGCCGCCCTACTCTATAGATGACCAGCGCATTGAAGAGGCGGTGATGACCAGCTCCGCCTACCCGGGCGCCTTCGGCCGCAGGCGCTTGCAGTACTGTCGACTGGCCAGTTTTACCGAAACCAGCAAGACAACATCCGCTATAGAAGAGAGACTGGAATCAAAAGAAAATGTCACTTGCCCTGAAGGCTATGAACTGGCGGAGGCGGAATTTGCTGATGGCGGCCTGTTCGATAATCTGCCGTTAGGCCTGGCACGCAAGCTGGCTGAGCTGCACATACATGCTGCTGAGAATGTCCTGCCTGTTACCTACGTCTACCTCGATCCCAACCGGCTGCGCTATGACATACCGCCAGCGGCTGATACTCGAGCCTGTGCGGGTGATAATCCTCCGGAAGCCTGCCAGGTGATGGATTTCAGCTTTTTTACCGAGCATGAACTATTGCTGGGTGCATTAGGCTCGGCGCGCAAGTATGAACTCTATAACGAACTTACGAGTGAGCACTGGTCATTGAACCTGTCGCAACTGAGCTACGAGCTGGCGGAAAAATTAGCCGCGACAGAAAACCAGCCCAATTGTGATAAGGAAATACCCTTTTTCAGTACAGACATCAGTTGCGCCGGGGCCATTCGTCGTGCATCGGCATTGCTGGAACTGGCATACAGTCGCGCTGCCCTGTCGATCACAGCCCCCTACTCTGCAAAAAGGCTAAACAAGGCGGGCATTGCCTATGACTGCGAGTTTTCCAGCAAGAAAATAACAATAGACACAATAGCCAAATGCAAAATCAACGTGGTGCAATACCGCAATCGCCTGGCAAACATTTTACTGGACATCGCCGAAAGCAATGAACAGATTGCTGAAGACTTCAGGCAAAGAATACATAAAGCAAAACTGTCCATACACAACGACCGCACTCTTCGAGTCACCGACCGGGGTGCACCGATCACCGGCACTTTATTGAGCGACTTTGGCGCCTTTCTCGATCTAAAATTCCGTGAATATGACTATTATGTCGGCGTATATGATGCTGTTATCGCTGCAACACAAACACTTTGTGGACTGAAGTTCTTCGAACAGTATCAACCACAGGAGTTTATGCAGTGCCAGAATGATTTTGCTGAAAAAATTTATCATGCCATCGGGATTAATAAGGATCATCGTGGCCGCTATGTTTTTGCCCGCCTGGCACAATGGGAGTTTGGAAAACAAAATACACTGCGCTTTGCTTACGACCCGCTGCCGGAACAGGATCGCGATATGCGAATTATCTTTGATGGTTTGATAAAAACCCTCGAAGCAGGTGACAAAAGTGATAATGCAAAGCAAGGACTGTTTTTTACCGAAAATACGTTCTTTCATTACTTGAACGACGAGGGTTTTGAGCCTACGCCGACTGAGGATGGATCAAAACCCTTACTGGCGCAAATCATCGCCGACCCAACCAACTGGCCCTCCGAACTGACGCGTCGCGCCACAACACGCTTCGTTTACCTGGAACAACAGGCAGAAGCGATCTATAAAGCACGCGAGCCTGATCCGGCACTGCGTGATAACAGTTATACCACCGTAATGGGGATCACTGCTTTTACATTACAGAGCGCCGCCTATAACTATCCCGGTTTTGCTTTCGCAACCTCTACCGCACCTGAAAACTGGATGTGGCGCAATATCATCCCCTATGAGGTCGCCGTCGATCTCGCCGGCAGCGATCTTGTCTTTACCTGGCAACCCACCTGGTCACTGTCGAGTAAGGACCTGTTAAGCGTTCGTGCCAGCCTCGGTTTTACCGGCGGTATTGTTAAATCAGGCAATGAATCTTTCGAGCGCGAAAACTATGGTGCACTGGGTCTCGGCTATACGCGTCGAACTGATTCCGCAGCCATATCAAGCTGGGGATTGACACCTACCTGGTATCATCAATGGAACGAACCAGTGATCGGTAAACAGGACACGGCTGGAGGGCATGTCCATGTGAGTTTCTTCAAAGACAGGCTACGGCTAGGCCTGGGTGTGCGGGATTTCAACGAGACTTCCGAAAGCTGGTTTTTCACCATTGGCCTTACTGATATACCCGGATTGAGCTACTGGCTGACGCGATAAGATGACGAAAGCTAAATTTCAATGCAAAGACGCGAAGGCCGCAGAGTAAACACACACTGTTTGAATTAACACCTGGCCGCAAATAACGCAAAGTACGCTAATGTTATTTCAATCTATTAAAAGCCCTTTTGCGTTCCTTGCGTTATTTGCGGCAAAAATTACCCTCGTCCCGGTTCATTGGTAGCCTGGATGAAACAAAGTGGAATCCAGGAGTAACCGGCAATGCTTGCCCCGGATTACGCTTCGCTTCATCCAGGCTACGATTCTGTTTGAATTAACACGCAGGGTGGGCGAAGACCACCCTACTTCTGAATCTGAATGAAGACCTCTTTCACCCCTTGTGACAAGGAGCTAATGAGCAGCTAGAAGATAAAGTGCATGCCGATGAAACCACCGTCATAACCATAGGAAACATTAATCTTTTCTACTGCATCTTCGATCTCGACATCAGCATCGAAATAAGCCAGGCCGAATATCAGTCCTATATGGTCGGTAAACCTGTATAGCGCATTAATCCCAGTCTGCAAAACACCGGCAGTCACGTCTTCGTAGGAACCTGCAACAAACGCCACCTTGGTATTCATGCCCCACCTGGGTGTGAAGCTATACCAGAAATCAAGCCCGATCAAAGGCAGGGGTGCGAACACCTTGGCTTCTTCTTTAATCGAACCGGATGTAGTCACACCATCCTGGGTAATCTGGCCCTGCGCCTCAAACACATACTTGAGGTCAAGACCATAGATACCCGCAGCCAGTTTTATTTTGCTACGGTCATCATTAAACAGGGTATAGCCATAGTTGAGACGATAGAAGTTTGTCGCGTCGGTAATTTTTGCATCGCCGACAACTCTAACGTCCTCAAAGGTTTCATCGATATTCAGCAGGCTGGATTCACGGTTAACACTAAAATAAGAAAGCCCGACACTGTGCCTGGGATTAATATTCCATGCAGCATAGAAGGTCGTTACCGACGATGTTTCCGGCAGGCCAAGGGTACCTTCCGGGTCGATGAATATACTGTCAAATGCCGTTCTGGTCTTGTCGGTAAATTTTAATTTTGTATCGAACTTAACGATTGCAGCACCAATTCCGATTGCGAAGTTGTTGCTGCTAAAGAGGTTCTTTTCAAGTTCAGTTTCAGCGGCGTATGCTGTTGTTGCAACAACAGTACTCAACAGGATCATGCAGTTGAAAATATTATTTTTATTCATCGTGAAAAAGCATTTATCGTTTTCAACAGCCCAATACAGGCAGTGATAAAATTACACCGTTCCCGGCTTTTCCGTTTCGCATGCAACATTCCTTATGCAGGCCTATGTATTAAATTTATTCATTAACGGTTTTGATACCGATTCAAATCATAGATACCGGACAACCTGGGTTTTTCCCTTGCATACTGCTGATTAAACCAGTCGGCCTGTTCCCAGAAATCTTCACTGGTTCTTCTTAAACCATAGCGGGCAACGAATGATTCATACTCCGGGCGATCACTCATCGCATTGTACTCATCAACGAAGCTTTCAATATCATCGAGCTCGACCGTGTAGAAGAAATTCGGGTAGGATCCTTCCAGCCACCTGACCACTGTTTGCGTATCGTGTATATAATCACGCCGGTCAACCAACCGCTCATTGGAGAACATTGAAGTAACACTTGTATACGATTTATTGCTGATCATGGTATAGGCAAGATCATCTTCCGGTTTGCCGCCCATCCTGACGCGTATAAAAGCAACATCCGGTAAAACCTGGACAATTAATCCGTCCATCTTTGCCGCATTCTGCATTGCCTTATCGACGCGCAGAATAGCCTGGCTCACCTTAGGTTTGCATTTATCCGTGGTGCAGCGGTTGATGTAATCGCCATCACCTGTCAACGGTCCAAGGTAGCTTTCGAGCCACTGGTATAACTCCAGCTGCGGATTGTCGGTTTGATAGCCGGTAACAATTTCCTTGTCTATCCAGCTAACTTTGCCCTCATCACCCTTGTTGCTCTTGCGAATGCCCTGGTACCAGCCATCACGAATCACCTGGCGCTGTTCTGCAGGCAAGAATGCGAGGAAGTAGTCCTCCCCTTCCGTGCGCAGAAAATCCATGTATAAGCGCGTGTTCAACTGGTGGCCGAGATTGCCGTAGACATCGAATCCGGCAACCAGCAGGTAGTGAATTCGCTCCAGCACCGAATAGTCAATAATCCATGCCGTTTCCGGGTAATCACCGATAAAACCAAAGTTAACCGAAGCGCTGTCCATATGCCTGAATATGGTTAGCGCGGCATTGGGATTACTGCCATCACCTTTCCAGATGTAGCGCATCGCATCTTTAATATTTAACGGATCGAAATCTTCAACTCTCGATTCTTTCATCTGCATATATTTCTGAAACAGTTTTTTGTAATGCTCCCTGCTTGCCAACAGCTTGAAATTATCTTCCAGTTCAGCTGGCGATGCCAGGTAGTCAGCAGATGCATTCAGAAACTCATCATTCAAAGACATGATTTCAGCATCTGGATCGAAGAACACGACCCAGAACTGGTCTTCGATAACATTCAACGCAACCTGGCCACGACACACCGGGCCCTTGATAAATCCTTCGATAAAGAACCTGGCATCATCGAGCAGAAACTTGTAACGTGACTTGACCGGTATTGCGTCAAAGGTTTTTATCGGATTGGATGCCACTGCTGCCTCATAAGACGGCAGACTAGCTACTTCGTATTCCGGTTCGATGAACAGCTGTTTGTAACGCTGCATGCGTTTGTCGGACAGATCGTACACCATATGTGTCTTGGCAACGATGCTGCCCTGGTGGCGCACGATGCGGTAATAAACAGAACCGGCCGGGTCATTATAAGGCCGTCGTGTTGGTATGACTTCTACCGGCTTACCCGGTGGTGTGGCAGAACGCACCAGGCGATAGAATTCACGATCAGCGGTGCCAGCAAAATGCAAATGCGCCTGGAACAGGTGCTCATATAAATAACGGCCAACCAGTCTTTGCTTGTTGCTCTTGCCATTTAGAAACACTTCCCATCGCTTGATCTGTTCTGCTGCGACTTTTGACGGTTGCTTGTCTGCCGACATGGGCGCACCCTGCGCCAGCCAGTGCACCAGTGTGGTATATTCTTCTCTGCCCAGGTTTGGCATGGCATATGGCATGCCGCCCCTTGGATGCTCTTTGGCATACTTGTCAAACTCGTCTATTGTCGGGCATGTCTGCGCCCGATCGAGGCCAAGATCAAAATCATCACTGAGCATGCCGGTGCGTGCCTGTGGATATAATTGCTTTTGTCGCAGCATGCGATACATTACCGAATCTTCCAGGTTTGCTCCTGGATTGCGATCGCCTTCATTCAGCACCGTATCAAAGCCTTTCTGTCGCCACTCTTCGGTTGTCATTGCATCGATAAACAAGCGCGTCGGCTCGTCAGCCGTAATACGTGCGCCGTTGTAGACTTTCTTTTTATTGGCGCCGCGATGGATGCCTTCCGGCGAAGACAGCTTTAACTGGCAGGGCGCATCGTAGCAGCCGTGACAAACTACGCAGCGGCTTTCAAGTATCGGTCGGACTTCTTCATCATAAGAAATATTTTCTACAGGTAATGTATACAGCAGGTCGTATTCGACGACTGCCTGGTCTACGGTGATGGATTTTTCTTTGGATGAACAGGCTGTAAGCAGTACCATTACCAGCATCATGCCGATCACTGCTGGTATGTTTTTTGATGTAGAAGATGCTGTAGTAAACATTGTTATAGACTCTCCGTGAAGCCACTCTTTTTTTATTCGTCATTCTCTATTAATTTTCAATCCCGCGAAAGCGGGAGTCTTGCACTTTCGCCTGCAACGCTCCTTATGCAGGGCTACGGTTACACATTCTCAGTGGCGTCATTCCCACGAAAGTGGGAATCTAGAGTCTTAAAGTCACTGGATTACAGCATACATCCGTGTATGCTGCCCTTCGGGCCAGCCTTCGGCTGTTCGAATCGCTCCTTGCGATTTAGTCTCCCTTTGGCCGAAATGACGTGAATTAGAAGTATATTTACAACTGCGACTCAATCGGCATTATGCGCATAAAGCCGACCCCCATGCGCCGCCAGATACTGGTGTATGGATCAACATCGAAAGTAACTTTCTCACCATCCTCGTATCCATGCCAGAGAATGTATTCGTTATCTTCATCATCGGTAACCAGCTCCAGCCTGAATGAGGCATTTTCGATCCCATTATCAAATCGTTCAGCCATGCCAGCAGCCATTTCCGGTGACTTGATGATCACCCCTATTTCAGAATTCTCATAAAACGAACGTGGATCGAGATTTAACGAGCCTATAAAAACCTTTTCGCGATCGAGCACGAACGACTTGGCGTGCAAGCTGGCTTTGGATGATCCACCGACACCTTTTTTCTCCTTGCGTTGTTTACCTGTCAGTTTCTTGTCCATCTCGTAAAGTTCAACCCCTGCACGCAGCAATGCCTTCCTGTATTTTGAATAACCGGCATGAACAACGCTTACATCATTGGATGCCAGTGAATTGGTCAGTATTTTTACGCGCACACCTTTGTCGGTGAGCCTTTTGAAGAATTCTACACCTTCTTTGCCAGGCACAAAATACGGTGAAAAGATAATCAGCTCCTCTTGTATTGCCTCGAAATGAGGCTCCAGTTGCGTCATCAAATGCAACTCTGATGCATTACGATCACTGCTGATTTTTTCAGGTAAATCGTAGACTACATCAGCACTGCCCCACAAATACACAACCTTTTTTGCCCTCATCCTGTTGGCGAGTTCAGAGTTTTGTAACGCATTCATGTAATCAGAGTCTTTTTGCTGAGTTGCAAATTCTGTAAGCCTCTTATACATTGCCTTGATATCTTCTTCAGAAGGACGCTCGTCAATTAAGGTCGTGGCCGGGTATGACAATTCGCTGTTCCAGTAAAGGTCAAAAGACCGGGATACATCCTTCACAACACCGCCGATCGCCATTACATCAAGATCAGAAAATTCAAGCGTTGGATCAGCATCGAAATATTCATTACCAATATTGCGTCCACCGACTACCGTGACCTGGTTGTCCACGGTGAATGACTTGTTATGCATGCGACGAGTGACCGAACCGAAGCCACTCACATATTGCGGTATTCTGCCCAAATCACGATCAAAGGGATTGAAAACACGCAATTCGATATTGGGATGGCTGTCCAGCGCTATTAGTGATGCATCGCGGCCTTCGAGATCCATATCATCGATAAGCAAACGCACGCGAACACCGCGTTCAGCTGCCTTGACCAACAGGTCCATAAACAGGTATCCAACAAGATCACTGTGATACAGATAATATTGCAGATCGATACTGCGTTCAGCATGATGTGTCAGTATTGCGCGCACAACAAAGGCATCCAGACCGTTTTTAAGCAACAGGAAACCATCCTGCCCCTGCCCTTCCGTTTGAATTTTTTTAGCCGCTAACTGGCCGAAAGTTGTGTCATCGGTATCGGTTAATACATAGGATGCCTGACGGCTGTTATTGTCCGGCAAGGACGCACAGCCACTTGCAAGCAGCAAGAATGAAACAATGAGTATTTCCAGAAATCTGTTACACACAAACACGTCTAGGCCTCATGCAATCAGTGAACAGAACAAGGATGGATGAGAATTCCAAGATTATCACACTGGGTGTTTATAGAATTGCCAATTTGTGCCACACAAGCATATCCCGGTGCGCTTCCGGCATGCTGACGCGTTTACCCTTGCTACATCAGGTATTCAAGGCCAAGGCCGCGTATCGTCTTGTAAATCCCGCGTTGCTTGCGTGCCGGGCCTGCTTTACTGCTGTCACTCTCCATAACTTTTCTGCGCATTTCCAGCCATTCCGGTGTACCCCAGCGGTAGGATGTCGACTTCAGGTATTCGAAGACCTTATCTAGCTCCTGGCGCACGCCGTCGCCCAGAAAGAAGAAACCCAGCTCGTTGTTATAAAGATTGGAGCGGTAATCGAAGTTGCTGGTGCCAACGAAGCCGCCGGTATCACCATAGATGAACTTGGCATGCAGTTTTCCATAATTGGCGTCACCACCAAGAATCACCGAATCAACGCCGCCGGTCTGGTATATAAATAACTGCGGGTGGTTGATGAGCCGTTTCCACTCTTCACTCTCAACAACATCTGGATTAAATTCGCCTTTCTCCCGACTGGACAGCCAGACTTTTTGCAGTTCGGGTGTCAGCAAAAAGCGCGGCGACATGCCCATGTCGATAATCGCCTGGGTAAAAAAGTTGTCACTGGTCATGACCGAGTTGGTGATGACTTGAATTTTGATATCAGGATTCTCACTTAGCAGGTCAAGTGTTTCTTTTGCACCATCATATATAAGCTCGCCTTCTTCGTCGTAATAGACGCCACTGAATAAATACGGCGACACGATCTGCAGCGAGCCACTGGATACACCTTGCGCTTTCGCGTCATCAAGAATCTTGGAAATTAAATACAGAATGGAATTGGGATTGCGTTCCAGGTTTTCAATGACATTCGTTGTTACCTGTTTACTGGTGAGGTTGCCCAGCTGGTGTGACAGTCGCACCTCCGTTTCATGGAAATTCTCGCTCATGTAAGTCGGCATATTGTCCATGCGCTGTTTTATTTCAGGGAAGGCCTTTAATGTCGCCAGGCTTTCCTGACCCTTCTTGTAGTGATTTATATAAATATCATCATATTCACCCTCGCTGAATTCATCATCGGCTTTTAATGGCCTTATGCGCCTGTTGCCTTTATATACAAAAAGCAGCGTATTATATATTTCACTGACTTTGCCGACGGTATACTCTTCATCATCACTGTAATCCCCGGACCTGATTAATATCTCCAGGTCACGAAACGCATCGAGATCCTCAGTACCATCTTCATTGATACCGTAATAGTCAAGTGAGATATTACGACCACCCGTTATAACTACTGCCCTGTC
>Ga0316193_10002523_pt1 | contig 12911 bp, 13 predicted proteins | sample MerIslsedime2_MG_FD_207735 | JGI IMG/M metagenome (GOLD analysis project Ga0316193, IMG submission 207735) | Coastal sediment microbial communities from Maine, United States - Merrow Island sediment 2 | ecosystem: Environmental > Aquatic > Marine > Coastal > Sediment | place: USA: Maine...
TGTAAGACTGCCGAACTGATCATAAACCATTGCACAGCAATCTACCGGCTGGTGAGAATCGATACGAAGGATGCCTCTAAACGTCGTGATGACGGCCAGGAAAAAAAACGGCAGCGCCAGAAGCAATACGCGGGAATTATACTTTGTCAGGGGAGCATCCGGCCGGCTGAGGTTGAGTTTTTCATAGGTCAACCAGAGCGCCATGATAAAAAAAACAAAAAACCGAACCATGAGCGCCCGGCCTTCCAAGCCATCGGTGGCCTGCAAAACGCCGGTTCCGCACATCGCGCCGGGAACGATTTCGGGTAGCACATTGGTAATTCCGATGATAAGCAACGCCGTGGAGAGAAAAAATACGGCGAGACTGAATTTGGCTGCCAGCCTTGCTGTTTCCGCCTTTCTTTCAAGTTGGATCTGCTCTCTTGCAGCAGATTGCGGCACCCATTTGATGACTATTTGAAATGCGGTTGCCGCCGCCCCAAGCCATAGCACAAGACTCAACAAATCCCCGACCACCACCGCGATAAGAAGTGGATGCCAGATCATTGCATTTCCTCTAACCGGCCGTTTTCTAAAAGGAAGTGCTTGTCGGCAAATGCTCCATGGAGTGCCCAGCGTGGGTCATGGGCAGCAACGATTAGGATGGTCTGCGGAAGTTTCCACCCAACAAATTTTTCGATGATCAGGGCCGCCCCTTCATCATCCTGGTGAGCGGTCGGTTCGTCGGCGATCAGAATGTTCGGCCTGGAAACAATGGCGCGGGCAATTGAAACGCGTTGTTGCTCACCTCCTGAAAGGGAGAGCACATTTTGTTTGGCCAAATGAGAGATCCCTAAAGTGTCGAGTGCTTCCCAGGCCAACTTTCGCAGCTGTGTGATCGAGGCCCCCCGCGGTATGACCGGTAGAATTACATTTTCAAGTACGGTGAACCCGTTAATAAGGTGAGGTTTTTGAAATACAATACCGACCTGCCGTCGCCAAAGATCCCGGTGAACCGTATTCCAGCGCGAAACGGGTTGGCCGTTTGCTATAATTTGACCCTGCGAGGGGCGTAAAAGACCTGCCAAGAGGTGTAGCAAGGTACTTTTGCCGGCACCGGTTTTTCCTGAAATCATGGCGCCTTGACCCGCGGTCAGCGTTAGGTTGACATCTTTAAGGATTGCTCGCTCGGATGCATCTGCGCGTCGACGGGAGAGACTGACTTCTTGACAAACTAGGCTTAAACTCATGTCAACTATCTATAAGGTCCTGGGGGTCGGAAACCGCCGCGCGCAAAGCCGGCCAAAGGGCTGCAGCCAGATACGGCAAAAAAATAAGCACGGCCATTTCAATTAAAACCAAAAAAGCACCGGAAGCGTTTAGAAAAAGCGGTGGCGGATTATCTTTCCATCCAAAAAACAGAACCCCCGGCCAGGAAGATCCGGGCCGGAAAACCAGGCCATACGAAACAACCATACCGGCAGTCACGGCAGGTATTCCGATGACCAGTGCTTTCAAAAGCTGCATTTGGAAAATATTCGTGGTGGTCCAGCCGAGGGCCTTGAACAATCCGACATTGCAGCTCTGCCCAATTTGACCCTTGACGACCCCAACGACGATGAGAGCAAAGGCCAATATCCCGGGAATAATTGTGATATAGACGATGCCGCTGCGGCGTGCGGATGCGGAGATATAGATACCGGCAGCCTCTGTTCGGGTGGTCATGCGCACCGGCCATGGGAAAACCCTGGCAAGATCGGGTAAAATCGCTTCTGCTTCCGTTTCGTGAAAAACATCCACGATCAGATCACTGGCATATCCCTCGTCAATGCCAAGGAGTTGTCCGGCATCATCCGGATGCACCAGGACCATATCATGGGCCACCATGCTCGTTTTGGCAGTTAGTGTGTCGATGACATTAAAAATCCGGGTATTGTGCCCTGTCAATTTTAAAAAATCAGGGTTCTCACCGGTTGTAATCCCGGCCCCGAGAACGGCCTCTCCGCGCTTCGGCAACGGCACGTTTTTAGTGAGACCACCGATCCTGTGTGACCCACCAAGTCCGAAAACAGTCACCGGTCCTCCGGGACTATTTGCTGTCCCCCATATTCGAATTCCGGCGTGAAGCACCCCGGGTACGGATCTCGCCAAACGGATGGATTCCTCGGCGGGCAGTGCAGACCACCCAAGCGGACTTACCCGCCTTACAACGACGGAGGGAGACTCTTTTAATAACAGGCCGGCTGTAGTGGATAGGGCCTCACTCAGCAGCAAGGCTGTACCGAGGATTGTAATTAGGGCCACTATCGACAAAAAAAGAAGAATGGTTTCAAGAGGATATCGGAAAAGATCCCTGACTGACCAGGCAAACAGTGGAAAAAATGAACGGATGCTTAGTATTTTTTGAATTATTTTTGTGTCCTCCAGGGGTGGATCTACGACATTTTGTGGCAAAAAAATTGATGGATCCGTAAAAAATTATAAATTCGATTTTTGTTCATTGTAACACATTGAAATTACAAGCCCTGAAGTTTAATATTTGTGCTTTTTGCGCCTTTTTGCGGCCATATAAATCTTCAATTCCCCGATAAATCGGGATTTACGCTGCGCTACGACCGGCTAAGTGCGTCCGGGTTATGGCTCAATCCGACATTTTCAGTACGAAATCAGCCCCATCAATAGGGAGTTGCCCAAGGTTAGGATCAAAACGCAAATCGATTGACGGGTCAATTGCACCGGGGTTGCGCAGAGGTCGACCGGATGGCGCCAATGATAAACTGTTTAAACCCAGCGCACGAACGAGTTGAAGGCCTTCTTCCTGATCTGCAGCTGACCTGAAACTGGAATCCAAAAAGAGGAAAAAAAGGGCCGTTATTGCCAAAACCAGCGCTAGTATGCCGACCGTACTGGAAATACCCAATCGATCTGCCGGCAAGCTATTAAATGTATCGAAGTTACTACATCTCATTGAAATCAAAGTAATTTTAGCGGCCATTATTTTGGTAAGCCGCTTGGAATTCAGGAATAATGGAATGTCGGAATACTGGGTTTGGCGGAATGAGATCTATTTTTAATTTTAAGGGGCTGCTTTTTTGCCGGTCACTTGTTGCCATTTTTCATCCGTCATTTCAGATAGCCGAAAGACTGCCTTTGCACCGTGTCGTTTTTTAAATGCATCCAAATCCTGCTCATCTTTAAGAGGTACCAGCGCCGGGCCCATGGGGCCGATCACATCCGAGCCGGCAACCCAGTATACCGATTGACCGGGCACCTGTTCGCCGGAGAAATAATCCTGAACCACAGAGCGTTTGAGTTTCTCTTTCGCTGCACCAAGGAAAATTTCCGGGTGTATCCAGGAACGGATCATGCAACCGCTGCCGCAAAAATAAAACGTATCACCGTTCATTAATTGAACGGCACAGGCAAATTTTTTGTGCTTGCTGACCTGCATGGCACACACCGGACAGCGGTCCTGATCGCTTATCTGCATGGCTCCACGTTCATCCAATGGCTTCAGTCCGGGCTGTGGCCCGGTTTTTGATTCATCGGCAAGCACGGCAAAATTAAAAATTGAAAATCCGAATATGCCGACAAGCAGAACAACGCGTTTGAAGATTTTCCCTTGTCTATTGACTTTCTGTAATTGCATAGATCCGTTCTCCAACCTGACAATTCCTGTAATGAAGTCCACGAAACAGATGACTTTGCTCAAGACTAAATTTGTAAAGGAATCTAACGGTCCTGTCAAATCCTATCTGATATTATTTTTTTGTTAGAATCCATTCCTCAAGTTTTAACTTAATGTTTTTATGAATCTCTGTACATAGCGGCTGAACTATTTCAAACTTTCCAATTAGAAAGGAAGGTGATATTCATCTTGTAATCATGAATCAATTGACCTTTTTTTCAATGTTTATGCTCGGAATTTTAGGAACCGGGCACTGTATCGGAATGTGCGGTCCATTGGTGATGGCCTTTCCGGCCCGCAGCGGCCGAGTTGCATCCCATCTGTATTATCATCTGGGACGAATCTCTACTTATGTGGTCATTGGGAGTGTCATGGGTGGAATCGGGGTGGGCCTTGCTGAAATCGCTGCGGCAACCGGTGGCAGCTATCCGGTCTGGGTTGCTCGAATTCAGATGGGTGTTTCCTTGGTGGCAGCCGTGTTTCTGCTGGTTTTCGGCCTGGCCCGGCTGGGTATTATCAGTGAACCGGGATGGATGGCCATGGCATCGCCGGATAAAATACCCGGATACCGCAAACTTCTGACATCCACTTTCTTAAAAAAGAGACATGCAGAAATGCTCTTGCTGGGAATGATGATGGGATTTTTGCCCTGCGGCCTCTCATTTGCCGCTTTTACCCGGGCACTGCCGTCCGGCAGCCCAATTACGGGCGCCGCCCTAGTTTTTGCATTTGCCCTGGGAACCGTTCCGGGGTTGTTGCTGCTGGGGACCGGCGCATCGGGTTTTGCCCGCCGCTATCAATCGCAATCGGATATTCTAGCCGGTCTTTTAATGACTTATATGGCTGCTGAGCTGGCCGTAAAGGCCCTTTCTTCGCTTTTTTCGTAGTTTTTACACGAACGATAAGCAGAAAGTACAAATTCTCTTTTTAAGGAAGGATACTTGACCTGGAACTTTAATCTTCTTGATTTTACAGCGGAAGCTAAACTTCTCACACTGGTAAAAAAACTGTGGATTTGTAGTTCTAATCTTTACTTCACCGATTACAATTAAAAAAAATGGCGGACACAACATGTTGTGGTCCGCCTTTTTGTTTTCATTCTGAGGGTTACGCTCACTCTTGCAGCTTGCAGTCCTTGTCCCATTCAGGGCAGGCGGTTTTCATGTCGGCGGTATATTTCTCCATACACTCACTGCATTCCATGTCGAAATTTGGGACGTCCCCGTACCGCTCCCGCATTTCCTCTTCCGAAAGGGCCTGAACCCCGCTGCAACCGCATTGCGGGCAGCCGGTTTTAATGTTGTAGCGTTTTTTTGTCATTTAAAACCTCCATTTTGTTGTAAACGTTCATATTTTCACAGGTTCAGATGTTCAGGGTTCAAAGGTTTTGAGCTTCAAAGTTCGTCGCTCCTTTTGTGGCTGCAGTCCCTCTGGGCTGAACCTTAAACCCCTGAACCGTTGCAATTTTTTTAATCTCAAAACGAGAATTAGTCAATCATGAAAGTGAATTTTCAACGTCAACCCGGTTAGATCTATGACCTTATGAATAATTTTTGTGCGTTTTGTGGTAAAAAAAAATTGTATCGAGATATTTGGGCTATCTTGTAACAATCTAATATTTAACGAATTCTCTCTATTAAAATAGGGACGGAGCGAAGCGATATCCACAAATATTCAATATTCATTCGTCTATAGTCAATTCCGGTTTAGCCGGGTTGAGTCTTTTCCATTTTTATAAAAAACATCAAAAGCGCCGGAATCACAAAAATGGTAAACACGGTGGAGACCGCCAGGCCCCCCAGCACCACGCTGCCGAGCCCTCTGTAGAATTCGGAGCCCGGGCCGGGAATCAGAACGAGGGGCAGCATGCCGATGACACTGGTCATCGCACTCATGTAAATCGGCCGCAGCCGCGTGCGGGTTGATTCAAGGACGGCTTCGCGGTAATCCATCCCGTGGTAGCGGATATTATTCAAGGCCTGGTGAACGATAAGAATGGCGTTGTTGACGACCACGCCGATAAGGATTACAAATCCCAGCATCGTGAGAATATCAAGGGATTGGCTGGCAATCCCTATGTTGACCAGTTTGAGACCGAGCAGTCCGCCGCCGGCGGCCAGCGGTAGGGTGAACATGATAACGACGGGATAGATAAAATTTCCAAACAGCGCTGCCATCAATAAATAGGCAATGACCGCCGCCAGCAGGAAATTCCACTGAAAGCTCCGCCGGGCTTGGGTCAGCTTGTCGGCCACCCCGCTTTGCCCGATATCCACCCCTTCAAGCAGGCCCCGGTCGGCCAGGGGCGCCACCACCCTGGCGTTAATGATCTCCATGGCTTCCTGCAGCGGAATGGAAAAAGGCGGTGTGATTTGAAGCGTAATCGTCCGTTGCCTTTCAAGATGCCGGATCTGGGTGATGCCGGAGGTTCGCTGCATCTTTGAAAGGGACGACACCGGAACAACCTTGCCGTCCTCAATGGCAATCATAGAATTATACAGTTTTTCCGGGGTGGAAATATTTTCTTCGGAGACCTTGAGGACCATGTCGATCTTCTTTTCTCCCTCTTGTTTAAATTCTCCGATCTCGCGACCGTCCATCAGCACATCGATGGCAATGCCGAAGTCGCGGGCGGTCATACCGGCCGCCTTCAATCGATCCCGATCCGGAATGATCCGCACCTCGGGGAAAAGCAATTCCAGTGATGGAACCGGGCGAACCTGGGCATTCGGAATTTCTCCCATGATAGCTCCGAAAAGCATACCGCTGATTTCAACGATACGGTTCAAATCTTCGCCGCCGATATTGACTTCGATGGTCCGGCCGCGACCGAGACCCGTTTGAAAGACCCCTGCCTGAATACTCACCCCGTACATCCCGGGGATAGAATAAATCGTGCGCATGAAAAGGGGTATTAACTCACCTGCTCGCTGTTCGTGGGTACTGATGGCACCAAAGAGCATGATTTGTTCGGCACCCACATAGAACATATTCTTGATCCTGGGATAGCCGTTGTGGTCCCGGCTGAAATAAGGCTCGTTTACGCGATAGATATGCTCGCCGATGGCTTTTCTTTCGTTATAGGAAAGACCGGGGGGTGGAATGAGTATGTTGATGATCAGGTTGCGGTTTCCCTGGGGAAGATATTCCATTTTGGGAAACAGGAGCACGGCCCCGACGATGGAAAGGAGACTGAAACAGAGCACCGTTGCCGCTCGTGTCATCCAATTTCCGGTCGCCAGTTTTACCAGCCACATCATGCCGGTTTGAATCTGGATGCCGACAGAACCCAGAATTGATTTTGACGGCCGCGACACTGGTTTGCGTTGGGCGAGGATAAAGAGCTGATTTGAGAACATCGGGATGACCGACACCGAGACAAAAAGGCTCAATCCCACCGCAGAAGTGACGGCAATGGCAATGTCTCTGAATAGCTGGCCGGCTTCGTCCTTCATAAAAACCACCGGCAAAAACACTGCGATGGTTGTCAGGGTGGACGCCAGAATCGCTCCCCAGACTTCCCGGGTGCCGTCATAGGCGGATTTAAAGGGAGATTTGCCCATGTTGCGATGCCGGTCGATGTTTTCCAGCACGACAATGGCACTGTCGATCAGCATTCCCACTGCAAAGGCAATGCCTGCTAAACTGATTATATTCAGATTTCGTCCCAGCAGGTTCATGAACATGAACGTGCCGATAATACTGATGGGAATCGTGGCGGCCACAACAATGGTGGAAACAAAACTTCTCAGAAAAATCAGCAGAACGATAATCGCAAGGGATCCTCCGAGCAGAATATTCTTGCGGACCAGCGATATCGCCCCCCGGATATACGGCCTTTGATCGTACACCCAGTCCAGATAAATATTCAGGGGAGCAAGCTTTTCCGTATTCAGCCAATTGACGACCGCCTCGAGCCGATCCGAAAGCTCCAGAATATTGGCATCGGGTTCGGGTTTGACGCCGATGGCGATACCTTCTTTGCCACGGTTTAGCATGGCACTGGTAAGCTTTTCATAACCGAAGCTCACCTCGGCCAAATCCGCCACCCTGATGCGCTGCAGGCCTGTTGATCGGATGACAATATTTTCGATGTCTTCAGGGGATTTAAATTCTGCAACCGACCGGATGCGGTAATCTCTGCGTCCAAGCCCCAGGGTGCCGGCAGAAATGTTACTATTTTCCGCTCTTAAAATATTGATAAGATCGGAGATGGTCAGCCCATATGCCGCGAGTCTTTCAGGTTTAACGACAATGTGCATCTCCTTTCTGATCCCGCCGCCGATGAAAAGATCGGCAACGCCCCCGGTACGTTCAATGTACTGCCGGATATTGTTTTCAAAATAAGTGCGGTAGGTATAGGTGGAATGGCTGTTGTCCTCGGTGGTTCGCAACACCATCCAGATGACGGGAGAGGTGGCTGCGCCGGTGGCGCTGATGACGGGTTTTTCTACATTCTCAGGATATGCGGCAACTTCATCCAGTTTGTTGGAAACCCTGAGCAGGGCATTGTTCACTTCGGTGCCGATGCTGAATTTAAGGGTAACGGTTCCCTGGCTGTTGAATGAAGCGCTTTCCATCTCCACAAGACCCGGAATGCCTTTTAGGACTTTTTCCTGCTCTTCGATGATTTCGCGTTCGATTTCATAGGGCGTTGCACCGGGCCAGATGGTGGTCACCGTGATTTCCGCTTCGATGACGGTGGGACTCAGCTGATAGGGCATCCGCTGAAGCCCGATCCATCCAAATAGTACCACTAGGATGATGCCGACAATAACCGAAACCGGTTTTTCGATGGAGAACTTGATGACGTTCATTTTTCTCGATGCTGGCTACTGGATGCTCGATGCTGGTTACCGGTTTACCGGTTGATTAAGTTGAATTGTTGATTGAGTTGATAGGGTTGACTAAGTTAATTGAATCAAACGAACCCGGACGAGCCGGAAAAAGTGGCCCCTGCGGGGCAGCTGTCAATGCCGAAATTGGAACTACAAATGCCGAACTAATAAACCGGAAATAACAAATTACAAGCACCAAATCTCAATATCCAAATCTCAAATAAGATCAGACGCCATTTGTTTGGGATTTTGAATTTCGGTCATTGTTATTTGTTTGTTGTTTGTTAATTGAAATTTTTTATTACTGAAACCTGAACACTGACACCTGACACCTCAATTTTCTGACAACATGTAGTCAAATCAAAACCCGATAAGGGCCTAATCAACTTAACCAACCATTAACGATCAGCTTTGAGCCTTGAGCTTTCCGGTTTCAGCTTCCTTCCTATGCCTTCTGTCATCTGTTATCCGCTTTCTGAACCACCACCGCCTGTCCGTTTCTCAAGCGCTCATTGCCTTTAACCACAACGAACATTCCCTCTGCCAGTTCCTGGGATTCAACACCGGCACTCAACCCGTCGTAACCGACAATTTGAATCGGTATCATTTTGCTCTTGGCGTCCACGACGGCAAAAACGACATTCTGCCCGAATTTGGATATGACGGCGTCTCGCGGAATAATCAGCGCTTGCGTGATTTTGTCGGTGGGTAAAGTGACCCTGGCCGACATTCCCTCAATCAGGGCATACTTATTAGGGGTTCGTATCTTTACCGGAAACGTGCGGGTCGCAACATCCCCCCTTGGAACTATGGCGATCACGGTGCCAACAAAGTCGCCGCCGTTGACCGTGGCACTTACCTGCATTCCGATTGTTATATACTGAATGAATCTTTCCGGTACTTCGGCCACAATATCGATGGTGTCGTCTTTGCCGATCACCGCTACCGTCTCTCCCTCTGAAATCCACTCCCCCCGATCAACATTCCGTTTGATAACGATTCCGTCAAATGGGGCCGGGATGATCTTTTTCTCAAGTTCAATTTCGAAGCGCTCGACCTCGGCTTTCAGAGCGGCCGCTCGTTTTTCGAGCCCGATGACCTGAAACCTGTTTTCATCATATGATTGCTTCGAAATGGATTTTTTCTTTAAAAGTTTTTCTTTTCTTTTTAAATCGATGCCAGCGATTTCAAGTTCGGCTAAACTTTGTTCAAAAGAGGCTGTCGTCGCTTGAAGCCTTTTGCGAAGTATTTCAGAGCCAAGCTCAACCAGAACTTGCCCTTTTTTTACCCGTTGACCCTCCTCGAAGTGCACCATTCCAACCAGCCCACTCATCTCCGAAGCTGTGTCGGAGATCTCCTGGAAAAAAATCGTGGCAATAAATTCGCTCTGGGGCGCAACCCGTCCTCTTATCACCTTGGCCACCGACACCTTGGCCGGCGGCATTTCCTGAGATTTTTGCTGGCCCCACAACCATGTTGGAAAAAATGTCGGGCAAACCAGCAAAGCGAACAAAATAATTCCATAGGGGTGAGACCTACCGGTCATGCTGCTTCTCCATGGATTGTGCATAAATATACTAAACCCAAAAAATCCTGATAATCCTGTAAATCCTGTCTAAATAAATGAAGTTTCATACGAGCGGCGTTGCTGGCCGCGAGCGTCCAGTCTGATCATCAAGAAACCGTGCCATTTTGGCGTAGTTTCATAAGAGGTTTTCAAAACCTAACCACCGGTGAGCAGCGGCCTAAATTCAAATCAATCCTGCACGGCCGTTACGACAAACCGCTATCTTCACGCCGTCTGCCCCACTGATTGGTTGGGTGATTGCCCCTTAATCTATTTCTTTTGATTCAGTGAGAAGCCGGATACCTTCTAAAATTTGAGTGATTCGTTGTTTAGAAACTGTTCCGATTTTTTCTGAAAGGTCGCTTTTATTTACAGTGAAGATTTGAGATATGTTTACAACGCTTTTTTTGGGCAAATTAGCTTCACCCTTTTTAAGAGTCACATTGCCTGGCGATTTTGATCTTTTGAGATTTGAAGTTAGCGAACATACGACAACAGTATTGATCCGACTACGATTAAAAATATTGTTTTGTATTACAATATGCGGGTGTCGATAACCAGGTTCTGATCCGGAGGGTTCGTCGAATTCAATCCAATATACGTCACCTTGATTAATTACCATTGGTCTTTTACCATTTTCAAATGCCCTGGACGCATTTTATCAACAATTTTTGTGTCGACATCAGACAGATCATCATATGCATCATTGATAGCTTGAAGAAGTTCACTGTTGGTATGACGCTGTATAAACTCCTGAGCTGCTATAACGAATAGGCGACTTCGCGAAATATTCAAATTTTTTGCAAGATCATTTACCTGATCAAATATTGGTTTTTCGATAGATATTGCGGTTTTAATATTTGGCATTGGTATACCTCCATGTAATACCAAAAGTATAATCTTTAGTATGCTCAATGTCAATATTTTTTTTGCGCCCAACGTTTACGGTGAGCAGCGGCCCAAATAATTTTCAAGATTGCACGGCCTTTGCGTAAAACCGCTAATTACACGCCGTCTGCTCCACTGGCTTCGTTCGGCTCAGGTATTTTTTATCTTTTTTGAAATTCTATTTAAATCTTTCAATAATAAGGATTCAGATTTTCCGGTAAACTTTGATAATTCAGAGAGCATATCAAAGTCGAAATCAATATCATATGTAATCGCAGTGGATTCACAACCGCTGCAAAATGCAGTATCGACAATATATTTATTGTGATAGGTTTTGAAAAAAGCAAAATCAATTGAATAGTCCCGTTTAAGATGGTAGCGGATTATATTTTGCATATCGTCGTCAGATTGTTTACTTTCTGGAACACCCTTTATCTGAAACAATTTCCTTCTAAAACCTGTTTCTTTTCCACATTGAGAACATGATACGGGTTTAAGCTTGGAAAACTTTTCGTCTTTAAGAATTTTTTTTGATTCGAGATCATTAAGCTCCTTAATTGAAATAGTATTTTTCATAATATATTGCCTTATTTTTTGTTGAGAGCCGAACGCTGGGCATGAGTGGTTTTGAAAAGCGTCAGCTTTTCAAAATCCATCTCAATGCCATTGTTGTGTGGTTAGCTCAATCTATCGAGTTCTGCCATCGTAGCATCATAACAAGATCGGCAGACCCCGTGTGTAAATTGTGGAAGTACGTCCTTATCAAATAACTTCAATTTTTGTATTGCGATTTCGACCTCTTCCCACTGCATCTCAGATATAGCTATTTTCTTACACATACTGCAAATTTTAATGAAATTATCTGACCTTTTGATGTCAGTTTTGAGTAACTCCACTGGTTTTCTTAATTCCGTTCGAATTATTCTACTTTCAAACTCAATAGTGCCATCCTTCATCGGAATAACTGACAATTCAAGGAAGCGACGTTCTGCCGGCGAGTCGCACCGGAATGAAAACGTTGCCTGTCGCTTATACCGACGGACTTTTTGAATTATTATCTCATACAAATGCTTGGTTTCTGGGTCACGAATGTGATCCCATAAAGACGATCCGACAGCATTCTCGGGAGAACAGGTTTCAGCACCAAAATTCTCTTCCGAAAAGGATCGCCAATTTTCACTCACGCTTAAAATAAAGTCGTTTTTGTCGACTATATGTGTGTATATTTTTTTGGTGTATTTTGAATCCATTTTATTTCACCCAACGTGAAAGTGAGCAGCGGCGTAAATAAATACCAATCTTGCATGGCCCTTGCGTAAACCCGCTATCTACAAGCCGCCTGCTCCACTGTCTAGTTAGACGGCAGTCCTCGGGACAACCGCCGTTCTCTTCCGGAAGGCCAGCCGAGTCCAGGTCACATCCGTCTTGTTCGGAAGCGCGCTGGGTTGGTCATCCAGACGCAGCTCAACGGCTAGATTCGCAGTGGCGGCGAGTGCAATTGTTTCTGCAACGCCTGCCGGGAAGCAATGCATCCCCACTCCCGGTGAGCCATGGCGGAGCCCCAAGGCGAAGACACAGTTGGGCTTCAGCAACATCGCGACTCTTGCCATCGCCTCTGTACGGTCTGCCTTGCTCAAGTGTTGCCAGACCGCATGGCAGAGCACGAAGTCGAACTGGCAGGGCTCCGGCGGAAGCTCCCGAAGGGTGTTGCCCGGGGTCGGGCCACGGCAACGTACTGATTATTCTGCGGCTTTGCCCGGGGTCGGGCCACGGCAACGTACTGATTATTCATATTTTACGTCCCAGAAATAGGTGTTTTTAAGGGCTATATCCTCGTTTTCGACCCCAAAAAGTGCCTTATAGGAGGAAAGATTCTCCCGTAGCTGGTACCTCTCACCAGCTTCTACGACATCTCGCCCTTTGGCTCGAAACCTCAAACGTGCTTTCACAT
>Ga0316193_10002524_pt1 | contig 12909 bp, 9 predicted proteins | sample MerIslsedime2_MG_FD_207735 | JGI IMG/M metagenome (GOLD analysis project Ga0316193, IMG submission 207735) | Coastal sediment microbial communities from Maine, United States - Merrow Island sediment 2 | ecosystem: Environmental > Aquatic > Marine > Coastal > Sediment | place: USA: Maine...
CCCCGAGCCGCAGGACAGGGTCTCGCCCTCCACCCCCCGCTCCCAGGTCCGCATCCTGATGACACCATCCGCCGCAACCTCGAAGAAATTGACGTTGGCCCCCTCCGGACCGAGCGCAGGATGAGCACGCAAAGGAGGCCCGATGGTCGCGAGATCGAGGTCGGCGACGCCGGAAGTTGCCATGACGAGGTGGGGCACGCCGATATTCGTCAACCTCACATCGGACAGGTGTTCGGGGGTGACGATGTCGGGTTCGACGGAAGCCGCCCGCGGGGCTGGAAGGGTGAGGGCGACCTCCCGACCATCAACATCAGCAGGGATTGTCCCCCAACCCGTTTCAACCGTCAGCCGCGACGCGAGCCCCAACAATTCGACCGCAGCACGGGCCGCGCAGCGGATTGCATTGGCACAGAAGGCGCCCACGCTACCGTCCGCGTTGCGGTAACGAAGTTGGATGGAATGGGCATTGAGCGCACTCAGGGCGATCACCCCGTCCGCGCCCACACCGCGCCGTCGATCACAGAGGCGACGCACGAGGTGGGCGTCGCCCCCCAAGCGGTCGGCCCACTCACCGATCCCGAGCAGGAAGTCGTTGCCGGCGCCCTCGACCTTGTAAAGCTCCGCCCTCATGGTTCGGAGCCCATCACCACCGTACAACTGGCCGGCTCGCTCGAGTTGCCGGCACCGTCCTTCGCCACCACGAGATAAACGAGCTCTCCCAACGGCGGCGACCCGTCGGTCAGCTCGATCGCCGACAGGTCATCAGCCAGGACCTTTATGGTGTCTCCCTTTCGGCGGGAGACACGGTAGGTTTCTGCACCCGCCACAAGCTGCCATCGGACCCTGACCCGCGCCCCCTCGGGCAGGCAGACCACGTCAGACGGCTTCTTTGGCGGGTACGTGTCGGGATGATCGACCCGGGCTGGCGATGACGGGTTGCCGACCACCTGCGCACCGCTCTCGAGTCGGCGGATCGATCGCAGCCGGTAGCTCCAACCACGGCCCTGGGCCGCTTTCGAGTCGCGCCACCGGTCGCCGTCGACCGGTTCGTCGGTGACGATGGTCCAAGCGGCACCGTCAGCGGATCTTTCGACAAGGGTCGTGAGATCGTCGGCCTGGCGCCACTCGACGTCGATCCCATCCGCGCCAGCCGCCAGTTGGAGGTCGGCGGGCGGAGCGGGCGGGGCCTGGGGTTCCAGCCGCGCGATATTCGACAGCTCCGAGTCGCGCCCCCGACAACACACCGTTTGCACGCCGTACCAGATGACGTGTTCTCCCTCTGGTGCGGCGGTCTCGCGCCAGCGAACGAGATCGTCGCGATAGACGAGGTCGGAGCCCCGCGTGATCGCCGCGAGCTCATCTGGGTCGAGTGTCTTGATCACCTCGCCTTCGCCTTCGAGAAGCCCCCGGCGGAGCTGGCGATCCTGGGCGGTCATCGGCGGCGGCGGTTCCTGACCGAGCGGCAGGGCGGCGCGCCACACCCGTATCGCCTCGATCTCCGCCAGCGCCTGGCCGGCGGTGGTCATCGAGGGGTATCTCCACCTCAGGATGGCGTTGTCACCTTCCTGTACGGCGGCCAGATCGGTGGTCCTCTCGGCGACCCGGATCTCGGGCGGCAGCGGGACCCCCTCCTTGCCGCAGCCCACGAGGCCGGCCACCGTTATCACGAAGATCACGATACTGGCAGCGGCGTGGCTCATTGGGGAGCCGAGCACGGAGACGGAGACGGAGACGGGCACGCGGTTAGCTTACAGGATATAGCGCGCCAGATCGCGGTCTCCGACGAGATCACCGAGCCTTTCTTCCACCATTTCGACCGTCACCTCCACGGCCTCGCCGGCGCGGTCGGGGGCAGAAAAACTGAGCTCTTCGAGGAGACGCTCGAGGACGGTGTGGAGTCGCCTGGCGCCGATATTTTCGGCCGCCTGGTTGATCTCCGCCGCCATTTCCGCAATGGTCGCCACCGCATCATCGGCAAACTTGAGCTCGAGGTCCTCGGTCGCCAGGAGCGCGGTGTATTGCCGAATCAGTGAATTTTCGGGCTCGGTCAAGATCCGCACGAACTCCTCGGCGCCGAGAGACTGCAGCTCGACCCGAATTGGAAATCGCCCCTGCATTTCGGGGATCAAATCCGCCGGCCGTGAAACGTGGAAGGCGCCGGCGGCAATAAAGAGGACGTGATCGGTACGCACCACACCGTAGCGGGTGTTGACATGCGTACCCTCGACGATCGGCAGGAGGTCGCGCTGTACGCCTTCTCGGGACACGTCGGGGCCGCGCCCGCCCGCGTCATCGCGCGAACAGATCTTGTCGATCTCGTCGAGGAAGACAATGCCGGTCTCCTCGACCCGCGAGATGGCTTCGCTTTCGACCTGCGAACGGTCGATGAGCTTCTCCTCCTCTTCGGAAACCAATATCCGTCGCGCCTCGCCGACGGTCATGCGCTTTTTTGCCTTGCGGCCCATCATGCCGCCAAACATGTCCTTGAGGTTGATGCCCATGGACTCCATGCCCTGTGGGGTGAACATCTCCACAGTCGGCGTCCGGTCCTCGGAGACCTCGAGCTCGATTTCGTTCTCCTCCAAAAGACCGTCGCGCAGCGGTCTCTTGAGCGCCCTCCGCTTCTCCTCCAGAGAGGTCTCGGCAACCGAGCTCGAGCCCATGACCAGAAGATCCAATAACCGGTCTTCGGCCGCACGCTCGGCGCGCACCGCGACCTCGGCCTGCCGCTCGGTGCGGACGAGCTGGATGGCCGAGTCCAGGAGATCGCGAATGATCGACTCGACATCGCGTCCCACGTAGCCGACCTCGGTGAACTTCGACGCCTCCACCTTGAGAAAGGGCGAGCCGGTGAGCCGCGCCAGTCGGCGGGCAATCTCCGTCTTGCCCACCCCGGTCGGCCCGATCATGATGATGTTCTTGGGCGCAACCTCTTCCCGGAGCTCCGGTGTCAGCTGTTGGCGACGCCAGCGGTTGCGCAATGCCACCGCAACGGCCCGTTTGGCCGCATCCTGCCCGACGATGAACCGGTCGAGCTCGACCACGGTCTCCTGGGGGGTCAGTGAATCGAGTCTCACGAATCAAGCTCCTCAATGGTGAGTTGGTCGTTGGTGTAGATGTCGATCTGCGAGGCGATAGAGAGTCCCTCCTCGACCACCTCCCGGGCACTCAAGGTGGTGTGTTTGATCAACGCACGTGCGGCGGCCAACGCATAGCTCCCACCGGAGCCCACGGCCACGACGTCGTCATCCGGCGACAAGACCTCTCCGGTGCCCGACACCAGCAGCGTGGACCGGGTGTCGGCGGTGATCAGCATCGCCTCGAGGTGGCGCAGCGCCTTGTCTGTCCGCCAATCCCGCGCCAGCTCGACCGCGGCCCTTTCAAGGTTGTGGCCATATTCCTCGAGCTTGGCCTCGAAGCGGGTGAAGAGGGCCAAAGCATCCGCGACCGAGCCCGCAAACCCAGCCAGGACCTTGCCAGCGGCGAGTCTCCGCACCTTGGCCGCCCCCTGCTTGAGCACCGTCGTGCCCAGCGTTACCTGGCCGTCCGATCCAACCGCCACGACGCCGTCCCTGCGGACTGCCAGCACGGTTGTGTGGTGCCACTCATATTTCATGATGCCTCCAGCGCGCTTCCCGTATCCGTGCCCGTGCACGGAGAACATACGAAGGATACTCCCACTTATTCCCGATCACAGCTTCTCGAGCTTGGCGATCGTCGGCACGAGGGTCTTGCGTCCGGCTCGGTCGAAGTAGACCACCAGCTTGAGCTGTGCACCGCGGCCCTGGCACGCGAGGATGACCCCGGTGCCAAACCGGCGATGGCGAACACGATCCCCTGGCCGCCAGCCCATTCCCGCGTCGTCGGTGACGGTGGCCGGCGCCGGGCCTGTGCGGCGTCGCAGTGTCTCCCTTGCGGCGCCGGGAGACCGCGGTTGCCCGCCGGTGCGACCGCCCGCGCCGGCCCCCGACCCGAGGGATGAGGCCATCTCCGACAGCGGCGCCGACACGTCCTCGACCGCACCCGCCGGCAGATCATCGAGAAACCGCGATCGCCGGGTCGGATTGCGTTGACCAAAGAGGAATCGTGTCCGCGCACCGGTCAAGGCGAGGATCTGGCGCGCCCTGGTCATCCCCACGTAGGCCAGGCGCCGCTCTTCCTCGAGACTCTCCACGTCGTCGCGCGAGTTGGCGTGCGGCAGCAATCCGTCCTCCAACCCGACGAGAAAGACCACATCGAACTCTAACCCCTTGGCGGAGTGGAGTGTCATCAGGGCGACCCCCTCGGCGACGCCACGCTCGTCGTTCTCCTCGAGCAGGGCCACGGAGTCGAGAAAATCTTCGAGCTGCTGGCCTCGATCCGCCGCCTCGGCCACCGCGGCCGCCAGCTGTTGGAGATTCTCTCGCCGCGCCACCCGGTCTTCGGCGTCCCCCTCGTACATTGCAAAGAGCCCGGAGGCCTCCAGCAGCCAGCCAACATAATCCCCGGGGGAGAGCTCCTCACGGCGGTCAGCCGCCTCGTCCAACAGCTCGAAGAAACGCTTCAACGACAAACGGGCACGTGAGCTCAAACGCTCGGGAAGCTGTCGCGCCGCCTCCGCGACACTGACCTGCATCTCCTCCGCGGCCTTCCGGATCACGTCCATGGTCGCGACGCCGATCCCCCGGGCGGGGGTGTTGACCACCCGATCGAAGGAGAGGACATCTGACAACCGGATGGTGAGGCGCAAATAGGCTAACGCGTCCTTGATCTCCGCGCGCTGCCAGAAGCGGAGTCCGCCGACCACCCGGTAGGGAACACGGCGCCTGGTGAGCTCCTCTTCGAAGGGTCTTGTCTGGGCGTTGGTTCGCATGAGCACGGCCATCTGGTCGTGCGGGTGGCCGGGGAAGAGGGCATCAATTCGGTCGGCAACCCACCGCGCCTCGCCCCGCTCGTCATCGGTGATGCAGAGCCGGACCGGATCACCTCCCTGGCGGTTGGTAAAGAGTCGTTTGCCGCGACGTCCGATGTTGGTCGCAATGAGCGCGCCGGCGGCGTCGAGAATCGGCGTCGTGGAACGATAGTTCTCTTCCAGTGCGACAACCCTTGCACCGGGAAAGGATCGTTCGAAGGAGAGAATATTGTCGAGCTCGGCGCCACGCCACCGATAGATGGACTGGTCCTCGTCGCCGACCGCGGTGAGATTCCCGTCGCCGTCGAGCACCACCTTGAGAAGATCCATCTGGAGCGAGTTGGTGTCCTGGAACTCGTCGACAAGGAGGTAGTGCGCCCGCCTGGAGACGAGGCGGCGGATCTTTTCGTCCGTGCGCAAAGCGCGGAGGGCGCAGACCAGCATGTCGTCGAAGTCCACCACGCTGGCCGCCACCTTGAGCTTGGCGTAACGTTCCCAGAGGCTGACCAGGGTCTCGTCTGACGAGGAGACCGCCCGGGCACGGAAAGCCTCGAGATCGGTGCCGTGGTTGACGAGACCGGAGATCCGCGACAGCACCGACCGCGGCGCCAACTCACGAGGGTCGAGACCGAGGTCCTTGAGCGCCCGGGTCACCAACGCACGTTGATCGTCGCCATCGGCTATGGCGAATCGCCTCGACAGCCCAGCCGCCTCCGGGTAGCGGCGCAGGACCTCGAGCGCCCAACGGTGAAAGGTCCCCACAAAACCACCCTGCAAGGGTCGACCGAGCAAGGTCTCGACCCGATCGCGCATCTCCCGCGCCGCCTTGTTGGTAAAGGTCACGGCGGTGATGCCTGCGGCATCGGCCTGGCCCGTGGCGAGGAGTTGGGCGATCCGGTAGGTGAGCACCCGCGTCTTGCCAGAACCGGCGCCGGCAAGCACCAAGAGCGGACCCTCGCCGTGGGTCACGGCCTCGCGCTGCTGTTCATTCAGGTCATCGAGGAGAGCATTCAAGGATCAGAAACCTCCGGAAGAGCCAAGAAGGTAGCAGCACACGCCCGAGGGCTCAACCCACGCAACAACAAATTTGGAGTTAGGAATGAGGAATTAAGAATTCCCACCCGCCCACCCCCAATTTTGCGGCGGCTGTCCGGGTGGGTGGGCGGCATTCCGAATTCCGAATTCCACATTCATTCGACTGTGACGCTCTTGGCCAGATTCCGCGGTTGGTCGAGATCGAGGCCGAGCTCCACTGCAACGTGGTAGGCGAGCATCTGCAGCGGCACCACCGCCACCACCGGCTGCAACAGCGGCAACACCGGCGGCACCGGCAGGACGAGGTTGGCGACATGCTCCAACCCATCGACACCCTCTTCAGAGACCACGAGAACCGTGGCGCCACGTGCGCGAACCTCCATTAGATTGCCGATCAGCTTGTCCCTGGTCGGTCCTCCAGGAGCCACCGCCACTACCGGGAACCCCTCCTGCACCAGGGCGATGGGGCCATGTTTCATCTCGCCCGCCGGGTAGCCCTCGGCGTGGATGTACGAGATCTCCTTGAGTTTGAGGGCGCCCTCGAGGGCTATCGGGTAGAGGATCCCACGCCCCAGGTAGAGGGAGTCGGTGGCATCGGCGAGGAGGTCGATGGCCTGACCATAGAGCTTGCGGTCGATGGCGAGAGCCCTCTCCACCGCCAGCGGCAGGCGCTGCAGTTCGGTAAATAGTTCAATGTCTCGGTCGTCGGCGAGACCTCGGATAGAACGCAACGCCAACGCCATCAGGATGAGGGCTACGATCTGGGTGGTGAAGGTCTTGGTTGAGGCGACGCCAATCTCCGGACCCGCCTGGGTGAGCATACGTGAGGTGGCGAGGCGCCACGCCGACGAGCCGCGCACGTTGCAGACCGTCGCCAACAACGCGCCACCGGCTCGAGCCATCTCCATCGCCGCCAGCGTGTCCGCGGTTTCGCCCGACTGGGTGACCCCCACGACCAACACATCGTCGCCGATCAGCGGCGCGCGATAACGATACTCTGACGCATAGTCGACCTCGGTCGGCAGACCGGTGAGCTCCTCGATCACGAACTTGCCGACGAGACAGGCGTGCCACGAGGTGCCGCACGCCACCAGATGGACCCTCCGCAACTTCGCGAGCTCCTCCGGGGAGAACCCGAGCCCGTTGAGGTTGACGCCCTGACGATCCTGGTCGAGATAGGCGAGCACCGTGTTGCGGATGGCATCGGGTTGCTCGAAGATCTCTTTGAGCATGAAGTGGCGGTAGCCGCCTTTTTCCACCCTTGCGGCATCCCAGTCGAGTGTTTCGAGCGGCCTCTCCACCTCGCGGCCCGCGGCATCGACAATCTGGACACCGTTCGGACGCACCACCGCCACATCACCGTTTTCGAGGTACATCACCTGCCGGGTCCGGTGGAGGAAGGCGGTGACGTCGGATGCGACAAAGGCCTCTTCCTCTCCCACACCGATCACCAATGGTGGACCATTGCGGAAGGCCACCAGAGTGTCGGGGTCGGCGAGATGCACCGCCACCACCGCGTACTGACCGGAAAGACGCGGTAAGACCTCGAGCACGCGATCGGGAAGGGTGCCTTCCGCGCGCCCCATGAGCTGAGCGATGAGCTCGGTGTCGGTGTCCGATTTCAGTTCGGCGCCGTCGGCCAAAAGCTCATTCCGCAAGCTGCCGTAGTTCTCGAGGATGCCGTTGTGGACCATCGCAACCAAACCCCGCGTATCCGTCTGGGGATGGGCGTTGGCCTCCGTAGGCGCTCCGTGGGTCGCCCACCTGGTGTGTCCCACGCCGACGGTGCCGTGAAGGGGCTCGTGATAGGCGCGCTGCTCGAGGTTGCGGAGCTTGCCGGCGGCGCGCAGAATCCCGATCCCATCCGGGCCCATCACCGCGATGCCCGCAGAATCATAACCACGGTACTCGAGCCGCCGAAGACCGTCGAGAAGGACCGGCACAACCTCGTCCGAGCCCACATAGCCGATGATGCCGCACATGCCCTACCATCCTTCCGTTCGGAGGCGTTTGCCGTCTTTTCAATTATCCACACAAAAAGGCGAGATTCTCCCTACGAAGGTGCCCGCACCCTCCGCGCCGACTCGAGAGTCGCCAGGAGTTGGTCGAACGAGGCGGCAAAGGCGGCAACTCCTTCGATCTGAAGCTCCTCGGTGACCTTTTCGAGATTCACCCCGACATCTTTGAGGCCCGAGAACACCCCCTCCGCCGCATCGACGTCCTCGGTCAGGCTCACCCGGGGCCGCCCATGGTCGCGGAACGCCTCGAGCGTCGCTACCGGCAGGGTGTTGACCGTCTGCGGGCCGATCAACTCCTCGACATAGATGACATCTCGATAGGCCGGGTTCTTGGTGCTGGTGCTCGCCCACAGGGGCCGTTGCGGCCGACCGCCCCTGGCCACCTGTTCCGCGAACGCATCGCCGCCGAAGAGTTGCTCGAACCGCCGGTAGGCCAGCTTGGCGTTGGCTACCGCAGCCTTGCCGCGCAGTCCGAGGGCTTCTTCTGACCCGATCGCCTGCAACGCGGCGTCGACCTTGGTATCGACCCGACTGACAAAGAACGAGGCCACCGATGCCACCCGCCCCGGGGCCGCACACGCCGCGAGACCTCGGAGATAGGCGTTCGCCACGCCCTCATAGTCAGCCAGTGAGAACATCAGGGTGGCGTTGACGTTGATGCCGTCAGCGATGAGCTCTTCGATGGCCGGGATGCCCTCGGCCGTGGCCGGCACCTTGATCATCAAGTTGGGCCGGTCCACTTCGCGCCACAGCCGGCGCGCCTGGGCCACCGTGCCCTCGGTGTCGTGGGCGAGGTGGGGAGAGACCTCGAGACTCACAAAGCCGTCATCACCATCACTTGCATCCCAGACGGCACGAAGGATGTCGGCTGCACCTCGAATATCATCGATCGCCAGCGCCTCGTACAGCTCGAGAGTTTCGATTCCCGGTTTTCGGCCGAGCAGTTCACCGACCGCCTCATCGTAGACGCCGCCGCTCTCGATCGCCTGTTGAAAAATGGACGGGTTCGAGGTCACTCCGCGCACCCCGTCCTCCTCCACGAGACGAGCGAGACCGCCACCGGTCAGCAGGTCGCGCTCGATAAAGTCCAGCCACACCGCCTGTTGGTATTCCGGCCACAACCGCTGCAAAGGGTTCATTTCGCCTCCATCTCCATCTCCGTCTCCGTCTCCGTCTCCGTCTCCGTCTCCGACGGCTTCGCACATAGCGATGCGACCTCGATCACTTCCGCTTCGCCACCAACTCCTGCGCCGTGGACACGATCGCCTCTACGCTGAGCCCAAGATGCCGAGCGACCTCAGCGCCCGGACCGGAGGCGCCGAATCGGTCGATTCCGACAACCGCGCCGTCGCTTCCAACCACGTCCCGCCAACCGAGAGTGACCCCCGCCTCGACCGCCAGCCGCGGCACACCCCCCGGCAGAATGGACTGGCGATAGTCCTCCGACGATTCAAAGAAGAGCTCCCACGACGGCATCGAAACCACCCGCGCGTCGATGCCTTCACCCGCCAGCGCCACCCGCGCGTCGATGGCCAGTGAGACCTCGCCGCCGGTCGCGATGACGACGATGTCAGGTGTCCCGCTCTGACTATCGGCGACCGTATAGGCGCCGTGCGCCACCCCCTCCGAACCGCCATCGAGTGAGGCCGCGAGCACCGGCAGGCCCTGCCGGCTCAGGAGGAGGGCTGTGGGGCCCTGGACCCGCTCGATGGCCACCCGCCAGGCGGCTGCGGTCTCGTTCGCGTCAGCCGGCCTGAGCACAACGAGATCGGGAATCGACCGCAGGGCCAACAGATGCTCGATCGGCTGATGGGTGGGGCCGTCCTCTCCAACCCACACCGAGTCGTGGGTGAAGATGTAGATCACCGGCTGCCCCATCAACGCCGCCAACCGGATGGCCGGACGCATGTAATCGCAGAAAACCAGAAAGGTCGCACCATAGGCCCGGAGCCCGCCGTGCAACGAGAGCCCGTTGAGAATCGCCCCCATCGCGTGCTCGCGGACTCCAAATCGTAGATTTCGGTTTCCCGGCGTATCCGGCGTCAGATCACCGCCGTTGTCGATCAGGCTCTTGTTCGATGGTGCGAGGTCCGCCGACCCCCCGATCAGCTCTTCGAGGGTCGGCGCAATGGCGTTGAGAACCTTGCCCGAGGCGGCGCGAGTCGCCATCTTGGACCCGTCGGCCTCAAAGACTGGAAGGTCGGCAACCCAGTCATCGGGTAGCTTCGATTCCTGGCGCCGACGCCACCGGGCCGCGAGCTCGGGTTCGGCCACGGACCACGCATCGACACCCGCTCGCCACTCGCGATGGAGCTCGGCGCCGCGGGCCGCCGCCTCGCGGCAGCGGTCTCTGACCTCGGGGGGAACCCGAAACTCTTCGTCCTCGGGCCAACCATAGAACCGCTTGGTGGCCCGCACCTCGTCGGCGCCGAGTGGGGCGCCATGAGCCGACGGTGAATCCTGCTTGGTCGGCGACCCCCATCCGATGTGGGTTCGCACGCGCACCAGGGTCGGCCGACCGTCGCTCGCAGACGCCTCGCCGAGGGTTTGTGCGAGGCTCTCGAGGTCATTGGCGTCGTCACACTCCAGCACCCTCCATCCATAGGCGCGGAACCGGCCCGGCACGTCCTCCGTGAAAGCGAGATCGGTGGAGCCTTCAATCGTGATGCCGTTGTCGTCCCAGATCCACACCAGCTTGCCGAGCCTCTGGTGGCCTGCGAGGGAGGCGGCTTCGGCGCTCACTCCCTCCATGAGATCGCCGTCGGAACACAGGACCCATGTGCGGTGATCGACCACCGAGTGGCCGGGTTGGTTGAAGTTGGCCGCCAGATGGGCCTCGGCCAGCGCCATCCCAACCGATGTGGCGCAGCCCTGGCCAAGAGGGCCCGTCGTCATCTCGGCACCGGGAACGACCTCGACTTCCGGGTGGCCGGGAGTCTTCGAGCCTAACTGGCGGAAGTTGGCGATCTCATCAAGCGCGAGATCGTAGCCCGTGAGATGAAGGACGCTGTAGAGCAGCATCGACGCGTGGCCGCACGACAGAACAAACCGGTCGCGGTCGGGCCAATGGGGATCCGCTGGATCATGCTTGAGGCATCGGGTAAAGAGGAGATATGCGACCGGCGCCAGCCCCATCGGAGCGCCCGGGTGGCCCGAGTTGGCCTTTTCGATCGCATCGATGGAAAGGGTGCGAATCGTCGTTACGGCAAGCTGATCGATGTCGTCGATAATCTGAATCACGGTGCCTCCCGCCGGGTATCGTAGTCGATCCGATCATCGCCTGCAGGATGCAGGGCCACCCGCCCAGAGGAACGCAGAGGCGCAGAGCCACCCACCCCACCACCCTCGCAGAGCCGCCACCCACCCGAGAAAAAATTGAAAGGCCACACGACTACCCGCATGCCGGATAAATGTTGCCAGGGACAGGAACAGGCTCGCAGTTACTTCCTCGGCGTCTTCCGAGGAATCGCGAGTGGGGCGCGAATGGCTGACCGCTAACGGCTACGCAGCTCGTACAGGACTTGCTTGGCAACGGCTTTGAGGGTTTCGAAAACGCCGATGCCCTTGGTGGCGACAGCTTCGAAGGTGGGCTCACTCTTGAAATTGAGGAGTCTGTACATATCGTCTACCAGGACCGCGCTTGGGAGATCGCGTTTGTTGAACTGGAGCACATAGGGGAGGTTCTTGAGATCGAAGCCGTTTTCGCTGAGGTTGTCCTCGAGATTTCGCAGGGACTCCTCGTTGGCGTCCATCCGGGCCTCCTGCGAGTCGGCGACAAAAACGACCCCGTCAACGCCCTTCAAAATGAGCTTCCGGCTGGCGTCGTAAAAGACTTGTCCAGGCACCGTATAGAGGTGGAACCGGGTTTTGAAACCACGCACGGCGCCGAGATCCAACGGTAGGAAGTCAAAGAAGAGGGTGCGGTCGGTCTCGGTGGCGAGAGAGATCAACTTTCCCTTCTGCTGCGGTGACGACTTCTCGAAAATGTACTGGAGGTTGGTTGTCTTGCCGCACAGACCAGGACCGTAGAAGACGATCTTGACGTTGATCTCACGGGCGGCGTAGTTGATGAAGCTCATTCGGAGAACAACGCGTCGATGTCGTCATCGGTGATTTCGGCAAAGGGCGATACGGTTTTCACGCTACCGACCTCCAGGGACTTGGCCTCCATCTCGTGGAGCACGCGCTCGATGTCACCAGATGCCTTGCGAACCCGCAGCCGCACGAGACCCAACGACGAACGTTCGTCGAAAATCACCACCAGAATCAGCCGTTGGGCGACGATTGAGATGTGGATATTGTCCTTGCGACCCTCGTGGAAGAGGATCGAAAACTCCTTCTCGCCGATGAGTTTGGCGAGGCCGTCAGTCGCCGCCACGTTGCCTGCGGTGAGGGAGGCGAGCGACGTTGTGTCGACCAGATTCACCTCACCGGCCTCGGCGATCTGTTGGCCGTTCTTATCGACCAAGAACACGATTTTGGCGCTGGAATCAATGCGCAAGGAGTTCAAGAGTAGCTTGATGGCCTCGAACTCCTCCTCGTACATGACCAGGGATGTATTCAACTCGTCACACTCCCAATAGTCTCAATTTTTACCATACCCGCCGTCAGCAAGCAAGAAGAGACACCGACTCCAATGAGGTCTGATCGCCCTTCTACTTCCTTTTTTTCAAGCACATATGTGTCACACAATGCGGCGGAGTTGGAGCGCCTGGGCAAGCGTCACCCGGTCCACAGCGGCGACCTCTCCGCCGACCGGGATCCCGGACGCCGGGCGGCTGACTCTCAATCCGATCGGTTGCAGGCGGCGCGCGATAAAGAGGGCCGTGGTCTCGCCTTCGACCGTGGGATCGGTCGCCAGGATCACCTCTTCGATCTCGCCGCTCCGGCACCGCTCTTCGAGCCGCGCAATGGTCAGGTCGTCCGGACCGACGCCGTGCAGGGGTGAAAGGTGTCCAAGCAGAG
>Ga0316193_10002525_pt1 | contig 12906 bp, 10 predicted proteins | sample MerIslsedime2_MG_FD_207735 | JGI IMG/M metagenome (GOLD analysis project Ga0316193, IMG submission 207735) | Coastal sediment microbial communities from Maine, United States - Merrow Island sediment 2 | ecosystem: Environmental > Aquatic > Marine > Coastal > Sediment | place: USA: Maine...
AGAAATGTTGTAATTCTTTATTACAAAAAGCATTATTTAGAGGCATATTGTTAAGAGATTCAGTTGATGAAATTCGGATTGGTGGTTCCAACGTTAAATGCCTGTGAAGAATGGCAGGCGTGGCTGGATGCTTTTGACAGTCAAACGATCAAGCCGGATAGAATGCTGGTTATTGATTCAGGCTCCAGTGATAACACTGTTGCTCTTGCTAAAAGCTACGGGTTTGATGTAGAGGTTATAGAAAAAAGTGATTTCGATCATGGAGGGACAAGACAGCGTGGCGTGGATAGTTTTCACGATATTGATGTGTGTGTTTTTCTTACGCAAGATGCGATCTTTTCTGACTGCGATTCATTAAATAATATTCTTCAACCATTTCACGATGACAGCGTGGCTGCAGTATGTGGCAGGCAGCTACCGAGAAAGCAGGCAGCCCCGATTGAAGTGCACGCGCGACTCTATAACTATTCTCCAGAACCATTTTCCAGGTCAATCAAAGATGCGAAACAATTTGGTTTAAAAACGGTGTTTTTATCAAATTCTTTCGCGGCATATCGTGTATCCGCATTAAGAGAAGTGGGCGGTTTTCCAGAAAATGTAATATTTGGGGAGGATATGTACGTGGCCGCAAAATTTCTACTGGCGGGTTATAAAATTGCTTATGCAGCTGGCGCCTGTGTTTATCATTCGCATGATTATTCATTGATTCAGGAAATGAAGCGATATTTTGATATGGGTGTATTTCATGCGCGCGAACCCTGGATACGGCAGCAATTTGGCAAAGCTGAGAGAGAAGGTCTGAAGTTTGTGATTTCTGAGATTAAGTACTTGTCGAGACATGCATTTTGGCGTATACCTGAAAGCATGTTGCGTACAATATTGAGATATATCGGCTTTCGGCTGGGATTAGCGGAGCGTAATATCTCATTGAAAATAAAGCGAAAAATTAGTATGAATCCCGGTTATTACAAAATGGGATAGCGCTTATGTATAATTGCGCACATTATAACTAGAGCCGTCACAGGAATATGTATCAAAAGGGCTTTTTGAAAGGACACTCCAATATGCTTAACCTGTTATTAAGGCTGAGCGACTGGGTATTGATTCTGATTTGTGGGGCTCTTTCGTATTATGCATCCAATGCTTATGAAACATTCACAGCCATGGGTGTCCAGGGACTGCCAACAAGCTACCTTCAAGTAATCCTGCTGGCAGTCCTGCTGTCTGCTCTTATATTCCCGCTGTTTACGATCTACCGTGTCTGGCGCGGGTCTTCCACATTATCTGAAATAAAATACCTGACCATGGCCTGGTTCATGGTTGCACTGACTCTCACCTTACTTGCGTTTATCACAAAGTCAGGGGCGGAATATTCGAGATCATGGATGGGAATCTGGCTGGTCAGTGGCTGGTTTGCACTGGTCGGGTCCAGAGTTGCGCTTCGTTATGTTTTGCGATACTTGCGTTCCAGTGGGTTTAATCATCGTCATATAGTCATTGTTGGCACAGGCGACCAGGCGACTATAGTGGCCGATCGCTTACAAAAGTCGACATGGTTCGGGCTTGAGATAACGGCGCTTTTCAGTAACGGCCAGGTTTCTGAGTATTTACCTCCCTGGCTCAGGGATAAAAAAATTATTACCGAATACGAGGATCTGCGCAGACATGTCGATAATCACGATATTGACCAGGTATGGATATCATTACCGCATAGCGAGGAGAGCACGATTCGAGAAGTAATCAATGTTCTGGATGATTCCTCCGCAGAAATCAGGTATGTACCTGATATTTTTCAATATCAGTTAATGCACCATTCGCTGTCTGAGGTTGCAGGTGTGCCGGTGGTTAATATTTCCTATTCTGCAATTGATGGTGCAAATAAACTATTAAAAGCGGTTGAAGATTATGTTCTAGCATCAGCACTGCTTATTTTTGCCAGCCCCTTGATGGCGTTGATTGCGATTGGAGTGAAATTAAGTTCGCCTGGCCCGGTATTGTATAGGCAGAAGCGTGTTGGCTGGAACGGCAGGGAATTTACCATGCTCAAGTTTCGTTCCATGCCAATTGAAGCAGAACACGAAACTGGTCCGATCTGGGCGAGTAAAATGGATAAACGCGCAACACCATTTGGCTCGTTCCTCAGAAAAACCAGCCTGGATGAGCTGCCGCAGTTGTTCAATGTATTACGTGGAGAAATGTCACTGATCGGGCCGCGTCCAGAACGACCGGTTTTTGTCGAGCAGTACAAGGACGAGATACCGCATTACAACAAAAAACACCTGGTGAAAGCGGGGCTGACAGGCTGGGCACAGGTGCACGGCTGGCGCGGCAATACCTGCCTGCATACGCGCATCGAGCATGACCTGTATTACATCGAGAACTGGTCGCTGTGGCTCGACATTAAGATCATCGTGATGACCATATTCAGAGGGCTGATACACAGGAACGCGTATTAATTCTGGTTTGCAGTCTTCAGTTGGCAGTTATCAGAATATATTTACAGTACTACTGCCAACTGTCGACTGAAAACTGTGTATTTACCCCCGCCTGACTATTGACGCAACATACTGATACACGTAGACTTCCCGCCCGATGTAACAGGGGTGACGAAGCCCTGTTTTTTCACTGCGTCCCCTTCGTCTAGAGGCCCAGGACACCGGGTTTTCATCCCGGCAACAGGGGTTCGACTCCCCTAGGGGACGCCATATTTTGAAGGCTGGATACTATCCGGCCTTTTTCGTGCCCGTAATCGACAGCGCGGCTATGGATAAGTGCGTATTCTGTCGTTAGAATTACCGGCACGTTCAGCATCCTATAGCGGGAGCTTTGGCGGGTGCCCTGCCATTTCTCCCGCTTCCTGTATCAATTGGAGTATGACTTGACCAAAGCTTTGTTAGCGCTGGAAGATGGCAGCTTGTTTGAAGGCAAGTCCATTGGCGTTTCCGGCGAAACAACAGGCGAGGTCGTGTTCAATACGGCCATGACCGGCTACCAGGAAATTCTGACCGATCCATCCTATTCACACCAGATCGTCACGCTTACCTATCCGCATATCGGCAATGTCGGCACCAACGAAGGCGACGCAGAATCCGGCAGTGTTTATGCCAGCGGCCTGGTGATTCGCGATGCTTCGCCGCTGATGAGCAACTGGCGCGGCCAGCAGAGCCTGCAGGACTATCTGCAGGCAAACAAGGTTGTTGCCATCGCGGACATCGATACCCGCAAACTGACCCGGCTGCTGCGTGACAAGGGCGCGATGAACGGCTGCATCATGGCCGGTGATATCGATGTCGATGCGGCGTTACAAAAGGCGCGTGAGTTCAGCGGGCTCAAGGGGCTGGACCTCGCCCAGGTCGTTAGCGTTGAGAAGGGTTATAGCTGGAACCAAAGCGTGTGGAACCTGGATACCGACCAGTCGGATGAAATCGATACCTCAGCATTGAAATATCATGTCGTCGCCTACGACTACGGTGTCAAGCGCAACATATTGCGCATGCTGGTAGAGCGCGGCTGCAGGGTTTCCGTGGTTCCTGCAAAAACACCGGCGAGTGAAGTCATGGCGATGCAGCCGGATGGCGTTTTCCTCTCCAATGGACCAGGAGACCCAGAGCCTTGTGATTACGCCATTTCGGCGATCAGGGAAATCCTCGAAACGGATACGCCGGTATTCGGCATTTGCCTGGGCCACCAGCTGCTGGCGCTCGCCTGTGGCGCAAAAACCGGGAAGATGAAGTTTGGCCATCACGGCGCCAACCATCCGGTACAGGACCTTACCGGCGGCCAGGTCATGATCACCAGCCAGAACCATGGCTTCGCAGTGGATGAATCCAGTCTGCCGGCCTACATGCTGGCGACACACCGCTCGCTGTTTGACGGTTCATTGCAGGGTATACACCGAACCGACAAACCGGCCTTCGGCTTCCAGGGCCATCCCGAAGCCAGTCCCGGGCCGCACGACATCGCCCCGGTGTTCGACCACTTTATCGAGTTGATGGAGACGAATTAGCCGCAAATCACGCAAAAGGCGCGAAGGTATATTGAATGTAGAAAAACAGGGATGGTTGATATGTCTATGGAGAAGAGACTAAGTGAGCGAGTTATTGGATGTGCTCAGAATGTAAGTCATGAGCTTGGAGCGGGATTTCTGGAGGCTGTTTATGAAAATGCACTTGTTCTGGAACTGGAACAAGAAGGTATTATATTTCGGAGGCAGCACCAGCTAGATATTTATTATAAGAATAATAAAGTAGGTCAGTATCAGGCTGACCTGGTAATTGAGGATAAATTAATAGTTGAGTTGAAAGCAGTGTCCTCCTTTAATGCAAGTCATAAGGCGCAAGTCATAAATTACTTGCGAGCAAGTGGGTTGAATGTTGGCCTGTTGTTTAATTTTGGTATGTCGCGATTGGGAATACAAAGAGTAGTCTGGAAATATAATGAAACAGAAGGTATTTAAAATAAGATTTTGCGCCCTTAGCGTCTTTTGCGGCAAAAGCACTTTGTTGAATGTTCATCTGCGTTCATCTGTGGACTAAAAATGCCTAAACGTACCGACATTAACAGCATCCTTATCATTGGCGCGGGTCCTATCGTGATCGGGCAGGCCTGTGAGTTTGACTATTCAGGCGCGCAGGCGTGTCGTGCGTTGAAAGAAGAGGGCTACCGCGTCATCCTGGTGAACTCTAATCCTGCAACCATCATGACCGATCCGGCAATGGCTGATGCGACTTACATCGAGCCCGTAACCTGGCAAACGGTTACTCGCATCATCGAAAAGGAAAGGCCGGATGTTTTGTTGCCGACCATGGGTGGCCAGACAGCCCTGAACTGCGCGCTGGATCTTGATCGCGAAGGCGTGCTGGAAAAATTCGGTGTGGAAATGATCGGCGCCAAAAAAGAAGCGATCGACATGGCTGAAGACCGCGAGCTGTTCAAGAGAGCGATGGAAGATATCGGTCTCGATATGCCGCGTGCGGCTATTGCGCACAGCATGGAAGAAGCCTACCAGGTGCAGGCGCAGGTCGGCTTCCCGACCATCATCCGTCCTTCGTTTACCATGGGTGGCAGCGGTGGCGGTATTGCCTACAACCGTGAAGAGTTCGAGGAAATCTGCCAGCGTGGCCTGGACCTGTCGCCAGTGAATGAATTACTGATCGAGGAATCCATCCTCGGCTGGAAAGAATATGAAATGGAAGTGGTGCGTGATTGCAAGGACAACTGCATCATTATCTGCTCGATCGAAAACTTCGATCCGATGGGCATTCATACCGGTGACTCCATCACCGTGGCGCCATCGCAAACGCTGACTGACAAGGAATACCAGCGCATGCGTGATGCCTCGATCGCAGTGCTGCGCAAAATCGGTGTCGATACCGGCGGCTCCAATGTACAGTTCTCGGTGAATCCTGAAGATGGCCGCATGACCATCATCGAAATGAATCCGCGCGTGTCGCGTTCATCTGCGCTGGCTTCAAAGGCGACCGGATTTCCGATTGCCAAAGTGGCAGCAAAACTTGCCGTGGGTTATACGCTGGATGAACTGCAGAATGAAATCACCGGTGGTGCAACGCCGGCTTCATTTGAACCCACCATCGACTATGTCGTTACCAAGATTCCGCGTTTCACTTTTGAAAAATTCCCGCAGGCAGAGAACCGTCTGACCACGCAGATGAAATCTGTCGGTGAAGTCATGGCCATCGGGCGTACTTTCCAGGAGTCTTTGCAGAAAGCCTTGCGTGGACTTGAAGTTGACATCGATGGCCTTGCTGAAATTCTTGATCCCGAATTGTCCGACGACGAAACGGAATCCCTGCTTAACAAGGAACTGAGTCTGCCGGGAGCCGATCGCCTGCTTTACCTGGGGGACGCTTTCAGGAAAGGCATGGGTCTTGAACGGGCTTTCGAACTGACCAGGATCGATCCCTGGTTCTTGATCCAGGTGCAGGAGCTGATCAATATCGAGCAGTCGTTAAGCGGCAGGGATTTGCAGTCGCTGGATTACGACGCCATGCGCGAACTCAAGCGCAAGGGCTTTTCTGACAGTCGGCTGGCCTATTGTATCGGTCGCAGCCAGCAGGATGTGCGTGCTCATCGCCATGCCCTGGGCATACGCCCGGTCTATAAGCGAGTAGATACCTGTGCGGCCGAATTCGCAACTTCGACAGCCTACATGTACTCCACCTATGAAGACGAGTGCGAGGTCGAGCACAGTGATCGTGACCAGATCGTGGTGCTTGGTGGCGGCCCTAACCGAATTGGCCAGGGTATAGAATTTGACTACTGTTGCGTGCATGCAGCACTGGCGATGCGCGAAGATGGTTATGAAACCATCATGATCAACTGCAACCCGGAAACGGTGTCTACAGACTATGACACTTCCGACCGGCTCTATTTCGAACCCTTGACACTGGAAGACGTGCTTGAAGTTCTGAACAAGGAAAACCCGAAAGGCGTTATCGTGCAATACGGTGGTCAGACACCGTTGAAACTGGCGCGCGACCTCGAGGCTGCCGGCGCGCCGATCATAGGTACAACGCCCGATTGCATCGATCTGGCTGAAGACCGTGAACGATTCCAGCAGATGATAAACGAACTTGGACTTAAGCAGCCGCCCAACCGTCTTGCGCGTGCGCCGGAGCAGGCCGTCAAGCTGGCGGAGGAAATCGGTTATCCACTGGTCGTCAGGCCTTCATACGTACTGGGTGGCCGCGCCATGGAGATCGTCTACAACGAAACTGATCTCAAGATCTACATGCGCGATGCCGTTCGTGTATCCAATGACGCCCCGGTGCTGCTTGATCGCTTCCTCAATGATGCGGTTGAGGTCGATGTTGATGCGGTGTGTGATGGTAAACAGGTGCTGATCGGCGGCATCATGGAGCACATCGAGCAGGCCGGCGTACATTCGGGTGATTCAGCCTGTTCGTTACCACCGTACTCGTTATCGGCTGAAATACAGGATCGTATACGCGAACAGACACGCCAGCTGGCCCTGAAACTTAATGTGGTAGGACTGATGAATATTCAGTTCGCAATCCAGGGTGAAGCTATTTATGTGCTTGAAGTCAATCCCCGCGCATCGCGAACCGTGCCTTTTGTATCCAAGGCGACTGGCGTACCGCTGGCAAAAGTAGCAGCACGCTGCATGGCGGGCGTGTCTTTGCAGGAACAGGGACGTACCGAAGAAGTCGTGCCACACAACTTTGCCGTGAAGGAATCGGTATTTCCTTTTGTAAAATTCCCGGGAGTGGATCCATTGCTTGGGCCGGAAATGAAATCCACCGGGGAAGTGATGGGTGTTGGCTCAAGCTTCGGTGTTGCATTTGCCAAGGCACAACTCGCTGCCGGTGTTGTGCTGCCAACTGACGGGCGCGTGTTTCTCAGCGTAAAGGAGCCTGATCGTGATCACGCGGTTGAACTGGGCCGTGAACTTACAGAACTCGGCTTTGAAATTGTTTCGACACGTGGTACTGCCAGTGCCTTGCAACAGGCCGGCGTGAACTGCGGGATTGTCAACAAGGTATACGAAGGGCGTCCGCATATTGTTGATATGATCAAGAATAATGAAATCGACTTCATCATCAATACAACGGAAGGCAAGCAGTCGATTGCAGATTCCTATACCATTCGCGCATCGGCGCTGCAGCAGAAAGTGAGTTATACAACCACCATCGCCGGCGCGCATGCGACCGTACGTGCGCTGACAAGACTCGATAATGACGTGGTTAATCGGCTGCAGGATTTACACGCAGAAATCAAACAAGGGGAAGCAGCATGAGCAAGGTGCCTATTACTGTACGCGGTGCAGAAAAACTGAAAAACGAATTGCACAAATTAAAGACCGAAGACCGTCCCAGAGTAATTGAAGCGATTGCGGAGGCGCGTGCACATGGCGACCTTAAAGAGAACGCCGAATACCATGCCGCACGTGAACAACAGGGCTTTATTGAAGGACGCATCAAGGACATTGAAGCCAAGCTGAGCAACGCGACCATTATCGATGTCACAACACTGCAACAAAGCGGTAAGGTTGTATTCGGAGTCACCGTTGATGTGGCCGATGAAGAAAGCGGGGATGAACTGACTTACCAGATCGTTGGTGATGATGAAGCGGATATAAAGAACAACATGATCTCAATCAGCTCGCCAATTGCCAGGGCCCTGATCGGTAAAGAAGAGGGTGAAATTGCTGAAGTCAACACACCCGGCGGAATACGTGCGCTGGAAATCATCGAAGTTAAATATATTTAGCTAAAATCTTTTGCCGCGAATAACGCTAAATACGCAAAATTATTTTGAAATTATAAAAAACTATTTGCGCTTTTTGCGTTATTCGCGGCTAAATACAGCCTTAATTAATTGACAGATTATTTTTGACGCGAAAAACGCTAATAGCGCAAAATTATTTTGAAGAATAAACTATTGGCGCCCTTTGCGTTGTTAGCGGCAAAATTATCTTAATATGTCTTTATCAAAAAACCAGATCAAATTCCTCCGTGGTATGTGCCACGATCTAAAGCCCGTGGTCATGCTCGGGCAAAAAGGTTTGACCGAGGCAGTGTTGAGTGAACTTGAGATCGCACTGGATCACCACGAACTGGTAAAAATAAAACTGTCCGTGGATGACAGGGATGCAAGAAAGCAACTGGTTGAAGAAATTTGCCAACGATGCCAGGCAGAGGTTGTGCAATCAATCGGAAAAACCTTGTCTATTTATCGTGCGAATACTGATAAAGTCATTATTGCACTGCCTAAAGACTAATTTATTAGCCGCAAAAAACGCAAGTAACGCAAATTTTATTACCAGCTTTTCATATCTCCTGTCGTCTAAAGTGTTTTCAACTTTATTGCGTAATTCGCGTTTTTCGCGGCTAGGTTATTAAGTTTTACCAACAGTGAATCTGGAATGGCACGAAGCAAAAGCAGCAAACGATGGTTGAATGAGCATTTCGATGATGAGTACGTGCGGCGTGCTCAACAGGAAGGCTACCGTTCGCGTGCCGTTTACAAGCTGATCGAAATTCAGCAAAAGGATCATATCCTCAAGCCCGGCATGACAGTCATCGATCTTGGCGCAGCGCCCGGGAGCTGGACTGAATATGCCGTCAAAAAGCTGGGCAGCAAGGGCAGGATGATTGCGCTGGATATTCTTCCGATGGAGCCGATTGACGGCGTGGAGATTATTCAGGGTGACTTCAGGGAGGATGCGGTACTGCAGCAGCTTATGGAATTGATGGGTGATCTCAGGGCAGACCTTGTAATTTCCGATATGGCCCCCAATATCAGTGGCATGGAAGTGGTTGATATTCCGCGTTCCTATTATCTGGCCGAACTGGCGCTGGATCTTGCCCGGCAGGTACTGAAACCGGGCGGTGGCCTGTTGAGCAAGCTGTTTCAGGGCGAGGGTTTTGACGCTTACCAGAAAGAACTCAAGCAGAGTTTCAAGCGTGTAGTAATACGCAAACCAAAAGCATCCAGGGCGCGGAGTCGAGAGATCTATGCGCTCGCCACGGGGTTTAAACCCTAGACATATCAAGGATTAATGTTAAACGAAGTAGCAACGGATATTGAACTATAGTATTGTTGGTACAGTCTTTAATTAGAAATGACCGTAAATAGACACCCGGAGTGTTAAATTGAACGACGTCGCAAAAAATATTCTTCTGTGGGCAGTGATCGCAGTTATCCTGCTCTCGGTATTCAGTAACTTCAGCAAACAGAGCACTACTCAGGCGCCGTTGTCGTACTCCACTTTTATCCAGATGGTGAAGTCGGGTGAGGTGTCCCAGGTGACTATCGATGGCCGTGATATCAAGGGCAAGCTTGGTACCGGCAATATGTTTTCTACTTACAGTCCGGAAACCGATAACCGTGCATTGGTCGGCGATCTTCTTGAGCATGATGTTGATATCAAGGGCGTGCCGCCGGAAGGCCAGTCTGTGCTGATGCAGATTTTCATTTCATGGTTCCCGTTCCTGCTGCTGATTGGTATCTGGATATTCTTCATGCGCCAGATGCAGGGTGGTGCCGGTGGCCGTGGTGCGATGTCATTCGGCAAGAGCAAGGCGCGCATGCTGGGTGAAGACCAGGTTAATGTGACTTTTGATGATGTGGCCGGTGCGGAAGAAGCTAAAGCAGAAGTGGCCGAACTTGTCGATTTTCTGCGTGATCCGGGCAAATTCCAGAAACTGGGCGGTCGTATCCCCAGTGGTATTTTGATGGTGGGTTCCCCTGGTACGGGTAAAACCCTGCTGGCAAAAGCGATTGCCGGTGAAGCCAAGGTGCCGTTCTTCACTATATCGGGCTCTGATTTTGTAGAAATGTTCGTCGGCGTTGGCGCCTCCCGCGTGCGCGACATGTTTGAAACTGCGAAAAAACATGCACCATGCATCATTTTCATCGACGAGATCGACGCTGTAGGCCGCCATCGTGGCGCAGGCCTGGGTGGTGGACACGATGAGCGTGAGCAGACACTGAACCAGTTACTGGTAGAAATGGACGGTTTTGAAGGCAATGAAGGCGTTATCGTTATGGCCGCAACCAACCGCCCTGATGTGCTCGATCCGGCACTGCTTCGCCCCGGTCGCTTTGACCGCCAGGTTGTCGTTCCGCTGCCGGATATACGTGGCCGTGAGCAAATCCTTAAAGTACATATGCGCAAAGTGCCTAAAGATGACAATGTCGATGCATCGATTATTGCGCGCGGTACGCCCGGTTTTTCCGGCGCTGATCTTGCAAACCTGGTGAATGAGGCTGCGCTGTTCGCTGCCCGTGAAAGCTGCAAGGTCGTGAACATGTCACATTTCGAGCGCGCCAAGGACAAGATCATGATGGGTGCTGAGCGTCGTTCCATGGTCATGTCTGAAGATGACAAGAAACTTACCGCCTATCATGAAGCCGGACATGCAATTGTTGGCCGTCTTGTGCCGGAACACGATCCTGTCTACAAGGTCAGCATCATCCCGCGTGGCAGAGCGCTGGGTGTAACCATGTTCCTGCCGGAAGATGATCGCTACAGCTTCACCAAGAAACGGCTGGAAAGCCAGATCTCCAGCCTTTTCGGCGGCCGTATCGCAGAAGAGCTGATTTTTGGTGCAGACAGTGTCACCACCGGTGCCTCCAACGACATCGAGCGTGCAACAGATATTGCCCGCAACATGGTGACAAAATGGGGGCTGTCGGATCGGCTGGGTCCGCTGTCTTACTCGGAAGATGAAGGCGAGATTTTTCTGGGCCGCTCAGTAACCCAGCACAAGAACGTCGGTGATGATACAGCACGTATCATCGATGAAGAGTTGCGTAACTTTATCGATCGCAATTACGAGCGTGCTGAAACCATTCTCAAGGAAAATATCAACATCCTGCATATGATGGCGGATGCATTGATGAAGTATGAAACCATCGATGCTGCACAGATCGATGCCTTGATGGAAGGCAAGGTACCGCCACCACCCGAAGACTGGACAGACCCGGGGACTTCGCCAAAAGATTCAGGCGGTGGTGCCAGCGCCAAGGAATCCAAGACTGATGGCTCGATTGGCGGCACGGCAAGCCAGCACTAAACTCCAAAGCCGCGCACCGCGCGGCTTTTTCTTATCAGGAAGATATGTTTTCAACGCAAAGGCGCGAAGACGCTGAGGACGCAAAGTTTATTGATAATAATTCAGCCGCAAATGACGCAAAGTTCGCGAATGTTTTGTTTTCTCCAAAATAAATTTGCGCTATTTGCGTTATTCGCGGCAAAAAAATATATCTGTTACTAAGCATTATCTCTTCTCATGACCAGGCATCTCACCATCGGTAACCAGCAGTTCGATCTGTCGCGCGCGATCGTGATGGGGATTCTCAATGTCACGCCCGATTCATTTTCCGATGGCGGCAGGTTCGATCGCGTCGAGCAGGCGCTTGAGCATGCCATGCGCATGCAGCAGGAAGGTGCGGATATCATTGATATTGGTGGCGAATCGACGCGCCCGGGTGCAAGTTCGGTCACTGTTGACGAGGAGCTTGAGCGGGTGATTCCGGTCATTCGTGCGATCAGGCAGCAAACCAGCCTGCCGATTTCCATTGACACCAGCAAGCCGGAAGTCATGCGTGCTGCAGTGGGCGAGGGTGCGAACATGGTCAATGACGTCAATGCGCTGCAGGCGAAGGGAGCGCTGGAAGCCTGTACCGAGCTGAATGTTCCGGTGTGCCTGATGCATATGCAGGGTGAGCCGAGAACCATGCAGCAGGATCCAAAGTACGGTGATGTTGTGCAGGATGTTGCTGATTTTCTGCAACAGCGTTGCCTCGAATCTATGGAAGCCGGAATTGATCGCAGCAACATCGTGATCGATCCGGGTTTTGGTTTTGGCAAAACCCTGCAGCATAATCTGAGTCTTCTGGACGGGCTTGAGTCGATTTGTGCGCTAGAATTGCCGCTACTGGTAGGTATTTCCCGCAAGAGCATGCTGGGTGCAATCCTCGATAAGCCGGTATCAGAGAGGCTGTATGCCGGTATTGCGGCAACGGTGATCGCCTACAACAAAGGTGCGCGTTTATTCAGGGTGCACGATGTGGCGCCTACCAGAGATGCACTGGCGGTATGTGATGCGCTTCAACACACAACAGGTAGTTAGATGACTAGAAAATATTTTGGTACCGATGGTATTCGCGGCAAAGTCGGTGAAGGCATGATGACGGCTGACCAGGTGCTCAAGCTTGGCTGGGCGGCAGGTCGAGTATTTGCCAGCAACGGCACCAAGCTGGTTGTAATCGGCAAGGACACCCGAATTTCAGGCTACATGCTCGAGTCTGCACTGGAAGCGGGGTTATCTGCTGCCGGTGTCGATGTCCGCCTGCTGGGGCCGATGCCAACACCGGGCATTGCCTACCTTACCCGCACCCTGCATGCATCAGCCGGTA
>Ga0316193_10002528_pt1 | contig 12903 bp, 8 predicted proteins | sample MerIslsedime2_MG_FD_207735 | JGI IMG/M metagenome (GOLD analysis project Ga0316193, IMG submission 207735) | Coastal sediment microbial communities from Maine, United States - Merrow Island sediment 2 | ecosystem: Environmental > Aquatic > Marine > Coastal > Sediment | place: USA: Maine...
CAGATGTACTACGAGTACTTGGTTCGCCGGGGAGAGCTCCTGAGCACCGCCCGCACCCTCTACCGGCTGGCCAATGAAAGGCAGAAGCCCGATCTCGAGCGAGAGCAGGGTTACCAGGAGCGCGACGTGCCCAGGGTCCGCGAGCGACTTACCCGCATCGATCGCACCTTCGACCCCGGGGTGGATCAGGCCATCTGGCGCCACTTCATCGTCAACTACGCCTCGATCCCCGCCGATCAGCATGTGTGCGTCTTCGATGATTGGTTCGGAATCGGGGTGAAAGGTCTCGACGAAGCGCGTCTAGACCAGCGGTTGGAGGAAATGTACGAGGCCACCTTCCTGGACGAGCAGGAGCCTCGCCTTGCCTGGCTGGAGGCCACTCCGGCCGAGATCGAGGCCAGTGACGACCCGTTCCTCCAGCTCGCTGTTGCCATGTTCGAGAGTGACCTGGAGCTCGAGGCCGAGGAAAAGGAGCTCAACGGCCTGTTTGACGAAGTTCGCTCCCGCTACATGGAGGCGCTCATCGCCTACCTCGGGGCCCGCGGCAGAGAGGTCTACCCGGATGCCAACGGGACCTTGCGGGTGACGTATGGCTCCGTTGAGGGCTACTCGCCTCGGGACGGGGTTACCTACCTCCCATTTACAACCCTGGAAGGGATCGTCGAAAAGAACACCGGGGAGGAGCCTTTCAACGCGCCCGAGGCCGAGCTCGCAGCCATTCGTGAGGACGCCGGCGAGTCCTTCCGCTACGAGCCCCTGGGCTCGGTCCCGGTGAACTTCCTTACCACTCTGGACTCCACCGGGGGCAACTCGGGCTCGGCGACGCTCAACGGCAAGTCCGAGCTGGTGGGTCTGCTCTTCGATGGGGTCTGGGAGAGCATCATCGCGGATTGGGACTTCATCCCGGAAATCTCGCGCTCGATCCACGTAGACATGCGATATGTCTTCTGGGTGATGGAAACCGTGGAGGGCGCGCAGCACCTGGTTGAAGAAATGAGAGGCCCGCGGTAGCTGAAGGTCGAGAGGGGCCGGGCCGGCACTGTCAACTTATCGTCTCACGAGCGAGGCTTAGGTCGAATCCGTGGCCCATATCCGGATCATTCAGGCGCACGTCACCTCAGACCAAACAAGAAACGACCGGGCACGCAGCATCCGGTGGTTGGCTGACCGCAGCAGGTGCCGTCCGACCCTGAAGAGATTTAGGATAACTCCGTGGACCGACAAGAATCGTTGCGCTTGAGCGACGGACTTGAACCTTCGCATCTGTCGCTCCCGTTGTCGGGTTGGCTGGTGCGAGACCTCAGCACGATTGTTCGCGTATCGGCTGGTGTCGTGGAGAACTGAAGGCATGACGGTTCGGTGCGCTGCCCCGTAGCTCCCCAGCTTGTCGGTCACCAGCCGCCGAGGTTCGCCTCCCTGGCCCTTTAGGAGTTTGCGAGAGAACCGCTTGGCTGCACGCCGATCGCGACGCGGTTGCACGAGAATGTCGATGACGTCGCCGTCCTGATCGACAGCGCGCCAGAGATACTGCCGCTCGCCCTGGATCGTCACGAAGAGCTCGTCCAGGTGCCAGGTGTCGCCTAGGCGACCCTCTCGCCGCTTGAGCTTTCGTGCGTACTCCGCACCAAACTTCCGAGACCACTGTCGGATGGTCTCGTAGGAGACGATGACGCCGCGCTCAGCCAAGAGATCTTCGACATCTCGGAAGCTCAGACAGAAGCGGTAATAGAGCCAGACCGCATGGCTGATGATCTCGCTTGGGAATCGGTATCCGCGGTAGATTGGTGTCTTGGCGTTCATCGGCGTAGTCTGCCAGTCAACGCCTCAACTTGACAGTACCCCGTGGTGTCGTGAGGGAGGGGCTGGGATAGCGGACCGACTCGCGCCGGGGTTGAATCGTGCAACAACGCCACCCTACGAGATAATCATAGGGATGGCAGCTACCGATCCGAAGGACCCAGGCAGGAAGCCTCACCTGCGCATCGTCGAAAGCGGAGCGCGGCGGCGACCTCCCATCACCGCCGCGCCGCCCTGGAGTCAGCCGTTTCCGGTCGACGCTCTGATTCTGGAAGAGGATACCTGGCTCGCGCTCAGTGCCGCCCCCGAGATTCATGAGCCCGTGGTGCACCCCGTACGCACCATGACCGAGGCTTGGGAAGCCGAGCCAGCGGCACCCGGTAGCATCGTGATTCGACCCGGCGTCCCCCTGCGCATCCTGGCTGTGGTTCACGATCTCTCTATGGCGCCGAGCTGGCGGGAAGAGTGGATCCATGCCGCTCTGCGCCGTAGCCTGGCTGAAGCCCAACGTCGCGGCCTGAGCGCCCTCGGAATCGAGCCCCTGGGCGCCGTCCATGGTCGGTTTCCGCCGTCCGCCTTCGACGCCCTGCTCAGCGAGCTGCTCGAGAACGAAGCCGGTTTCCTGAAAGCCGTCTGGCGCATCGATCGCTGAGCGCTGACGTCGGACCGGGAACGGCTGCTGGCGCGTGAACGGTCGCAGCTACGATCTCGGGAGGGCCCATCTTGCGAGATTCCTCGCCACAAATACGTCTAACAAGACGATGCTGGCTCGTGCCAGTTCGGCTTCGCCCTGGGGGGTCGAGGCCATTCCGATTCAGATCGAGGTCGATCTGCACAGCGGTCTGCCGCAGATGCAGATCGTCGGGCTGCCGGACACCGCTGTGCGAAAGAGCCGGAAACGGGTTCGCTCGGCGGTCCGCTCTGCGACTACACCCACCGTTTGGTGGCAATCGCCTCGAGCTAGCCTCGAGCTAGTGGACCGCGAGTGGCGGCTCTGGCGGCGTCGGCATCGCTGCAGCCATCAACAGCGCGATCGAGCACTCCCAGACGTTGTCTCGCTTGACTTACGCCGACGGCAGCCAGCCCAACCCACGCTACCCTTGTACCTGGCGCGAACCCAACCGGAGCCGGGCCTCCAACCCACGCGTAAACCATTCTCTGAGTGGTAGTTACACCACGATCCTGTCTTCAGATAGGACGGGTTCGCCGTCGAGCTCTGACAGATCCCGGGCCCCAGTCCTCTTGAGCAGGTAAAGAATGCGCTCCTGGTTCCGTCGTCCTCGATCGAGCATATCCGCGACGATGCCGAGCACCACGAGCAAGAGCCCGATGGCGATTAGGAATCCACCCGTAAAACCGGCCCAGATCTGGCCGCTGAAAGCTCCATAACGAAGGTAATGCAGCAGCAGAATCGATGCCGTGGCCATCCCGGTGAGGAGGAACAGCGACGCCAATCCCCAGAAAAAACGAATCGGGTAATAGTCGCGATAGATCCGAAATATGATGGAAAGTGTCCTAATCGCGTACCTCGGGATGCTGCCCGCCACCCTCGACTTGCGGTCGGCAAAGTACTTGACGGCGACGGGCACTTCTCTGATTGTGACGTTCTTGTAGGACAAATCCAAGAACGATTCCTGAGTGTAGGTGAATCTTCCGTGGAGATTCAGCCGCAGCATCGCCTCGCGCGAGTAGGCTCGAAAACCGCACGACACATCGTGGAACTTGGAGCCGGTCAGGCGACTGATCAGAGCAGACATCAGGCGATTGCCCAGCAGTTTGATCCAGGGCATCTTTGGGAGGGAGTCTTGGTCGATGAAGCGCGACGCGGTCACGAACTGGGCCTCGCCGGCGATGATGGGAGCAATCAGCTTCGGGATGTCCTCGGACATGAACTGGCCGTCGGCGTCGATGTTCACGAGTATGTCGCTGCGGGCGGAAACCGCATAGTCCAGGGCGGTGTGAAACGCCGCTCCTACGCCTAGATTCTGGCCATGAGAAATGACCAATGCTCCCGCCGCCTCGGCCTCGGCCCGGCAGTTGTCCTCTGAGCCGTCGTCGACAACCAGTACGGAGATCCTCGAGACGCCAGCCATCTCTTTCGGTATGCGGCTGACGACCCCGCGAATCGTCTCCGCGTCATTGAAGCACGGTATAGCGACCAGCAGATGCATGGCGTCCCCTCGCGCCGACATTGTCTCCCACGCTTCCGCAGAAGCGCAAGGCTCTGCGCATCTCCCGTGGCTTCACATTTTGACGATCGGGTCAGCTTCTCGAGTCGAGCTTGTTCAAGGAGGCAGTCGATCTCTCGTGCGAGGCGGTGCATGGCTTGGCGTCGGCGGTGAGGTGCGGCCATGTCATCCTTGCGCTCTCGGCGCTCGAAGCGCACGATGGGAGTCTCGGCGGCGGCAGCAAAGCCATCGATGGACCCGACGAAGTGGTCATGCTTTTCGAACTCTTGGCGAAGATCCACTCTTCGCGTACCGTCGCCGGCCTCGCGCTGCTGGATCGCGAATAAATCCTGGCCTCATCAGAGATGAACCAAGTGTCGTCGGTGACAGCCATGAAGGTCGGGAACGCACCGGCGACGAAGACACTCCCCACGACTACGATGACCAGCAACTTGAACGCGTCGCGGAGGCCTGTGAGCAGCGCGTGGCTAGCCAGTACGACCATCGGTGCGAGTACGGGGAAAATATATCGACCCTGCAGTGCAGCTCCGAAGAAGTGATGCGAAAGATAGCTGCGATAATTGACGGCAAAGAGGATCAGGCCGTACACCAAGCAAATCAGTGACAACGACAGGAAACAAGGGTGTCGGACCAGGCGCCGAAATCTCAGCAGTAGCGTCAACGCCACCGCCAACAACACCGCCTGGTAGAGCTGCAGCACCCGAACCGGTAGGGCGTAGCCAGTGTGGCTAACGACGGCCAAGGTTCGCTGCATCATGACCTCGACGTACTTCAGTGCGAACATCGGAAGGGGTACTGCGGGACGACTATCTTTCGTGGCGCGCTGTTCAGCGTACCAAATCGTGGGGTCGTGTTCCGTGTTGAAGACTGCGAGGCTGTCGCCACTCAGCACCTCCGAGGGCTTCGGGTTGACCGCGCCGTAACGCACGAGGTTGCCTCCATACAGCTCCACGTTCATAGCGATCAGGAAACAAGTCAACGCCAGAATCCCCCATTGAGAGGAATTCAACCAGCGCGGATGAAGACTCGGAAAAAAAGTTCGTAGCCGTTGCCAGTAGAACGGCACAAGCAGCAACTGCAGAGCGACCAAAGGCACGTAGGTGATCTTGGTCAGTGAGCCAATCAGCACGCTGAGCATCACGCCCCAGAATGCCCAGGCTTCCTGTCGGTTGAAAAAGCGTACAAGGAAAAAGACGTTGGCCGCTGCCACGAGGTTGGTGAGGTTGTCGTACGACACCATGCTGAACAAAAAGACCAACATCATGACGTTAGTGAGAATCACCAACGTGAACGCAGCGGTCAAGCGATCCCGTGAGAACTCGAATGCCAGAAGCCATGCGAACAGCAAGTAGAAGACTCCCAAAATGATGTTTGCCATCCGCAGCCACAAAATCCCCGACACCCTCGTTTGCAGGGCGGTTCCAAGCAGGTAGTGATACAGATACGGCCTGGTGGATAGCAGCCCCAGCTTGTAAGTGTCCGGGGAGTCAGCGAGGTGCCACTTGCCAGTTTCGGCATGCATGCCCGTCAAGGTGACATGGTAGAGCTCGTCTGGACCGATCCCGTGGAGCACATGCGTAGCAAGGAAAACAGTCTGCACCAAGAACCAGACGACGGCCAGCACCGCGATCACCATGGACACCTTCCTGGCCATGCGATCGAAGGGGTCCAACGAGGGCCCTGTAAAGGCCAGGATGATGGCGTCTCGCTTCCACAGAAACAGTGCTCCGATGAGACCGATAACAATCGCGCCGGAGACACGCATCAGCCAGGCTTCGCGCTCGAGGTCGTCGAGCACCCTTTCGCCGTTCTTGGCCCAAAAGGGAGAAGCGCCGGTTGTATAGAAATAGGGATCCCTGCCCTCGATCTCGAAGACCAGCACCTCGCCGTCGACAACAGGCTCGCCCAGGTGGTTTCGTCCGGCGAAATCCGCAGCCAACTCCACCGCGGACCAGCGCTTCAGCAGGCGGACAGTTCCGGTCAACCTGCTGCGAGCGCTGAGCTCCAAGGCAATAATGCTGACCTCGTCAGTCTTGCTCACCGGGTCGACCCGAAACCCGGTTAACGGCTGTGAAGGGATGGTAGCGTCAAACACAACGTGCTCTGAACCAGGAGTGGGTCCCGTCCACACAGAGTCGACTTGGCGGAAGTCGTGATCCGCTGCAAAGTAATACTGCACCTGGTCCAGGGTCGTGCTCGCCGGAACGACCAGACGCACCTGGTAGCTCCAGTAATCGGTCGTCAGCAGAGCGCCGAAGAGCAGTCCGATCAACACTACGAGCCAAACGGTGGCCGTTCGTTTGCTTCCCGCGATCAATCCCGCTCGCTCAGCTGCCCGCCGCGTGCCGCGGCAACCCGACGACTACGGTGAAGGCGGAAGAAGAACTGGTTCTGAGGTGAGGCGTGATGTGTTCCATCGTCCGGCCCATTCCAGCACGGTTTGGCGCGATTGCAAAGGAAAGAAAAGGGTTGAGCTGCTAAGCGTCAAATCCCAACGCTCAAACTGGACTCGGTATCGGGGGGAGGGTCACGAGGCAACGTTCATACGGTCCGTTTCGAGCTCGAGGGCTATCGCGAGAAGCTTGGACCCATGACCGTGTGGATTCGAAGGCAGTGGGCTGGAGTTTTCTGGTCGTCACTCGATGTAGCCCAGGGCCTCGAGTCGCTCGCGCAGCTCTTCGGGCAGGACCGGTTCCGGGGGCGCCTCGACGGGACGCCGACCGAACGCATCCAGCACCCCGGCCAGGTCCTGCCGGATCGCCGGCGTCAGGGTGTCGATGGCGTCCCGGGATTCCTCCGGATCCCGGGCCAGGTCGTAGTAAGCGAGCCGGCCACTGCCGGATCGCACCAGCTTGTGGGCGCCGGTGCGCACGGTCTCGTAGAAGCTGGGATACATGTCGGGATAGGGCGTGCAGGCGTAGATCCACTCCCGTCCCCCGACCCGCGGAGCTCCCTCCAGGAGCGGCGACAGGTCCAGACCGTCCAGGGGGCCGTCGTGGGGGACGTCGAGCTGGGTCAACAGGGTCGGCAGCAGGTCGATGTTCTGGACCAGGTCAGGGATCTTGCGCGCGGGCAACCCGGGATGCCCGATGATCAGGGGGATTCGGATCGAGCCCTCGTTCACCAGCATACCGTGCTCGAAGTAGTAGTCGTGCTCGCCCAGGCTCTCCCCGTGATCGGCCGTGATCACGATCAGGGTCTCCCGAGCGAGGCCCGAATCCGCCAGGTGGTCCAGCAGGCGACCCAGCTGGATGTCCACCTCGAGGATCTCCGCGTCGTACTGTGCCACGTAGTAGTCGACCTCGTTCCGGGAGCCCAGGTGCTGGTAGAGGGGGAGCGCGCCCAGCACGTAGTTCGGGTTCAGGCCCGGGGTCGGTGCATAGTCGAGAGCCACGCGACGGCCGGGGTCGTACCACGCGTCGCCGACGAAGCGATCGCGGAGCTCCTCCGGCGGCAGGTAAGGTCCGTGGGGATCCAGGTAGTGGACCCACAAGAAGAAGGGCTCGCCCGCCAGGCGCTCCAGCCAGTCCAGCGCGCGGTCCGTGATGTCCTTGGTGTCTCCCCCGGTGAGCACGAACTCGTCGAATCCGGCGGCGTAGCCCCGCCGGGCCGCGAGCGTGGCGTTCCCGACCACGGCGACCTTATGGAAGCGCTCCGGCAGGATCTCCGCCAGGAGCTGCTCCGACGCGGGCACGGCCATGGGGTTCCTCGTCACTCCGTGGTTCTGGGGGTAGCGGCCGGTGAAGAAGCTCGTCATCGAGGGGCCCGTCTTCGGCATCGTGGTGAAGAATGACTCGAAGCGGATGTGGCTGCGGGCGAATGCGTCCAGGCGTGGGCTGGTGGCGCGCGGGTAGCCGTAGACACCCAGGTGGTCGGCTCGCAGCGTGTCGATGCTCACGAACAGGAGGTTGCGGGGCGGGCTGTCCATGCCCTCGCGTGCGGGCCCGCCACAGCCCGTCGTGGCCAGGACCAGCCCGAGCCCGACGGCGACGGCGGCGCACCTGCGGCCACGGGTTCCCGCCTCGGCGCGGCCCCCGCGCGACAGATCTGAATCCCCCTTGCTCGACACTGGTTCCTAATTAATGTAGCCGAGCGCCTCGAGCGCATCTCGAGTGCGCTCCTCAACTTCCGGAGAGTTTAAGGAAGGAGCAACAAGCGGATTCGCGGAACCCAAGAGCCGCGGAAAGCGAGTGGTCAGTAGAATCTCGAGTACGTCGCTGACTTCCCCGTCGGACAGCAGGCTTGAGCTTTCCAGCGGATCCGCTTCGAGATCGTAGAGCTCGCGTTTCTTGACGTTTTGTCCGGATCGATCCAACTTCACGATGTACTTTCGCTCGGGGGTTCGTGCGGCGAACGACTGGTGCCCATTTCTGGGCGCCAGTGTAAAAACATAGTCTTTGTGAACCTTGGTCACGCCGGTCAGGAGGGGCAACAACGACTGGCCGTCTAACGTGGGAACAGCAGTGAAGCCAAAAACCGACGCCAGAGTTGGGAACAGGTCAAGCATTTCAACTTGGGCGGAAGACTCGCCGCTCGCGATACCCGAGGGGGGCGGAAACCTAAAGATCAAGGGGACGTGAATCATCTCGTCATAAGTGGTGGTGCCGTGCTGTAACCAGCCGTGCTGCATAAATGCTTCGCCGTGATCCGAGGCAATAATGATGAGCGTATCGTCGAGCCGCTTGGTCGTTTCGAGCCAGTCGACGAGTCGACCGATCAGATCATCGCAATAGTTCAAATTCTCGTCGTAGAGTGCGGCGAGATACTCCGCCTCCTCCGGCGTCGCAGCTGTCGCTAGCTCCCGCATTCTATAGGCCGAGCCAGTGGCTCGGCCTCGAGGCAAGCCTTGGGAAAACCGGCCTGTGAAGGGCTTTGGTGAATGGTATGGCGCATGAGGACGAAGGTGATGGATGTAGCAAAACCAAGGTGAGTCTCCCGCGGAGGAAATCCAAGCGCGAGCATCGCTGTGCATCTTCTCGCTTTCAAGCTTGACGTCGGAGCGAGTTTGTTTGTATTGCTGCTGTGCCTTGTGGGTGAAGTAGCTGAATTCGACGTCGAAGCCTCTGTTGTAGTTGAAGGTGCTCGTGATGTGTGGATTCTCCGAAAACAAGGCTGTCCTGAAATTATTGTGCCGAAACGCATCCGCCATCGTGAATTCGCTGCGCAGGAGCTGGACACGGACTTCGTTTGGATAGCGGCCCGAAAAGTAAGACCTCACCGAGGGCACCGTCGACGAGGCTTGGCTAAAGGCATTGCGGAAGACGAAGCTGCCCAGGGCGAGGCTGTCGATATTCGGAGTCGTCTCTCGCCCGTAGCCCCATGCACGGAAATGACGGGCAGCCGCAGCATCGAGCACCATGAATAGGCAATTCTTGGGAGCTTCGAGAATTGACGCTTTGGTGGACTCGTTATCCCGGGCGTTAGGCCGGCAACCCAGCTGACTGGTCGCCAGGCCCCACAGGCTGTACTTCAACCACGATCTTCGCGAGATCACGCCATACACCTTATCCGTTTCGCCCGCAGGGGGAAGGGGTTTCCTCTCCCGAAGAACCCTAGCGGAGGCCGAATCGGGTGTCAATCGGGCGATCAGGAAGAAGGGTCTCCTGGCAGCCCAGAAGTGCCATTTCCGGCTTAGGATCTCTCCAAACGGCTCAGATGGTTCGCTACTGGGGTCTCTACGCCAACGCCGCGTGCGGCAAGCGCCGCAAGGTCGCGCTAGCGGGAGACACCCCTCAAGCGCCATGCCACCAGGACGACGAACTCACCCGACGCGCCTGGCTCAGTTGGGCCTTGTTTGTTCGCCGCGTCTACGAGGTCGATCCGCTACTGTGCCCCTTCTGCGGCTCTGAGATGAAGATCCTCACCTTCCTCCTCGATTTCGGCAGCGCCCAGGCGATTCGCAAGAGCCTCGAGCTCCCGGCCCAGGAGCCCGAACCCTTGGCTCACCGCCGAACTCGAGATCTCCCCCGGAGGCGTCCACACCCGTTCCGGCGGCCACGATCGGGCCTGACCTCGAACGAGAACTCGTCAAGTGCCGCTCTGACGCCACTCCACAACCCAACACCCCGCAACGCTGAAAAGCGATTTCCTACTCAGCAATCTCCAAGTCCGCTTCTTCGCTGACCCAGTGCTGTATCAGCTTGACTCCTTCCACGGCCCGCCTGCGGGCCAGAACAGGTCGAAAGAGGCGGCAGCGTCTAGGGTCTTCAAAGGCGGATGCAGGAGTTCGGCCAAGAACTCGCGTCCTCGACAGTCTGACCTGCAGGAGCCTTCCTGCGCGCCTTTCAAGACCAGCGACACGGCCCATAATTGCTATATCATTTTCAAGCCAGTTTGATAATCTTGAGAAGAGTTGACCGCGGACAATCAAGAGCAAGGAATGACCCGGGAGACCAACCACCGCGAGAACGACCTCGGTGAATTGAAGAACGAGGTCGTGGCTACTACGCAGCTAGTCAACGCACTGAGACAAGAAATCCTTCATCTGCGAAGCCAGACTGCCGCAATCGAGCTTTCGTGGTCCTGGCGCCTCACCACTCCACTTCGCTTTCTGGCGGGGGCCGTCCGCCACGTACCCGGCTATCAACTCCTCCGCAGCAGGCGGCATCGAATGGTCGTGCAGCCGTTCCGTGAGATCATCGAGGAAGAAGACCAGTATCGGAGCCTGGGGGCTCACTCGCTTCTGAGTTTGTTTTCCTCACGGAGCCAGGCTCCGAATGGCTGGGTCGTTGTGTCGCTTCTCGCCGATTCGAAGGATGCGGCCTTCCGACCGGTACTGGAAGTCGACACTCGGTCCCAAACCTCAGGTCACGTCCGTGCCAAGCTGGAGGTCTCGCCTGGACGAAGCACCAAGCAACTCATCAGACTACCTCCTGACGTCAGCAGGCTTGGACTCCAGCCCGGCATCGAACCCGCTTCGTTTTCCATCAAGAGCCTCCAGATCCGCGAGTGCGGCAAGCTCGAGATCGCTCTTCGAGCACTGGTCAAAGGGCTGAAGCTGGTGGTGCGCGAGCCGCGCGCCATTCCGCGTCTCTTTCGAACCGGCGCCCTGACGCTCAAAGACGACGGCGCGGCATCTGCAGCCCCCAAGCTGCTCAAAGTTGGCATTCCCGAGAGTGACAAGACCTCTTATCAAACCTGGATCGAGCAATACGACACTCTTACCGACGAAGACCGGGAGTGCATCCAGCGGCGGATCGAGCAGCTCGAGTTTCGGCCGCGAATCTCGGTTCTCGTGCCGGTCTACGACCCACCTATCGAGCTGCTGAGACGCACGTTGGACTCGGTGATTGGCCAACTCTACGAGAATTGGGAGCTCTGCATTGCGGATGACGCGTCCAAAGACCCCGCAGTCCGCGAGTTGCTCGCCGAGTATGAACAGCGTCACACTCGAATCAAGGTCACCTTCCGGGCCGAGAATGGTCACATTTCCGCGGCATCCAATACTGCACTAGAGCTAGCAAACGGTGACTTCATTGCCCTTCTCGATCACGATGACGAACTCGCCGAGCACGCGCTCTACCTGGTCGCCGAGAAACTCAATGAGTTCCGGGATGCGGATATCGTCTTCTCAGACGAAGACAAGATGGACGCAGAAGGGAATCGAAGCGAACCCTATTTCAAGACGGATTGGAATCCGGACCTACTCTTAGCCCAGAACTGCGTAAGTCACTTCGGCGTCTACCGCTCCTCTCGAATACGCCAGGTGGGCGGGTTCAGGGAAGGGTACGAAGGAAGTCAGGACTGGGACTTGGTCCTCAGAATTGCCGACCGAACAACGGCAGATCGTATCCAGCATATCCCTCACGTTCTCTATCACTGGCGGATTCTCAAAGGATCCGTGTCCGCTGACATCAGCGCCAAACCGTATGCCCTTGAGGCATCCAGGAAGGCCATACGCTCCTGCCTGGCAAGGCGCGGTGCCAACGCCTTCATCGGTCCCTCGCTGATACCCAACTACCACAGCGTGCGATATCGAGTGCCCACCCCAGAGCCGTTTACGAGCATCATCGTCCCTACACGAGACCATGCCGACCTTCTCGCGCCCTGCACCAATGGCATTCTGAAACGAACCGATTACTCCAACTTCGAGCTCGTCATCCTCGACAACCAAAGCAAGGAGCCCGAGACGCTCGAGCTCCTTGAAGAGTTGCGGCACGACCCTCGGGTCAGAGTTCTGCGTTACGACAAGTCCTTCAACTATGCCGGCATCAATAACTGGGGCGTTGAGGCCGCAAGGGGCGAAGTCGTGACGCTCCTCAACAACGACACCGAGGTGATCGCGGAAGATTGGCTGAGCGAGATGGTCGGTCACGCCTGCCGAAAGGAAATCGGCATGGTTGGAGCCAAGCTCTATTATCCGTCAGGGCAGATACAGCAAGCGGGTATCGTGCTCGGTCCGGGCGGGGTGGCCAGTCACCTGTACACCGAAGCAGACGGCGATACTCCGGGCTACTTCGGCCGCGCAAAACTCACACAGAATCTCTCGGCGGTCACGGCAGCCTGCGCGACATTTCGAAAAGAGGTCTTTCTGGAAGTCGGAGGCTTTGACGAAGATCTCGCGGTGTCCTTCAATGACGTTGATCTATGTATAAAGATTCGTGAGCGGGGCTACCGGATTGTCTGGACACCACATGCTGAGCTCTACCATCACGAATCGGTCAGCGTCGGGCGTCACGACTCACTGGAACGTCGCGACCTGTTCGAACACGAAGTCGAGACAATGATCAATCGCTACGGAAACGTGCTGGTCGAAGACCCTTTCCACAATCCCAATCTCTGCCTCGAGTTAGGCCGGGAGTACGAGCTGGCATTCCCTCCACGGACTACCAAACCGTGGAAACTAGCCAATTCTCGGAACACCGCAGCGTAGTTTCCAGCCACCGCCCCGCCTCTTTCTGACTCAGCATTGGGCAAG
>Ga0316193_10002529_pt1 | contig 12898 bp, 10 predicted proteins | sample MerIslsedime2_MG_FD_207735 | JGI IMG/M metagenome (GOLD analysis project Ga0316193, IMG submission 207735) | Coastal sediment microbial communities from Maine, United States - Merrow Island sediment 2 | ecosystem: Environmental > Aquatic > Marine > Coastal > Sediment | place: USA: Maine...
CAAGGCGGGCAAAATAGGCGAGCTTGGCGTCTGGCTCGAGCACCTGCTGATGCAGACCGCCGCCGGCCTGCCCAAGCTCACCCGACTCGTGCTTCGCGGGAACGAGACCCACGCTAAGCTGGTCTCCTTCGGCGAGGTGCAGGACCCGCGCGGGACGCTCGAAGCGTTGGTCGAGCTCTACCGCCGCTCGCTCGAGACACCGCTTCCCCTGCTGGCGGAATCGTCTCGCCGATTCGCGGAGGAGCTCGCCCAGAGTGACTTGGACAGGGCGCTCAAAGCCGCCAAAGAACAGCTGAGCAGACAACGCCTGTGGACCCCGCACCTGGCCTACGCCTTGGGCCCCGGGGACCCCTTCGCCGACCAGGCCTGGTGCGAGGATTTCCAGCGCGCCGCGATTCAGCTCTACGAGCCGCTCTTCGAGCACCGGAGCGAGGGATGAGCAGCCTGCCTCCTCAGCTCATCCCGCTCGACGCACCCAGCCTGGTCGAGGCCAGCGCGGGAACCGGGAAGACCTACACGATCACGACGTACTTCGTGCGCGCCTTGCTCGAGCGCGACCTGACCCCCGAGCAAATCCTGGTCGTGACCTATACCAAGGCAGCGACCGCGGAGCTGCGGGTGCGCACCCGCGAGCGGATTCTCGCGGCGATCGGCATGCTCGACGAGGCGCCGGACGATGGCGATTTGCTGCACGGCGTCGTGACCGAAGCCCTTGCGCGCCTCGGCCGACGCGAGACCGAAGAGCGGCTGCGCGCTGCGCTCGGGCAGATGGACCGGGCGGCGATCTCCACGATCCACGGCTTTTGTCAGCGGCTGCTCCAAGACTATCCGCTCTTGTTCGGAATCGACTTCGACTTCGAGGTCTCCGAAGACTCGGCGTCGATGTTTTCAGAGCTCGCGATCGACTTCTGGGCGACTGAGCTCTATGAGAAACCCGACTGGTTCCTGCGAGCTCTCCAAGCCGAGCACGTCAACAGCAAGCATCTGGCCAAGTTGGCGAGGTTCGCCATGACCCCCGGGACCGAGCTGCTCGGCCCCGAGAAACAGGAAGTCGACGAGCAGGACGTGAGCAATTTCCTGCGGCTGAAACGGGCGGCGGCCGAGGCCTGGACCGCCCAACGAAGCGAGGTCGCGGAGATCCTGCTCACCGACAAGAATCTGAGCCGCACATACTACAAAGCAAAGACCATCGAAGACCGCTGGCTGCCGGAGCTCGATGACTTCTTCGCTCAGACGGGATTTCGAATTGCGCCCGACTTCCTCGGGAAGCTTTCAGAGGGGTGCTTGCAGGTAAAGAAGAGCTGCGAGGCGCCCTCCAATCCGTTTTTCGGTGCCTGTGCACCGCTCTGGGAAGTGCACAAGCGCCTCGAGTCTGGCTTCAAGTACGCCGTCTTCGCGTTTGAGAAGCGCTTCATCGAGTTCGCGCGGCAGCAAGCCAGGCAGCGACGAGACGAGACGGCGATCCTGACCTACGACGACCTGCTGAGCATCGTCTACGCGCCGTTTGATCCTTCTGCGTCGGAGGCGGCGTCGTTCGATCGGGCCAAGATCGCGCAGACGGTTTCGAACGCGTACCGCCTGGCACTGGTGGACGAGTTCCAAGATACCGACTCGCTGCAGTATGGGATCTTCCGAGGGATCTACGGGGAGTCCTCGGCGGTCTACGTGGGGGACCCCAAGCAGGCCATCTACGCGTTTCGAGGAGCCGACATCTTCTCTTACCTCGGAGCGGTGAGCGACGTAGGGGACCGGGTCCACACACTGCAGACCAACCGGCGCTCGGACCCTGCCCTGGTGCGCGCGGTCAACACGCTGTTCTCCTTGCGGAAGCCCCCGTTCATTCTCGAAGGGATCGAGATGCACGACGCGCTCCCTCATTTGGAGAAGAGCCGGACGAGCTTCGATCCGGCGATGGAACTTCTGTTCCTCGACCAAGAGCAGCTCTCGGGCCCCATCGAAGCGGCCGTGGCACCGGTGGTGGCGAACGAGATCGCGCTCTTGCTAGAGTCGGAGGCGGAGATCGACGAGCGCCGCGTCGAGCCTGGCGACATCGCGGTGCTCTGCCGTAGTAACGCGCAGACCATCGCGGTGACCGGAGCGCTGAGGGCGCTGAACATTCCTGTTTCACTCGACGGCGGCTCGAGCGTGCTGAGCACCGAAATCGCGTCAGACCTGAACGCGGTGCTCGAAGCCGCTCTCATGCCAGGTGATGCCGCAGTGCTGCGGCGCGCACTGCTTACCTCGCTGCTCGGCGTCTCGCCCTATTCGCTCGCAACGATGGGCGACGAGGATTGGTCGGCCTGGGTGTCGCGGTTTCGCGATTGGAACGAGGCCTGGCACCGCGAGGGGGTCGTGCGCTTTCTCGAAGACCTGCTCGGAACCAGCGAGGCGGAGGAGCGGATCGCCCGGCACCCTGCCGCGCGGCGCATCCTGACGGATCTGCTCCATATCGAAGAGCTCCTGCTCGTGGGCGAGCGCGAGCGGGGGCGCAACCCGGTCGCGCTGATGCAGTGGTTTCGTCGTCTGAATGACGAGAGCGTGAGCGATCGAGGCGTAGGTTCGGCGGATCTCCAGCAACGACCCGACGCAGAGTCGGGGGCGGTCCGGGTGTCTACGATTCACAAGAGCAAGGGCCTCGAGTACGGCGTCGTGTACTGCCCGTTCACCTGGAAAGGCAAGGCCGGCGACGTCGCGGTGAAGTTTCACGACGAGGACCGCAACATCAAGGTGGACCTCGGCTCCGATGAGCTCGACGCACACAAGCGCATCGCGGCGAGGGAGGCGGATTCAGAATCCTTGCGGCTGCTCTATGTGGCGGTGACCCGGGCGAAGTATCGCTGCACGCTCTTTTGGGGGCGCACCCGCTCGACTTGGAAGGGAGCCGCGCTCGGCTACCTGCTGCACGGCGCAGAGGCCTTGGCCAAGCTCGACCAGGATGGAATGCGGGTCGACGTCGAGACTTTTGCTGCGAAATCGTCCGGGGCCGTGGGCTGGCGCGCTCCGTACGAGGAGCAAGCGGCACCTCGCCCGCAACGAGCGCCAGGCGAAGTGCTCGCTGCGAAGGAGCAGAAGCGGTACTTCAGCCATGCCGCGCGAATCGCGAGCTTCACGAGCCTCACGGGACACGACGAGAAGACCCCCGGGCCACGGGCGTCGGGCTTGGCCATCGACGCTGTGCCGGGGCTCTTCGCCGACCTGCCGGGCGGTGCGCGCACGGGTCTGCTGCTGCATTCGATCCTCGAAAACGCGAAGTTTCAGGAGCTCGACAGCGAGGAAACCAGTCGATTGATCGAGCAGCAACTGCGCGGCTCTGGTTTCGACGCCGCGCTTGCGCCGGCGGTTCAAGCAGACCTGCAAATGCTCGGATCGACGCCGCTGACCGGCGAAGCCGGCGCTCCCCGGCTGATCGACATCGCGCAAGACCGGCAACTCCGTGAGCTCGAGTTCACGCTGAGTGTGAATCGACCCAAGCTCGCTGACCTTGCAGCGCTTCTCAAAGAGCACGGTGCGCCGTCCGCTGCCCCGCGGTACTACGAACGGCTGGCCGAGCTCAGCTCGCAAACGTTGCAGCGCTTCTTGCGCGGTTACATCGACCTGATGTTCGAGTGGCAGGGCCGCTGGTATGTGGCGGACTACAAGTCGAACACTTTGCCAACATATCAAGCCGAAGCCATCACCGACGCGGTGCAGCGTGAGCACTACTTGCTCCAAGCCCAGCTCTACACGGCGGCCGCTCATCGCTTCTTGAGGCAGCGGGTTCCGGGCTACGATCCCGATACCCATTGGGGCGGGGCTCTCTTCTTGTTTCTTCGCGGAATGAAGGGGCCACAACGCTCGGGCGCAAGCGTGTTCTTCGACCGTCAGCCGGCGGCGCTTCTGAATGCGGTCGACCATTGGTTGGGAGGGGAGCGATGAGCCTCGCTGGGTTTCAGTCGATGGGCCTGCTCGAGCTGCTCGACGTGGAGCTCGCGCGCGCGCTCTGCCGGATCGTCCGGAAGTCGAGCCCGGAGCTCGAGCTCGCCATCGCGCTCACGAGCCGCAACGTGCGAAGCGGGCATAGCTGCTTTCCGATCGGGATGTCCGCCGATGAGATCTGGCCGGGTGAAGCGGAGCGACCGAGCGATTTGCCGGACGCTGCGCAGTGGAGAGACCTGATCGCGAAGAGCCCGCTCAGCAAAGAGGGGGGCCCCCTCGTTCTCGATGAGGCCGGGCGTCTCTACCTGCGACGCTACTGGCAGCTCGAACGAGACATCGCTCGGGAGCTGGCGACGCGTTCGTCGGCGCCTGCGGTCATCGCTGAAGAGACGCCCTGGCTCGATTCAGCCCTGCAACGGCTGTTCCCCGAAGGGCCTGACTCGCCGCAGCGCGGAGCAGCCAGCAATGCGCTTCGGCATTCGGTCTCGCTGCTATGCGGCGGGCCCGGCACCGGGAAGACGAGCACCGTGGCGGCCATCGTCGCGCTGATGATCGAAGGCAGACTCCAGCAATCCAAGGACGCGCCTCGGGTGATGCTGCTCGCGCCGACCGGAAAGTCCGCCGCACGCCTAGGAGAAGCGGTGCGCAAAGCGAAGGGCCGGATCGATGCCTCGGGGCAGGTCCTGGCGCAGATCCCAGAGCACGCGACCACCGTACACCGCGCGCTTGGCATGCAGCGAGACGGGCTGCGCTTTGTTCGAAATGCCGATCAGCCACTGGAGGCTGACCTGATCGTGGTCGACGAGGCCTCGATGATTGACCTCGGATTGATGAGGCAATTGCTGAACGCCACCGCCGCGCAGGCCACACTCTTGATCGTGGGTGACCCCGATCAGCTGACCTCGGTGGAGGCGGGTTCGGTGCTTCGCGACCTGGTGAAGGCCAGTGCCGAGACCTGGTGGAGCGATCGCGTGACTCAACTCAGCAAGACCTATCGATACGACGAGAAGCAACCGCTCGGCCGGCTCATCGCAGCGATCCGGGACGGCGACCGGGCGGAGGTCGAAGCGCTGCTCGAGCTCGCAGACGCCGACGATGTCGCTTGGGTTCCTGCTCGGAGCCTGCCGGGAGAGCTCGATCGCGCGGCCGCTCATTGGGCCACGGTCCTGAGCACGCAGGATCCGGAACAGCATTTCGAACGTCGAGCACGCTACCTGATGCTCAGTCCGTTTCGAAGGGGCAAGTTGGGAACTCGAGCGCTTGGTGCATCGATCATGGACCGACTTGCCGAGACCGAGGGAGGCAAGCCTGTGGTCAGACCGATCATCATCGAGGAGAACAGCCACGAGCTGCGTGTCTATAACGGAGACTTCGCCATGCTGGTCGAAGGGCAGCCGCCGATGGCCACGGTGCAGAGCGAAGCGGAAGGCTTTCGTGAAATCGCCGAGGCCAGGTTGCCACGCTACTCCGACGCTTTCGCGCTCAGCGTTCACAAGGCGCAGGGCTCGGAGTTCGATGAAGTTCTGTTCGTTCTTCCGGAGGAAGATTCGCCGATCTTGACGCGTGAGCTTCTCTACACCGCGGTCAGCCGTGCACGCCGTGCGGTCCGACTCGTCGGGCCGAAGCAAGTCGTGGCGGGCGCGCTCGAACGAAGGGCGCGACGCCACTCAGGACTCGTCGACGCGATCGCGAAGGCGCTAGACTGAGTCGAAACGGGGCCCTGTTAGGCAGCCTGAGGCGGCCACTGACGACGAATCTTCTGGGCAACCTTTGCCGCGGTTTCTTCATCGATGGGCTGCGCTGGGTCCTTCCCCAACTGCTTGAGGATCACCTTGCAGTGAGCGGGGTTCCAGTTGAGGAGCTTAGCCAGCTCCCTGAGCTCATAGGATTCGGTGACAACCATCGTGCGCGTCCTTTACTAACCGTAAATTTATAGCGCAGAATGGAACGTGATCCAAGAGCTTATTTGGCATTTAGTAAATAAGCGACGACACCCATTAAAGCCAATAATATCATGGTGATGAGGAGCGACCTCGGCCCGCGGCGCGCTGGAGGCGGCAGGGAATTGGGGGGAGGTGCAATCGGAGGCCCCTCGATGGGTTGGGCCGCCAGAAATTCCTCGATGATCTGGGTGGCCTTTTCGACCTGATCCATTTCGACGCGAATTTCGGTGCCGTGCCGCTGCCGGTCGGTGATGCCCGGGTATGCGGTGTCACGGTGATTGACTAGGACGGCGGCGATGCCCTCGGTTTCCAGGGCTTCCTGGAGGGCGAGAGCCTGTACCTCGTCGTCGGTCTCGTAGATGCTTCGTGTCTCCATGTTGCTACTCCGATTGCACAAAAGGTGGCACTGGACAATCGAGCGCATCGCCGATGGCGCGGATGAGCTCGGCTTCGTGGTCGGTGACTCTATCGTCGGCCATGACCGTGGCGGCGCATGCCAGCATGAGCTCCCGCTTGAGCGCGGGCGCTGCGGCGTCGTAGCGGGAGAGGGCCTGGTCGATCGCAGCCAGAGAGCATTCGCGCATCGCCGGGATGGGCCCCGCTTCTCCCCTCAGCTGAAGCGTCTGCGCGCCATGCCTGAACGCGCGCTCGGCGTCTTCTTCGCTGCGGCTTCCGACCCGGGCCAGGGAGGCGATCAGTACTCGTGTGTCGGGCAGAAGCGACCGAAGTGATCGAAAGCGAAGCGGCGCTGGGCCTGCTCCCTCGAAGTGACGTGCGAGGTGACGCTGAATCATCCGGCTGAGCGTGTACTCGAATAGATCGATGCGACGGTCGCTTTGCATCAGGGCATCGACGACCTGGCGAAATCGCCCGTACTCGTCGGCGGACAAGTTGCGCAAAGTCGGCAACGCCATGTCGACGAGCGCGATCTTCTCGCCGGAGGAGCGGTCCACGGCCTCGGAATGAAATCGAAGCGTGAGGTCGGCCGTTTCCGGGTCGGTCAGATCGGCGAGACGGAGCAGCTCCGTACCGCGGAGCACTTCGTCTTGTGCGAGTAGCAGCCCGAAAACCATGGCCTGCGCCATCGGGGGCTGATGGACCGCGTGAATCCAGAGCTTGGGCAGCGCGGTGTGAAGGGAACGAGCGTAGGCGATTTGCTCGGGGCGCGGGCTGCCAATGTGCTCGAGGGCTTGGCTCATGGCCTGTTCTGTCGGGCCATCGGCAAATGCCCTGACTAGGCCGGGCGGCCCCGGCGGGGTGCTCATGCCGTCGGCGATCTGCGGCAAAGCCACCGCGGGGAACTGGCCATCCCAGTTCGGCTCGAGCTTGCGGATACGGTCAGCGAGCGGCGGGTGGGTCCGGAATAGGCCCGCGAACAAAGGGAGGCGGCGGACCGCATTGGAAAAGAAGATGTGACTGGCCTCGTCGGCCTTCGCTGTTTGAAGGTGCGAGCCAGTGGACGCGCCGCCGATCTTCTTGAGGGCGCCGGCGAGGCCAGCGCTGTCGCGCGTGAACTGCACGGCCGATGCGTCGGCAAGAAGCTCGCGTTGCCGAGAGATCGAGCTTTGAATCATGCGTCCGAAGAACACGCCGATCGAGCCGATCCCGAGAAGACCGATTCCGATGACGGCGACGCCGCCGCCTTCTTTCTTGCCGCTGTGCGCAGAGCCTCGAATCAGAAATCGGCCAATCAGGGCCAAGAGAAAGATCCCGTGCAGAAGCCCGATGGCGCGGAGGTTGATGCGCGAGTCTCCATTGAGGATGTGGCTGAACTCGTGCGCGATCACGCCCTGAAGCTCGTCGCGGCGGAGCAGGTGCAGAGTCCCCTGCGTGACGCCGATGACCGCGTCGCTGGTCGTGTTGCCCGCGGCGAAGGCGTTGATGCCCGGCTCGCGGTCGAGCACGTAGACTTCAGGTGCGGGAACTCCCGAGGCGATGGCCATCTCTTCGACCACGTTGAGCAGGCGCCGCTCTTCGAGCCTGGTCGAGTCCGGATCGACCCTGCGTCCACCGAGCCCGAGCGCAACGGCAGGGCCGCCTGCGCGAAGCTGGGCGATCTTGTAGAGCGAGCCGAGACCGACGACCAGTGCGGTGCTCCCGAGCGAGAAGAGGAACACCCCGGAATTCCAGAATGCGAGGGCGCGCTGGGTGAAGTCGTCGTAGTCGCCTGTCATGTACCTGAGGCCCGCTGCATCGGCAGCGCCCAGACCGTAGACGAGCATCGCGAGCAGATACACCGAAGCGATGACGCCGAGGACGGCCAGGGCGAAGAGAAGCACCAGGCGCCGGCTGCGCTTGCGCGCGAAGACCTGCTCCTCGAAGAAGTCCATGGCCTAGAACTGGACTTTGACAGGCTCGCGCTGGGCTTCGTCTTCGACCTCGAAGAACTCCGCGCGCTCGAAGCCGAACATGCCGGCAACCAGGTTGGACGGCACCATCTCGCACTTGTTGTTGTATCGCATGACCGCGTCGTTGAATGCCTGCCGCGCAAACGAGATTTTGTTCTCGGTCGTCGAGAGCTCTTCGGAGAGCTGCATCATGGTCTTGTCCGACTTGAGATCTGGGTAGGCCTCCGAGAGCGCGAAGAGCCGGCCGAGCACTCCGCTCAGGCCCGCCTCAGCGCTGTTGAGACCCTGCATGGCTTGAGCGTCTCCTGGCTTGGCAGCCGCGCGGGTGCGGGCTCCCTCAGCCGAATTGCGTGCTGCGATCACCGCTTCGAGCGTCTCGCGCTCGTGAGCAAGGAACGCCTTTGCGGTTTCGACCAAGTTTGGAATCAAGTCGTGACGGCGCTTGAGTTGCACGTCGATCTGCGCGAATGCGTTTCGGAAGCGGTTCCGAAGATTGACGAGGCCGTTGTAGATGCCGGCGAACCAAGCGATCAGCACGACAACAAGCACCAGCAGACCAATCAGCCATCTCATGGTGTCCTCCCCTACCCTCAAAAGACGCTTCAGTGTAAGTGCCGCTCCCTATAAACTCAAACTCAGATGGAATCCGACGAGACTGTCCTGATTACGGGTGCGAGCACGGGAATCGGGCTTGAAATCGCGCGCGCGCTCAGTCGGACGAGATGCCGAGTCATCTTGACAGCGCGGCAAAGCTCGCTTCCGCGCTTTGACTCCCATGCGATTGTGGAGTCGCCGCACCTTCGTATTCGCCCGCTCGACGTGACGCAGGCGGAGCAACGCGAAGAGATCATCGCCGAGGCCGAGCGCGACTGGGGCGGCATCGACACGCTGATCAACAACGCGGGCCTCTCCTATCGCGCGGTGGTGGAGCACGTCGAGGAACGGGAGCGCCTCGAGCAGATGAATGTGAATTTCCGCTCGCCAATGGAGCTGATTCGGCTCGTGCTTCCTGGGATGCGATCCAAGCGATCTGGCCGTATCATCACGGTCAGCTCCGTCGGCGGCATGATGGCAATGCCCACGATGGCGGCGTATAGCGCCTCGAAGTTCGCGCTCGAAGGTGCACACGAGGCGCTCTGGTATGAGGTTCGACCCTGGGGGATTCGCGTGAGTCTCGTGCAGCCTGGCTTCGTCGACTCCGACGGTTTTCAGAAAGTCCGGTACACGCAGAAGAGCGGCCTCTCCGAGCACGAGCTCGCGGAACCCTATCACGAGCACTACAGCAACATGGCCCCGTTCATCGCGAATTTGATGAGGGCTTCGCCGGCGACGCCTGAGTCGGTCGCCAAGATCGTGCTCAGAACCATGCACCGAAAGCGCCCTCCGCTCCGGGTGCCGGCGACCTTCGACGCGCGCGCATTTGCGCTGCTCAGGCGCATCCTGCCGCGGAGCACATACCATTGGCTGCTTTACCAGATGCTCCCACGGATCGACACCTGGGGGCCGTCACCGAAACGCTTGTCGGCGCTACCGGCTCCGCGGGGCGACGATGATGACTAAGGGGAACGGCGGGCGAGGTACTTCTTTTTTTCTCGTTCCCCTTTGCGCTCGAAGATCGGCATCAGGACTTTGCGCAAGCCTGGCATGAGATAGCCGAGTGTCGCCATCTTGCCGGAGAACGCGGGCTTGGTGCGCTCGCGCATCCCATCGGCGGCGGAGGCGAGCACTAGATCGGCGATTTCGTCGGCGGTGCTCATGGGCTGCGAAAACACCAGCGCTGGGACCGATTCGATGATGCTTTCGTCCAGGATGAAGCTCGTCTCGACCGGCCCCGGGCTGACCACGGAAACCCGAACGTTGGTGTTCCGAAGCTCCTCGGCGACGGCGAACGAGAAGATGCGAAGGCCGAACTTGCTGGTGGAGTAGGTCGCCTCGTCGTCGAGCGGGAAGCGCCCGGCGAGCGATGCCACGTTGACGATAGTCCCCGAATCGCGTGCCCTCATGTGCGGAAGCACGAGCTTGGTGAGCATCATCGGGCCGCGGAGATTCACGTCGAGAATCTGAAGCATCGAAGCCATGGGGAGCTCTTCAAACGGACCGCGGGAGTTGTACCCTGCGTTGTTGACCAGGACGTCGATGCTTCCGAACCTGGACTTCGCCTCGTCGAGAAGTCGCTCACAGGCGCCGAGGTCCGACACGTCGGTGGGCACCGCATGCGCCAGGTCGTCGCCGAGCTCGGCGACCAGTCGCTGCAAGGGTTCGGCGCTACGCGCTGCCAAGACGACGCGCGCACCGGCTGCGACGAACTTTCGCGCGCAGGACTCTCCAATGCCACTGCTCGCACCGCTGATCACCGCCGTCTTGCCATCAAACCTAGTCATCCAGTTGCCTTTCTCGCCTCGAGCATCATCCAGGCCAGTTTTGTGAACGCCTCGCGCACGTTGTAGCCCGTCTTTGCGCTGGCTCGAACCACGTACCAGTTGGGCCTGCTCGCCGCGGCGATTTGAGCGTCGCTCAGAGCGAACTGCTCGGTCAAATCGGTCTTGTTCAAGACGAGAATCGCTGGGCGCAAGCCGATGAAGCCTCGCTCCTTGGTCTGCGCCTCGAGTAATAGGTCGAGCGTCCGCGGCTTGGTCGCGTCCGCGACGAAGACGAGACCTGAGGCGCCGGAGATGAACGAGCGGTTGTATTGCCCCGAGGCCTCCGACGTATCCGGGTCCCAGAGCATCATCTCGAGCGAGACGTCGTCGACCTCCACGGTGCCGGAGAAGATCGACATCGCGATGGAGGGTTCATGCTCGTCCTCGAAGCGGTCCTCGACGAAGCGCCGGACGAGGACCGATTTGCCCACCCCCGGCGCGCCAAGAAGACAGACCTTCCGCCTCAGCCGCATTCCTCTGTAGTACGCCAAGTCTAGGTCGCAGCAAAGCCCCCCCCGGGGACTGGCGGTCACATGCCCTCTTGCTCTAGAGTCCGGCCGATGAGCGAGCACAAAGAGAAGCTGGAGTTCGGCGGAGTCCCTGGAAACCTGGCCATGATCATCGGCCTTCCCATCTTCACGGCGTATCTGTTCTTCGCCGTGCGTTTCAACGACGGCGCGGTGCTTCCCGGGCCGAACGCAAATTGGGAGGGTTTCAAGCAGGCGATGATGCCCACGGGGCGGGCCGCCCTCATCTACGGCGTCTGGTTCACGCTCCAGGCCTTGCTCCAGCGCTACGCCCCCGGTCGCGAGGTGCTCGGCGCCGAGTTGCCCGACGGCGACCGCCTCCCCTACCGAATGAACGGCCTGTTCTCGCTGATCATGACATTCATCTTGGTGGCCATTGCGCACTGGTCAGGCCTGTTTTCGATTCGCGAGCTGTACGACCAGTTCGGCGCGCTGATCAGCGTGATGACGATCTTCGTCGCCTTCTTCAGCGTCTTTCTCTACTGGTACGGCAGGCAGCATGGGCAGGCGCGCCACCTGAGCGGCAAGCTCATCCACGACTTCTGGATGGGCACCGGTCACAACCCGCGCGTTCCGCCAGGCCGCAATGGACTCGACCTCAAGATCTTCTGCGAAGCGCGACCTGGCTTGATTCTTTGGGTGCTGATCAACACTTCGTTTGCCTACGTGCAGTACGAAAATTACGGCTTCGTCTCCACCTCGATGATTCTCGTTTGGCTCTTCCAGATGTTCTACATCGTCGACTACTTCTGGAACGAAGAGGCCATCCTCACGACGATGGACATCAAGCACGAGAACTTCGGCTACATGCTGGCCTTCGGTGACCTGGTCTGGGTGCCGATGACTTACTCGCTGCAAGCGCACTACCTCATCGACCGCGTGCACTCGCTGCCGCTTTGGGGCGCCGTGCTGATCGTCGCCGTCAACATGCTGGGGCTGTACATCTTCCGTGCGGTCAATCTGCAGAAGCACAAGTTTCGCAAGGACCCGGACAACGCGCGGATTTGGGGGAAGCCGGTCGAGTACATGCAGACCGAGCAGGGCGGGAAACTGCTGCTCTCGGGTTTTTGGGGTTGGTCGCGTCACTTCAACTACGTCGGCGATATCCTGATGGCGCTCTCCTGGTCGCTTCCCTGCCTTTTTGGCTCCGCCCTTCCCTACTTCTACCCCATCTACTTCGCGATTCTGCTCATCCATCGCGAGCGCAGAGACCACAAGTTCTGCTCGAAGAAGTACGGAGCGGATTGGAAACAATACTGCGAGCGAGTCCGCTGGCGAATCATCCCCGGCATCTACTAAGCTCCGGCATGGCCCGTACTCCGGTTGCTTCCACGAAGGTCGAGCGCATCGAGCGCAGGCGCCGGGAGCAGGGCAGCGACCTTGTCGCCGTCGAGGAGCCGCTTCAGATTCTCCTCGAGCATGGAGAGGGGCACGCGCGCCGCGAGGCTCCGCTCGCGATGACGATGCGTACGCCGGGGCACGATCGTGACCTGGTCAGCGGTTTTCTGTTCGCCGAAGGTGTCATCTCCGGGGTCGACGACTTGATCAGCGTGCGGCATTGCGCGCGATCGGAAACGCCAGACAACGTCATCCGCGCCGTCTTGCACGAAGGTGTCGTAGTGCCGCGCCGATTGCTCGAGCGAACGCTGATGATGAGCAGTGCCTGCGGGGTCTGCGGTGAGCGCACGGTGGAAGCCTTGTCGAAGGCCGGCTGCGCGCGACTTCCCGTCAAAAGGGACCGGCTC
>Ga0316193_10002531_pt1 | contig 12891 bp, 9 predicted proteins | sample MerIslsedime2_MG_FD_207735 | JGI IMG/M metagenome (GOLD analysis project Ga0316193, IMG submission 207735) | Coastal sediment microbial communities from Maine, United States - Merrow Island sediment 2 | ecosystem: Environmental > Aquatic > Marine > Coastal > Sediment | place: USA: Maine...
ATTTCCCTGAACCGCGCCCTGCGGTCGCTGACCCCGGCCAGGGAGGCAGGCACCAGCGCCATTAGCGGACTGTCAGTGGAATAGGTCATCAGCGGTTGCTGTGCGCAGCCGGCCAATGCTGCGACCAGAATCAGGGTCGTAAAACGTCTCATTGATTTCTTGGGCGTCGCTGACCCGGCACACGACCAATACTCAGACGCGCCTTCGGTTGACTAGTCACGAGTGTATTCAAGTTGGCCCCGGCCTTCTTAATCGAACTCGCGAAATGGCAGCCTGCCAGTGAAGCGCAGACTGCCTACCGCCATTCCGACTACAGCGCTTTGTAGCTGAACTTCTGGCCGCCTATGGAAGCTTCATACATGAGGCCGCCTTTCGCTACCGTAAACACAGCCATGCTATTCGTGTAGTTTCCGGCCTTGCCGCCACTTTTCCCTTCCGACACGCCCACGCTGGACGCGGAACCTTTGGTGCCCGCCTCCGCCTGCGCAGCTGCCGTCAACGCCACTGCCGTCGCTTGCGCACCGAACTCGAAATTGCCGGTGGTGAACTTGTCGTAAGCGGCCTTATTCTGGAACAGAATGATCTGACTGTACGCCTGACCACCCGCCTGAAAACCAATGGTGACCTGGCCCATGCCGCTCGTGCCGGTCTGAGCACCACCCGCATACACGCAACCCGAACCGCCCGCACCGCCAATACCAAGACCGCCTTTACCGATCGTCGGAAAAACAGCATAACCGTAAGACTTCCCGATCATGGAGGAGACATTGCCGCTTAACGATTTAAAATTTGCGACCGATTTCTGACAGTCCTCTGGGGTCGGAGCTGCCCACACAGAAGAAAACGTGCCCAGCAAAAAAATACTCGCAAAAACTACTCTAATGATCTTCACTCTGTTTCCCCTCGGACTAATACTGAAACATTAACTGGCTCGTGCGCTCTAAATAAAATCTCCAGCGCAGACCATACTATGATGCCTCTCATAATAGAGGAAAACTTTTCACTTACATTACGTACTATCCACCAACCGATGGGTGGTCGAAGCATCGCTACCCAAATCCAAGGGCAAATTCCGCCATCGCATACAGATTTTCGGCCATAATCGACTGGTGATTTCCGGCTATATCAGCAACCCAACAATGGCAGGCTCGTTGACGTTGCCCCCCTGGCTCCGTCAACAATATCTGGAAGCTTAGTTTTGCATTCGAAATGGCCGCACCGGAAGACTCAGTGCCCGGTTAAATATACTGAAGTGCGGACGCATTAAAATGAGCCGTTTTCTACAAAAGCAACGCTCGGCAATAGGGCTTCTGCCACTTAGCGTCGTCTGCACCCTGGCGACAATGCTCATGCTTTCGGCGTGCGCGACAAGAACTGCCGGACCCTATATTCAGCCTGAAGCGGAGTACGCATTGCCCGCCAGGACCGGCGACGTGTTCGCCGCGATCGAGTCGGATATTCGCGACACCTATGGAGCGGAATCATCCGGGTTTCAACTCATCGACACCAACGAAGACGGCCTGCGCTGGCGACTGGCCCTGATCGACTCGGCCAGGTACTCGATCGACGCACAGTACTACCTGTGGTACGGAGACGCCGCCGGGCGAATCCTAATAAAACGCCTGCGCGATGCCGCCGATCGCGGCGTTCGGGTACGCATGCTCGTCGACGACATCAACACGCTGCTTCGCGATGCCGGCACTATCCAGCAACGAGACGAGATAGCCGCCTGGGTCGACTCGCATCCCAACATGGAGCTCAGGCTATTCAACCCATGGGCGAATAAGAGCGTCGCCGGGCGATTTAGCGAAGCAACGACGAACCTGAAGCAACTTAACCAGCGCATGCATAACAAGGCGCTAATTGTGGATAACCGGGCCGTGATTCTGGGGGGGCGAAACGTCGGCGACGAGTACATGGGTCTGAATCCTGATTTCAATTTCCATGACATCGACGTGCTCGGCATCGGGCCGGTGGCACGACAGACGTCCGTCATCTTCGACCACTACTGGAACAGTGACTGGGTAATGCAGGTCGCGGCGCTGGGCCTGGAGATTTTACCCGAGCAAATGGCGGAAGGTGGTGAGCAACTGGAAACCCTTCTCGCTGAAGACCGGGCGCTAGACAATTTCCCGCTCGAGCCGCAATCCTGGTCAGCCGAGCTGGAGACGTTACAGGGCTCACTGCATATAGGTACCGGGGAGGTCGTGTCCGACCTGCCGACGGCTGATGGTATCGAGCACGTGATGCTGGAACGAATCCGTTCGATGATGCGGATGCCCAACACTGAACTGATGATTGTAAATGCCTACATCATTCCTACCGACACAGGTATGAGTATTTTACAGGAGCTGACGGATCGCGATGTCGAGTCAGTAATACTGACCAACTCCCTTGCGTCGCACGACGTTCCGGCTGTGAATAGCCACTACAAGGGCTGGCGGAAACCGATACTCAAGACCGGCGCTAAACTTTATGAATTGCGTCATGACGCGGCTATTCAGGCACTCATATCGGACACGCCTCCGACACAGGCAGAATTCATTGGGCTGCACTCGAAGGCGATGGTCGTCGATCGCGAGTATGTCTTTATCGGTTCGATGAACTTCGATCCGAGATCGGCACTAACGAATACAGAAATGGGCGCGTTTATTCAGAGTCCGGGACTCGGAAATGAACTCGCCGAACTCATCGAACGCGACACGCTACCAGCGAACAGCTGGAAGGTAGAACTGGACCAGGATGAAAAACTGCGCTGGACCAACGACGAAGAAACGGTGACCTCTCAACCAGCCCGAAGCTGGTGGCAGCGCGTTCAGGACGTACTGTTCCGGGCGGTTCCGAAGGGCTACTATTGAATACGCTATTTTCTGCCGACTACGGATGGCACTCGTGAAGAGACGCCTGGCACAGTTCACAGGATTGCTGAGCATCGTACTCGTGGTCACGCTGCTCAATGCTTGCGCTACGCTGTCTGCCGACGAACAGCAGGAAAAGCGGACTGAATTGAATGAAATGGGCGACAGGGCCATCGCTACGCTGCTGGAAACGCGCCCCGAGACGGCGGAACTTCTTGAACAAAGCATCGGCTATGCGGTCATTAAGATGCAGGTCACCAAGATACCCGTATTCGGCGCCGGGGGCGGCTACGGCGTGGTAAAGGATGAAAGAACCGGCGTTCGCTCTTATATCAAGGTATCGCGATTCGAGATCGGCGGTGGACTTGGAGCCCAAAGATACAAGGTGATCATCTTTTTCTCCGATGAAAAGCTGCTGGCTCGAGCTATTGCCGGCACCTGGCATTTCGACGCGGGCGCTGAAGCAGCGGCTGGCGATGAAACTATGGAGGCTAACGTGAAAAAAGCCGACGAAGGGTATCGTGCCTTTAAGATTGGTGAAAGTGGCGCTGTGGCTACGGTAACGGTGCGCGTAGCCCGCGGCAAACCGTATCTGGATTAACCCCGAATCGAAGAGTGTTTCCCGACCAAAGATATAGCTACGTATATTCGTCGGCCTGCACTACTTGTCTACCATTGGGACAAATCCGAACGATCAGCTAATTATCAGCACCCTTATCAAATCGCCCGTTATCCAGAAAAAATAGCGTCTGCCTGACAACGTCATTGTTATTCATGACGAATGTGTGGCCGGCGTCCATGACCAGAAAATCCGTCATACCATCCAGCCTGGCACTTTCAACCGTAACCGTGCCATCGTCTTCGCCGGGCAGCAGTCCTGACAGCGGGCCGGCCGATTGCCCCACGATAATCCCAACCTCGTAATCTGCGGCACCCAGTTGCAGGGGGACACTGGCCTCATCGGTGCCGAGTTGCAGGACTGCAGGCCCGTAAAGCAATATGAAACCGGGCACACTACTCAGCTTGTCGACCAATTCGCTGCCCTGGTTCGGTGGGCCGAGCATCACCACGCGCCCGAGACCTGCAATCTCATCAGTCGAGAGATAATAGCGGAGCAGAATACCCCCCAGTGAGTGCGTAACGAAGTTGATGCGCCCGGCACCCTGGTCACGACATTTTTCAATCGCGGGTGGTATCGCCGCAGCCGCAAGAACGTCTATCTGAGCATCCCGCGATGGGTAACCATCGTTAACAACCAAATAACCAGCCGCTGCCAACGAATCCTCCATCTCACCCAGCGAGTTTGGAGTGCGCATTAAACCGTGCAGTAAAATCACGCATTCAGGCGGAGTCGCAGCTACTGGCGGGACATCAGCCTTCTGAAATGTTGCACAACCGCCGCTCGCCAGCAGCGCGATGAGTAAGATAAATCTTTTCACGTGTGTATACATGGGGACAGTGACCTTAACTCGAATTAAGGTCACTGTCCCCATGTAGCGGCGTGGCAAATACCTAAGGAATTCTAGCCACTGTGCGCGTATCGTGCCAACAGGATTGCATAAGCAGCTGCTTTGGGGGCAGCCTAATATAGGCTGCTTAGGTATACCAATAATCAAACAGTGAAACCCTTAACCTGTAATTAGCCATTATTTACCGGGATCAGCCATGAAAAATCTCAATCTATCGCTCGCGTTGTTCACGTTCCTAATGTTATCCGGCTGCAGTAACGAGGTACCGACGCAAACTCAGGCGCCTGCGACTGCTGCAGAAAACATCCAGGAGAACACTGCGGTCGGAGCTGCCTTACCGTTTCCCGAACCGCCGTCAGCCAGCGTGGCCGGCAAAACCCTGGCGGATTCCAAGCACCAGTGGCGTGCAGCAGAAAAACATTTGCCCGCGGATGCGCCCAACATTGTTATTTTCATGACGGATGACGCGGGTTTTGCCAATCCTAGTACTTTCGGTGGCCCGATCAATACGCCGACGCTAACCCGGTTGGCGGAGTCTGGGATTTCATACAATGCATTCCATACCACGGCGATGTGCTCACCCACCCGTGCGGCCTTGCTGACCGGCAGAAACCACCACCGGGTGGGGGCTGGTCAGATTGCCGAGTTTGCTTCGGATTGGGACGGTTATGTGGGCACGATTCCCAGGTCAACGGCCACCTTTCCCCAGGTGCTTTCCGAGTATGGCTACAACACCGCCGCTTTCGGCAAGTGGCACAACACGCCGGTCACCGATATCACACAACTGGGGCCATTCGACCGTTACCCGACGGGGCTGGGTTTTGACTATTTCTATGGCTTTCTGGCGGGAGAAACTTCGCAGTACGAGCCCATGCTGTTTGAAAACACCAACCCTATTAGTCCGCCTCATGACCCCACCTACCATCTGACCGAGGATATGGCCGACAAAGCTATTAAGTGGATGCGCACCAGCCGGACCCTTAATCCAGACGAACCGTTTTTGCTGTATTTCACGCCGGGTGCTGTGCATGGGCCGCACCACATCTTCAAAGAATGGGCTGATAAATACGCTGGCAAATTCGACGAAGGTTGGGAAGCGCTGCGCGAAGTGACGTTTGAACAACAAAAAGCGATGGGCTGGATTCCCCAGGACGCGGTTCTCAATCCCCTGGCCAAAGGTATGCAGAAATGGTCAGACGTTCCGGAATCACAGCAGGAGTTTCAGACCCGTTTGATGGAAATCTACGCCGGGTTTCTGGAGCACACGGATGTGCAGTACGGCAAGATTGTCGACGAACTCGAACAACAGGGACAGCTGGACAATACCCTGATTATCTACATCCTGTCGGACAACGGGCCATCGGCCGAAGGCATGGACGGTACGATCAGCGAATTACTGGCCCAGAATTCAATGCCCTCCACTATTGAACAGCAGATCGAAGTCCTTAACAGGGATTATGGTGGCATGGATGCGCTGGGCGGGCCCAAACTTGAGCCCATGTATCATCACGGCTGGGCCTATTCCGGAGCAGCACCGTTTCAGGGCACTAAACTGGTTGCGGCGCAGTTGGGAGGAACCCGGACGCCGCTGGTTATCTCCTGGCCCGCCAAAATAACACATGATGGCAAGGTTCGTTCCCAGTTCCATCATGTCAATGATATTGCCGCGACGATCTATGACGTGCTTGGCATCACCCCGCCTGAGGTGGTTAATGGCGAGCAGCAGCAACCGCTGGACGGCACATCCATGCTGTATACCTTCAGTCAGCCGGAGGCTGAAACCGCCAAAAAGACACAGTATTTTGAAATCCTGGGAAGCCGCGGCATCTATCATGAAGGCTGGTTTGCCGGCACCTTTGGCCCCCGCGCACCCTGGTCGACCGATATCACAGGCATATTAAACTGGAAGCCTGAGACCGACGAATGGGAACTGTACGACCTGACAAAGGACTATTCCCAATCGATAAATCTGGCCAGTGAAAACCCCGAGAAACTCGCTGAATTGAAGACACTGTTTGAGGCAGAAGCTACCGACAACCTCGTATATCCCGTTGGCGCGTCGTTCTACACAGTGTTTTTCAGTACCAGCGAACTGCCTTCTTCACCGCTGACTGAATGGAGCTTCTACGCAGGGCAAGACCGGATTCCGGAAGCGATTGCACCTAAATTTATCAGCGGTCGTTCTACTCTGGCGGTGATCGATGCGGACATCGGTCAGAATGCCGAAGGCGTGCTGTTCGCGCTCGGTGGTACTTCTTCCGGATTCACCGTATACATGGACAAGGGCTTTTTGAAAGCCGAATACAATGCCATGACCCTGGACCGCTTCAAGGTCTCATCCAGTTCGGCCATTCCAACCGGAAAAGTAAAGATCGCAGTGGAAACCCGCTATGACTCAATAGAGCGCATGGCTCCTGCAACACTGACCTTAACGGTTAATGGCGAGCAGGTTGCTCAAGGTCGCATTGAACGATCCGTTCCGGCTGGTCACACCGCATCTGAAACCTTCGATGTGGGCAAGGATCTGGGTTCACCGGTTGCACTGGATTACTACGATCGCGCACCGTTTGCATTCAGCGGCACCATCGAGAAGATCGATATCCGTTATATAGATTAAAAAAGACATAAACTAAAAAAGGATCGAACCGTATCATGTCAATAACTACCCTTCGCCTGCTGACTGTCGGCATGCTAATGCTGCCATTGGTCACTATGGCGGCCGACAAACCGCCACGCCTGGTGCTGCAAATTACCGTCGATCAGTTGCGTGGTGATCTGCCGACACGTTATCTGGACAAGATGGGTAAAGGGGGCTTTCGTTATCTGTTAAGCGAAGGCGTGGTTTATAAAAACGCCCATCATGCGCATTCCAATACCGAAACCATCGTCGGTCATGCGACGCTGGCGACGGGTGCTTACCCGGCTGATCACGGGCTTATAGGTAACGTGTGGTTTGACCGCGAATCCGGTGAGATGACCTACAACATCGAAGATAGCCGTTACCCGTTGCTGACGGCGGGTGCTGATGTGAACAAGGCGACGGAAATAGATCCCACCCAGCGCGTCGCGCGCAGTGATGGTCGTTCGCCAGCTGCCATGCTGGTCTCCACGTTTAGTGATGAGCTGGCCATACACACGGCGAATCAGGCAAAGGTTTTTGGTGTTTCGGTTAAGGACCGTGGTGCTGTGTCGATGGCGGGTCATGCGGGTAAGGCTTTCTGGTTCTCCAAGGCTGCCGGCGAGTTTGTAACCAGCGCTTTCTACTACGATGAATATCCGCAATGGGTTAATGACTTCAATGCGACTCAGCCGGCCCAACGGTATGCGGATCAGAACTGGGAGCTGCTGCTCGAACCTGCGGCCTACACACATGCTGACACAGATGATTCGCCGTGGGAGACCAGTTTCGGCGACTATGGTCGGGTATTCCCGCATCCTTATGGCCCGGGCGATGGCAAGTATTTTACGACCCTGCTGACACTTTCTCCGGCAGGTGATGAACTGACCCTGGACTTCGCCAAACAGTTAATCGACAACGAGGCCATTGGTGCCGATGCTGTCACTGACTATTTGTCAGTGAGCTTTTCTTCGACGGACTATGTGGGTCACCTGTTCGGGCCGTCGAGTCTCGAAGCAGAAGATAATTTGCTGCGGCTCGATCGCACGCTGGCTGAGTTACTTGCGTACGTGGATGAGAAAGTGGGGCTGAAGAATACACTCGTGGTTCTAGCAGCGGACCATGGTGGTCCTGAGGTACCGCCGTTATTAAATGAATACGGTATCGAGGCAGGTTACGTCGAGACTGATACCTGGGATAAAGCAGCCGGCATCGAAAATCTGAAAAAAGAGTTTGGTATTGGTGGCGAGCTTATCCAGACATTTTTCCAACCCTATATCTATTTGAATCGGCAGCTGATCCAGGAACAGGGGCTTGATGAGGCTGAGGTCGAAATGGCCGTTGCTCGGGAAATGATGAAGTTTGAAGGGGTCAGCCTGGCGCTTTCAAGTACAGCGCTCATGAATGGTCAGGTTGCCGATACGGATATCAACCGGTTGATACTGAACAGCCATAACCCGCGTCGTTCGGGGGATGTCTTTGTTGTCTTCGAGCCAAACTGGTTTATTAATGATTTTGACGGTTTGACGGTTGCGGCGACGCATGGCTCGCCATGGCGTTACGACACCTATGTGCCGGTGATTTTTGCGGGTGCTGGTTTAAAGCCGCAGCGGGTTTATCGTGAGATCGCGACAGTAGATATTGCGTCGACGTTGTCCGAGTTTACCGGCACCAATCGACCCTCGGGAGCAAGGGGGCAGGTGTTACCAGAGGTGCTGCGCTAAAACGAGGTCTCATCCCCGGCCATGTCGTCCGCAGGCGCGTCGATCGCAGCCGGATCTGTATTCGGGTCAATTGCTGCATCCTGGTTAAGAACGGCATCAATGCTGGACAGCAATGTTGCCGCCAGGTCATTCAGCTCAAGGGCCATCGGCTGCAGAGCCTCCATGGCCGCAGGGCTCATGTCGCGCCCCATAAACAGCGTTTGGTCTTGCAGTGAGGTCATGAAGGGTTCATAGGCTGCCTGCGCTGCGGCTACCTGCTCCGTCATCCGCTGGTAGTTACCGTCCGCTTCTTCAAGTCGATCCATGCTGATCTGTTTCATCTGCTCGTTCGTGAACCCATCGACTTCTTTTTGCCAGCTGGCAAATAATTTTTGCCCGGCTTTCTGCATATTGTTGAAATTCTTGCTGGCAGACTTCCAGTCTTTCTCGCTTGTGCTGACTTGCTTGGTGAGATTCTTGTACGCTTTTTCAGGATCGTCTGTTTCGGAGTTCGCGATGACGTTATACGCACCCATCGCAGTATCGAACTGAGCGCGGGCCTTTTCCAGGCTGCCGCGCGTGCTATCGACCAGCGACTGAAACTTCTGCGTATCTTTCGAGCCTGCTTGTCCGAAAGCCACATTGGCATTGGGCAGCGCGACCGACACTACTGTGAGCAGCGCAAGACAGGCGGTAGTGTGTAATGCGTAACGAACCGGGTTGATAGTCATCGCTCTGGATCCCCTTTGAGGTAGGTGGAATTATAGCCGTATTAGCAATCATGGGGACAGTGACCCTAACTAAGGGCCTTCGAAACCATGAAGCGGATAAGTCAGTCATAAATAGGGTCACTGTCCCCAATTATTATTTTTTCTTTTTGGGGATATACAGATCCGTTAACGTTCCTTCAAAGGCTTCCGCCGACATCGCGAAGGTCTCTGATAACGTGGGATGCGGGTGCACGGTCAGGCCTATATCAGTGGCATCGCAGCCCATCTCGATGGCCAGGCACGCCTCGGCAATCAGTTCACCGGCATTGGGACCAACGATGCCCGCGCCGATAATCTTGTTAGTCTGATTATCAAAAAGAACTTTCGTCATGCCCTCATCCCGGCCCACAGACAACGAGCGCCCACTGGCAGCCCACGGGAACTTGCCTACCCCAAAGTCGAGGCCCTGGGCTTTGGCTTCAGTCTCGGTAACACCGGTCCAGGCGATTTCAGGATCTGTGTAAGCGACACCCGGGATCACGCGCGCATCAAAATAGGACTTCTCGCCGGCCGCAACCTCGGCGGCAACTTTGCCTTCGTGTGTGGCCTTGTGTGCCAGCATGGGCTGGCCCACGATATCGCCAATGGCGAAGATGTGCGGAATATTGGTGCGCATCTGCTTATCGACCGAGATAATGCCACGGTCGCTGACCTGCACGCCGGCGAGCTCGGCACCAATCTTTTTACCGTTAGCCGAGCGGCCCACAGCCACCAGCACTTTGTCATAGAGCTGCGGCTCTGGTGCGCCGTTACCCTCGAAACTCACGCGCAAGCCGTCCGCCTCGGCCACGACGCCGGTCACGCCGACACCCTTGTAGATCGCTTCGTAGCGGCCCTTGATTCGTTTTTCCAGCGGCCGAACCAGATCCGGGTCGCAGCCGGGCACCAGCGCTTTCGTCAACTCAACAACCGAGACCTTAACCCCGAGCGCATCGTAAACCGTCGCCATCTCCAGACCGATGATGCCGCCACCAATGACCAGCATACGCTGCGGCATATCTTCGAGTTCCAGCGCACCGCTGGAATCGATAATACGCGGATCATCCGGCAAGCCCGGAAGCATGGCAGGCTCTGAACCGGCAGCAATAATGCACTGCTGGAAAGCGATAACCTGGCTGCCACCCTCGCCCTCTACGCGCACGTGGTGTGGCGACAGGAAAGAACCTGTGCCCCGCACAACATTAACCTTACGCTGTTTGGCTAGCCCGGCTAGCCCGCCGGTTAACCGGTCAACGACGCTTTGCTTCCAGCCACGCAGCTTGTCTGTATCGATTTCTGGTTCGGCAAATTTGACGCCAAACTCACCCATCGATTCCGCTTCGTCGATTACCTTCGCCGCATGCAGCAGCGCCTTGGAGGGTATGCAACCGACATTCAGGCACACACCACCCAACGAAGACCAGCGCTCGACCAGCGTGACTTTCAGGCCCAGATCAGCCGCACGAAATGCAGCAGTGTAGCCGCCCGGGCCTGCGCCCAGCACGAGCAAGCCGGTTTCTGCAGTTACTTCGCCGGCATAATCACCGGCGGGTATTGCAGCTGCAACGGGTGCGGGCTTCTCGTCAGGCTGTGCCTGCTCTGCCTCAACCGATTCAACGGACGAATCACTGCCCGCATCAGCGCCGGCGGCCGCCAGCTTCACAATCAATGAACCTTCTGAAACTCGATCGCCTACGGCAACCAGAATTTCCTCAACCCGGCCTGCGATCGGCGCGGGCACATCCATGGCTGCCTTTTCTGTTTCAAGTGTAATCAGTGAATCTTCGGCGGCAACTTCCTGGCCAAGCTCCACTTGCAGCTCAATAATTTCAACGTCGGCAAAATCACCGATATCAGGAACTTTAACTTCAACCAAATTAGTCATCGCGACGTCTGCCTATCAAACCGGCTGCATCACCGAGACGCTGCGCAAGGTATGTTGTGAACCGCACTCCTGTAGCACCATCGATCACGCGATGATCGTAGGAAAGACACAGCGGCTGTATTAGTCGGGGTAGAAACTCCTTGCCATCCCAGACTGGCATCATCTTCGCCCTGGGCACACCCAGTATCGCGACCTCGGGCGCGTTGATGATCGGCGTAAATGATGTTCCACCTATGCCACCCAGGCTCGAAACCGTAAAGGTCCCGCCCTGCATTTCATCAACTTTCAATTTGCCTTCCCGAGCCCGTGCGCTTAACTCTGCCAACTCGGCCGCTATGGTGTAGAGATCCTTCGTGTCCGCATCACGAATTACCGGCACGACCAGGCCTTTGGGCGTATCAGCTGCAAAACCGACATGGATGTATTTTTTCCAGATCAACGTCTGGCTGTCAGGCCCCATCGATGTATTAAAGACAGGAAATTCTTTAAGTGCCTGCACGACGGCGCGAATCATGAAGGCCAGCGGCGTAAGCTTAATGCCTTTCTCGGCTGCCGCTGTCTTCAGCTCCTGGCGGCGCGCTTCCATATCCGTAATATCCGCCTCATCGTTCTGGGTAACATGCGGATAGTTGAGCCAGCTTGCATGCAAACGTGGCCCGGAAATTTTCTGGATACGCTCGAGGGGCTTTTCTTCAATTTCACCAAATTTAGCGAAATCAACCTGCGGCACTTCTGGTAATGCAGGGCCTGATGCTACTGCCGCAGCCTGCTGCCCCGTCATGATGCTTTTTACGAAGGCATGAATATCTTCCTTGGTAATACGCTGCTTGCTGCCACTTCCGGTAACCCGGCCAAGATCAACACCCAGCTCACGGGCAAACTTGCGGATGGAAGGACTTGCGTGTGCTACCGCAAACCCGGCTTCGCTGACTGGCGGCAATTTAGCACCACCCACTGGCACAACAACGGCGGGAGCGACTGCTGGTGCCGGCGCTGCTGCGGGGGATGCTGGCGGCGCTGCAGGTGCGGCTGCTTGTGGCACAGGCGCGGCCGCAGGCGGTGCTTCGCTGGCGGACTCAGGCTCTGCTGCGGCATCACCCTCAGCCGTTTCCAGGACCAGTATCAGACTGCCTTCCGACACCTTATCGCCCACTGACAGCGACATTTCGAGCACTTTGCCAGCCGCCGGCGCGGGCACATCCATGGCCGCCTTGTCCGTCTCCAGCGTGATCAGCGAATCTTCCGCATCGACCTGATCGCCAACCGCAACCATCACTTCAACGATTTCCACCTCGTCAAAATCTCCAATGTCGGGTACCCGTACTTCCTGCCGTGTCGTCATCGTTTGTATATCTCAGTCTGTAGCCAAAATATCTGTGTGTTTTTCCACACAGGTTAATGCAGCTTAATCAGCAATCATTAATTAGCAATTTTTGATCAACAATCTACGGGGTTGGGTTTGTCGGGATCCAGCCCCAGCTTCTCTATTTCCTTACTCACAACATCGGCAGCTACGCTGCCTTCATCCATCAAAACACGCAGCGTTGCAATCACAATGTTGTCGCGATTAACTTCGAAATGCGCGCGCAGCGCCCTGCGCGAATCACTGC
>Ga0316193_10002532_pt1 | contig 12890 bp, 11 predicted proteins | sample MerIslsedime2_MG_FD_207735 | JGI IMG/M metagenome (GOLD analysis project Ga0316193, IMG submission 207735) | Coastal sediment microbial communities from Maine, United States - Merrow Island sediment 2 | ecosystem: Environmental > Aquatic > Marine > Coastal > Sediment | place: USA: Maine...
TGAGCTGGAAAGGATTGCGCTTGTAAACCGGGTCTAAATGGAGATCCGGTGTTTCTACAAAAGCACTGATCGGGTCGAAGAGAAATCTGTTGTGCCGGTCAAGGACGCCGCTGCGAAAGACAATTGACGAAACATGGCCTTCGCCCGTTGCCCGCAGGCTCATGATAAAGCGCAAGCTGCCTTTTTTCATATGGCTCTGATCCGGATGGGGGATAATGGAAGGGTTGAAAAGGGCGGCTGATTCAATGGCATACTCTTTTGTAAAGTAGGCTCCAATGAGGGCCCTTTGAGCATCGCTGGGCATTGCATCCCGGGGAAGATAACCTTTCACCTCGTTTAGATGCCGCTCAAAAATGTGCCCGATGTCTTCGTGCCTTCCGGCAAAGTCAACCATTATTTGAGTAATTAAATTTTTAGCCGCTGTTTTAGACAGGCTCATTATCCGCTGAATTATTTTAGATATGCGATACCTGTCATCGGGAAGATGAAGCAGGGTGATTACCCGTGATGTATCCCCTAGGATCTTATTCGCTTTTCTTTCAACTTTGAGCTTTTGACGCTTTTTAAGATGCATATGATTGGGTCCTTAGTGTCGGATGATAATTAATACACTGCAGCGTAAAGGTCGCGGCAAGAAATAATTGTGCAAGATTGCGCCGGATTTTGGTTCGTCTACAAGGCACTTCCGCCGGTGAATATCAGGATATGCACCAGGGGATGTAACGCGGTAGACGGGCCAAAAGACAAGCAAGATGTGCAATTATTTCTTGCCGAGGCCCTAGGTCTGGTCATCATGATAGCTTTTCAATTCCAGCCTATCCTCGAAGTTGATTTTCCGGTCTGCGATCCTCCGGCAATGATCATCTACAGTGCAGGACGGGAAACCGAGAGGCACAACCCTACCAATTCATCAATGACGGCCGTGCCGGCGCACATGACCGTATCCGCGCCGCCCCAGTATATTTTTACCGTACCGTCGTCTTCCGGAACAGCGCCGCAGGTAAAGACAACATTGGGAACATAGCCGGTTACCTCCCAGGCATCCTCGGGCTGTAATATCCACTGATCGGAAACGCCGATGATCTTGGCCGGATCATCGAGGGCATGCAGGGCCGCGCCGAGTCGATACACGGTTCCGGACATGGTCTTAAAAACGCCATGGTAAATATGAAGCCAGCCCTTGTCGGTTTTAAATGGCGGTGCGCCGGGCCCGATTTTCATTTCATCCCAGTGATAGGCCACCGGCTTCATAACCACCCGGGAGTCGCCCCAGTGCACGAGGTCGGGAGAATAGGAAATCCAGATCGACCAGGACGAAATTTCGGAATGTGGCCGGTCCAAACGCACATACCGGTCGCCGAACTTTTCAGGGAAAATGACCACATTGCGCAGGTCGGCCTGGGTGATCAGGGCAATACGTTCCACTTTTTCAAAATCCCGAGTGCGCGCCAGGGCAATCCGCACGCCGTGACGGGAATAGGCGCTATAGGTCAGCAGGTACTCGTTTCCCACCGGGGAAATCCTCATGTCTTCGACTCCGTACGCTTCATATTCGGCAAAGACATTGTCCGTTGAAGGTACAAGAAAGGGTTTGGGATGAACCGTAAATGAAAAACCATCCTCGCTGTCGGCCCTGCCGATGATGGAGCGTCCGTTTAGCAGATGCGACCTGAAAAGCATAATGTAACGGTCGTTGTGTTTGACAATGCCCGCATTGTGAACGGTAGCGACCGGATACGGCACATCCTTGCTTGTCAGTATGGGGTTCTTTTTAAAACGGGTTATGATTGGATGATGTGTTTTCATAATGGTCTGCCCGATAAAATCATTTCATAGACTTGTATGTATTCACTGATCATGCGGTCGATTGTGAAATGCCGTTCAACCTGGCGACGACAGGTTGCACGGTCAATCTCTTTTATACGTGCAACTGTCTCAATTGCCTCGTCCACGTTGTCGACCAAAAAACCACTTTTACCGTTTTCAATAAGCTCAGGCATGCTGCCCCTATCAAAGGCGATCACGGGTGTACCGCAGGCCATGGATTCGATAACGGCCAGACCGAAAGGCTCGTCAAACTGTATCGGGTGCAATAGCGCGCAGGCTTTGCCGAGCAGCCGGTTGCGCTCAACTGGTCCAACGCTGCCGGCATAAATCACCTTGTCGTTGTCTAGGTGAAGGGCGACATATTGGTCAAAGTAGGCCTGGTCCTGGATGATGCCCGCCAATATCAACTTTTTATTGCAGGCCCTGGCGATGTTCAGGGCCTCGCGGGTCCCTTTATCCTGGTGAATGCGCCCGAAAAAAAGCAGGTAATCGTCCGGGGCAGGCTGAAAATCAAACTGCTTGATATCAATGCCGTGATGGATGGTTTTGATATAATCAAGATCCGGCGATCGATCGGCATCGCTGATGGAAACATAGAACGCTTTGCCGTTGTATTTCTTGTAAACCGGCAGAATCCCGGGCGATGAAAAACCGTGAATGGTGGTCACTACCGGAGTGGTGGTCAGGCCGGTATAAGTCAGCGGCAGGAAATCAAAATGGTTGTGGATAATGTCGTATGCATCGGCATGCTCAAAAAGTTCTGAAATGTGAAGGCATTCCCATACTTTTGGTATAATAGAGCGATCTTCTTCATAGCCCTGAGGGCAAATCGCATGCAGGGTGCCGCTGGTCTGCGAATCCGCGGTTGCAAACAAGGTGACATCATGACCGCACGCTACCAGCCCCTCGGTTAAAAGGGAGGCCACGTTTTCCCAGGGCCCATAATGGCGTGGCGGCGTGCGCCAGGCAATTGGCGAAAGCATAGCAATGTGCATGACTGATCCTTTACCTAAGCGGCTTTCGGGGACGATGACTGTTTAAGAACCTCGTCGGCATAGAGCTTTTGCAATGCCATCAGCGAAAGCAGCCAGGCAAGGGAGGACTCGGCGCCTTGATTCTGGTTGATGCCGTCCGCCATCAATCCATCTCGGCAGCCACCGGTCTTAGGATCATAGAGCGGCATATTCAGGTCATTTTGTCCCAGATACCAGTTAAAACACATGACTGCATTGTCGAACCATGATTTGTCCCTGGTGACATTAAAGGCTTCCACACAAGCTTCGACCATGGCATTGGCTTCAATGGGCTGCTGGTCGAAACGGGCTCTGTGGCCGCCTTTTTCATACCAACCGTTGCTGCCGATGGGCACAAAGTGACCTTTTTCGGTCTGGATGGTGAGCAGCCACTCGAGGGATCTGAGTCCCATATCGATCATATCTTTACGTTGTATCCATTGGCCGGATAGCAGCAGGGCATGGGGCAGCTTGCCGTTGGCATAGTTTAGAGCGTTCTCAAGCCAGGGCCAATCGTCTGTTCCATTGGTTTCAAACTGATTGAAAAGCTTTTCGGCAAGAACTTCCCGGATCCTGCGCACATCACTGTCGCCGGAAAATTTGTGCAGGTAAGCATGCATGCCCACCAGGGAAAAAGCGATGGCGCGGGGCGAATAAAAATGTTCTACAGCTAACAGTGCCTTTTTGAAAAGGGTCGTGCTCATTGCGAGATGCCCGGGATCTTGAAGAAAAGCCACCGATTTGCCCAGGCACCAGAGCGCTCTGCCATGGGCATCCTCGGACCCGATCTCTTCTGTCCAGTGTCGCGAATAAGTCATGAAATTGCGAAAGCGCCCAGTTTTTTCACTATAGGCATACAGAAGAAACCCGAGATAATGACCGCTGAGAGATTCAAGTCCCAGACCGTTTGTTGGCAGGTATTTTTGACCCAGGGTGGCAACCAGTAGCGCTCTGGCATTATCATCGGTGCAGTAGCCATGGGTGCGATCGGGAATAGTGTAGTTGGCATGCTGCAATATGCCGGTATCATCGGTAAAAGCTTTCATGTGATCGAGCTTGATCTCCGGGAGCTCGAAATGCGTGATGGCCTTGATGTTTTCAACATAGGAATGCCGGGGACGGGGGTTCCGCGTGCGGTTTTGCCGCACTTCACTGAAAACCTGGAGGTATTTCCGGGATACCTCCTTCCAAACCGCCTCACGACTGAATGTATAGGCTTTTTTGCGCATGGCGTGCCGTTCGACATCGTTGTCCAAAAGTCCGACAATTTGTTCCGCCATGGCATCCGGATTGTGGAAGGGTACAATTCGGCCCCGGCCTTCGGCAAGCATCTCGGTGGCATACCAGTACGGTGTCGAAATGACGGCTTTGCCTGTGCCCATTGCATAGGCAAGGGTCCCGGAGGTAATCTGGGCTTCTTCAAGATAAGGGGTTACGTAGATATCGGCGATGCCGAGAAATTCACATAACTCTTTTAGTTCAACAAAACGATTTTGAAAAATGACATGCTCACCGATATCGAGTGTGCGCACGAGTTGCTGGAGCATGATACGGTATGCATCCCCATGCGATTTCAAAATATGCGGATGGGTTGCACCCAGGATAATATAGGCCACATCAGGGTGTTTTTTGATGACCGCCGGAAGCGCCTGCAATACATTTTCAATGCCCTTATTTGGGGAAAGCAAACCGAATGTGAGCAGCACCTTTTTGCCCTCCACACCGAACTTGTCTTTGTAAAAGCTGGGATCAATAAAGGGCGTATCCGGAATGCCGTGATGAATAAAGACAATTTTATCCTCTGGCACGGCATAGATATCTTTGAGGAAGTCATATGCCTTATGACTCATCACCACCAGTTTGTCAGACAGATCGGATAGTTTGCACATGACGGCACGATATTCCGGCGTGGGGTCCTTCAAAACCGTGTGTAACGTAGTCACCACCGGCATGCGCAGATCACCCAATAGTTTCAGCAGGTGGCTGCCGGCCGGACCGCCAAAAAGACCGTATTCATGCTGCAAGCATACAATATCCGTCTGACTGATATTGAGAAATTGAGATGCAACACTATAATCGGTCAACTTGTTCTGGTTGATCTCAAAGCGCACCTTTTCTGGATATGGATATCCCCCAGGTTTGTCATTCATGGCAATTGCCCAGCAGTAAATATCGGGGGCTTCCGCCGATATGGCTTCAACCAAGTCTGTGGTGAAAGTCGCGATACCGCATTGGCGGGGCAGATAGTTGCCGATTACGGCAACCGAGTCGATTCCCTCATAATACTTAATAACAGATGTCATACCCGCTACCTTTTCGTTTTACGCTTATCTTCCAATTGCCCAAATCGATTTCGTTTTGTCTTTTTTTTGCTTGCGCTTCTCTTTTGGTGTTTGCTGGCTTTTTTTCTGTTCTGCGCGTTTGCCTTTATCTTTTTTTCCCTTGTCGCCCATCTAATATTTTTTTCCTTTCAAAAACTTTTTTATCCAGTAATTTGAAAAAGGTAACCCACATGTGGGTTACCTTTAACCGCCAACTCAATTTTCGATAAGAAGTTCAAGCCCATCGGCGCATGCTCGGCTTACAGAATAGTCAGCCGTTTCCTGCCCGGGCATTTTATCCCAACCTTCTTTTTCAATGAATTCAGGTCGCTTCCATGTACTTAATACTCCTAATTCTTTAAGTTTTTCCTTATGATTCGGTTGCTTCATAAATTGGGCAACGCAGATCGCCGCCTGACTCGCCAGGACCGCCTCTTCGGACACCTTTTGGGTCGTGGCAGCGGTTGTCCACCCCCCCCATCCAAAACCGATGATCATTGCGATGACTGCCCCAATAAAAAGGCTCCAAACGCCATACTTAATTTTCCCTGCAGTTTCTTCTTTCATTGATAATACCTCCTTGAATTATGTTGTGATATTTTTGCCTGTGATGACCTTGCGATGTATGCGTTGGATGAGGTCATCGGTCCTGCCGTTTTCTTTGGATATGAAAGTCCGTAGCAATTTTTCCGGTTATGACTTCCTTTCTGCAAGCGATCCGAATGCAGCCCGGCTTAAAAGATATATTGTTCGCATATTCTACGGTAATGATAACCGTATATGGATAGCGTTATTGCCACAGATATCAGCCTGGGCTTGCGGATCATGGTCCAGAGCATCAGTTGCCAGTAATGAAGACGCTCCTTGCCCAAAACCCCGAGCCGGAAAGCGGATCGAAAGAGTGAAAGGCACCGTTGGATATTTATGGGCTGGTTTATTTCAGGCGCCTTCAAATCCTTCAGTAAAGTTCTGACCCGCCGGTAGTAGTTTTTAGGAGAATAAATCTGTTTCATAATCGATCGATACCCGTCCAAAAGCCTGTCCATGCCCATTCGGGGAATGATATTGGTTGTTCCGTCTACATTATCTCCGGAAAAGGTATTGACGACCCGACTCTCCCGTTGCAGCCGGTCAAATAGACGTGTTCCCGGAGGGGCCTGGAGCATTCCAACCATTGCGGTTACGATCCCGCTCTTCTGAATGAAATCGATCTGCCGCTGGAAAATAGAAGGCGTATCGCAGTCAAAGCCCACAATAAACCCGCCCATCACCTGTAACCCTGAACGGTGGATAATCGCTACACTTTCAAGGAGATCCCGGTTTTTATTCTGGGTTTTATGACATTCCGTAAGGCTGACCTCATCGGGCGACTCGATGCCGATAAAAACGGAATCGAACCCGGCTGTTACCATCAGGTTCAGGAGTTCAGGGTCATCGGCGAGATTGATGGAGGCTTCCGTGAAAAAAATGCATCCCTTTTTATCTTGGCGCCATTCAATCAGGGCGGGAAGCAAATGTTTTTTAAGGTAACCCTTGTTTCCAATAAAATTGTCGTCAACAAAAAAAATACTACCACGCCAGCCGCCAGCATAAATACGGTCCAGTTCCGAGACGATTTGCTGCGGTGTTTTTAAGCGCGACCGGTGACCGAATAAAGTGGTCACATTGCAGAATTCACAGTTGAACGGGCATCCTCTGGAAAACTGAATGTTCATGGACGCATATCGTTTCATATTTACAAGATCCCACGAGGGGGTCGGGGTGTCGCCAAGATCGCAGAAACACGAAGCCCTGTATACCTTTTCCGGATGTCCGTTTTGCAAGTCCGACAAAAAGGCCGGCAGTGTAAGTTCCGCTTCGTCGAGCACGAGATGATCCACCTGCTTGAATTCATCGGGTTCCGAAGTAAATAGCGGCCCTCCGGCGACAACTTTTAAATTCGAAGCTTTACAACGGGCAATGATTTGACTAGCCGATTTCCGCTGAACTGCCATGCCGCCGATAAAGGCCATGTCCGCCCATTCAAGGTCCTTATCCGTAAGGCTATCCACATTTACGTCCACAAGGCGCTTGGGCCATTCCGCTGGTAAGAGGGTCGCGACGGTGAGCAGGCCAAGCGGCGGGAACGCTGCTTTCTTTCCGATAAAACTTAAGGCGTAAGTGAAAGACCAGAAAGTCTCCGGAAATTTGGGGTAAATAAGGAGAATATTCATATTATGAGACTCCTTGCTGGGGACTATCACATGCCGCAATGGCAACCCAACCGAATCATCCAAATAGTCTCTATTGGGTTCTTTTGCTCCTAATGGCATCAATGGCCTCCTTTCCTTCCGAATGGGAGATCGTGTGGATTTCAATTTGCGGCGCTTCGAACAAAAGGCTCTTTGTTCCAAGCAAAACGCTGAATCTGTCTGACTTTATGTGATCGTCCAGATTTTGGCGGGATTCCCACTCCTCGATCAAACTGAATACGTTCTTGTCTTCGATACCCCGGAAAATCTGACAGCTCTGACAACCCCTCTCATTTTCCGTTGGATCAATCATCGAAAGAAGTGTTTGCATAACCTCTGTCCGCTTTTCCATAAGTGCATTCATGGTTATCCTGATAATGATCACGAAAATCCTCCTCTCGGCAAAAACAAAACACTTGCGTTAGTAAAGTTTGGTAATTTTCCCGTCCTGACCGCTATCAAAAAGTTCAAACTGCCCGGACTCATACAATCAAACTTCGTGCCAGGCAAGCCGAGTCCATTTAAAAATTAACCTAACAAATTGATATTTAATAATATAATTTAAAAAAAGAACTCGGATGCAGAGGGATGAATGAGCATGCCAATGTGGTCAAATATGACCCATGGTCATATATGACCACGGTTGGTTTTCTTGAAATGATGTTTACAGCTCGGGGTGAGGGAGTGCAAATTGGCAGGCTGCTGTTTGCGGAAGGTCGCGAGCAATAAGCAATTTTGCAGAAAAATTATCCTTTAACTGTGTACTTTCAGAAGGTGGTACAAGATCTGGTTATAGTTTTAGGTATCAAGCTTAGTTAACAACACAAGTAGGCCTCATATGTCTATGGCTGGAGGATCCCCAATTTGCGTATGCGGGCGCGCAGAGTGCTGCGATTGAGCCCAAGGATTTCTGCCGCCCCGTTTTGGCCACTAACTTTCCAATTGGTCTGCTCAAGTACCTGGACAATATGGGCGCGCTCAACCTCTTCCAGCGTTTTTTGCGTGGTCGTTAAATCCGTATGTGGTTTCTTCAGTTCATCCACCAGGCGCAGTTTGGGCCCCGAGGAGTTAATCACCGCCCGTTCGAGGACGTTTTCCAGCTCCCTGACATTGCCGGACCATTGATAATCCTGTAAGGTATTCATGACGCTCGTCGGGATGTTCTCAATGGACTTTCCCAGTCTCTTTGATATTTTATCTATGAAAAATTCCACCAGCAGGGCAATGTCTTCCATCCTCTCTCTCAGAGGAGGCACCGTAATCGGAAAAATACTTAGCCGGTACCAAAGATCTTCCCGAAACCGACCCTTGCGGACTTCCTCTTCCAGATTACGATTGGTCGCGGCAATTATCCGCACATCGACTTTGATGGTACGGGAGCTGCCCAGCCGTTCAAACTCACCATCCTGGATCACCCTGAGCAGTTTGGGTTGCAGTTCCAACGGCAGTTCCCCGATCTCATCCAGAAAAAGCGTGGCGCCGTTGGCAACTTCAAATCGCCCCAACTGTCTGGCATAGGCACCGGTGAAAGCGCCTTTCTCGTGGCCGAACAGCTCACTTTCGATGAGGTTTGGAGGCAATGTGGCACAATTCACTTTCACTAATACCAGACCGTTGCGCGGGCTCAAGCCATGGATAGCCCGGGCGACCAGCTCCTTGCCGGTTCCAGTCTCACCAAGAACGAGAACGGTCGTATCGCTGGAGGCAATTTGCTCAACCTTATAGAGTACGTAATTGAGCCCGTCACTTTGACCGATAATGTTCTCATAGTTGTATTCCAATTTGATTTCTTCTTGTAGATACGCTCTCTCGAGCTCAAGTTTGTCTTTTAACTCCTTTATTTCGGAAAGTGCAGCCTTAAGATTAAGTTCGGCCTGCTTGCGCTCGGTAATGTCTTGAATAGCACCAGACATCCGGATAGCTTTTCCCTCGGTGTTCCAGATTGCCTGGCCACGCGCGAGGAACCACATGTACTCGCCGGATTTTGTTCGCAAGCGGTATTCGACCTTGTATGGAATACGCTCGTGAAGATGGCGTTCGATAGCGGCCCAGATGGCCTCGGCGTCCTCAGGGTGCAGTCGGCTGAGGAAAGACTCTATCGTAGCGGCAAACTCCTCGGACGCGTAACCAAGGATTTCTCTGAAACGGTCGGAATAAAAGACGGTGTTCGACAGCATGTCCCAGTCCCAGATGCCGTCGGTAGAGCCTGCGAGGGCCAAAAGATATCGATCTTCACTGGTGCGCAATGAATCTTTCGCCCGGCCGTGTCGCGACCGCTGTATGAGCAGCCCGACGATAAGCAAGGTCACGCTGACACAGAAAAAAGCAAGGACGATGATCTGCCATTGGTAAAGCGCCAAAATTGACTCCTCAGGAATGATTCGTTGTAGTGATTAATTTAATTATCATAAAAGTTATAGAATTTCAAAATTTTGGTGAACCAGGTACGAATGATATGTTTTTAAAAGTTTGTTGTCGAGATTCGGGCCAATCGGATAAGGTTACAATTTTCAAATTGGTATCCCAAGGTAGGAGTACTCAACGAGGGCCGCCATGGCCCGGGCGGCGCGTTCCGGAGATGGCAGCACCGGAACACCGTGATGCAGAAGCTTTTGTACATACAACTCTTCGTGGCTCTGAAATGTATATCCGATCAGGGGTTTTTGATGTTTGGCCGTCAAACCGGCCAGTGATTTACCCTGATCGTCAAATAATTTTTCCGTCAGTTGCGGGATCTGATCAGGGGCGATCCCCATGCTTTGCATGGTGCGGCGGATAATGTGACCCGGTGCCAGGAAATAGACAAGCAAACCGTCGCAATCACTTTCTGCCAAAAGTATATTTGGAATCACCGCAAAAAAATCCTCGGGATTTTTAGAAAATGTCAGGTCGATTGGGTTGTTCATACTGCCGGTAGCAGGCACCAGGGGTGAGAGCTTTTCCCGGGTCTGCCGGGATAATTTCGCCAGTACCAAACCTGTCCTGCTGCATGCATCCGCAGCGGCGGCGCCGGGGCCGCCGGAATGGGTCTGGATGATGACCCGGTTGCCGGCCGGCCGGGGACAGGCTCCCAGAACCCAGCAAAAGTCAAAAAGCTCAGGGATGGATTGGGCACGAATAATACCGCTTTGCCGCAAGACGCCGTCATAGAGATCATCCGGGCCGGCCAGCGCTGCGGTGTGCGAAAGACTGGCCTGTTGCCCGGCTTCGGATCCCCCCACATAATAGGCCACGATGGGCTTGTGGGGAACAATCGACCTGGCCATATCGATAAACGCCCTACCCCGTCGAATAGTTTCAATATAAAGCCCGATCACCTTTGTATGCGGGCAGGCAGCCAGATACGCCATACAATCGACAATATCAATATCGGCCTCATTGCCGACACTGATCCCGGTTGAAAACCCGATATTATAGCGGCTCAGGTAGCCGAACATCTGGGTGATAAAGCTGCCGCTCTGGGATGCAAACCCGATGAATCCGGGCCGGCCCTCAAAAGGCAAAAAGGTAATATTGAATTTATGGTGGGGATTGGCAACCCCCAGACAGTTGGGGCCTAAAAAGCGAATACCGTATTGATCGGCCACGGCCAGGAGTTTTTTCTCAAGGGCGGCCCCGTCGCCGCCAACCTCCTTGAAGCCACCGGACACCACAACAGCATGTTTAATGCCTTTTTGACCGCATTCTTCCACAACCCCGGTCACAAGGTGGGTGGGCAACACCAGGACTGCCAGGTCCGGAACCTCCGGCAGATCCTGCACCTTTTTATAGGCCTTTAAGCCCAGGACACGCCCTTCTTTGGGGTGAACGGGATAGATCTTGCCTTCAAAACCCAGGTCCAGGAGCGCATTGAGCTGATTGGTCCCCATGGCGGTAGATCGGTTGGAAGCCCCAAAAAAAGCAACGCTTTTGGGATTGACGATGGGATGCAAGAAGTTGGTCATAAGTAATGGGTTATCGGTTATCGGTTATGGGCTATGGGTTATGGGTTCGCTAATATATAAAACGAATATCGAATTATGAATGTTGAATATCGAAGGATGGTATTCTGTCTTTTTTTATTTAAAAGACTGAGCGAAGCGAAACCTCCCTTCGAAATTCGTCGGTTCGATATTCTGCGGTTCTGCGGTTCGTAGTCTCCATATTTAAACCCTTGAACGCGAACCCCGAACCCTGAACCTTTGAACCCAGTTGTATGCTTACATGCAACAACCAGCAAATTATTTTACCACAGCATACAACGTTATTTTCCCACCCGCATTGCGAACCAATTTTCCCTCTTGCTCCAGGTAACTTAAATGGGAAATCGCCTCCCCGGTGGCAAACCATTTTTGGGCCACCGGAAACTGATCCCAGGATTCGCTGTCGATATCCCAGGTCATCTGCGAGGCCACCTGGAATGCATTCATCGCTCCCCGGCTAAGAATAGTTAGCACCTCGGCTAACCGATCGGCATGGTGGTGTTTTAGTTCCTGGATCCTGGCCCGGTGGTCCCTGATGAGACGGCGATGCCCGGGCAGGGTCAGGTCGACCTTCAAACTGTATACTTTTTCCAGGCTTGCCAGATAGTGCTTCAGGGGATTCTGGTTATCCGACCAGCATTGAATGTTCGGGGTTATATCGATTAAAATATGATCGCCGGCGACCATAATTTCTTTATCCGGCTCGTATAGACAAACATGCCCCATGGTGTGGCCGGGGGTTGCCACACACTTGAAATGATAATCCCCGACCTCAATCCCATCGCCATCTTCGAGCAATTTCATATCCGGTATCCATTCCGAACCATATTTGGCAGCGGGATGTTTATCCAGGGCGGATTGCAGCTCATTTTCCGGAAAGCCGTTTAGACCGGCATACTCAATCATGGCCCCGAAGCCTTCCCAGGATTCCATGAGTTCCTTCTCCGGCCGGCTGAAATAAACCTGACTGGTATCGGTTGCTAGTTTGTTTACTAGGCCGAAATGGTCGGCATGCAGATGGGTGACAAAAATATCAGCCGTCTTAAGGTCAATACCGATGGTGCTCAAACCGGCCTGCATGGCCTCCAGGCACTCCCGGCGATTCAAACCGGTATCGATTATCAGGCTTCTATCAGGGCCTTTGATCACATAGGAATTGAGATATTTCAAAGGGCTGTCGGGCAGGGGAATTTTCAACCGGAACAGACCGGGCAATATTTCTTCGCACATTTTCCGTAATCCATCGTTGGTGTTAGTGTGAATACTAGCATTATGATATCGGCGATTATAGTTATTTCCGTAAGATGTCAGGTGACAGATGACAGAAGTATTTGAATTCGGAATTGGGAATGCGGAATGTGGAATTGAAAAAGGTTAAAATCCTGATATTTTTAGGAAAAAGAGCCTCGACGGCTAAATCATTTTCACTTCCTGGCGTGACAATGGCTGGAACCCTGTTCCTTTCCCTTTTTCCGCCTTCCGCATTCCAACTTCCGAATTCTTGAAGCCCTATACCCTATACCATTTAACCTCAGG
>Ga0316193_10002533_pt1 | contig 12889 bp, 11 predicted proteins | sample MerIslsedime2_MG_FD_207735 | JGI IMG/M metagenome (GOLD analysis project Ga0316193, IMG submission 207735) | Coastal sediment microbial communities from Maine, United States - Merrow Island sediment 2 | ecosystem: Environmental > Aquatic > Marine > Coastal > Sediment | place: USA: Maine...
GCTCTTGCTAGGTTTGTTTGCCAATTAGCACCAAGCTCTTCAGTTGTCATCATGATAGTACCACGCTTACTACGTAATCCCATGCTGTAATACTCAGAATAGAATGCCTTACGTGCATTACTCCATGTAGATGTCATACCAGCCAAGCCATCAACAACTCCTAACAACTCATGGCCTAAAACAGCAGGCGATGGGTGTGTCATGATGTTCTTAGCAGCTTCAAACATGCCAATAACAGCATCTTTACCACGCATAACCGAGTTACCACCAGCACCTAGTGCTACCTTAGAAATCTCAGCAGCAGAATCAACAGGATTCCCTGAGAAATGGTCATAGAAAGCACTGATAATTGTAGCAGCAATGTTATCATCTACACCAGCAAGTAAGTTACCACTCTCTGAGAAGTTATTCTGAACCCCGAAGGCTTCAAAGAACATGCCCCACAAGCCCTCTTGCAGGCCCTCTACGAGCATTGGGTTCTCTTGCTGTGCGGTAGCACTATCCAAGCCCATCATCTCAGCAGCAGCCGCTGTGAGGTCCTCAACGATAGGGACACCAACAGTTCCATAGATAATGAACTGACCAGCAAGGACAGATGCCTTCTCTTTAGCAGTCCACTTGCCTGTACCACCCATTGTCTTAGGTAAAAGGTTCTCTGCAAACTTAGCAAACACCTGTACAAACTGAGTAGGTATACCAAGTACACCTGTCTGCCAAGCAGCAGCATTCTCTGCCTGTAAGTTCATGTGCATACGGATCGTTTCATCTGTCAAAGATTTAGCAGTGACTTCCTCACCTGCATCGACCAGAGTGCTACGAGCAATATCCCATGCCACTATACGAGAAGCAAGTTCACCTTCTTCGTAGAATATACGGCCAGCCTTGGATGCTTTCCTTAGACTGTTCATTGAACTCATACCTAGACCAGCTACGTTAGCATCGAAATCCGCAGTCCGAACGATGGCATCCATGATACCACTATCTTTGAACATTTGAATCTCTTTGACAAACGACTCTTCATCTAAACCCGGCGTAGACTTAGCGATAGCTCTCCATGTATCTGGGTTATCACTAAGAATTGCAGCTCTCATAGGAACCATCTTAGCTACAGCTTTAGCACCGTTTACTGGGTGCATACTGAGGGCTATTGAGGCATTCTGTGCCTGAACCCACAACTGTCTAACATTAAACCAACCAAGATGTAGGTTAAATGTTGCACCTTTCAATGATCTTAGTGGATCTTTACTATGAAGGTTGTTTAATATCCACTCATTAGCCTTACCACCCTTCTCTCCCCAGTTTCGTTCCATTCCTCTGCCAACACCAGCAACAAAGTCTGCGAACTTATGCTCTTCATCCGAAGGAATCTTTAACACCTTCTTCAGATACTCACGAGAGTCGTTCATAGTCTTCATAGACTCAGGACTTAGATCTAATGCTGCATCTAATGAACGGCCACCTGCTCCGAACCCTGCTCTACCTTCTGCCTTAGCTACTTGATCAACAGTATTCATCCACTGCTCAATCATAGACATACGATATGTATTGATTGGCATAATATCAGAGATACCTTGAATGTAACGCTGTGTTGCATTAGCTGCATTCAATCGTTCTGGTCTAACATCACCATCAGCAGTCTTAACCATAAGGTTTTGTGACTTACGAGCAGATGTGTACAACCCACCAAACATATCGCTTGAATTAGTTAGCTTCTCAAGATCAGAGAACTCTCTATCTTCACGAACAGCTAGGTTCTTATACTCACTACCCTCTTCTGTCATGGTTTTAGCAGCATAAGCTTGTGCTTCAGCCTTAGATTTAAAGGCATACAAGGTTTCTTGTGATGCACTGTCCATGTTCTTAACATAGAAATAGCCGGGTCGGTATATACGAGGTGTATATCCTGCACTGTAGTTTAATACCTTCTTAGGAAGATTTCCTACCTGCTCACCACGAACCATAGCCCATGTAGCTTTACCTTTACCATCTTTGAATCGGATAGGGTCCATCAACTTGACAGGTTTGTATCCTTCTTCAATCAACTGATCCATGGCATACTTGTTCTTCTCAACAAAGCGTGTAGTTCTTCCATCGATATTATCAGGAACAAACACAGTTGCTTCATCAAGCTGAGTACGGATACCTTGAAGGTTGTCATATGTCTTACCAACAAGATTAGCTGCTGCGCCACTCTTATCTGTATACTTAACATTCTTATAGCCCATAAACTCAAGCTGGCCACGCATCATCTCATTACGGAATCCATGTAGCTCATCAAAGAAGGCTCGTTTCTTGAAGTATCCTTCGATAACCTCATCAGAGTATCCTTTCTTAATACCTTGAGCACCAGCATGTAGCTCAACTGTGCCTGCTCTAAGCTCTTGGTGTGTGAATACAGTACCTGCTTCATCACCAGCTTGTAGTAACGTGTCTACTTCTATACGTCCAGCTTTAGATATACCTTTATCTATGTCAATGTATCTCTTAGACATAGAATTGGCTAGCTTAGCAGACTGCTGTCCTGCGAATGTAATATTCTTAATGAATCCACCTAGCATTTCTCTCCATATAACATCAGGAGAAAATACACTACGCAATGAAGATGTGATGTTGCTCTTCACTAACGCAGGATCACTTGTTAATGTACCAGCATCTGACAAAGTGTAGTCATATTCAAACTCAGACGCTTTACCATCATTTGTTCTAGCTGTTATCTTAAATCCTTTATCAGTAGTGCCTGTAACTTCTACACTATCTACCACCTTACCTGAATTGGTAAGACGTTGCTTCATTTTCTCTGATGCTTTAGTCTGAGCCATTGCCATCTCTTCAGGAGAGAGTGCAGCGATAGCATTATCACCTGACAATGCAGCAGCTCTTTGCATCGGTGCTCTAACTGTTGCCTCGATAGTATCAACTAATTCTTGAGGCATACCGAATGCTTCAGGACTATCCATTAACTTAGGATCACCTGCTGCTTCGATCACTTGTTCCTTGCTTGAACGATCTTTGCTGTTAGCATTTAAGATAGATTCATCTAAAGTATTTATATCTGTTTCTTTAACAGTACGAGTAGCCTTTGCTAATTCCTCTTTCACTAAGGTATCATACTGTGTCTTCAGCTTAGCAGGAATTATACCTTGCTGTATTCTTGAGATGTCAGCATACGCAGCTTGTGAGTCCACGTTACGACTAAGCGTAGCATTAACTTCATCCAACTGTGCTTGCATACGTGCTATGTTTTCTTTTATTACAGACTTCTTAGCAACACCTGTCTTAACCTGCTTCTTAGTAACCTTACCAAGGCTCTCAGTTGCTACCTTAATATCATGTTCTAAGTTACGCTGTCTGCCTTTCAACTTACGAGACTCACCTCGTGATAGCTTATTACCAGCAGTCGGTAAGAGGTTCTCAACAAGCCGGTTGATAACAGCCTTACGTGCTTCCTGTACATCAGCAGCTACATCATCCATAGCTCCGCTCAATACAGGTGTACCCTCTACACGAGTAGGGTTAGCAGTAGATGCTACATCCACCTTATTCATGTCGATGATCTTACCAGCTTCCTCAGTCTTATCACCACCAGCCAATGCTGTTTCAGCACCAGCTCTCTCTGGGTTATCTAAATCTTTTAATTCTTTAACAGCTGATTTACTTTTAGCTACATTCTTACCTAGCTTAACAAGACTACCAGCGATAGGTCCAATATCAAAAGCAAAAACACTAACATCCATTGCAGCTTTAATCTTAATATCTTGTACGATGTCATCTGCATAGTACAGCTCAACAATAGAGCGTGCAACAAAGGGATTATTATCGGCAGCTGATATGATAGCAGGCATTCTAGTTTCTAAGACAACCTTCTGCTCTTCAGGATCTAGTGTCTGGAACATAGCCATCTCATCAAGCATACCATCCCAATCAGTACCTATCAAAGAAGCATAATCGTTAATGTCTTTGAGTTCATCAGGCGCAAGCATGTCTGCTACAAAATTACCAGCAGTTTCTAACATGTTATTGTCTTCGAAGTTCTCTTCTAACTGATCTAGGATGTAAGACTTGTTAGCTACTCCACGTTGACGGAAGTTGTCAAGAGTTTCACCAGCAAAGATCTCACTGTACATCATGTTGATACCATCATCATCAAGAACAGACTCTTCTATTAAAGAATCTACTGCGATAGTGTCATGGATAGACTGTTGAACTTCAGGGTTTAGATTAGATGCGTTGTCAAAGATATACTCAGCACGTTCTCTATTCTTCTTAACTAAATACTCACGCTTGAGGGACTCTTCAATATCCTTGGGATTAGTGCCCAGCTTGATAGAGGAGTAAGCCTCACTATAAGACTCTCCTATATCTGCATCACCTACTGTAGATTTTAAACGGGCAATACGAGCAGCATCCTTTCTCATCTTTCTATCAGATGATACAATACCTTGGATGTCGAACATACCTTCTGTTCCTTCTGCACCACCTTGATCAAAAATGTTAGACATTTAATTATTCCTGTTTATTCTGGTTTGTCGAATAGACCTGCTTCATCACCAGCACCTATTCCAGCTACTGCTAACTTACCTAGAGCCTGTGTAGTTGCTTGTGCGTTACGAGCTCTCGATGCTATAATGTTCTGCCTACCTATGGCCTGTGTAAAGCCTTGAGAGGTGTCTAAGAAGCTGAGGTTCTGTGCTCTCTCACTGGCAATGTTGCCTGAGATAGCTGCTGTCTTAGATGTAGCTGCTGTACCTTGTGCAAACGATGTTGCCTGTACCTCAGCTTGTGCTGCTCTAGCTTGTCTTATCTGCTTTCGTTTCTCACGAGCCATCTGAAAGTTTTGACGTTTCGTATCTATCGCTTGTGCCTTCTCGGAAGCAGCTTGAGCCTTCTTACCTTGACTCACAGACACTGCTGTGGTTGCTAAGGTGGCTGCAAGAATTGCTGTTGATGTTGCTATGGCCATCAGTTTATATCCTTTTGATAAGTTGTTTCACTATGCTCGTACCCCATTTTCTTGTACACTCTTTCTATATACTCTGGCATTGAGCTTTGCATTGAAACCATGTTCCAGTAAGAACAACCTAGTTCCTTAGCTCCTTTCTCTAAAGCTCTTAGCAGGTCCAAGCCCTCACTACTGTTTCTATAAGCAGGATCTACCCACCATGCTATCTCAGATCCAGACATAGTGCTGCTGTTTCCTAGTAAGGGCGCAGCAGCTCCTGCGGTAAAGCCAACAACCTTTCCATCTACTTCTGAAACAAACAACAAGCCTTGATTGTAGGCTATATCCATGTACAGAATTGCAGAACCATCTTCATAAGGGAGACCTTGTTTATAATGGTAGGTCTCCTCCCAGAATCTCTTAGCATGGCCCTCAATAGCTGGGTAGTCTTCTTTAGTTGCATCTCTAATCATACAGTTGTGCCTCCATTAACGGGCATACCCCAACCTATGATCTGACAATCCTTAGCTGGTGACGTTTCAAACTTCAATGATACAGCTCTGCCTCTTCCTCTCACCTTAGTCTTAGTTGTTATAACACTTTGGCCGTATGCAAACTCATCATCTACATCTGTAGGTAGGAAATTCCTATTCAGCCTATAGCCTTCAAAAGGTTTAGCCCACTTACCGCTAGATATGTTATCAGCAAAGCTCCATCGTGATGTGATAAGACAACTTGATGGGTTGATAGCTTCTAATTCACCATCAACCTCTTCGAATCCACGCTCTGATCTATTAAAGTGCATAGTCAAATAAGGAACTTGCTTATCACGCTGTGTGTCTCCACCCATTTCATGACCTGTTACTAGGTATGCAGGTGAATCCACTTCAGTCCAGTCTTTAAAGTCACGGCCTCCATATAATCCAAAGGAAAATTCATAAAAGCCAGTAGATTCTGAAGGGGTAATTAATAAATACTTAGTTGCACCAGCACTACGTCCCTTGGTAGGGGTAGTGATTACAACATCTTCACCATTAACAACCACTTGCTCACCATTCACAACAACAGCCTGTACATCATTCACTGTTACGAAGTTCTCTGTCTCAAAGTAAGAAGCCATCATTGTACCTTCTAATGATGAACCTATCTCTCTAGGATAGAATGCCTTCAACACTGTGTCTAGCACTAACTCTTTGTTATAAGAATGCTTAAAGTTTATACCATCATAGCTATCATCATCGTTATACATCCAAGTGATCTTACGATTGACTGCATCGAAACGACCTTTAGCTACATTCTTACTGGTAGCAGGAATAGCATTGAAGTAAGTCTGGATAGTTTGCTCTGATATATTCTGTGCATTCAGGTTACCACTAATGTTATCAGCTACTAGGGCATAGATACCACCTTCACTCCAGTAGTATACAATATCCTCGGCAACAATAACACTCTCTGGACTCTCACAGCCTATGTTTGATACCTGACTGATACTATAATCATCAGCCTTGAACACACCATCTGGTCCAGTGATCTCCCATATACCATTCTTAGCTATAACAACTAAAGATGAAGTAGACACTACCAACTTAACAATCTGTGAAGCCTCTGCAATCTTTAAGAAGCCACCATCTGTAGCCACTAATGCAAAGTCATCTTCAGATGTAGGATCAGCTTCTTGATGGCACTTCTCAAAGTTATCAAAGTTCTGTACACTCTGAGTAAAGAAGATACAGCCTGTATAATCAGGGCTTCTTCCATCTGGATCTGTTATCTTACTCTCTATTCCTGAGTAGAAGATTCTGTTAGCGTATGTTGCTACAGAAGATATGTTACTCTCTTCAGTATCTGAATTCAGACCAGCTGCACCAGTAGCGTCTTCTCTACCTGCTCCTCTAGTAAACGCATCAATTACATATCTGCCTTTAGGTGCAGGTGTTGTTGTTACACCATTCAAGTTTAACAAGGATGGTCTGAAGAAAGGGTTGCCATCATTATCTGTTGAGTTACCTGTATGTCGTATGTCTGCATTAGAAGGATAACCCTTAACTGTTCCCTCTGCTACTGTTATTACTGTGTCTCCAAACAAAGGTGTTCCGTACTTGGCTTCAAGAGACTGTCTAAGTTTGTATTGTCTGTAAGTACCACCGCTAAGAGGAGCTCCTTTAGTTGTTGCTCTGGTCACATCTCTTATTGGGCCTGTGGCAGTTGCAAACATATCAGGATAACGTCTTGCAAGTGTTATCTCAGAAGATCCTGATCGAGTAAACGATTGTGTTATAGACGTACTAGATCCAACCCAGCCTTGATTCTTTAGATTATATCTGTGTGCCTTTGATAGAGTAGTAGGTCTTTCATCTACCGGCAGTCCATCATCAATACCCCATAAGTCTCTAACCTTTATTCGGATAGGCTGAGCATTAATACTGCTGTTGCCATCAACAACAGAACCACCACCAAACTCCAAGTAGATAGGATAGTCCATCTCTTTACTAGCAACAATCAATACACCACCGATAGAGGTGAATGACATAGGTTCATTGCCTGAGATACGAGTAGGAAGTAAATCAGTATCCATAACTATTGGTTGAGCAACTCCAAACTCATCTGTGTTCATCATAGAAGTTGATAATGTATCAGCAGTCAGATCTGTAAACCATATGCTATCACCTATCTGCATAACACCTACTGTTAGATTAGGATCATTGTTTACGTTAGTCCACTTGTATGATGTGATAGCATAGTTTGAGAAAGCATTAGCATCTCGCTCTGTACTGGTACGCACTCCAAGAGTCTCTTCAATCATACCAAGTCTTCGTTGAATACTACCATCTCTATTGATCTCAAAGTTACTGATCGCTTGAGCAGCGTTCTCTGGGAACGTCAAAGCTGTAGCCTCAGTGATGAGGCCACCTGTGAAGTTAGTCCTTTCTATGCTTGATTTTGCTATAGCCATCTTTAGGTTTTCTCACTCGTTTGATTGCTTTGTATGATTCGATTGCGTCATTAGCATCTTTAATGCCAGTGTAGTATCCTGACAACATATCTGGAAGTTGACCACCACCTTCATACTTTATATAGAACCCATATGGTCCTTGCATTACTTTTAATTCTTTCATTTCCTAGGCACCCTTGCGTAGTTAGGCATACGAATACCACCGTGTGCTCTCCAACTCTTACGAGACATAGCATGACGTTGACGTTGAGCTTGTTGCTCACTCTTGTTATCAGTCAATTGCTTTAGTCTACCGAAGCACGCAGCCTTAGCCTCAGCCAGTAGGCGAGAGAATGCTTCTTCAGGTAAGTCAGGTATGAAGCTATCGCTAACAGTCCATGACGGGTTACGTGTGGCCACACACTGTGACTTAGAGTTCTGCAAGTTAGATTCTACAGCACTGTCATATGAATTGAATACAATGTACTCATCATCAAAGCTAGTCCAATAGGAAGGAGCTGCATCATTCTTAATAGCAAGAGAAACACCTGAGTAATCTACTACTGTGTCTACATTATCAGCATCCGTATTGTAGTTATTAACTATCTCTAAGTATTCATCAGGATATTTATATTCAACATCATGTATCTTAGATTTAGTCTCTCCTACTTTCTTCTTATCATACTTCAAACCTTCTAATGCTTTAACATTAACAGGCAGTTTCATATGAGTAGGCTTAGCAGATGTAGCACTATCTAAAGCCATGAGGCCACGTAGGTGTTGCCAGTGGTCTTTGCTATCTATCAAATCATAGAAGCTACTCTTAATGATACCAACAACCTGTAGGCTATCTGGTGTATCATTAATGCTATTGACCTCATCACTATCCATATCGGATAGGATGTCTTGGGTCATATCTAGTAATGTTAACTTAGGCATTATCTTTCCTCTATACCAATACTGATTTTTGTAGTGAAGTTCTAACATACCAACCGTTACATTGGATTGTATCGCCACTTGTTCCCGCAGTTATTGTAACTTCTGTTGGAAAGTTGAGAGTGTTAGAATCTCCCATGTAGATACCGTAGTATGTAGTGTATGCGTATGTGCCAGCAGATCTCCACTCTCTTCGGTTAACCTCTAACGAATATGGACCGGGGCTTCCTACGCCTATATCTAATCCTATAATAACATCATCATTAGCACCAGATGTTGTCACTGTAAAATCAAATCTAATATCTACGGAGTCACCAAGAACTAAACCTGCTGCTGCCCAGTCAAAGTGATTTGAAGCAGGAACCCATGTATCGGCCCTGCCCGGAATTTTGTATGCTGTGTTAGTGAAAGGACCAGCAGCATCATTCAACACCTTAGTCTTTACACCTGCACCGGGTGTCAGTGCTATACCAGCGTGGTTAAAGTCTTCTATGCTATGGTTAAAACCACTACCCCATACACCACTGCCTGCGCCATCTGCTATATACACGTTTCCTGATGCTGCTGAGCCAATACCTGTTGGTTCATGACGTTCTCCGTCTACTATACTGCTGTGTTCTATTGCCATCTCGATTTCCTACATTATTGATTAATACAAACCTTCCAATACTTATAGTGCCTATATAAGCAGTATAACTATTAAAAGGATTGGGGACCATAAGGCCCCCTCCCCAATTAGATTAGATCTTAGTGTAACGAATTACAGCTCGACCTTTACCACCAGTTGCGCCAGCAGTAGTACCTGTAACGATAAACGATACAGCAGTAGAAGCTAGAACAGCTCCTGAACCCCAAGTACCATTTAAAGATGCAGGTGCGTATGCGCCAACAGCACCAGTTGTATTATCAAACTGAGCTCCGTTAGTTGCAACACTACCGTTTGTGCCAACTTCGATGTCGTTATCAGCATTACCCATAGTCATCGCTTCGATGATTTCTAAAGTAACATCTTTGATACGAGCACCAGCTGGAAGAGTTAATGAAGTGTCTACATCAGAAGATGATAACTCATCGCCTGTAAAGTAAACAACAGCTTCACTAACACCACCAACATTAGGCAGCTTACCGCCACTAATGGCTAATGAGTCCTGTGTATCACGAACTCCGTATTGATTGTTTACGCCCAATCCAGCACTATTTTCGTATGACATAATTATTCTCCTATTATGCAGTTGCAGTTGCTGAAGTAACGATAACGCCTAATGTATCTAAACGCTGAACACCATCACCCCATCGAGTTTTAGTAACAAACTCATCACGACCTTTTGAGATGTCACGATCAGTTTCAGTTGCTGGAGTTTGTCTCCAAGCTACCATACCGGGTTTGCACTGATCATCAGCAACACACATAAAGATATTAGCAACGCCGCCTTCAGCAGGTGCGTTAGTAGTACCGTCGATGCTTACGCCAGACGCTAACTTAGGAAGACGGTTAGAAGTCCAGATCTGCCATCCGTGAAGAGTAGTGACAAACTGATGCTCTTTATCAAAGCCATCTTTAACTAAGGCTGAGAACAAAGGATTAGAAGCATCCATGTTAGAAGCCAAAGGAACAGTCTTAGCGAATGTAGCTGCAACGATTGGATCAACGATTGCAATACGACCAGCCATAGGTACGTTTGCTTTATCAAATGCTAAACGCATTTCGATAAGATCGTTCTCAACCATTTGCAAGTTACCTGCACCAGAACCACCAACTAATCGATGAGCAAAGCCATTGATTGTGTTAGTGTCACCAGCAGTTTGAGCTGCGTTCAATGTTGAAAGGAAGCGTGATTCAAAAGACTCTTGAATTGCACGAGTACCTTCAGCAGCACGCATTGATAACAACTGCTCAACTTGAGCACCGTCTTGACGCATGATATCGGTTACGTAGAACGCATCACCGATGTAATCACTGATCTGAAGCTGGACATTACCAGATTCAATTGGGTTGTAAGTGATGTCTTCGTCTTCAGTAATTTCTTGGATTACCGCAGTACCAACAGTCTTAATATTAAGAGTGGTGCCAGCTGGGAAGTCCGTCACATTACGGAAGAATGTTGATGGGAGTAAACCATCATGCAAGTTTTGAAGAATGAAACTTGAGTACTGACTCGCTTCAATGAACGAGGTATTGCTTGAGCTTGTAATAGCCATTGCTTTTATTTCCTAGTTTAGTTTAATTTATTTGCTGCATCTGCTTTCGCTTTAGCCCACTTACCTGATAGACCTGTATCAGTACCACGGAACTTAGCCATGTAATCTTCCTCAACAACACCAGCTGGAGTAGCAGGGATATGCACTGAGCTTACCGAAGTAGGCTGAGGATCTCTGATAGGGGCTGTGTTGAACAGTTGGAGTACGACTTGTGGTGTTGACTTAGCCATCGACGTAAGCGTACCTACATCCATACCTAGCTCCTTAGCTTTGTTTGCAAACTCTACCGAGGCAGCGTCTCCGAACTTATCACTAATAGCTTGACGTACAGTGTTAGCATTTGCGTCTGCTGTTTGTTGTTGCGCATTACTTTGCAACATATTGTTTACTACATTTTGAATCGCAGCCTCATCATACTGGCCTTCTGCGGGTATTGCAGCTGCCGATGGCTGAGCCTGTTGGAGACTAGCGAGTAACTCTTCTGCGCCTGCACGTTTAGCCAACTCTTCCTCTAACTCTTTAACCTTAGAACCCAGTTCGTTAATGTGGTTTTGAGCATGTGGAATAGAAGACAATGCAGTGTTCACATCAGTGTACTTCTGTCTACCGTCATCAGTTGTAATACTTGAAAGCTGGTTTGCAAACAAACTATTAGGATCAACTGCTACTGCACTTGGGTCAGCTGGTGCTGGAGCTGGTGCAAGCGGGTCTGCTTGTACTGGTACTACGGGATCGTTGGGGTTAGGGTTACTAACTTGATCAGTCATCTTACTTTTCCTCTATCGAAATTAATTTTAGTATAGAACGAAGAGCGGTCTGCTCTCCTAGATAGTGCGCCATCTTATTATCCCATGCTGGGCTTTCGAAGTTATTTCGAGAAGACATATCCTTCATGCTCTTCTCAAGGTCCTCCTCTAATAATTTGGCTAATCGATCAAGCACCGGCTTAGCATTCTTTACTTGCTGCTTCACTGGTGCTTTATCAGATTCTTTTAGGTTTTTAAACCATCGTGTTTGCATTATACTGCCTCTGGTGGTGGTCCAACAGGAGCGCCTGCTGCTCCATCCTCTAGTCCAGCTTCATTCTCAACCGCTAAGTCTTCTTGAGCTTGGTTGACTAGTCGTTGAGTCTCGGCTTGTTCAAACACCGCAGCATTATCAGAGAACAGATCAAACCTTTGTAGTTGTAATGTATCTTCAATAAGCCTAGACATTGCTTTGCCTGACATATGAGGAGAAACACTAGCCCACAAGTTACTGTTAGTTATGCCTGTTAAGTTCTGTAACAACTGTGCTCTTGCAGCAAAGTGTCTTGCACCTACAGGACGTAGCTTACCCTTAGCTGTGATGTCATCCTTCGTAACCTTCACGAAGTCAGCAACACCTAAGTCATCATCCATTACACGAACTACATCAGCTCCGTTCATGTGACGCTTAGCTACTTCTAACATATTGTTTAATACTTTCTCAACCAGCTCTAGTTCAAACTGTGTAGTCTTCTCTTGGAAGATACGACCTGCTGCATTCTCTAAGCTCTGAACTTCAAAGGCAGTCTTCTCACCCGGAGTTCGTATACCCATTGCTTGCTTAGGTGCACCTGCCATCTCTTCCATCAATGCTAAGATACGATCAATCTCGAAGTTAGCTTGGAAGGCTTGAGCTGCTGGAGCTAGAGGTGTAACATCACCACCTTCTCCTATGTGTATCTCACCGAAAGGTTTCCATTCAAACTCATCAACATCACCTACAATCTTTAGAGGTGGTGCTAAGATCATGTCACCAATATCAGCCTTTAAGTTCTCAAGATGATCTACTCTATACTGTAAGCCTACTAAGTTATCTAGTGGACCCATTGCATATAGATTGTTCTGACGTTTACGCCA
>Ga0316193_10002534_pt1 | contig 12887 bp, 11 predicted proteins | sample MerIslsedime2_MG_FD_207735 | JGI IMG/M metagenome (GOLD analysis project Ga0316193, IMG submission 207735) | Coastal sediment microbial communities from Maine, United States - Merrow Island sediment 2 | ecosystem: Environmental > Aquatic > Marine > Coastal > Sediment | place: USA: Maine...
AATTCATAAAAACTAAAAAGGTCGTATTTAACTGTTTGATCATCGGCTTTATTAATTGCTAAGATAACTGGCTTTTTAGTAGCTAAAAGTATTTTAGCAATTTCTCTATCCAAAAGTTGTGCTTTGCTCTTTAAATCTACGACCATGATAATGCCATCAGCCTCTTCAATGGCGATCTCAGCTTGCATCCTAATTTGATCGATAAAAGGCATATTTTTCTCAAATGAAATCCCGCCAGTATCAATTAAATCAAATTCTTTATTGTTGAGTTCAGCTTTGGCATAAATTCGATCGCGAGTTACCCCTTCTACATCTTCTACAATAGAAATCCGCTTCTGGCAGATGCGGTTAAACAGAGCTGATTTGCCTACGTTAGGTCTTCCGACAAGTGCAATTTTCATTTTTATAAACTTTTTTTAGGGACATCAAAAGAAAAACTAATAAAAAATAACACGAAAAGTGATTTAAAATCAATGCTATTGAAAAGTATTGTCTATAAATACTCCAATTTCCTTTAAATCATTACTTGCTAATAATCAATAGCTTACAATTACTAAAACATTTCTTAATTGTTTTTATTGGAGCCTCATCATATAAAAAAAACTTTACCAAGTTGGCAATACAAAGGAGATCCAAATGGGAAGCATAGCAAACCTACAACTCGATAGGCATACAAGTGATTTGAGCAAAGTACTAGAAAACCTTGAAAAAAACGTAAAAGGAGTGCAAAAAATTCTCTCCTCCAAAGCCCCAACAACAGTAAAAATAATTAGCGATTTATTTATTAAGCTTATTCAGCCTATTCCAGGAATTAAGGCAGGTTTATTTCTTTTAAATCAAAAAGATCAAAAAAAATTTGATGAAATATTAACCTCGATATCTTCGATTGAAAACCAGATCCAACAAGCTGAAAATACTCTTATTAAAAAAGGTTTTTCTATTAATGACGAAATTATAGTTAAGAATTTTATAAAGAAGACCAAAAAGCTAAGCTTTCTAACTAAACTTTTCCAGAAAATTCTAAGCTGAGCTGAATTATTTAATATTTGGAAGTTTTTCCGCTTGTGTCACCACAAATAAGAACTTCCAGATAGATTTCCTTTGCTTTTGTTATATTTCTCATACAAGAAAAATACAACTTCGCTTAAAAAGGATCTAAATAATCTCCCTTAGTTTTCTCTAATATTTCCAGTAGCTCATTGCGAGAAAGTCTTTTAATTTGATCACTTTCATCTTGACCGATAAGCACTTCCATTAAGCCTTGTTTCTTTTCAATTAGTCTATGAATATGCTCTTCAATTGTATTTTTTGTGATTAACTTAAAAACCTGCACACCTCTATTTTGACCAATACGGTGAACTCTGTCTGTCGCTTGATTTTCTTTAGCGGGATTCCACCATCTATCATAGTGGATAACTACTGAGCCTGCAGTTAAATCAATCCCAACACCTGCGGCTAAAAGTGATGCTACAAATACTTGGCAATTTGGATCAGTCTGAAACTTTTGGATCTGTTGATAGCGATTTTTAGTAGACCCTTTGATAACTCCGTAGTCAATATTTTTTTTCTTAAGATAGCTTTCAATAATCTCAATCATTTCTAAATATTGAGAAAATATTACAACTTTTTGATTACTTTCTTTAGCTTCATGCAAAAGCTCTACAAAAAGTTCCCATTTGCCACTTTGATATTTTTGGTAGTTTGAAGGATCTTTATGAAATAAGGCCGGATGATCACAGATCTGTTTTAATTTAGTAAATAAAGCAAAAATATGCATATAAGGAATAGTATTTTTCTCTTTTTTTAGCCGATCTATCAGATCTTTACTTTCCCTTTTTAAATACATCTTATACAGGTCATTTTGTTCATCAGATAACTTGCAATAAGCCAACTCTTCGATTTTCTCAGGAAGATCTGTTAAAACATCAATTTTTTTTCGTCTCAGAACAAAGGGGTTAATTAGTTTTGAAAGGAGCTCTTTTTTATCTTTATCTCCATTTTTTTCGATAGGATTTAAGAAAAGATCTCGAAAAACTTTATCAGATGGCATATAAGATGGTAATATTAAATCAAATAATGCTTTTAACTCTCTTAAAGTGTTTTCGATAGGAGTTCCGGTTAATCCTATTATAACATTTGACTTTAAGGATTTAAGTGATCTGTGAGTTTGTGAACTTGGATTCTTAGCTACTTGTATTTCATCAAAAATTGAAATTTCAAAATTAAACTTTTTCAGATTTTCTTTACTAGCCCTTAGCGTCCCATAAGAAGTTAAAATTAAATCAAAACTATCTTCAAAATTATCTAAAGATCTTTCAACTCCGTAATATATTAGTACCCTGATTTCAGGTAGATATTTTTTAAAAAGATTTTCCCAGTGATAAATTACTGAAGTTGGACAAATAACTAGGTATTTATTTGTACGGTCTGTATCCACAAATAAAACAGAGCTTAAAAGCGCCATTGCTTGGTGGGTCTTACCAAGTCCCATATCATCACATAAGAGCCCAGAAAGACTATATGAATATAAAAACCATAGCCATTTAACCCCCGACTCTTGGTATGGCCATAAAGTAGACTTCAGATATGACAAGTCAATTGTTTTATCTGTCTCTATTGAGAAAATATTTTCGATAAATTTTCTTGCAGCCTTAGCTTCCTTAGATGTTCCTCTAGGCTGTTTGATTTTTTCATAAATACATAAGCGAATGAACTCTAATGTGTTTAATCTGATGTATTTTTTATTATGATTGACTTTTCTTTTGTTAAGCTGTGAAAGCCAATTGAATCTATGTTCTGTTAAATTTAAAAACCCTGCATTTGTGTGGGCAAATTTTCTTTTCTCTTGAAGATATTCCCATATATTTACAGCGCTAACTTCTCCTAAGTCAGACCTATATGATAAATTTACCAACCAAGCTATCTTAGATCTTTTGATCTGTTTTTTTAGACTTTTTATTTTTAAATATAACTTAGTAGGCTTCTTGAGGCTTTTGTCTAAGTAATCAACACTTTGTTTAATGTGATCTAACTCATAATTTAGAAAATAAAGAACTTTATCTTCAGGTATTATTGTTTTTTTCCAATACTTCTCAAAAATATTCTTTTGGATAGGAATCTCTGAAAATCCTTCATTTTCCACATAAACATATTTATCAAAAAAGGTGATCTTTGAAATATCATATCCATTTTTAAAATGGATTACAGGATCTACTACAATATAATCCTTCTCCACAAAAACTTTAAGTTTCGCATATTCAATTGGAGAACTACTTGAAAAAAAACCACTTACAGACTCTAACTCAATTATGTGAGACTCGATAAACTTTGATACTTCGTTTTTATTTATTTTTAACCCTGTCCTTATTGGAAATGAGCCTTTTGACTCTTTCTTTAAATAGAATCCGTGACCTTCAACATATAACCAGTCATCAAAATCAATAAATTTATCAGGTGTTTGAGGTAAATCAATCCTTAAGGAAAACTCTAATTCACCTTCACTTGTCAACTTAAAGAGAAACTGAGTTGGCAATACTCCATAATGGGTATGAAACCCCTCAAACTGATGGAGCCATATTCGGTGTTTATGAACAAAGTCAGATATCTCATTTTTTTCAATAACAGTCTCAATACTTGAAAACATTGGATCTTCTAATAAATAAAAACCCTTTCCCTTAAAAAAAAGCCAAGGACAAGAAAAAAAAGCACCTTCTTCTAAGCATTTATCCAAATCGAAAATGTACATTTGAATGTGCAAATTACTTTCCTGATCAAAAAATAGATGATAGCTAGGTTCTACTCCATGAGGATGAATATCATATCGCTTTAACTTATCTTGAAATGTTTGTAAGTACTCAGATAAGTAAAATGAAATTTCTTTTTCTTGAATCCACTCTTTGTTAGCTAGAGGATCTGATGATCTTTTGTAAAAACCAACATCCTTAATGTATTCCCACTCCCCGATTGAATACCCTTTTTTTTCTGATTTTTCTTCAAGTGGCTGTTTGCTGAGAATTTCAAATGCTTTCTTATCTTCATGAAACACTATTTCAGCAATATGCTTTTGAGTTTCTTCAATTACCTTAACTGCTGAGGTAATAGTTTTGAGTGATGGGATTACGTACTTTAAACTACTTTCAGAGATATAGAAAAATGCCTCAAGGCGATCTAAAAAACTTATTTCTACTTCTCTTGGGGGCTTTGAGCCTAACATTCTAAAGTTTACTTGATAAAGATCTCCTTGTTCTTGAATAAAATACAACCACTTGGCCAAATCCGACCAAAAAGACAATTCATAAGTCGTATCTTTACTGGCCTTACCTGCTTTCCATAACTTCAGCTCTTCATCTGTGATTTGTGAATATTTTAAAGATGTGGTTTCACGGTTTAATGTTGGAGGCTCTAAAATTTCTTTGAACTTTTTCTGAGATTCTTTGCTCTTTAGCTGTATTTTAAATAATTGCTTGTTTGTTTTGGAAACATAAGTAAATGTATTCTCTGCTGTTTTCTTTAAACTCTCCGGATTGGTCCCAATCCTAAGACACGAAAGCAGACACAGTTGATGAAAAAATGAACGATAAAACCGATTAGCAAACGGCTCTTTCGAATCTTTAAAAATTACAAAATAAGCCGCAGCTAAATGAATGCATTCCCCTTTTTCTTCGGAGGCATCACAGCTACAAAAGGCGTCCCTTACATTCGCTTGTTCATCAAGCTGAATAAATGGCCAAAAAATCATTTTTTCTGCGCTATCATACACTCCTACTTGGTAGCTTCCATCTGAGAATATAATGTCTTTAACATTCTTTTCTGAGATAAGCTTTCTAGCAGGGTCTATATAGTTTCTCGCGAAGCTAGGAATAGTCATAAAAACACAAAACCCCTAACTTCGTTTTTTTAATAACTTATTATTAATTTGTCGAGGAAATCAAGCTATCAATCGGGATATATTCATATCCTAAATCATTAGCGACCGGCTCATTTGTGACTTTTCCAAGGTATACATTAACACCACTTCTTAGATGTACATCCTCTTTTAAGGCAGTTTTATAACCTAAATTAGCCAGTTTTAATGCATGAGGCAATGTTGTGTAAGTCAATCCCTCTGTTGCCGTTCTAGCGCAAGCAGACGGCATGTTTGTAACACAGTAGTGGATTATTCCATCAACTTCATATGTAGGATCTTCATGAGTAGTAGGTCTGGATGTCTCTGCACAACCGCCTTGATCAATTGCAACATCAACAATAACACTTCCTTTCTGCATATTTTTCAGCATATCATTTGTGATAAGTCTTGGGGCAGTTTTACCTGGAATTAAAACAGCTCCTATCACAAGATCAGCATTTTTTAGATCTTCTTCAACTGCTGCAGGAGTTGAATATCTAGTCTTTAAAGCAGGAGCATAAAACTCATTAAGTTCTCTTAGTCTACTAAAGTTGACATCAAATATTGTTACATCAGCTCCAAGTCCCAAAGCCATTCTCATCGCCTCTGTACCAACAATACCACCACCTAGAACAACTACTTTACCAGGCTTAACTCCTGGAATACCACCTAAAAGAACTCCTCTTCCACCATTTACCATTTGTAAAGCTGTGGCTCCAGCTTGAACTGACACCCTTCCAGCAACTTCACTCATTGGAAGTAGCAAAGGAAGACGCCCTTTATCATCTGTAACAGTTTCATAAGCTATACCAATGACTTTCTGTTTAATCAAAGCTTCTGTTTGCTCTGGATCTGGTGCTAAGTGTAAATAACAAAATAGAATTTGCTCTTCTCTAAGCATTGGAAATTCGGAAGGTTGAGGCTCTTTTACCTTAATAATCATTTCAGCTTGGCCATATATTTCTTTAGCCGTATTTTTAATCTCAGCTCCGACAGAAACATACTGTTCATTTGTGAATCCAATCGCTTTTCCGGCATCTTTTTCAATAAAAACTTTGTGGCCAGCCTTTATAAGAGCTGCGGCCGTGTGAGGGGTAGCTCCAACTCTAAACTCGCTGGCTTTTACTTCCTTAGGAACTCCAATTAACATATCGTTTCTCCATCATTATTGTTCATTATCAACTGCCCACTATAAATTTTTCTAGCACTGCCAACTATTGATACATTTTTAAAATCAGCTTGATTTCTTTCAAAATGAACCGTAAGTTTTCCACCTGGGTGACAAATTTTAATAGGACTCGATAGATTATATACAAAAGAGGCTATTAATGCTACTGCGCAGGCTCCGGTACCACAGGCTAGTGTTTCTCCTTCAACCCCCCTCTCATATGTTCTAACAGTGATTTCTTGACTTCCATTTAACTCAGCAAAATTAACATTTGTACCACTCGGCATAAATTCTTCATGATTTCTAACGCATGCACCTACTTGCCTTAAGTCTACTTTTTTTACATCTTCAATAAATGATACAAAGTGGGGTACACCTGTATTTACAAAATGGTAAATTAAGTCTTTCTTATCAATATTAATAGTTTTGTTAAACTTAAAATCAGAAGGCCTATCAATTTGAACCAAAATATTACTTTCCTTATAAAAGATATTCACTGTTGAGTCTATCAGCTCTAAAGCAATTTTTTTCTCTGATGTTAAATTTTGATCTTGGATAAATTGTGCTAGACAGCAGATACCATTTCCGCAGCTTTCAGCCTCATTTCCATCTGAATTAAAAATTCGCATCTTAAAGTCAGCATTATTAGAGTTCTGAAGTAAGATAACTCCATCAGCTCCAACTCCAAATTTACGGTGACAAATACGGCTGATAAAAGAACTACCTAATGGGAATAAAGTAGTTCTATCATCTAAAATAATGAAGTCGTTTCCAGCTTGTTGATATTTAAAAAAAAATGGGTAGGACATTAAATTATTTTAAAAACTTCTCTAAGTCTTTTCCATTGGAAACTATCCCGTCTAAAAGACCAAATTCCTTTGCTTCATCACTTGTCATCCAATTATCTCGGTCAATAGATCTATCAATATCTTCTGCAGATTTGCCGGTAGACTTAGAATAAATACTTACAATGATCGACCTTGTTTTAAGCATCTCTTTTGCTTGGATTTCCAAGTCAGTAGCCTGACCTTTAATAACTCCACCAATCAATGGTTGGTGCATCATTATTCTTGCATATGGAGTCGCTAGCCTTTTCCCTTTAGCCGCAGATAAGCTTAAAAGAGAACCCATTGAAGCAGCAAGTCCTGTAACTAAAGTTATAACAGGGCTTGATAGCAGCTGGATAGTATCCCAAATAGCAAAACCTGAATCGACAGACCCCCCTGGAGAGTTGATCATAAAAAGGATCGGCTTACCCGGATTTTCCCACTCAAGATACCAAAGCTTCCTAATAATATCTTTAGCACTAGTTTGGTCAACTTGATCAGACAAGAATACCCGTCTGTTTGTCAGTTGAGCTTTTTCTATTCTGTCGTCTAAACTTTTTAATTCGTTTTCTGGCATAAAAATCCCCTATATCTAACTCATAATTTGCTTGCAGTTTCAGTTTTTTTCAAGATATTTTCCTCTTCTTCAAAAATGCTCAGTTCAGGATAAAGAGGAAACCCTTTAAGTATTTCTTCTACTTGTTTTTGAGATTGTTGTAAAATTTTATCATCAATCTCAAATTTAGCTTTAGATTGCTTACCTTCTTTTGTTTTAACAGGCTTTGTAAATTTTAAAACCTGAACAATAATTTTTGCAATCTCAGTCATTTGCACTTCTTTCATACCAAGTGTTGTAATGGCTGCTGTCCCTAGTCTTACTCCGGAAGTATACCACGGACCGTTTTGATCACATGGAATTGAATTGCGGTTGCATGTTAGCTTCGCAGCTCTTAAAGCAAGCTCTGCCTGCCTGCCTGAAATATTAAATCCCTTTTGTACATCCATAACAATCAAATGATTGTCAGTACCGCCACTAATCAAAGGAACATCTAGCTTAGTAAATTCCTCTGCCAATGCTTTTGAATTTTTAATAATCTGATGTGCATATAAACTAAACTCTGGACTTTTTGCTTCTTCAAATGCAACAGCTTTGGCAGCCATTACATGCGGCATAGGTCCTCCTAAAACTAACGGACAGCCTTTATCAATGACTTCTTTGAACTCGTTTGTGCATAAGACAAGCCCCCCTCTTGGACCTCTAAGAGTTTTATGAGTAGTTGAAGTAACAATATGAGCAAAAGGTATTGGGTTATAGTTTCCTTGAATTGCCTTACCTGCAACTAATCCTGCAAAATGAGCCATATCAACTAAAAGAACAGCGCCAACAGAATCAGCAATTTCCCTCATCTTTGCAAAGTCGATCAGTCTAGGATAAGAGGAATAACCGGCAATTAAAATTAATGGCCTAACTTCTTTTACCTGTTTTTGTAAAAGAGTGTAGTCGAGCAAACCGGTTTTTGGATCGACATCATAAGGATATGAACTCATCATTTTAGCAGTTACATTATGTCGATACCCATGAGTTAAGTGTCCACCGGAATTTAGGGACATCCCCATAACTTTTTGAGATACCAAGGCCATGCGAACCTGTTCATGTTCTTCAACAGTAAGCTCGTCAATAGTTTTTTTTGATAATTTTTCTAGCTCTTTGCTTTGTACTCTTTGTACTAATATAGACCATAGGGCAACAAGATTAGCATCTGCTCCCGAATGAGGTTGCACATAAGCATGTTCTGCCCCAAAAAGCTCTTTGGCCAAATTATTGGCATGCCTTTCTACATTATCAACTTGATCACAGCCGGCATAAAATCTATGGTCAACAAATCCTTCGCTATATTTGTCAGTAAAAAGATTTCCCATAGCTAATTGGACTTCTAAAGAGCTAAAATTCTCTGACGCAATCAATTTTAAATGAGACCTTTGATCGACAAGTTCTTTTATTATTTCTTTGCTAATTAATGGGTGGGTCTGCTGAATTGCATCAAGTGATGCCATGAAAGCTATAGCTTTTGAACTTCTACTTTCCTCTGGTATGTTTTCTAGATACCTACTTAAAAACCCCATTAAAAACTCCTTAGATTGTTTTGAATTTAAGCCTTGACCAATTTTTTGAAGCAAAGTTGCATTTGAACCTTTAATCTACTAGATTTAATTGGTTTTAAACAAGAAATGTTTGACCTCAAATACTTACTTATTTGCCGTTTTACTCGCGCAATTGAAATTTTTATAAATGTTTTTTACACCATACATACATTGAAAAAAGTTTTTGTCTTGAATGAATCTCCAAATAGATATAAAATCCTTATGACGTCATAAATATAAAACTCTTATTCTGATCCTCCGAGGTAATATGCTAGAAAGTTTAAAAAAAATTATTGATATTCAAGAATTTGACATGAAAATGATCCGCCTAATGCGCCTTAAAAAAGAGCGCCAAAAGGAATTGGAACATATCGACTCTCTTCGTCGAGATCTTAAGATTCAGCTAGAAGAAAAAGAAAATGAAATATCTGAACTTAGCAAGAACATTTCTAATCAAGAAGCTAAAATTGTCGACTTCGAAGTAAAGATTAAACAACTAGAAGCAAAGCAACTAAGCATCAAAAAAGTTGATGAATTTAATGCATTGACTCAAGAACTAACCCAATCTGAAAGAGCTAAATCAGCAACGGAACTAACTACCTCTGATCTAATCGATAAGAAAAATTTAGAAGAGGAAATCTTAGAAAAGATCAAAGGATCTTTAAAAGAATCTGAAGACAGTTCACTAACACTTCTAAGCGAAATCAAAGCTTCAATTCATACAATTAATGCCGAAGGAAGAGAAATCAAAGTTAAGCGAGATGCTTTAGCCCAGGGCGCTGATGAAGAAGTTTTAAAAATTTATGAAAGACTTCTTCAAAACAAAAAAGACAGAGTGATAGTCCCAATTGAAAATAGAACCTGCAGCGGATGTCATATAAGTTTAACAGCTCAACATGAAAACCTAGTTAGAAGAGGCGAAAGACTAATTTTTTGCGAACACTGCTCTAGAATACATTTTTGGTCTGAAGTCGAGCCAACGGAAGGTTCCGACTCAACAAAGAGAAGAAGAAGAAGACTCGCTAAAGTTTAAGGAAAAACGTGCAGTCGCTTTTAGTTTTCTAAAAGAGGAAAGTCTGGACTTCGTAGGAGAAGATGCCAGTGAAATACTGGGGGCCGAAAGGCTACGGAAAGTGTAACAGAAAACAGCTCGCCACATTGTGGATAGAATGAAAATCTCGGTTTTATGAATCGAGTTTTCTTAAGGCAACTTAAGAAGAATTACAAACCCCATCTGAAGCAAGATCAAATATTGCTAATAATAGCTATCTCCGGGCTTTAGCTTAAGTAGATCGCTTGAGGATTTTGGTGACAAAATCCCTAGATGAATGACTGCAAAGCAACACAATTGCTTACAGAATCCGGCTTACAGTTTTTCCGAAAGGGCAGATTGAACTCAATCTGCCCTTTTTCTTATCTAGAAAAGGTCTTTTCATAAACTTCCTTCTTCAATTTTGTAGAAACATGAGTGTAGATTGTTGTTGTAGATAAAACTTCATGTCCTAATAACTGCTGAATTGTTTTTAAATCCATTCCGTTTTCCAGCCAATGCGTTGCAATAGTATGCCTAATTTTGTGCGGAGTCACCTTACTAGAAAGATTTGACATCAATAAGTATTTATTAAAATTTCTATCAATGGATCTCGGAGAAATTCTCCCTCCCCATTTATTTAGAAAAACAGCTTCTGTGTCTTTCTCTGCTTTATGTTCTTTGGTATCTACTCCCCTTAAAGGATGATTTAAATATTCTAAGCTCCATTTTTTCGCAGTTTGCGTAATAGGAATCACCCTCTGTTTTTTACCCTTTCCTTTTACTTTTACCATTAATTGCGAAAAATTTAAGTCACCTCTATCTAATGAAACAAGCTCTGACAGTCTAAGGCCAGAGCTGTAAAAAAGCTCCATAATCGCTCGATCCCTAAACCCCAAATAAGAAGTCAAATCTGGCTGCTGGAATAAATTTTCAATTTGCGAGTATTTGAGTGTGATGGGAAGTTTTTTCTCGCCTTTTGGCGAATGGATCTCGAGTAGTGGATTTTCTGTTACCCACTCATTTTTTAGTGCAAATTTATAAAAAGACCTTAAAGTTGAAAGCCTGCGAGAGATCGTTGTCACTTTTTCTTTTTTTATATAAAGCGTATTTAAAAAATCTCTAATATCATGCTTTTTTACTTCCTCCATGCCTAAAGAACATTGCTTTCTAGAAAGCTCTGAATAAAAAAATTTCAGATCCATATTGTAGGATCTTAAAGTATGCTCAGACACATTTTTAATAATTTTTAAATACTCAATAAATTTACTTACACCTTCTAAAAAATCCAAATTAAGCTCTCTTTTTTATTTTTTTAGTTTATCACATCTACTAAAAAGGAAATCGCTTAATATTAAACTTCATTTCCAGCAGCTGAGCTTTCACCAAGTTCTAGATCAACTGCCGGATCATCTTGTTGGGGCAAAAGAATAAATTTATCATCCCCAAAAAAAGGAATGTTCCCTCTATACCTTTCAGTCTCTACCACAGAATAGTCAACTATCCCCAAAATTGTTTCTCGTTCATCAGGAGAAGTTTGTTCTATCTGAAGTATTTTCTCTTTACATAGCCTAGCCATGTTATGAAATTTTCCCTTATTATGTAAAAGATAAATCCATGATACTGATGTAAAAATTGATCCAAAAATTCTCGGCCACCACTCTGCCGTATGCCCCCCAATACTTCCACCACCATTAGAAAATCCCCCCTCACCTACAAACTCATCATACGCTTTTCCTGTACTATATGCTGAAAGCACTGAACTAAAAATGCACCACCCTGAGAAAATAGCCGAAGATATCGCAAGCGCTCTTGCACGACATTTTCCTCTTTGCTCCTCCAGCTTTTTATAGCCGATGACTACGGCAGATTTAAAGACCTCCTTCTCAATTTGATCGATATGATGATTTAATTCTGAATTTCCAAACCTTCTCACAGCTAAACTTGACATTTGCAACCTCCATTCTGTAGCATTAGCTACGATTTAAACAAAGTGCAAATGTGTAGCACAAGCTACATTTTTAATACCAATAAATTATTTTAAGATACGGGCTAAAGTTTTTTTAGGAGTTCTGAAATTTTAGATAAGGTTTCGCCGCTTATATGATGCTCTATGCCTTCAACATCATTTTGGGCATTCTGCTTTGAAACACCTATTTTTAACAAAAAAGAATAGAGAGTTTCATGCTTTTTTTTACTTGACTTTGCTAATTTTCTACCTTTTTGAGTAAGGTCTACTGGATTTCTAGGTGATGTTTTTAGATAGCCCTCTGTCTCCAACCTTGCTAAAGTCCTAATTACCGTGACATGAGATATCCCCATTTCTTTCGCAAGATCACAGACTCTGGCCTCACCTTTATTTTGAATAAAGTCTTCAATCAGCTCAGTGTAATCCTCTGCAGCTTCTTTTAAACTTCTTTGTCTTTTTGCAATAAAAGAATCAGAACGTTTCATAAAATCAATGAAAGTAACTATATTTAGCTAGTCTAACAAATGAAACGACACTTGTTAAAAATGCCCCAATGGCTAATGAATATTCCATTAAATGCCCTGAAGTTATAATAAACTGAAAACTATAAAATCCAGTCATAGCTGAAAAAACAGTTCCAACGATTGACAGCATTTTCAATCCAACATTTAATTGTTTTTGAATCCTATCAAGGTTGTTTAAAGAATTGAAGAAATTACTAACTGGATAAAAAAAACCAGTAGGTTGTTTAGGGCTGCTAAAAAAAATCACTACTTTATTATATGTATGTTTATAAACATCTATTATAATACACTACTGTCTCTTTTTTTTAAATATTTTAATCAGCGGGTTATGGTAACTATTTT
>Ga0316193_10002536_pt1 | contig 12885 bp, 11 predicted proteins | sample MerIslsedime2_MG_FD_207735 | JGI IMG/M metagenome (GOLD analysis project Ga0316193, IMG submission 207735) | Coastal sediment microbial communities from Maine, United States - Merrow Island sediment 2 | ecosystem: Environmental > Aquatic > Marine > Coastal > Sediment | place: USA: Maine...
TCGATGCCTACGGGACCTTTGCGACGCGACTCCAACTCATCGGGATCACCGACGAACAGCTCCGACCCGACCGGGTCTCGATGGCTCGTCTCGTGCTCTCGGCGGTCGCGCTGTTCCTTGCCGGGTCGGTCATCGTCGCACTGACGCTCATCCACCTGCCCGCCGTCGCGATCGTCACGATCGGAACCGGGATGGTTCGGTCGACCGCCACGAAAGGCACGGTGCGGCTGCTGCTCGGCTCGGTGACCATGCTGTTGACCTGGACGATCGCGGGGATGTTGCTCGGCGACGGATGGGCCGCAGTCGGCGCTGCCATCGCTGTCGCGGTCGGCGGGGCGATCGCTCTGATGGTGTGGCCGCCGCTGTGGCGCCAGGGCGTCATCCTGCTCGGACGGATCAGAGTGCGTGACCGAATGGGTCTGCTACCGCCGATTCTCGAGGCACGGTCACACGTCGCAACGTCCGTTCGGGACGGTATCGGTGGAGCCGATGACTGACCCCGATCCCGTTCCCGGCAGCGGGCCCCCGATCCCCTCCGTTGAGCCCGCGGTCGAACCCGCAATGCCCGAGGCACCGCCGCGCAGCGTCCGCAAGATCGTCGTGCGGATCCTGTTCATCGTCGCCGCGCTGACGATCTCGACGTGGATCCTCGTTCGAACGTTCGACGACCTCGATTTCGACGAGATCATGTCGGCGGCTCGGTCGCTGAACGACGCGGAGATGATGTCGCTCGCCAGCATGTGGCTGCTGTGGATCGGCGCGCAGGGCCTGCTGACCGCCTCACTCGTCCCGGGTCTGGCCGTGCGCCACGGCATCGTCGCATTTCTCGGTCCAGCGGCGATCACCTCGGTGGTTCCCGGGCCGAGTGACCTGCCGGTCAGATTCCGAATGCTCACGTCATGGGGCCGAACCACTGGCGAGGCGACGCTCGCGGTCGCAGCAGGCGGCATCTTCAGCATCGGTGTCAAGCTCGCTCTGCCGGTGATCGCCGCGATCGGGCTGGTCGTGTCCGACGCGCCGATCGATGGAACGTTGCGGACCGTTGTGATCATCTGCCTGCTGGTCGGGCTCGGCGTCGCCGTCCTCGCGGTCGTGTTGGGATCGGAGAAGCGGACCGAGCAGGCAGGACGGCTGATCAGTCCGATCTGGGGCTGGGTGCTGCGCCTGCTCCGCAAACCCCAACCGCCGGATCTGGCGGCCCAGATGGTCGCGGCGCGATCGTCGGCGATGGAGACGCTGCACGACCGATGGCTGGTCGCCACCTGGGCCACCACGCTGACCGCCGCCACGAAGTTCGCACTGCTGGTGATGACGCTGCGGTTCATGGGCGTGGACGAAAACGTCTTGCCGTGGACCCAGGTGTTCGTGGTGTACGCGCTGGTGCAGGGGTTGACCGTGTTCCCGATCAGCGCCGGCGATGCCGGTGTGAGCGAGATCGCCTACATCGGCATGTTGACTGCTGCCGCCGGGCAGGAGTGGGTGAACCAGATCACCGCGGCGATCCTCATCTTCCGGATCCTCACCTGGCTGTTGATCATCCCGGTCGGCCTCGGAGTACTCGGCTCCTGGAAGCACCAGTTGACCCGGAATCCTCCATCCGTGCAACGGTCGGCCAGTTAGCCGATCTCATGCTGGACGGCGACGCGATCGGCGACGCGACCGGTGATGTGGTCGGCGATGAAACGCCGGTGTTCCGGGTGGTCGCGGTAGGTCGTGAAGTCGTCGACCGACGCGAAGTCGCCGACGACCGTGTAGTCGTAGTTCGTGGGGGCGAGCCCGAGGTCGGGTCCGTGCCGGTAGGTGGCGATCTCCGGAATCACTGCGGGCAGCGCATCGAGTGCCGCTGACATCGCGACGAGTTGATCTTGGGTGACGGTGTCGTTCCAACGGAACATGACGACATGACGGATCATCCCCATTGCCTACCACCCGGATGACACGCCAGGGTGAGACGCAGCGTCGGACCCCGCGTCTCATCTCAGGGGTGGCGGGGTGTGATCGGGTCGAACTCGATCTCGTCGGGGGCGTCGAGTTCGCGGTTGCGAGGGCGACGCGGCCCGGTGTGCTGTCGCGCGCCACGGGCGGCTCGCAACCGCTCCCACCAGCTCGGTTGGGCAACCGGGCGCTGGCCGACGTCCGCCAAACCGGCGCGAACCCGCCGCACCGCGTCCGGGCCGGCGATCCGCAGCGTCACCAGCAGGGCGACGTGCATCGCCGTGATGCGGCCCTCGCAGGTGATGATCCGGTCGACCTCGACGATGCGCTCCGCCGACGCGGCCGACCCGTACGACTCGAGCAGATCGGACGCCAGCCAGTGAGTTGCTGCTTCATGATCGTCGAGCAGCCCGGCGGCAGCCACGACCACGGTGCCCGTGGAGCTCGCCGCCATCCACTGACAGCGCGGTGCGACGGCACGGAGCCAGTCGAGCAGCGCCTGATCGCCGGCCGTTCGGGCACAGCCGAGCCCGCCGGGGACGAGCACGACGTCGGGGTGCTGGACGTCGGCGAACAGCGCGTCGATGTGGTGGCCACCGCCCGGCCCGACGACGGGCCCGAGTTCCGCGCCGACACCCACCAGTTCGGCCTCGGCGAGCTGCTCGAACACCAACGTGAATGCCTCACACTCGTCGGCCGACACACCAGGAAACAACGCCAGTGCGACCTGCACTCCCCCACCCTCCCACAGTTCGTGACGATGGTGTCAGACACCATCGTCACATCGCTGCGGCGCGCTGGATGCCGTCTGGATTCAGCTCCGCCTGACCGTCTCCGCAGGGCTCTGACCCCTGCCGTGACGCTGTGAAACTTGTACCGTGCAACCATGGGGACGATCGACACGTCGGCATTGCGACAGCGGTATCGGCAGGAGCGTGACAAGCGCTTGCGGGCCGACGGGAGCGAGCAGTACGTCGAACCGGTCGGCCAGTTCGCTCACTACCTCGAGGACCCGTGGGTCGAACCAACGCCACGCGACCCGCTCCAGGATGAAGTCACGGTCGCCTTCATCGGAGGCGGGTTCGCCGGTCTCGTCACCGGCGCCGCGCTGAAGCAGGCGGGCATCGACGACGTCCGGATCATCGAGAAGGGCGGAGACTTCGGCGGCACCTGGTACTGGAATCGCTATCCAGGCGCGCAATGCGACACGGCGGCGTTCGTCTACCTCCCGCTGCTCGAGGAGACCGGACACATGCCGAGCGAGAAGTACACGCACGCACCCGAGATCCTGGAGCACTCGCGTCGAATCGGGCGCCACTTCGGGCTGTACGACAATGCCTGCCTGTCGACCGAGGTGACAGCCCTCGAGTGGGACGGCGGGGCCGAGCGATGGATCATCCGCACGAACCGGGGCGACGAGATGCGGGCGAAGTTCGTGGCGATGGGCACCGGCCCGCTGCACCGTCCGAAGCTTCCCGGGATCCCGGGAATCGAGAGCTACCAGGGGCACAGCTTCCACACGAGTCGGTGGGACTACGAGTACACGGGCGGCGACCCGGCTGGGGCCCCGTTGGAGAACTTGCGCGACAAGCGGGTCGGCATCATCGGGACCGGCGCAACTGCGGTGCAGTGCATCCCCCACCTCGCGCGGTCGGCCAAGGAGCTGCACGTCTTCCAGCGCACGCCGTCGTCGATCGACGTGCGCAACAACTACGACATCGATCCGGACTGGTTCGAGACTCTCGAGCCGGGTTGGCAGGCGAAATGGTTGATGAACTTCACCACCCTGCAGACCGGCGGCTTCGCCGATGAGGACCTCGTGATGGACGGCTGGACCGACATCAGCAAGCGCATCCGCGACAAGGTCCTGTCGTCGGGTCAGGAGTTCACCCGCGAGACGTTCATCAAGGCCTACGAAGACAGCGACGACGAGAAGATGACCGAGATCCGCGCCCGGGTCGATGCGCTGGTGACCGACGCCGAGACCGCGGAGGCGCTCAAGCCGTGGTATCGCCAGCTGTGCAAGCGGCCGTGTTTCCACGACGAGTACCTCGACGCCTACAACGAGCCGGGCACGCACCTGATCGACACCGACGGCAAGGGCGTGGAACGGATCGACGAGACGGGCGCGTGGGCCAACGGCGAGCACTACGAGTTGGACTGCCTGATCTACGCATCGGGCTTCGAGGTCGGCACCGAGTACGCCCGTCGATCGGGCTTCGATGCGGTCGGGCGGCGCGGCGAGAGGCTGTCGGAACACTGGGCCGATGGCATGCGGACGCTGCACGGCATCCACGTCCACGGGTTCCCCAACCTGTTCGTCGTCGGCGTGACTCAGGCGGGCAACCTGATCTCGAATGTGCCGCACAACTTCATCGAGGCGGGTGCGACGATCGCCGCGATCATCGACCATGCGCTCGACGTGGGCGCCGAGGAGGTCGAGGTGACCAAGGACGCTGAGGACGCGTGGGTCGAGCGCCTCGAGAAGGGCGCCGTCGCACGGATGACGAACTCCCCCGACTGCACGCCCGGCTACTACAACAACGAAGGCCAGCCGACCGGACGGCGGGGTGTGCTCAACTCCATGGGATATCCGGAAGGGCCGGTGGCGTACTTCCAGCACATCGAACGGTGGCGATCGTCCGGCGACTTCGACGGACTGGAGTTCCGCTCTTGAAGATCCTGGTGATCGGCGGCGGCGTCTCCGGGCTCGCTGCTGCGGTGCATCTCGGCCGAGCCGGCCACGGCGTGACGGTGCTCGAGCGCGATGACACGCCGATGCCCGCCACTGCCGACGAAGCGTTCGAGTGGGATCGCCGGGGCGCGCCCCAAGTCCGCCACAGCCACGCGTTCCTCGCTCGGCTGCGGAACCTCCTGCGTGACAACCAGCCCGACATCCTCGATGCACTCCTCGCCGAGGGGGCGACCGAGATGCGCTTCGGTGATGGCCTCCCGCCGGAAATGGAGTTCACGCCGGAGCCCGGCGACGAGGAACTCGTGATGATCGCCTGCCGCCGCACCACCTTCGAGTGGGTCCTGCGCCGCGCCGCTCTCGCCGAACCCAATGTCACCATCCGCACCGGCCTGGCCGCCATCGCCCTCCTCGCCGACGCCGCCCAGCGCAACCTGACGGTGAACGGGGTCCGGCTCGACGACGGGACCGACCTGCACGCGGACCTCGTCATCGCGGCAAACGGGCGTCGGAGCGAGGTTGCCGACTGGTTGGCGGGGGTCGGGGCCCGACCCGTGAACGAGACGGTGGCGGACACCGGCATCGTCTACGCCAGCCGCTTCTATCGGCTGCTCCCCGACGCTGGCCTTCCGCCACGCAGCGGCCCGATCGGCGGTGACCTCGGGTACGTCAAGTACGGCACCTTCGTGGGCGACAACCGGACGTTCTCCGTCACCCTCGCCGTGCCGTCGGACGACGACGAGCTGCGCAAGCGCCTGAGCGACCCGGCCGCGTTCGATGCTGCCGCTCGATCGCTTCCGGCGACAGCGCCATGGCTCGATGGCCGGGCCGAGCCGATCACGTCCGAGGTCCACCTGATGGCCGGATTGCTCAACAAGTGGAGCGACTACGTCGTCGACGGCCAGCCCACCGCGATTGGGCTCGTACCGGTCGGCGACGCCGTGGTGTGCACGAACCCGTTGTACGGGCGAGGCTGTAGCACGGCTTACTGGAGTGCCCATCTGCTCGCGGTCGCGATCGCCGAGCATCCTGGTGATGTCGGAGCGGCTGCGGTTGCCTATGACGAAGCCCTTCGGAACGAGATCCACCCGTGGTACCGATCCTCAGTCGAGCAGGACCGAGAGGCGAGAAGGGTGGCCGCCGCGATGCTGGCCGGTGAGGACCCCTACGGCGATGCGTCCGACCCCCGAGCCTTCACCCGCTCGATCCTCCGTGACGGACTCGCTCCGGCGTTGCGCACCGATCAGGTCGTGCTGCGGGCATTCGTGCGCAACCTCAACCTGTTGTCGCCACCCGACGCTCTGCTCACCGACGCGGATTTCGGCGCCCGGGTGTTCGCCGTGCTTCAGACCAAGGACCAGCGGCCGCCCGAACCTTCACTCGGCCCGGCAACCCGCGCCGGCTTCCTCGCCGCTCTCCCCGCCGCCTGACCCCTCGAAGCCGTCCATGGTTCCGCGAGCCCTGGGCTCGCGGAACCATGGACAGGGTGTCAGGTGGGTCGTGTGCCGAGGGTGACCTCGACCTGGGCGGTGGTGCCGCCGCGTTCGACGGTGACGGTCACGGTGTCGCCGGGCGCATAGGCCGCAATCGCAGCGCCGAGCGAGGTGGGATCGGTGATGTCGGTGTCGTCGACGTCGACGATCACGTCACCCACCCGGAGGTCGCTGTCGGCGGCGCCCGATCCGGGAGCGATCTCGACGATTTCCACGCCGAGCCCTTCTCCGGTCGGCTGGCTGGTCACACCCATCAGCGCCCGCTCGGGCACGTTGCCACCGCGCAGTTCCTCGATCACGTCGAGCACGGGCGAGATCGCGATGGCGAAGCCGATGTTCTGGGCCTGGCCGGCGATCGCAGTATTGATGCCGACCACCTCGCCGCGCCCGTTCAGCAACGGTCCGCCGGAGTTGCCCGGGTTGATCGCTGTATCGGTCTGCAGCAGGTTGACGAGTTGGACGCCGTTCGACTCCGAGATCGTCCGGTTCTTGGCCGACAGGATGCCGGCGGTCACCGATGGCTCGCCGTTGAGGTCGAGCGCGTAGCCAACTGCGATCAGCTGGTCGCCGAGGCGCAGTGCATCGGAGTCGCCGACGGCGAGCGGCACGAGATCGGTGCGATCCACCTTGAGCACTGCGAGGTCGCGGCTGGGGTCTCCGGCGACGATCGTGGCCGGTTCCGTGGTGCCGTCGGCAAAGGTGACGATCGGGCTGTCACCCTCGGCGATCACGTGATTGTTGGTGACGATGTAGCCATCGGCTGACAGTACGAAGCCCGTGCCGGCTGCCTGCCCCTGCAACGTTCCACCGGTCGGGCCCGCCTGGGTCACCTGCTGCCGGACCGACACGACCGACGGCCGTGCCGCCTCGACGAGATCTCCGATCGCACCGGTCGACACGCTGACCGGTTCAGCGACCACACTCGATGTCTCCGGCGTCGACGACTGGCTCACATCGCCCGTACCGACGGCGTATCCCCCGACCGCAGCGCCGGTGAGCGCCATGCCGACGAGGATGCCGGCGCCGAACTTGGCCCGGCCCCGCGGACGGGCGGACTCGGGCGCGGCGGGCGACGGCGGTGCCCAACTCCGATCGACCAGAGGGTCGCCGACGGGCGTCAACACCGGACCATCAGCGGGACGATTGGCATACGGCGGTTCGAGCGGGGTTTCCATGTCGCTCATCGTGTGGCCGAATGGTCAGAATCAGGTGAGAGCCGGGTGATCCGTCGGCAAGAACACGCGGCCGGCGTCAATGCAGGGGAGGAGCGACGTGTACACCGAGATCGAGTACGACGAGCGGGATCGCGTCGGCATCATCACGATCGACCGGCCCGACGCCCGCAACGCGCTGACGTTCACGACGTACACCGAATTGGCCGACGCCGTGGAACGAACGACCGCTCGCTGCCTCGTGATCACCGGTCGTGACCCGGCCTTCTGTTCGGGCGACGACGTGAAGCAGGTGATGGTCGCGGCGAGCGCCGACCTCACCCGCCGCGACCGCGAACCTCGCCTGACACCGGCTGCCGGCACCCTGCTGCGCACCGACATCCCGGTTGTCGCAGCGGTGAACGGCGCCGCCGTCGGGTGGGGAATGGAGCTGGCGATGATGGCCGACATCCGCATTGCGTCGGATCGAGCGAAGTTCGGCGAGTTGTTCGTCAAGCGCGGTCTCTGCTGCGATGTCGCCGGCCTCTCCCGCCTTGCCCAACTCGTCGGCCGCGAGCATGCAGCAGAACTGCTGTTCACCGGACGGGTCATCGACGCACCCGAGGCCCGTGACCTCCGCCTCGTTTCACGGGTGGTCTCGCACGAGGAGTTGCTGCCGGCCGCAATCGACCTCGCGAACAGCATCGCTGCCAATCCCCCGCTCGCCGTCCAGGCGCTGAAACGCGGGCTGCGCATCGCACTCGACCCTGACTGGGACGAGCTCGGTCGTTGGGTCAGCGCCACGCTCGCCGAACTGTTCCGCACCGACGACCACCGCGAGGGAGTTCAGGCCTTCCTCGAGAAGCGCGACGCGGTCTACACCGGCACCTGACGGTTCCGCGCGACGCGATACGGTCGCGCGACATCGAGCTCGAAGGGGACCATGAAGGATCTACGGGGAGCGAATGCCATCGTCACCGGCGCGTCGCGCGGCATCGGCGTCTACATCGCGCGAGCGTTGGCCGAGGAGGGTGTCAACCTGTCGCTCGCCGCGCGGTCGGAGGTTGAACTCGAACGGGTCCGCGCCGAGATGGAGGCGTTGGGCGGGACCGCGATCGCCACGGTGTGCGACGTCGTGAGGCCCGAGGATCGCGCCGAGCTGATCGAGCGCACGAAGTCCGAACTCGGCCCGATCGACATCCTCGTCAACAATGCCGGCATCGAACGCGTCCGACGATTCGAGGAAGCCACCGAGGCCGACTTCACCGACACGCTCGCGACCAACCTCGAAGCGCCGATCCTGCTCACCCGGGCGGTGGTGCCAGGCATGCTCGCCCGCAACCGCGGCCATGTCGTCAACATCGCCTCCGGCGCCGGCAAGGTCGGCGTGCCCTATGGAACGTCATACTGCGCGAGCAAACATGGCCTGGTCGGGTTCACCAATGCGTTGCGCGCCGAGTACGACACGTCACCTGTTGGCTTCTCGGTCGTGTGTCCCGGCTTCGTGACCGACGCAGGGATGTACGACCGCTGGGAGACCCAGGGGATCAAGGCTCCGAAGCTTGCGGGTTCGTCGAAGCCGGAGAAGGTCGCCGCGGTGACGATCAGCTGCATCACGAAGGATCGGGCCGAGGTGATCGTCAACACGCCGCCGATCCGGCCGCTCGTCGTGCTCGCCAACATCGCCCCCGGAATCGTGCCGCGCCTGCTGCGGACGTTGGGGTACTCGGGCGTGTTCGAGCGGGTCATCGAAGCCGAACGCACGGTGTAGCGCGTCGTGCCAGAAACCTTCGTGACGTCAGTCGGGAAGGACGCCCTCGGTCGTCGGCGCCGAGCACGACTCGGGTCACCTGCTCGTGACGTCAGCTCAGAGACCGACGCCGCCATACGCGATGCCGGTCAGGTGCGCCATTTCCCGGTCGAACGTGGTGAGGTCATCGACACTGAACTGGTCGAGCCGGTCATGACCACACGCCCGAGCGAGCACCGACATGAGGTGCACGGCCGAGGTGAGGAACTCAGCCAGCCGACGAGCCGACTCGTCGACGATCAGGCGTGATCGGAGGCCAGGTTTCTGGGTGGCGATGCCGACCGGACAGTTGTCGGTGTTGCATGCCCGCATGCCGAGACACCCGATCGCCTGCAACGCCGAGTTGCCGACCGCGACAGCATCGGCGCCCAGCGCGAGCGCCTTGGCGAAGTCAGCCGGCGTCCGGAGCCCACCGGTGATCACGAGCGTCACGTCGCCGCGGCCACACGTATCGAGATGCCGCCGGGCGCGGGCGAGCGCAGGGATCGTCGGAACCGAGATGTTGTCGCGGAACAGCAGTGGGGCAGCACCGGTGCCGCCCCCGCGCCCGTCGAGGATCACGTAGTCGACGCCGATGGCGAGCGCCGCGTCGATGTCTCGTTCGATGTGCTGGGCCGACAGCTTCACGCCGATCGGGATCCCTCCACTGGCGGCTCGAACCTCGTCGGCGACCCCAGCAAAGTCCTCGACCGTCGTGAGGTCCGGGAACGTCGAGGGGGAGATCGCATCCTGGCCTTCGTCGAGGTCACGAACGTCGGCGATCTTGCCGACGACCTTGTTGCCGGGCAGGTGACCGCCGGTTCCGGTCTTCGCTCCCTGCCCGAGCTTGAAGTGGAACGCCTGGACGTCGCGCACCTTGTCCAGCGACCATCCGAACTTCGCCGACGCCAGTTCGTAGAAGTAGCGCGAGTTGGCAGCCTGCTCGTCGGGCAGCATGCCGCCTTCGCCGGAGCAGATCCCGGTGCCGGCGAGGTCGGCACCTTTGGCGAGCGCCACCTTGGCTTCTTCGGAGAGCGCCCCGAAGCTCATGTCGGTGACGAACAGCGGGATGTCGAGCTGCAACGGCTTGGCCGCATTCGGACCGACGACGACCGGCGTTGCGACCTCGACGTCGTCGAGCTTGGGTTTCGTCGCGAGCTGCGCCGTCACGAACTGGATGTGATCCCAGGTCGGCACCTGATCGCGGGGGACGCCCATCGCCGCCATTGGGCCGTGGGACCCACCGCCACCGGACGCCATCTGCTGGATCACGCCGACGTTGGGCTCCTCCGGCGCGCCGTGCGGGTCGGCAAACTCACCCTGATAGGCGGCGCGGTCGTACGGCTGCGGATTGGCCAGCTCCCAATCCTCGATCTCGTCGAGGTCGACGAAGAGCGCTCCGTCGTCGACCCATGAGGTGAAGCGGTGCAGCGACTCGGTGTTGTTGTACGCGGACACGCCGGAGTCCATCCGGTAGTCCCAGCCATGAACGCCACAGATGAGGTCGGGGCCGTCGAGACGACCGTCGGCCAGCTTCACGCCGCGGTGGAGGCACCGTCCGTACAGCACCGAGTGATCATCATCTCTCTCGCCCCACCGGACGACGACGAGATCGACCGTCGACACGAGTACCCCGGTCGGCGAGTCGGTACCGATCTCACTCCACGTGGCGATGCGGTGGGGCTGCATGGTCGGACTCCTTGCTCGTTGAGGTGGTTCGGAGAGGTTCACCCGGATCGAAGATTGGCGACACCCTGGAGGAAGAACTCGATTGCCCGACCCAACGGATCGTCGCTGCGGTCCAGTTCGGCGAAGCCGAGCAGCGCTCCGAATGGGGCGTTCCAGTAGTCGGCCGAGCCCGGTCGGCCGGGGTCCCACGGGCCGACGTACAGGTAGGGCTCGTCGCGGAACCCGTCGCCTGCTGCGGCTCCGAGGTTCGTGCGGGCACCGGGTTTGGCCGCGAGGTCGATGCCGTAGTCGAAGTGCTCCGGCCACAGCCGGCCCACCGAGGCGTCCGCTCCCGGAACCGATGCGACCGCCTCGTCGATTGCGCGTTGGCCCAGCAAGTACCACTCCCCCAGCACCTGGGTGCTGAGCGAGTCGAGGACGATCGGCTCGTCGGGATCGCCCAGCGCCGGGGTGTCGCCACCGACCCAGAAGTCAGCGTCGGGCTCGAATCCGATCGCGCCGCACAGTTCGGTGATCGAACTCCCGGCGACGGTGACGACCTCGGTGGTGGCGGTGAGTTCTCGGACATCGTCGCCCGTGACGCGTTCGATGAACATCGATCCGCCGACGAGTCGCACGCGTTCACGATGCGGTCCGACAGCGGGTGTGCCGAAGCCGCCGGGCAGCGGAACGAGGTCGAACAGGCGGTCGTGGCGGAATCGGGCCTGTCCCAGCACGTGGCTGGCGACGCGCTGGAGCGCGCTGCGTTGCGTCGACCAGTCGTCTGGACGGGGGTGGAAGTTCATCGAGACCAGCTCGAGGGGTCGCTCAGGCGGCGCTGAGCGCGTTGGAGATCGCGGTGCGGGGATCGCGGTTCGGGTCGCCGGGGCTGTCCAGCGACTCGTTGAAGGCATTCAACGCATGTGTCCGCTGATCGTCGGTGAGTTCCGCGTTCATGATCCGCTCGACCGACGGGGCCAGGTCGGCCCGCTCACTCACGAGTTGATGGGCGAGCTGCTCGTCGATGGGGAGTTCCTCGATCGGGGTGCTGCCGTCGTGCCAACGGGTTGCGGGGACCTTCTTCTTGACCATGGCGTCTCATCTCTGGTGGATTGGTTCTCGCCCACCGTACAGGTCGCTGACGAACTCCCTCGCCGAGCCCGTTTGCGTGACGCTTCCGGCGAGCCAGGTCACCGAGACTGCAACACAAACGTCCCCACGCACCCGACCCCCCGTTTGCGTGACACTTCCGGTGAGCCGCCCCACCCGGAATGCAGCGCAAAGGAGGTGGACGGGCAGGACACGTCCGGCGGGGCGTCAGCTCGGTGTCGTTCGATCGAGCCGGCGGAGGAACGATGCTGTCGCGAGCTCCCATGCGTCGGGTTGTTCCCACTGGGGTGAGTGCCCGGCAGCGGCGATCGTGACCAGTTCGGCGCCGTCGATCGCGGCGGCGAGACGAGCACTGTCGGCGAGGAACGGCATGTCGTGTTCGCCGACGATCACGCACGTCGGCACCGACACCGACCGCAGCCGGTCGAGCCGGTCCGGCTCGGTCATCAGCATCTTCGAGCAGCTCGCAAACATTTCGGGAACCGCCGCAGCGAGGTTCGCACGCTGCCCTGCGATGATGTCCGGCCGTGTCGCCTTCACGTGCCGGTATGCCTCGGTTTCCGTCGGGCTGGGGCCGAGCGAGTCCATCAGGTCGGCGAGGGCCGGCATGCCGTTGTCGATGGCGTAGTTGCCGGCGAACTCGAGCAACTCCTCGGTCGTCACCTCGAGCGGACCGTGCACGGTGTCCATCAGGAGCAGCGCGTCGAGCCGGTCGGGATGATCGAGTGCCAGCTGTTGGGCGACGATGCCACCCATCGAGTGCCCGAGCAGCACGAACGACGGCCAACCGAGCCGGTCGGCCAATGCGATCACATCCGCGACGAATGCGGCGACGGTGTACGCCGAGGTGTCCCGCGGGCCGCCGGTGGTGCCGTGACCTCGCAGATCGGGGGCGACCGCATGCCAGCCGTCGTCGGCGAATCGGTCCATGAAGTCGGCGAAGTCGGTGCGACCGCCGGTGAACCCGTGCACGAGCATCAGCGGGTGCCCGCCGACACCGCGTTCGGTGAAATCCATCGGGCGAGGTTCGGTCCCTGACACGATCAG
>Ga0316193_10002540_pt1 | contig 12882 bp, 8 predicted proteins | sample MerIslsedime2_MG_FD_207735 | JGI IMG/M metagenome (GOLD analysis project Ga0316193, IMG submission 207735) | Coastal sediment microbial communities from Maine, United States - Merrow Island sediment 2 | ecosystem: Environmental > Aquatic > Marine > Coastal > Sediment | place: USA: Maine...
CATTTAATCCTCGATATCCGGATTATCATCGTCTTCCCTGTCTTCCTGGAAGCGCAGCCAGGGCTTCAGGCCAAAGTAAAAATTGCCCCGTTCGAAAATCATGTTGGCGTAGGCCCGGTTCCAGCTGCGCGACAAGTCACCGCTGCGCCCGTTGGACTGGTGCACCACACCAGCCTGGATCAGCCGGTTGGTCAGACCGAACATATTCCACTTGGTTCGATGTGACAGCCACAACTCCGGCTCATGGTCCGTTTCGCGGAAAGGTGAGGAATCGTTATGGTCGAACACCTGCCAGAAGGACCGGTTGGTGTAGGCAGCAAACAGATGGGTCTTGGTATTGAATATATTTCGCCAGACCGGGAACTTGATACTGACCTGGAAATCGACTTCTGAACTTTTATCGCGTTCATCGTCAGCAAACTGCGGGTTGGTGCTAGGATTCTGGTAATCCTTGAAGTTATACGAGTAGATAATGTAATTGGGCTTGTGAGGCGTCATTGTGAACGGGACCACCTCGGTGGCGCCTTCCATCGCCAGCCGGCGATCAATCGCTGATTTGGGCAGCTCCGGACCCACCATCGGCTCGACCGGGACGACCGGTTCCTCGGCAGCCATGCAGGTCTCGCGGATATCGCCGACCGTCACATCACTGGCTGCGTTTTCCATCAACTCCAGCGCACACGCCTTGAAGGCGTCTGTCTGTGCGAGGACGACAGGCGCGTGAAACGCCAGCAGGCAGCCGGACACCAGTGCCTTGTAACAGGCGTGGCTGGTGGCTTTCTTTCGATTCATCCGAAAAACCCCGTTTGTTCTTCCGGTAAGCATTCCAAGGGTATATATTCTGCCTGTATTCACGGATGGACAATAGGTCTATATATTAGGGTATACTGATATTGACAGCGCGCCATTGGCGGCTAGGATTATTATAGGAACCCTGATTTGGGTTTGGTATTTCAATGTTCGGAGGCAAAAAATGAAAATTAAACAATTAACACGCGCGATTGTGCTGGTGGGTCTTGGCGTGGGCGGTGGAATGGCATCGGCGGCGCCCGGCTACGTGGATGATTCCGCAAACTCCATAACTCGTACCGGCTATGGCGATTGCCTGCATACAAATCGCTGGTCGGAGCAGAATGCTATTGCGGAATGTGATCCGGAAATCGTAGCGGCCCGGGATAAACCGGTCGCAGTCGCAGCCGTCGAGGTTGTAATTCGCAAGGAACTCAAGCCGATTCGGCTGGGCGCCGACGCCCTGTTCGATTTCGACAGCGCTGTACTGACGGACGATGGACGTGCCCGCCTGGATAGCGTAATGAGCAAGCTGCCGAGCCGGGAGATGCTGCAGGACAAGCGCATCACCATCACCGGTTTCACCGACCGACTGGGGCCTGAAGGCTATAACCAGAAACTGTCGGAAAAGCGTGCAAAGGCCGTTCACGATTACCTGGTGTCCAAGGGCATGCGTGACGAAGCCATCGATGCACGGGGCCTTGGCGCCGCGAAACCGATTGTGAACTGTGAGGGTAAACGCGGCAACGTGCTGATCGAGTGCCTGGCACCGAACCGCCGTACCGAGATCGAGTTTTCGGCGATGGAAGTGATCGAAGTGCAAGAAGAGGTAGAGGTTATCAAGTAACCGGTAACTTCGAAGTTCGTGATTAAAGCGGGCTCCTTCGGGAGCCCGTTTTTCATTTGGTACCAGACGTTAACTCATCAGCGGTCTCGACCGCCAGGCAGCGGCCGGAACGCAACAGTTCGGTTGCGTCATCCGCAGCTAAGGGGCGGCTGAAGTAGTAGCCCTGCATTTGTTCACAGCCGTTGTCTTTAAGGAACTGTAACTGCTGTTCCGTTTCCACCCCTTCGGCGATGACAGTGAGGTTCAGGGCATGTGCCATGGCAATGGTAGCGATTACGATCGCCGCGTCGTCTGAATCGATGGCGAGGTCGCGCACAAACGACCGGTCTATTTTCAGCTTGTCGATGGTAAAGCGTTTCAGGTAGGCCATTGACGAGTAGCCGGTGCCAAAATCGTCGATGGACAAATGCACGCCCAGTTTGCGCAGCGCCAGCAGTGTTTCGATGGTCTCGTCCACATGTTCCATGATGGTGCTTTCGGTCAGTTCGAGTTCGAGGCATCGCGGTTCTATGCCGGTTTCATCGATGATTCTCTGCACCGTCCCCAGCAGATCCTGGCGTACAAACTGGCGGCCTGACAGGTTTACCGAGATAGACACTTGTGGCAGGCCCTCATCCAGCCAGCGGCCGTGCTGGATACAGGCTTCTTTCAACACCCACTCACCCAGCGGCACAATAAGCCCGCTATCTTCGGCGACCGGAATAAACACACCGGGAGGTATCAGGCCCTGCTCGGGATGTTGCCAGCGCACCAGCGCTTCCAGGCCAATGATCTCGCCGGACTGCATATCCACCTGCGGCTGGTAGTGGAGCAGGAACTCGTTTTTATTAAGCGCTGTACGCAGCGCGCCTTCCAGGCTCAAACGTTCCAGTGCCCGGGTATTCATTTCCGAAGTGAAGAACTGGAAATTGTTGCGGCCCTTCTCCTTGGCCCGGTACATGGCGGTGTCCGCATTTTTCAACAGTGTGGCGGCATCAAGACCATCACTCGGAAACAGGCTGATACCAATGCTGGCAGTGGCGACAAGTTCCGAATGGGCGAGCCGGAACGGCGTGCCAAGCTGCTGCAGAATCTTTTCTGCCACGAGACCGGCGTCTTCAACAGACTGGATGTCGTCGAGCAGCACCGTGAACTCGTCACCGCCAAGGCGTGCAACGATGTCTTCTTCACGGACAGTTTCCTTAAGACGCAACGCCACCTGCGTGAGCAGCTCGTCGCCCGCCGGGTGCCCGGCAGCGTCGTTGATCAACTTGAACTGATCCAGATCGAGGAACAGCAATGCAACCCGGCGGCTGTGTCGCTCTGCATGCAGCAGCGCACTTTCGAACTCGTTATGGAAAGACGTCCGGTTCGGCAGGCCGGTGAGCATATCGTAATGTGCAAGGTGGTAGATGCGTTCCTCGGACATTTTCTTTTCCGAGATATCACTGAAAATACTGATGAAGTGATTGACCTCTCCGGAGGTATCGCGCACCACGGAAATGGTCTGCCAGACCGGGATGATCCCGCCATCTTTGCGCCGGTTCCAGATCTCTCCCTGCCAGACACTGTCTTCTAGCAGCGCCCGCCAGAATTCAGTGTAAAACGCCTTGTCCTGACGACCCGATTTCAGCAGGCTGGTTGGCTGACCGATGACCTCGTCCGCGCTGTAACCGGTAATCCGGCAGAACGCCGGGTTCACGCGCAGGATATTAGTGTCCCGGTCGGCGATCATGATGGCTTCCACGTTTTCATTAAATACACTGGCCGCCAGCTTGAGTTCATCCTCGGAAGATTTGCGCTCGATTTCCAGCGCCAGGCGGTTGGCAAAAATGCCCAGCACGGGTTTGATCCAGTGTTGCAGCGACATCGGCTTGATGTCCATGACTGCAACCAGCCCCATCAGGTTGCCGGACGGCGAAATGAGTGGTGCACCGAAGTAGCTGTCGATGCTCATCTGAATCAGCATTTTATCCTGCGGATATTTCTGCGCGGCATCGCAGGGCACCATTTCAATGTCCATATTCAGCACGTCCTGGCAGGGGGTGCCCTCCAGGTCGTATACAAAGTTTTCGACGAAGTCGTCGCCGGCCCACACGGCCAGCGTGCGGATAGAGCGCTTCGTGTCATTGGCAAACACGCCAACGAAGGCGAACGCAGTTCCGTACAGGTTACCAAGGTCTTTGACGCAGGAGCGAAAGAACGCTTCGTCGGTTTGCACGGCGCTTGCCACGAGCAGGGCGCGCAACGCATGTTCGGTTTGCGCGCGTACTTCGACTTCTGTTTCCAGCGCGGCATTGCTTTCCTGCAAGGCACTGGTGCGTTGTTCAACGTGCTGTTCAAGCTTCCGGCGGGTTTCCTTCAAACGTGTAATGGACAGATTGCGTTCATCGACCGCGGCCGCCAATAGCAGCGTGGTTGCGACCACTACACCCATGAAGCCCTGCAGCAGAAGCAGCGATTCGTTTGCCGAGTCCCTGACAAACGGTCCCAGTCCTTGCAGGGTGGCATAAATGGCGATGCCTGTTAGTACAACAATAAAAAGGGTGGCGGTATGCTGCCGGAAGCGGAAAGCCGTCCAGACCAGCAGGGGAATGAAGATGAACGACAGCGGATAATGGTCGCCGCCAATATAAAGCCACTTACCGAAAACCAGTGCGGCACACAGAAGTGTGCAGACTGTCAGAGCCAGTATCTCCATCTTCTGGCGCGCATACAGGCTGAAGTCGGGACGCTGCGCCCAGGTCAACAGGAACGGTGTCAGCACCAGGCCACCGACCATGTCACCCAGCCACCAGGTCCCCCACAGCAGTACAAATGCATCCAGGTTCACGATGCCTGCCACTAGCAGACTGCCGACACCGACAGTCGCGCTGATTGTGGTTGCCGTGACGACAACGGCGGTGAACAGGGTGACATGCCTGACCTTTCGGAACGGGTAACTATTCGCGAATCTCAGAAGGAAGTAGCCAGCCGCTACCGCCTCCAGGGTGTTACCGGTGGCGATGCCAAGCGCAGGCAACAGCGTCAACCCGGTGGACAGGTTGGTCACGAGGGCACCGGCGAAAATACCCGGCCAGGCGCGGAGACCCAGATAAAGAATAGCGGCAATCGAAATGCCGGTAGGTAGCCACACCGGACTGGTGTTGGCCTGCTCAAAGGCAAGTGAAAGCCCCAGCCTTGCCGCGAGGTAATACACTGTGGCAATGAGAGCCCAGGTCAGGGCGGGTTTTAAGCGGTTCAACAGATCACTATCCTTGATATAAAGCACTCCATCGGCCTGTTGCCAACGGGATTAAGCATAATACCCGTACATTATGCAGTGTATGGGTGTGAGAAACACAGGGTTCTTAACTCCACGCTTATTAATTTGATTTGGGGCAAGCGCAGATAGCCGATATACTGCGCAGCCTGATGAATACAACCCCCGAACACTCCCGGTATACCTGACCGTGTTCGGCCCCATATTTGGTAGTTTCCGCCCATGAAAATGCTGGCAATCAGAACCTTCCTGCCGTTCCTGGCCTGGTTCCCGCTTATTAATCGTGCATCGCTGCGTGCCGATCTCATTGCCGGCTTGACCGGCGCCGTGATCGTGTTACCCCAGGGGGTGGCGTTTGCGACCATCGCCGGGCTGCCACCCGAGTACGGCCTGTATACCGCCATGGTGACGCCGGTTATCGCCGCCCTGTTCGGCTCATCGCGACACCTCATCTCGGGGCCGACCACGGCGATCTCCATTGTCATCTTCGCCTCGGTTAGCCACCACGCCACACCGGGTACGCCGGAGTTCATAACCATGGCGCTGACGCTGACCTTTCTTGCCGGTGTTTACCAGCTGGGCTTCGGCCTGGCCCGGCTCGGCGTGCTGGTCAACTTCGTCTCGCATACCGTGGTGATGGGTTTCACCGCCGGTGCCGCGATCCTGATCGCGACCAGCCAGTTGAAGCACGTGCTGGGTATTACCATCCCGCGCGGCGAATCCTTCGCCCACACCTGGGTCAATATGTACCATCAGCTTGGCCAGACCAATTTCACCGTGCTGGGCATCGCGCTGGTGACGCTGTTGACTGCAGTCGTGTTCAAACGCCTGTTTCCCAAACTGCCGAACCTGTTACTGGGTCTGATCGCGGGTTCGCTGGCGGCCGTGGTGGCGGGTGGTACAGATCATGGTGTCACTTTTATCGGCGAGATCCCGGCGCAGCTGCCGCCGCTGTCCATGCCCGATTTCTCAGTGAATGCGATTCGCCAGCTGGCGCCGGAAGCATTCGCGGTCGCGCTGCTGGGTTTGATCGAGGCGGTGTCGATCGCCCGCTCGGTGGCGACCAGGTCGAACCAGCGCATCAACGGTAACCAGGAATTCATCGGCCAGGGGCTGTCGAACATCGTGGGCAGCTTCTTTTCCAGTTACGCCGGTTCCGGTTCTTTCACCCGCTCGGGTATCAATTACCAGGCCGGCGCACAGACGCCCATGGCCGCCATATTCGCCGCCTTCCTGTTAATGCTGGTGGTGTTGCTGATCGCGCCGCTGACCGCCTACCTGCCAGTGGCGGCCATGGGTGGCGTGATCCTGCTGGTGGCTTATAGCCTGATCGACTTTCGGCATATCGGTGAGACGCTGAGTAAAAGCCGCGGTGAATCCGCTATCCTGCTGGTCACCTTTTTCTCCACCCTGTTCCTGGAACTGGAGTTCGCCATCTACCTGGGTGTGCTGCTGTCACTGATTCTGTACCTGGCCAGAACCTCACGCCCCGAGATCATTACCCTGGCACCGGACAGCCATGATGCCGGGCACCGGCTGGTCAATGTAGATACCAAGCCCGTCAGCGAGTGCCCACAGATGAAGATCATCCGTATCGACCGGGCCATCTACTTCGGTTCGGTTGATTATATCCAGAGCCAGATCGACGCCATCACCGAAAAAGAAGGCATCGTGCATATCCTGATCGACGCCTCGCGCATGAACTACCTCGACATGGCCGGCGCTGACATGCTGGCGCTGGAGAACCGGCGTCTGCATGCACGCGGTGGTGGCCTGTATTTCTGCGGGCTCAAGTCATCCGTGTGGCAGTTTGTTGCCGAGGGCCGTTATGTGAGAGCGATTGGTGCGAATGCATTCTTCGATCACAAATCGCAGGCAATCGCTGCGATATTCAAAAAGCTGGACAAAGGGATCTGCCGGCAATGCAGCCTGCGTATATTCAGAGAATGCGCCACGGTCGATGAAGTTAAACCGGTTACGCGGTAAGGAACCCGCTATTCAAACAAACTCAAGAACTCCCCATACCCCGCGGCTTCCATCTCCTCCCGGGGTATAAACCGCAGCGACGCGGAATTGATGCAATAGCGCTGTCCGGTCGGTTGCGGCCCATCATTGAACACATGCCCCAGGTGTGAATCACCGTGGCGGCTGCGCACCTCGGTACGCGGCCAGATCATTTTGTAATCGGTTTTCTCCTCGACCATGCCCTCTGCCAGCGGTTTGGTGAAGCTCGGCCAGCCGGTACCGGAGTCGAACTTGTCCGTGGAGGAGAACAGCGGTTCGCCGCTGACGATATCCACGAAGATCCCCTCGCGGTGCTCGTCATTGTATTCATTCTGGAACGGCGGCTCGGTGCCTTCCTGTTGGGTGACCTTGTATTGCAGCGGGGTCAGGCGGGATTTCAGTTCCTCATCCGAGGGGCGGGTGTATTTGGTTTGGGTATCCATGGCTTGGTTGTTCTCCTCGGCGTTGGCGAGCCCCGCGATGAACAGGGGCAGGGTCAGGGCTAGTATGCCCAGTCCGGTTAGAAATTTTCGCATAACTTGACTCCATCGATCCCGATTGGGGGCGGTTACCTGAGTGTGACCATGGAAAGGGGCGAGAGTTGCGCTTGCTACTGCGGTATCTCTGTCGTGCAGCCTGGATTTAATGTCCCGCCGTTTGTCTATACTTTGTAGTGGTAAGTAAAAAAACAATTTGTTCTTTAAAATATCCCAACAGCGTAGGAGGTTCAGAAATGAAAACAAAACTGTCGATTTTTGCGGGTCTTGCCCTGGCTGGCACACTTGGGCTGGCGACTGCGCCGGCCAGTGCATGGTGGGGTGATGACGACTACTACTACGACCGCTACGGCCCATGGGGCGGTGGCCCCTGGTACGGTGGCTATCCCGGCTACGGCTGGGGCGGCTATCCCGGTTATGGATACGGTGGCTATCCCGGTTACGGATACGGCGGTTATCCCGGTTATGGATACGGTGGCTATCCCGGTTACGGATACGGCGGCTACCCCGGTTATGGCTATGGCGGTTATCCGGCCCAAGTGGCGCCGGTGCAGCCGCAGACGCAAAGCAAGTAACGGGTCGGAGTCAGCACGAAAGCGGGCCGGGTTGCGGTCCGCTTTTTTTTAAACACTCAATACGGCACCGCAGCCGGGTAGTGGCGGAACGGTTCCCCGGGGTTCAGCGGCGGCGGAGCGAGCAGCGGATCGTCCGCCGGCCAGACCAGCTGTTTAGGTAATTCATAATTTTCATAGGCTTCGAGCGTATTCTTCAGAGTCTGCTGCACTGTGTCGGCGGGCATCCAGCTCAGCATATCGATCACCTGCTGCTGCAGGCGTGCCGCCTGGTCATACTGTCCGTCGGCGGCAGCGGCGAGCGCCAGCGCCGCGATGTTCGGTGGGGTTGGCTGGTTCGGCGCCAGCTGGTTGGCGAGTGTCAGGGCGCGCACGCTGTCGTGAACTTCGGAATCGGTGCTTAGCGACCTCAGCCGGATCAGGGCGTATTTCAGTTCGGGCTGGTCCGGCCAGGCTTTCACCCGGCGTTCAAGCTCCGCGGCAATTTCCCGGTCCGGTTGACCCGCACGATGCCGGGCGACCAGTTCCAGCAGACGGGCGGGCGGGATGTCGGGGTTGGCTGCAAGCGCGACCGCGTATTGTTGCGCGGCCTTTGCGAAATGGCCCTGTTGAAACAGCAGATTGGCGAGGTAGAAACGGGCCCCCTCGTGGCTCGCATCCTGTTGCAAAATCCGCTGGTAGTGTTCGATCGCTGCCTCGGATTTGCCTTCGGATTGCAGCAGCACGGCCAGAAGGAAATTGGCCAGCGTCTGTTGCGGGTCACGCGCCAGGACCGCTTTCAATTGTTGTGTCGCAGCATCGCTTTGTTCGCCCAGATAAAGGGCGCGTGCGTAGCTGACCCGGGCTGCCGAATTTTCCGGATCGATCTCCAGCCCGTCCTGGAAGTGTTGAATCGCCTTCTCGTAGTCACGCGCGCTGATGGCCTGCATGGCGAGGCTGAAATTCGCGCGCGATGTTTCCAGCACCCGCTGCAGTTCGGTGACCAGTGGGTCGTCAGCCGCGGGTGGTCCCGGTTTGAATTCCGCCAGATGCTGGCGCGCCAGTTCCTGTTTACCCAGGTGTCGGTAGGCCTGCGCCAGCGGGTAGTGTATCCCGGTGGCCCGCGGGTCCAGCTCCAGGGCCTCGCTCAGGTGCTGTTGCGCGCCCGGGTAGTCGCGCCGGAGCAGATCGAGTTGGCCCCGGTAATACAGGGCAGCAGCGCGCAGGCCTTGCTGCTGTGCCGCCCTGGCGAGTGCCGCCTGTGCCTTGTCGAGTTCATTGGTTTCGAGCCACAGTTGTCCCATGCGCAGATCCAGCGGCGCATAGTCCGGCTTCAGTTTGCGTGCCCTTTGCAGCGCCGACAGCGCGGTTTCTGTCTCGCCGCGCATCAAGGCCAGGTAGCCTGCATAGTAGCTCCAGCGATACTCCGCGGGCTGAAGTGCGCGGGCGTTTTCCCAGCACAGTGTGGCCGGCGCGTCGATCTGGAACCGTTGATAGAGTGCCGCGAGCTTGCCATAGCCCTCGGCCAGATTGGCCGTATCCGTGCTGCCACTCGTCAGCAGCTCCGCCAGCCGCTGACGGGTTCGTGTGATAGCGTCACGGGCGACGCGTTCGGTACCCGATATATCGGTTTCGGGTATCGCTTGCAGTCTTTCCTGCCAGACGGCCGGCAACTGCGCCAGGGCATCGGCCATCAGTTGCAGCGGCGTGGCCAGCATCAATACGCCAAGCAGCAACACAGCTGGTTTCATGGTTGCGTCCCCGCCTGCGTGATGGTCAGCGTGGTGTCGATGCTCTCCGGAACCATGGACTGGGTGCTGCCGTCGGGCCAGATGATCCGCACGGCTTCAACGGTCGTGTTTTCTCCCAGCCCGAAGGTGACCGGCAACTCCACCTGCGCAAGGTAAGAACGCGTCGGCATGACATCGCGATACCGGGTGATGCCTCCGGCGGTCAGTTCCACCCGCGCACCGATGGCGTTCAGGTTGGGCGCATTGCCCACCAGCCTGAGGCGCAACCAGTGATGTCCCAGTTGCTGGTCGTTGCGCAACAGGACAGCGCGGCGACCGTTCTGTGTAATCAGCACATCCAGATCGCCATCGTTGTCGATGTCGGCATACGCTATGGCGCGGCCGACCAGCGGATGCGACAAATCACCTGCCTCAGTTACCGGCACGAACAGGGACGGGCAGTGCGCGCCGCAGTTCCAGAACAGTTGCGCCGGCTGGGCATAGTGCTGGCTGGCCTGCACCCGGTTGATTTCGTGTTCCAGGTGACCGTTGGCCTGCATCAGGTCGAGTCGCCCGTCCAGGTCGACATCGAGGAACAGCACGCCGAAGGTCAGAGCCAGGCGCGAGGCGGGACCCAGACCTTCCAGTACCGCTTCATCCGCAAACGGGGGTTTGCCGTCGACAGTGACGAACAGCGAACTCATCTCGTTGGCAAAGTTGCCAATGGCGATACCGAGCTCCGGATCGTTGCGATAGCTTGCCGCGTCTATGCCCATGCCGGCTGTTGCCTTGCCGCGGCGATCATAGGCCAGGCCTTCGAGCGCACCGATTTCCTCGAAGCGGCCGTCGCCCAGATTATGGAACAGGAAATTGCGTGACGTGTCGTTGGCCACCACCAGGTCCAGCCAGCCATCGCGGTCATAGTCCACGGGCACCACGCCGAGTCCCTTGCCGACCGGCAGGCCGGATTGCGGATCGTCAACCTGGATACCGGCCGCCGCCGACACATCGCTGAAGCGACCGTCGCCCTCGTTGCGATACAGATAACTGTTAGTGCCAATGAAGTGGTTGGGAGCACCATAGGCGCGTCCCAGTCCGGCCAGGCGGAAGTCGATCTCCAGATCGATCTTGCGTGTCCACTTCACGTAGTTGAGCACGAACAGATCCAGGTCGCCGTCGCGGTCGTAATCCAGGAATGCGGCGCCGGTGCTCCAGAGATCTTCGCGTCCCGCGACACCGGCCTGCCCGGTGACTTCGCGAAACTGCCCGCGCTCGTTGCGGAACAGGCGATTGCGCGTGAGCGTTGTGACAAACAGGTCGACCCAGCCGTCCGCGTCGTAGTCGCCGATCGCCACGCCCATCCCGTAAGCCTCGAACGCCAGCCCGGCCTGTGCCGTGACGTCTTCGAACTGTCCGCTGCCATCGTTACGGTACAAGGCCTGGTGCGGCGTGCTGTCACCGGGATGGTCCGGCCAGTTGCGGAAATTCACCAGAAACAAATCCTGGTCACCGTCATTGTCGTAGTCCAGGAAGGCAGCACCGCTGCCGATGGTCTCCGGCATCAGGCGCTCGCCATACGCGCCATTGACGTGGGAGAAATCGATGCCGGCCGTGCTGGTGATATCGGTGAACGTAAGTGCCGGGGGCATGCTGTCCGGTGCTTCCTGAACAACGGCCGGTGCACTGATCTCGGCATCGCTGACCGGTGCAGTCTGCCGGGGCTGGTGCAACAACAGCCAGGCAACGGCGGCTGCGGCGAGCAGGATCATTGCCAGCAGAGAACGCAGCAACGCCTTGCGGATCATCGCTTCACCGTGGGTCAGCGGGGCTGGACTGGTTTTTTTCTTCATTGCGATGTGCTCACGATTGCAGGTCATAGATGGCAACTGGCTCGGCGGCGTGATTGGCCGCCGGGTTGTTGCGACGATGCAGGCTGACCGCGCGCTCGATCGCCTGGTCGTCGGGCCGGTAGTGTTCGTGCAGTTCCCGGTGTCGCTGCGCTGCCTGCGGTTCGCCGAGTTGCGTGTACACCAGCGCCAGGTTGTAGTGCGCGGTAAAGTTTTCCGGATCCAGTGCCAGTACCTGTTCGAAGCGCTGTTTAGCCCGCTCCAGCAGCGCCAACCGCGTGTCGCTGCGCGTCGTGCCGCGTTCCTGGCGGGCGCGTTCGAACAGCGTCCGTCCCAGTTCGTTAAGCATGCGGTAATCCCGGCTGAAGTCGAACCCCCGTTCCCGTGCTGAACCGAAGCGTGTGTCGGCCAGAGCTTTCAGAGCGCTGATGGCGTCGTCGAGATTGCCCAGCTCGCGGTCTACCAGTGCTGAATACCAGGCCAGGGTCCAGGGGGGTGGCGGGGGGGCGAAGGCGGCGGCCCGACGCAGGGCAGCGGCGGCATCGTCGATGCGCCCTTCTTTAAAATAAACGCGCGCCAGATTCATCGGGCCGTCGGCGCGACCCAGCGTCTCTACCTGTGCGAAGGCCGCGGCCGCGGCGCGCAGCTCACCCTTGTTGATGCCCTGATCGCCTTCGCGTAGCAGCGCGATACCGTAATCATTCCAGCGCTCCCAGGCCGGGATCGAGACTGGCTGGGCGGGTACCTCAGTGGCATCTTGCAACGGCAGTGTTACCTGGTCCTGTGCCAATGTAGTGATCGGCAACCGGTTACCATCGAAATCCTCTCCCTCCACATGGCGCAGGAAGCGAGTGTCGAACTTGCGGTACTGAAGTTTCGTCTCGATGCTGACGGGGCCGGTCGCATCCGGCGGGATGGTCAGGGCGTAATGCACCACCGCGGCTGCACCGGGCGGGATCTGATGGTTATAGAGCGTAACGAAGATATCCTGCGCATTGCGTCGTTCAATGCGGTTACCGTTACGGTCCAGCAGGTAGGCGTTCAGATACCAGGCCCAGGGATCCACGTCGCCTTCCTGACCCAGCGCGCCGGAGCGACCTATCACTTGCTCACCGTTGCGCACCGTTACCTCGAGCCACAGTTCATTCGAGTCGGCGGTGCCCTGGGTCAGTTCGTGGCCGACGCCGAGGGTGCGCACCACCGTCTCCACCAGGTAGCGTTTGCCTGCGTGCAGCGGCGGCAGGGCAGGACGCAGCGGAGCAAGCAACTGACCGTCCACGCGTCCGTCCTCCCGGATACCGAAGATATCCACGCGCGCCGCCTTTGACAGCAGCTCGCGGCGTGGCGCGTTGTCCGACTCGGGGTGCCCGAGCATC
>Ga0316193_10002545_pt1 | contig 12870 bp, 10 predicted proteins | sample MerIslsedime2_MG_FD_207735 | JGI IMG/M metagenome (GOLD analysis project Ga0316193, IMG submission 207735) | Coastal sediment microbial communities from Maine, United States - Merrow Island sediment 2 | ecosystem: Environmental > Aquatic > Marine > Coastal > Sediment | place: USA: Maine...
CCTACGGGCTCGACCTCAACGACACGATCAACGTCGAAAAATCGTCGACCCGTTTGATCGTCACCACCGACAACGTATCGGCGGTACGCATGCGGGAGCTCCAGGGTGAATCCGAAGCGTGGCTTCGCGCGAACACGCCCGAGACGATGTGGACCGTTCCGGCCTCGACCAATCTGATGTTCTCACACATCTCGGAACGCAACATCAAAAGCTCGATCATCGGGGCCCTCGTCGCGCTCGTCTTGATCTCGATCATCCTCGCCATCGCGTTCCGCAGCGTGAAGTTCGGCGCGCTCAGCATTCTCCCCAACTTGGCTCCGGCGCTGATGGCATTTGGGATCTGGGGCATCACGAACGGGAACATCGACGTGGGCAATGCGATTGTCATCACCATGGCACTTGGCATCATCGTCGATGACAGCGTGCACTTCCTGAGCAAGTATCTGCGCGCACGGCGCGAGGGCAGGATGTCCTCGCAAGAAGCCGTTCGTTATGCATTTTCGACGGTCGGCGCCGCCCTCGTGGTGACTTCGTTCATCCTGGTCGCCGGCTTTCTCGTGCTTGCCCTCTCCCCATTCGGCCTCAATGCGGGCATGGGTCTACTCACGGCCATCGTTCTGCTCGTCGCCCTCGGCGCTGACCTTTTGTTCTTGCCTCCGCTGCTCATGCAGGTCGACAAGGCGCCCACCTTAGCTTCACAGTCCGTTGACTCGCCTGCACAGGCGCCCGCCCAATGATGGATACAAGGAGAAGTTCGATGAAGCGTTCCGTTGCACCACTTGTGATCGTCGCGATGCTCGCTCCGGCTCTGGCTCTTGCCGGTCCGGCGGAAGACAAAGGCTTGGAGATCGCCAAAGAAGCCGATCGTCGTGACGAAGGCTTCGGGGACTCCAGGTCCAACATGGTCATGGTCCTCCGCAACAAGCGCGGCCAAGAGAGCAAGCGTGAGCTCGAGATTCGCGTGCTCGAGGTCAAAGGCGACGGCGACAAGTCGGTTACCGTTTTTCATACCCCGCGCGACGTTCGTGGAACGGCACTTCTGACCTTCTCGCACGGGGTGGAACCCGACGACCAGTGGTTGTACCTGCCCGCCCTTCGCCGGGTGAAGCGCATCGCATCGAACAACAAGTCCGGCCCGTTCATGGGCTCGGAGTTCGCTTACGAAGATCTTTCCTCACAGGAAGTCGAAAAATACACCTACAAATATCTCAAGGATGACAAGGTCGACGGCGTCGATTGCTTCCTGGTCGAGCAATACCCCGTCAGCAAAGACTCCGGCTACACCAGGCTTCAAGCATGGCTCGACAAGGACGAATACCGCGTCCGAAAGATCGACTTCTACGACCGCAAGGGAGCGCTGCTGAAAACCCTCACGCCCAGCGAGTACAACAAGTACCTCGGTAAATACTGGCGCGCGCAGAAGATGAACATGGTCAACCACCAAACCGGGAAGAGCACCGAGCTCAGCTGGAGCGAGTTCAAGTTCAAGACCGGTCTCAAGGACGACGACTTTACCCGCACCCGCTTGCAACAGGTTCTCTAGGCCCGAGCGCCGCCGGCAGAGAACGAATGCGCGCGCCCATCGTTTTGTGCTCACTCGCCGCGCTGCTACTCGTAGCGGGCGCGAAGCACGCATTCGCTCAGGAGGACGAAACCAGCCAGGAAGCTCGGGAGCTGCAGGAGCCGGCGCCCGAGGCGGTCGAGGTCGAACTGACCAGCCCCACCGCAACCGAAGAAGAGGTGGAATGGCAGGGGGAGGAGACTCAGGCCGAGGAAGAAGAAGACCGAGAGACTTTCGGCGATCGCTTCCGGCGTGGCGACCTCTTCGGCTGGTTCGACGCGCAGGCCCGCTTTTTCCCACAGCAGGCGGCCAACCCGCTGGGGATCCCTCCCGAGAACAACTACTGGTTCAACGGCTCGCTGGCCTGGGAGCCAGGCTTCTTCATGAACGTCACCGACTACATGAACTTCGAGCTCATCTTGTTCGGTCGGGTCGACCAACACGATCGGAACCGCACCCACGGCGACATCCGTGAAGGGTTCTTCGAGCTCTTCTTCGACGAGTGGAGCCTCGGCTTCGGCATTCACAAGGTCTTTTGGGGCGTCACCGAATCACGCCACTTGGTCGACATCATCAACCAAAGCGACCTGGTCGAGGACTTCGACACCGACATCAAGCTCGGCCAGGCGATGGTCACGACCTCCTACACCAACGACAAGGCCGGCACCTTCAGCCTCTACGTGATGAGCTGGGCGCGACCTCTGGTGTTTCCGGGTCCTCTAGGGCGCCCCACCCTTCCCATCCCCGTCGACAACGACCTTCGTGTCTATGAGTCGCGACTCAACGCGGGCCAAATCGATGCTGCGCTGCGCTGGTCGCATTCGATGGCGGGATTCGATTGGGGGTTGAGCTACTTTTACGGCACAGCCCGCGAGCCGCAGCTCTTTGCCACCATGAACGCTGCTGGGCTGCCCGTGCTCCAGCCCGTGTACGAGCTGATCCACCAAGGTGGTCTCGACGTCCAGTACACGATCGAGAGCTGGTTGCTCAAGGCGGAGTCGATCGTCCGGGGCGGCCAGGGCCTAACCTTCGGCGCGGTCACCGGCGGCTTCGAGTACACCTTCTATCAAGTGAGCGGGAGCATCGTCGATATCGGCCTCATCCTCGAGTACAACTACGACAGCCGCAACAACAACACCTTCATCATCTTCGACAACGACTTCTTTACAGGCGTGCGCTTGTCGCTCAGCGATGTCGGAAGCACCGAATTCCTGGTCGGTTCGTTCATCGACGCCAAAGACGGCTCCGTCTTCATCGCCGCCGAAGCAGCGCGCCGGTTTGGCGAACACTGGAAGATCCTCCTCGAAGGCCGCGGCTACATCCCCCAGAAGGGCAACGTCCTCCAGTTCTTCCGCAACGACGCACAGATCCAGATCGACATCGAGTTCCACTACTGAGCTTGCCCTCGGTGTGCGAAGCGAATAAGCAGGCGGTGCAACAACGATGAATCGCACGCGAAAAGACGCGATGTCAGGCCTCGGCCGGCTTTTCGAAACGATCGGTGGTTGGTCCTACGACCACCGCTGGATCGTGATCATCGCTAGCTTCGCGGTCTTGGGGCTTTCGGGTTATCTCGCCTCGGGCGCACGCGTGGACAACAGCGTCGCGGCCTTCTTCGATACGGACGACCCCACTTACGGCGCGTACCTGCAGTACCGCGATGACTTCGAGTCCGACGAGGTCGGCTACATCGTGTACCGGACCGAAGGCGGTGCATGGGACCTCGCGGTGATGCAGCAGATCGAGCAGCTCACCCGAGCGCTCGAAGACGAGGTCCCGTTCGTCAAAGACGTGACGAGCCTCTCCAACGTGGAGTTCATGGAAGGAGCGCCTCCCGACGACATTCTCGTCTACGACCTGCTCGCGGACTTCCCCGAAACCCAAGAAGACCTCTTCGTCATCCGGGACAAAGTGATGAAGAAGCCCATCTACGTGGGCGGTCTCGTCAGCGCCAACGCGGAGCTAGGCGCGGTCATCGTGGAAATGAGCCGGTCGAGCATCGACCCGGTCGAGGAAATCAGGCTCGACCCGGATGGCGGGGATGGCCTCGGCAACCTCTACCCCCAGGTCAGCTTCGAGGCGATCGAAGCCATCCTGCAGCGCCCCGAGTACGACGGTATCGAGTTCTTCCACACCGGCGATGTGGCGATCAACGCCACGTACAACACCGTTCTCTTCGAGGAGGACATGCCGGTGCTGATGGGGCTCACCTTCCTCGTGATCACCTTGAGCCTCATCTTGGTGTTTCGGCGGCCGATGGGCGTCATCGGTCCCTTCATGGTGGTGATCTTCGCGATGGCGGTGTCCGTTGGGGTCATCGGTCTCATCGGTTGGGACATCGACTTCATGTTCGGCATGATGCCGACCCTCCTGATCACGGTCGGCGTCGCGGACTCCGTGCACATCCTCTCGGAGTTCGACATCTACCAACGGCGCCTCGGGAACCGGCGCGATGCGATCCGCCGGACTCTCTACTTAGTGGGTCCGCCGTGCTTGCTCACCAGCCTCACGACGGCAGCGGGTTTCCTATCGCTGTCCCTTTCGCCGGTGAAATCCGTGGCGCACCTCGCCGTCTACAGCGCGGCGGGCGTGATCGCCGCGTTCATTGCGTCAATCACCATTCTCGTCGTCTTTCTCTCTTTCGGGCGACCGGCTGCTAGTAACGCCTCTCCAAAGAAGGAAAAGGCGCGCGCCAATCGAGGCAAAGCCCTCGGTGCCGCACTTCGGTCGGTCGCGACCTTCGTCATTGGTTTTCGGAATCTCATTCTCGTCACATCAGCGGTGCTCTTCGTCTCCTCGGCCTGGGGCATCGCGATGCTGACGGTAGATTCGAATTTCCTGACGGAATTCTCGGAGAAGATTCCGGTGCGCCGAACCACACAGTTCGTCGACGACCACATGTCCGGCAACTACTCGATTGTGTACGTATTCGACAGTGGTGAATCGGACGGGATCAAGGAGCCATCCGTCCTTCGAGAGATCGAACGCGTGCAACGCGAAGCCGAGCGCCACCCGCTCGTCACGAAGACCTATTCCGTGGTGGATCTGATGAAGGACATCAATCAGAGCTTCCACAATGGAGACCCGGCGTACTACGCGATTCCGGAGAGCCGCGAGCTGGTCGCGCAATACCTACTCGTCTACGAGATGTCGGGCGGCGAGGAGATCCGAGATTACCTCTCCATGGACTACGCCCGCGCGACCCTCGAGCTTCGTTGCAAGATGGTGAGCACCAGCCGTCTCCAAGGGATCGTCGAAGAGATCGACGCGCACCTAGACGAAGAACCATTACAGGCGTCGACCGTCAGCGTGAGCGGCATCGGCGCCCTCTGGCTCAAGTTCGTGGACTACATCACCTGGAGCCAGATCCAAGGCGCATTGATCGCCCTGACCGTCGTGAGCCTGATGATGATCGTGGTGTTCCGGTCGGTGAAGATCGGTCTTCTATCGATGATTCCCAACATCTCGCCGGTGATTCTGGTGCTCGGCGGCATGGGCTGGGCGGGGGTGCCACTCGACTACTACCGTCTGCTCATTGCGCCCGTAGCGATAGGTATTGCAGTGGACGACACGATCCACCTGATGACCCGGTACCATCACGAGTTTGGAAAGTTGGGCGACTACGAGAAGGCGCTCTACGCGTCGATGGAAGGTGTCGGCCGTGCGCTCTTCATCACGTCGGCCATCCTCGTCGGCGGCTTCCTGATGAACGTGTTTTCGGTCATGGATGGCCAGAAGAGCTTCGGCGTCTTGCTGGCCGGTGTCATCGCGGCGGCGCTCGTCGCGGACTTCCTGCTGATGCCCGCACTGATCCTTTGGCTCAAGCCCTTCGGTCCCGAGAGTGACGGGACCTAGAACAACATTTCGTCGTCGCACGAATCGCTGCCGCTCCATGCGCAGAGGGGCTCGCCGCCCTCGGTCGTCGCCTCGATCCTCCAGTATGTGAGGAAGTCAGTCGGCTCTGGGAGATTCGCCGAGAGGTCCAATCGCTGCACGTTCAGGCTCGCGCTGTACCCCCCTCCGACGGTGAGCGGAGTGAGACCCCGAAGCGCCGTCGCAGTCACGAAGCCAGGCTCGGACTCCAGGTAGCCAGCGAGGTCACCCGTCACGCGGACCCCATGCATCGCGCATTCATCCAAGGCAAGCGTCCCTCCGCCGCCCAACGAGCTCGACTCTGTCCAGCTCGGTGATGACGCGCAGGTTCTGCGTTTCGCCCGCCTTGGGCGCAGCAGGTGCAGGTATCGGTGGGTGTATCGGAGCACGGTCTCATAGAACGTGAGGGACGCTTGCGGATCTTGGGTCCAAAGCTCGTTCCAGTGGAGCGAAGCTGGTTCGTCCACGCGTGGTGGATCGCTCGTCTCCCTCTTGAACAGGCAGAGCATCCCACCTTGCGCAGCACTCACTCACTGGCTCGGCGCGGCGCCCGATCCGGCCTCAGACCACAGGATCGCAGACGAAGACCGGGATGTCTCGGTCGGTCCGAGCCTGATACTCGTCGTAGGGCGGATAGGCGTCCACGATGACGGGCCACAGGCTGGCCTTTTCCTCCGCACCGACCTCTCGAGCGCGATAAGCGCCGCTGACCCTATCGGCGGCGATCGTGATATCGGGCGTGGCCTTGAGGTTGTAGTACCAGACGGGGTTTTTGGAGATGCCTCCGAGGGAGGCGACCAGGATCTTCTGCTCTCCGTGCGGAACGTGCATCAGCGGGATCTCCCGCTTCTTGCCGGTCTTGCGTCCGGTCATCGTCACCAAACAGATCGGCTTGTTCGCGGGGCCTTTGTTCATCACGCGGCCGCCGCTCATCTTGTAGACCGCGACGTTCACTACGCCGTACAGCTTCGCCGCGAGCCGAAAGAGCTTTTCGTGCTTGACTGGGATCTCCGCAACGTCCTCGCGCCGGGTCTTGACATACTCAAATCGCGCCATGGCACGACCCTAGCACTCACGGTCTGCCGGACTAGGCTGCCCTCCAGTGTCAGTTTTCCGCGACACCAAGCTCCAGGCGAATTCGTTGATACTCGGGGCTTATGGTCCCGTCGGCGGCGCGTACCGAACACCGGAAGCGATGAGGTGCCTCCACCGCCTGTTGCGAAAACTCGAAAACCGTGAGGAACGGATCCGGGTTGTCGGCGCGGGTTGAGAAGTCAGCTTGGCCGCTCAGGTGCAGACGGTGGCGGGCAGCCGAGGTGGTGACACGCTCGCTCCAGCGCGTTTGAAATACGATGTAGAGCCGAGATTGCGCGCCCATGGCGCGGGCTGCTGTCTCTAGGTAGGCCTCTACGCCGCCACGTTCCTCAAAGCGACACGCGCGTCTTTGCGGGTCGTCGGGCAGCACACCTGCGTCGAGAGGGAAGTAGGGCGGGGACGCGGTGATGAGGTCGTAGCACTCGCCTCGAAAATCGATGTCACGAAAGTCGGCGTGCCGAACATCGATGTGGGTTCCGTGCTCCGGGAGCTCTGCGATGGCGCGTGCGGCCATTGCGACTGATTGAGCCTGCGCCTCGACGCCAACAGCAGTCCTGGGACGGAGCTTGTGGCTCACCATGAGCAGCACCGAGCCCACACCGCAACCTAGATCGAGGTATCGCGCCGGTGGAGTTGGATTTCTATGGACGGCATACCACGCGGTAATCAGGTCGTCGGTACTGGTCCGATGCCCGCCCTTGCGCTGGTAGATGTGCCAGTCACCGATGAGACGATCCCGCGCAGCGTCGCGTGGCCAGTCGGCGGGGCCAGATTGAAGCTCTTGGTTTCTCACACGGTCGAGCCTAGGCGAAAAACAGAAGCGAAAACACGCGCTGCGCATTGCGTCGTGCCCGCCGCGGCACCCGTTCGGCGATGCGCTTGCCCCAGGCCTGTAGCTTGGCGAGCCGAGCCTGGATGCGATCGGCGGCTCGTTGCGCCCCGTCGTCGGCCTTGGACTCCTCGCTCATGGCCGCGTTATGCCCCAGGCGACCTACTCTCTGTAGTCGAACGTTACCGCCGAGCTCGGGGGTATCGTAGGGGTGCCCTGGAAACGGGCCATCGCATTGTGTGCGGTTCTTTTCGCGTCTTCGAGAATGAGGTAGCTGCACGGCACGATGAGCAACATGATCAACGTGCCGCCGAGTACGCCGAAGCCGAGTGACACGGCCATCGGGACTAGGAAGCGCGCTTGTAGTGACCTTTCGAGGATCATGGGAGCCAGCCCGAAGAAGGTGGTCAAAGAGGTGAGCAGCACCGGGCGGAAGCGACGCGCACCACCGGCGACGATCGCTGCCCGCAGACCCATCCCCTGCTCGCGATAGCGGTTGATCGTGACGATGAGGATGAGCGCGTCGTTGACCATGACGCCCGAGAGAGCGATCAGCCCCGTCATGCTCATGAGGCTCAGCTGGTAGCCCACCGCAACGTGTCCCCACACCGCTCCTACCATGCCAAAAGGGATCGCCGACATGACCAGAAGCGGCTGCGAATAGCTCTGAAAAGCAATCGCCAAGAGGGCGAAGATTGCGACCAACGCCAGCACGAACCCGAGACCGAGGGCAGCTACCGTCTCCGCCTGAGTCTCCTGCTCCCCACCGAAGCCGTACGCAAGTCCTGGAATATCCGCCATCAACTGGGGAAGCTCTCTTTGACGAATCTGCGCGTTGATCTCATTGGCGTTGGCGCTTTCATCGGCCACGTCGGCGGTGACACTGACAGTACGGCGACCGTCGATTCGGTTGATCGCGGTGTACGCCTGCCCACGGGTTACAGTTGCCGCCTGAGACACCGGTATCTCTCCGCCAGTCGGGGTTCGGATGATGAGCTTCTCGACGTTGTAGAGTGATTGCCGTTCATCGTCTGGCAGGCGAACGTAGACCTTCACTTCGTCCCTACCCCGCTGCTGCCTCAGCGCTTCGGAGCCGAAGAACGCGGCTCGAACCTGTCGCGCGAGCTCGAGCTCGGTCAGCCCCTGCGCCACAGCCTCTTCCGTCAATCGGAAATCGAGCTGCGCTTTGCCCCTCGTTACCTCGCTATCAATGTCGCGCAGACCACTGTAGGCCTGGATCTCGGACGCGAGGCGTTCGGCGGCCGCTTCCAGGGTGTGAACGTCCTGATGAATGAGCTGCACCTCGATCGGCTTGCCAGGCGAGACGCCAAATTCGTACGTGAAGGTCAGCGACTCCGCGCCCGGGATCTCTCCGATCGCCTCGCGCCATCGCTCCACGAGCTCCTGTGTGCTGATGTCCCGTTCTTCGGCGCCGACGAGGTAAAGCATCACCGTGGAGCGTTCGGAGCCTTCGTTCCCCCTCAGTCCTTCCAGGGGTGGCTCGAGCGTCGTGGTTGCGCCTATCTCCCCGTAGATTCCACGAGAAATCCCCTTCGGTTCACTCATCGCCTGCTCCGCTTCGTCGATGATCGACTCGATGAGACTGGTCATGCGCCCCGTGATTCGCTCTGTGTCCGACGCGGGAGTACCCACCGGCATTTTGAGGTGAACGGTGACCAAATCACCTCCCACTTTCGGGATGAAGCTGAATGGAATTCGCCCCGCCACGTAGCCTGCGGTGAAGACGAACATCGCGACGCCCGCCGCAATAGTGAAGTATCGCCAGCGCAGGGCTTTCCGCAGAAGCGGGATGTAGATCTGCTGCACGTGCTCCTGCAGCCGCCTTGGCGCTTCGAGCTTGGCGACCCACTTCATGATCCACAGATAGGGTGCGAGCACGACTTGCAGCGCCCAGGGCATCGGATGCGCGAGGTGAGCCGGTAGGACGAAGAGCGACTCGGCCAGCGAAATCAAGAGCACGATGATGACGAGCTTCGGCATCACCGAGAAGAATTTCCCCATAGCGCCGGGGATCATCAGCATCGGCGCGAACGCCATGCAGGTCGTGAGGATCGCGAACACCACAGGCCGCGCCACCTCTCTGACACCGGTGATCGAGGCCTCCAGTCGACCCATGCCCTCGGAGCGGTGCCTGTAGATTGCCTCGCCCACGACGATCGCGTCGTCGACCAGCATGCCCAGGGTCACGATGAACCCAAAGAGGCTGATCATGTTGATCGATAGACCTGCGGCCGGAAACATCAGCAAAGCGCCGGAAAACGAGATCGGAATGCCCAGCGTGACCCAGAAAGCGAGGCGTGCTTCGAGGAAGAGGCCGAGGATCAACAGGACGAGCACGAGGCCGATCCGTGCATTCCTGAGGAGCAGATCCAGGCGGTCCCTGTAGATCTCTGCAGCGTCGTAGAAGGGTGCTGCGTGGAGGCCTGCGGGAAGGCGTGCCTGAAGTTGCACCACGTGTTCCTTCGCCGCCTCTACTACGGTGATCGGTGTCTCGTCGCCGATCCGATAGACGTTGATCATCACGGCTGGCTTTCCGTTGAAGAAAGCCCTGCGATCGTTGTCCTGGAAACCGTCCCTGACGGTGGCGATATCCCGAACATGAACGTGCGTGCCATCCGGCTCGCTCAACAAGACGATATCTGCAAACTCGTGCCCGCGGTCGCGCCGCTCGGTAGTTCGGAGGAGGACCTCGCCAGCATCGGCCTTCACGCCGCCGCCCGGAAGCTCGACCGAAGCGAGGCGAATCCGTGCCGCAACCTCGTCGAGCGTCAGATGGTGTTTTCGCAATTGTGCTTGTGGCACTTCGACGCTGATCTCCAGCGGGCGAACACCAGATAGCTCGACGTAGGTGATCCGGTCATCTCGGAGCAAGTCACGACGGCTCTCTTCAGCTACTGAGCGAAGCGTGGCTTCGTCTACATCACCGTAGATCACCAGGGAGATCGCCTGCTGTCGAAATGCCGGCAGCGTCACGGTCGGGCGTTCGACGTCTTCGGGGAACGACGTAATTCGATCGACTGCGCTCTTCACGTCATTCAGCGCGCGATCTTTGTCGGTGCCGAGGAGTAGCTCGGCGCTCACCAGGGCGTAGCCCTCCATCGCCGTCGAGCGAACCTCCTTGACGCCATCGACGCCACGGACGGCCTCCTCGATCGCGAGCACCACCGCTTGCTCCACCTCGGCGGGGCTGGCGCCCGGATAGACGACCTCGATGAAGACCATTTCGAGCTCGACCTCGGGGAGCACCTCTTGTTTGAGCCCCGAACCCAATGTCACCAGTCCGCCCACCACGAGGATGAACATCAAGACATTGGCGGCCACCCCGTTGCTCGCCATCCAAGCGAGCGGCCCGTGTTCCGCAGATTTCGTCACGCGCTATTTTCCGATTCGACGCGATAGCCGATCTACTTGCTCAACGCACTGGGGCGCGTGCCGGCGGCGGTGCTGCTCTTGTGATCACCTTCGTAACCTTGTACCAACCCGAGAACATGAACCACGGAGCGGAAACCAAACTGAACCTACCGCCGGCACCCCACCGACCGGTGCCAGCAATGCAGTGTTACCTAGCGTACGGAGCTGCTCTATTGGTGGGCGCCGTGGCCTGGTGGGTACTCCAAAGCCGCGGGCTCATCGAGGACCCGTTCTCGGTTGGCTTCGCGGTCACGTGCATATCCACGGTCGTGATCTGGGTCTTCTCGGTCGCCAATGACAACTCATCGATCTACGACCCGTATTGGGTCATTGCCCCACCGATTCTTGCTCTTGCGCTCAAGGCAACAGCCGGTGGCGGGTTGCTTGGCGACTGGAGCGCGAGGCAAATCTGCGTTGTCGCCTGTCTATGGATCTGGGGGATCCGCTATCACACCATGTATTCGTGGAGCGGCTGGCGGAGCGGCCTCGTGCACGAGGATTGGCGCTACGAAGAGATGAGGAGCGCCCCCGTCCCCTATTGGCTCAACTCGCTCATCGGGATGCACCTCTTCCCGACTGTGCTCGTGTACTTCGCGTTCGCGCCGGCGGCGCTGGTACTGATCGCTGATCCATCGACGCAGCCTCCCTTGGGATTTTGGGACGTGCTGGGTGTGACTGGTGCGTTGTCGGCGGTCGCGATCGAGCTCTTCTCGGACGAGCAATTACGCAAGTATCGGGCCAGTGGCGAGTACGCCAAAGGCGGAGCATTCCGCCGTGGGCTATGGAAATATTCTCGCCACCCCAACTACTTTGGCGAGGTCCTGTTCTGGCTTTCGCTGATTCCTTTCGCCGTGCCGGGTGGCTTTCTTTCGGAGTACCCGGCGCTCGTGTTGATCGGTCCAATCATGATGGCCATTTTCTTCCGATTCAGTTGCTGGCTGATGGACGTTCGATCACTCTCGCGCCGTCCTGAATATCAACAGCTGGTCGATGAGGTCAGCGCGATGGTCCCTTGGTGGCCGAAGAAGATCTAACGAGAGCGGGGCGCCCTCATCGAGGACGCCCCGCTTGTTCGACCGGTCTCTTTCGACGGCTTAGTTGAAGTCCGCGTCGATCGCGCCGTCCCAGACGGCCCGAATGTTCTGGGTCACCAGTGTGACGCCGTCGAACTCGACCGAAAGCACTCCGTCGTCGAGGGTGCCCTCGATGTCGAGCACGTTCGACCGGCCGTTCAGGATGACATCGACCTCGCCCGAGACCGCGCCGCTTTCGTCGACCTCGGCGTCGAGCACGTAGTCGAGAAAGTTCGCGTTCGTGTCGAGGAAGCAACGGCCCTCGCCCACGATGGCGCCGTTGTCGATCTCGAGCGCGATGGTGCCGGAGCAGCTGTCCTCAATGGGTGGCTCGTTCGAGACCAGGGAATCGATGATGACGTCGACCGAGATTTGCCCCTCTGTCTCGAAGACCTCGGGCTCTTCCTCTTCGTCGTCAGCGTTCTCGCCTTCGCCGTCGAGCTCGTCTTCTTCTTCTACGTTGCCATCCTCGTCGTTCTCGCCTTCCCCGATGTTGCCGTCGACGGCGTTCTCTTCTTCTCCGACGTTTACGTCGCCGTCGTTGCCGGCCTCTTCACCGACGAGCACCCCACCAAGGTCGCCGTCCCCCTCGACGGGCGCACCACCGGCATCGCCACATGCGATTGCGAGTATGGAAAGAAGGCTAAGGCAAATTGCGTTAAGTGTATTCCTGGTCATGATGGGTTCTCCTCGTTTGGGTTGCACGCTCGGGAAGCCCGCGAGCGCCAGCGGATCAAATCCGCCTTTCAACAAGCCCTACGTCCAGGAGTCGGAGTTGGATTAAGGAAAAACGCGGCCCCGTCGCCGGGGACCAAGCGCCACCTTAACGAAAAACGCGGACATCGCGCGGCCGATCGGACACTGAAAACTGAACCGGAATCTTGCAGAGCTCAAAAAGCTGGCACTGCAATAGTCACTACTCGGATATGACCAGATACATTTCTCTTGCGAGAAAATGCTCCTTAGAAAGGAGGTGATCCAGCCCCAGGTTCCCCTAGGGCTACCTT
>Ga0316193_10002546_pt1 | contig 12865 bp, 9 predicted proteins | sample MerIslsedime2_MG_FD_207735 | JGI IMG/M metagenome (GOLD analysis project Ga0316193, IMG submission 207735) | Coastal sediment microbial communities from Maine, United States - Merrow Island sediment 2 | ecosystem: Environmental > Aquatic > Marine > Coastal > Sediment | place: USA: Maine...
GTGTCGGCCGACGCCTGATTGAACTGCTGATGACGGCTGGTCAGGCAATGTTCCCGGGTGATGAATACTCGCTGTTCGTCCTGCGTGAAAATAAGCCGGCCTATGAGTGTTACAAGGCGTTGGGATTTGCAGTAACGGATTACCCGGACGACGTGCCGCACGCCGACGTGTGCTACTACCTGACCCGGCCGCCGAAGTAGAGGAGTCATGACATGCATCGAAGCCGCTTAGCCGGATACATTATCGACTGCCAGACGGATAACCTGGAAGAGGCCGCCGATTTCTGGAGCGCGGCGCTGGGCTACAAGCGCCAGGAAACGTCGGAGGACGATCTGTACCTGGGTCTGGATACGCCGGACGGGGATCCCTACATCGAGGTGCAGGCCGTCGACCACGCGAGCCGCATTCACCTCGATATCGAATCCGACGATATAGAAGCCGAAGTTCAACGCCTCGAAGCGTTGGGGGCGCGGCGCATCGAAGACGTGAAATCATGGGTGGTCATGGAAGCACCGACCGGTCAGCGGTTCTGCGTCATAAACCGCGGCCACAAGTACTTCGACGAAACAGCCAATCGCTGGGAATAAGCAGGAAGGAGAAAAACAATGACAAGTGAACTGATGAGTCTGACCTGGGTCGTCGCTTTATCGGCGGTGATGTGGATTCCGTACATCTTCAATACGATCATGGTGCAGGGCTTGGTCGATGCGGTCGGCTATCCCGACAACCCGAAGCCGCTCGCGCCGTGGGCTGCGAGGATGAAGAAGGCGCACTACAATGCCGTTGAAAACCTCGTTGTTTTCGCGGCACTCGTATTGATGCTTAACGCGGCGGGCGTAAGCAATGCAACGACGGTGCTCGCCTGCAATATTTTCTTTTGGGCGCGCCTTGTGCACCTCGTCGTCTATACGTTTGGCATTCCCTGGCTTCGAACGCTGTCTTTCGTCGTGAGTTGGCTTTGTATCGTCGCACTGATCGTGCAGCTAATCTGAACCGAAGCCGCCGCCGCCTGGCGTTTCAATAACCAGCATATCTCCGGGGTTTAGTGACACCTCGTCATTGCCCTGGAGTTGCTCGATGTCGCCGCCCGATCGAACGACAGTATTGTTACCGCAGCTACCGGGGCCGCCACCGTCAAGGCCAAACGGCGGGACAATGCGATGTGATGTCAGCATCGTAGCGGTCATCGGCTCAAGAAATCGCAACTTGCGAATGACGCCGTCGCCGCCTTTGTGGCGCCCGGCGCCTCCGGAGCCTGCACGAATTGCGAACGACTCGTTGCGAACCGGGAATCGTGCCTCGAGTACTTCAGGGTCCGTCATGCGTGTATTCGTCATGTGGCTGTGGACCGCGCTGGTGCCGTCATGATCGGGGCCGGCGCCGGTGCCGCCGCAAATCGTTTCGTAGTTCTGGTGTTCATCGTTACCGTAGAAGATGTTATTCATCGTGCCTTGTGAAGCCGCCAGGACACCGAGCGCGCCATAAAGTGTATTCGTCACGGCTTGTGACACCTCGACATTGCCCGCCATGACGGCAGCCGGGTACTCCGGGTTGATCATCGATGGCTGCGGTATCTTTAGCTTGAGTGGCTTGAAGCAGCCTTCGTTGAGGGGAATATCATCGTCGACCAGCGTCCTGAATACGTACAGAACCGCGGCCTTGGAGACTGCGGTTGGCGCATTGTAATTGCCCGCGTTTTGCCCGGAGGTTCCTGTGAAATCGATCGTCGCGCTACGGTTTTTGCGATCGACCGATATGCGAACGCAGATCCTGCTGCCATCGTCCATGGGGTACTCGAATTCGCCATCTCGAAGCACGTCGATAACGCGGCGAACCGACTCTTCGGCGTTGTCTTGTACGTGCGTCATGTAGGCATTGACGACGTCGATACCGTAGTGATCGACCATCTTTCGCAGCTCCGCAACGCCGGTCTCGTTAGCAGCAATCTGCGCCGACAAATCTGCGATATTCTGGTCGATATTGCGGCAGGGATACTTACCCGAGCCGAGCAGTTCTCGTACTTCTTTTTCGCGCAACTGGCCGTTTTCGACCAGCAGGACATTGTCGAGCAACACGCCTTCCTCGTCGATATGCGTACTGTCAGGAGGCGCGGACCCGGGTGTGCGACCACCTATGTCGGCGTGATGGCCGCGTGAGGCAACGAAGAACAGTATCCGCTTGCCGGGCGCATCGAAAACCGGCGTGATGACAGTTACGTCGGGAAGATGGGTGCCGCCGTGGTAGGGCGCATTGAGTGCATAAACATTGCCTGGCCGGATCTTGCCGGCGTTGGCATTGATGATCGTTCGGACTGAGTCGCTCATCGATCCCAGGTGCACGGGGATGTGCGGCGCATTGGCGATCAGGTCGCCGTTCGCACTAAACAGGGCACAAGAGAAGTCCAGGCGCTCCTTGATGTTGACCGAATAAGCGGTGTTCTGCAGTGTGGCGCCCATGTGTTCGGCCACTGACATGAACAGGTTGTTGAAGACTTCGAGCATGACCGGGTCGGCGCTGGTGCCGACTGCTTCGACGGCTTCGCGCTCGGTAGCTCGATCCAGCACGAGGTGGCCGAGTGCATTCACGACGCCGCGCCAGCCATGTTCGACAACAATCGTCCCGGTTGCCTCGATAATGATCGCCGGCCCGGTGACAACATGGCCATATTCCATGTCGGCGCGATCAAACAGCGGCGCCTGGTGCCGGGCACCGGCGCAATACATCGTCACGGTATCCCGCGGGCTTAACTCGATCGCCGCAGGAGGCAACGCCGATTCAACGTCGGCGGTCCCGCTCGCGCCAATCGCCTCGACGGAAACGGCTTCAACGACGAGATTGTGATCGGGCGAAATAAAACCGAATCGTTGACGATGCGCATCGCAAAAATCGGCCATCATCTGTTCGCCACTGCCAAGATCAACGGGCAGGCTGGTATCCGTGCCCTCGTAGCGCAGGTGAACCTTCCTGACGATGGAAATGTATTCGTCAGCAACGCCTTGCCGGCGCACTTCGTCACGAGCAGACACTGCCAGCGGTCTGCAGCTTGCTGCAACGTCTGCCTGGACCGAAGCCTGTTCGAAGGAAATATTCATCTGCGCCTCACGCATGGCGCGGATGTCCGCGAGTCCCATGCCGTAGGCCGACAATACGCCAGCCAGCGGGTGCAGGAAGACGCGCTCCATCCCGAGCGCATCGGCAACGCGGCATGCATGCTGGCCACCCGCGCCACCAAAGCAGTTGAGTGTGTAGTCCGTGACGTCGTAACCACGTTGCACCGAGATTTTCTTGATGGCATTGGCCATATTTTCCACGGCGATACGCAGGAAGCCCTCGGCAACGTCCTCGGCTGATATGGGTGCGCCTTGCACGCCCGAAATCTGCTCCGCAAGTTTGGAAAACTGCTTGCGCACCGTCTCACTATCGAGTTTTTCGTTGCCACCGGCACCGAAAATAGCGGGGAAATAGTCGGGCTGGATCTTGCCCAACATGACATTGCAGTCGGTAACAGTCAGTGGTCCGCCGCGGCGATAACAGGCCGGGCCGGGATCGGCACCTGCCGATGCGGGGCCAACACGGAATCGTGACCCATCGTACTGCAATATCGACCCGCCACCGGCGGCCACGGTGTGGATGTTCATCATCGGCGCACGCATTCGCACACCCGCGACGAGTGTCTCATAGCTACGTTCATACTCGCCGTTGAAGTGGGTCACGTCGGTCGACGTGCCGCCCATGTCAAAACCTATGATTCTGTCGAAGCCATTCATGGCAGCAGTTCGCGTCATGCCGACAACACCACCAGCAGGCCCGGACAGGATCGCATCCTTGCCCTGGAACAGGCGGGCATCCGTCAGTCCGCCATTGGACTGCATGAACATGAGTCTTGGACCTTTTTGGCCGTCGGCGCCGAGTTCGTTGGCAAGCTGCTCAACATAGCGGCGCAGAATTGGTGACAGGTAGGCGTCAACGACTGTTGTGTCGGCACGAGAGACCAGCTTGATCAATGGGCTGGTCTCGTGGCTCAGTGAGACTTGTGTGAACCCGATCTGCCTGCATATTTCGCCAACCCGGCGTTCATGATCGTGAAACTGGTAACCGTGGAGAAAAGCAACGGCAGCAGACCTGATACCAGCATCGAAGGCGATCTGCAGCTCGATACGAACCTGAACCTCATCCAGAACCTGTAACACCTCGCCATCCACAGCAACGCGTTCATCCGCCTCGATAACCTGCTCGTAAAGTAACTCTGGCAACTTGATATCAAGATCGAAAATACGCGGACGGCTTTGGTAGCCGATACGCAGCGCATCACCAAACCCGCGCGTCGTAACGTAAACGACACGGTCGCCTGTGCGCTCGAGCAGCGCATTCGTGGCGACGGTGGTTCCCATCCTCACACTCTCCACTGAACCCGGCGGAATCACAGAGCCTGGTTCCAGTCCTAGGATTTCCCGGATGCCTTGCACAGCAGCATCCTTGTAGCGTTCCGGATTCTCAGACAGCAGTTTTTGACTGACAAGGTGGCCGTCCGGATGTCGCGCCACCACATCTGTAAATGTGCCACCGCGATCGATCCATATCTGCCACGTCATCACGTGCCCTGGCGGAAACTGTCCTGCAGAATCTCGAGCTCGGACCAGCGCTCGACGCACTCCTCGAGCTGCGCCTCGGTGTCGGCCAGTTCTTTGAGCTTGCCCTGCACCAGCGCCTGGTCCTGCGAGAAAAAGTCCGGTTGTGACACGACCTGCTGGAGCTGTGCGATCGAACTCTCGAGCGATTCGATCGCGGCAGGCAGCTTATCGAGCTCACGCTGGTCGTTATAACTGAGTTTGGTTGCTTTCTTTTGTTTGCGGCGTTCTGCGGCGGCAGCTTGTTTTCGCTCTGCAACCGAGAGACCAAACGGATCCTCGGTTTGCGCGAGTTCGTGGCCGTATCGAAGCCAGTCACTATAACCACCGACATATTCTTCAACGCGTCCGTCCGCTTCAAATACGATGGTGCTGGTAACGACGTTGTCGAGAAACTCGCGATCGTGACTGACGACGATCAGCGTGCCGCCAAATTCGCACAGTTTCTGCTCAAGCACTTCGAGCGTTTCGATGTCGAGATCGTTAGTTGGTTCGTCGAGTACCAGCAGGTTGGCAGGGCGCGTGAAGAGTTTGGCGAGGATGACTCGATTGCGTTCACCGCCAGACAGTGCACTAACGGGCATCGCTGCGCGTTTCGGGCTGAACAGGAAGCCCTTGAGGTAGCCGACCACATGCCGGTCCTTACCATTGAGTTTGATATAGGTTCGTCCCTCGCCGACGTTGTAGGCGACCGACTTGTCGAGATCGAGTGTCTGGCGCAGCTGATCGAAGTACCCGACTTCCAGGTTGGTGCCATGTTTCAACGTGCCGGTTTGTGGTTCGAGGTCACCGAGCAGCAGTCGCAACAGGGTAGTCTTGCCAACGCCATTATTGCCGATCAGCCCAATGCGGTCGCCACGCATGATCTTGGTCGAAAAGTTCTCGATCAGCGGTTCGTCACCGTAGCGGTAACTGACGTTTTTCGCGCGAATGACCTTGCGTCCGGATTGTTCGGCTTCCTCGATGTGAATGCGAGCATGGGCGTCGGGCTTTACGCGCTCCGCGCGCTCTTCGCGCATTTTCGTCAGGGCTCGCACGCGACCTTCGTTGCGGGTTCGACGCGCCTTGATTCCCTGTCGAATCCACTCTTCTTCCTGTCCGAGTTTCTTGTCAAACAGGGCATTCGCCGTCTGCTCGTCCTCGATCGATTTTTCCTTTCTTCTCAAGAAGTTAGCGTAATCCCCGGGCCAGCTCGTGATCTTTCCGCGGTCGATTTCGAGTATGCGTGTGGCGAGTTTCTGCAGGAATGCCCGATCGTGGGTAATGAACATCACGGAGCCTGGATACGAGTAGACCCTGTCTTCGAGCCACTTGATCGTCGCAATATCGAGATGGTTTGTTGGCTCGTCGAGCAACAGCAGGTCGGGTTTTTGTACGAGTGCCTTTGCCAACGCAACGCGCCGCCGCCAGCCGCCGGACAACTCGTTCATTCTCTTTTCCGCAGGAATTTCGAGATCGGAGATCGTTTCTTCTACGCGTTGTTCGATATGCCAGCCATCGTGCCCATCGATCTTGGCGTGCAGTGCCTCAAGTGCCATCAGGCCGTGCTTGTCGAGCTCCAGCTTCGATTGTTCCTCGTAGGTCTCGAGCAGCTTCTCGATATCAGTGAGGCCCGACCGGACGACGTCGCGGACTGGCTGATCCATCGCCTCAGGTAGCGTTTGAGCGAGTTGACTGACAACGAGGTTACTGCTGCATACGATATCGCCGCGATCGTGCTCGAGTTCGCCGGTAAGGAGTTTTAATGTCGTCGACTTGCCGGCGCCATTGCGTCCTATCAGGCACACGCGTTCGCCGGGCTCAATTGCCAGGTTGGCCTCGCGGAGAATGACGTGATCGCCAAACGCGAGGCTCACGTCGTCGAAACGGATTAAAGCCATTCCGCTATTGTAGGAGCGTCGCTTGCGGCGCGACAATAGGCAGATCGCGCTGGCAAGCAGCGCTCCTACAGGAAACGGGCATGGGTGATGAGAGATTCGTCGACATCGAAGTCAAGCTGGCGCACCAGGAACAGGTGGTGAACGAGCTCAATGAGGTCGTGACGCAGCAGCAGGCCAAACTGATGCAACTCGAGGAGTTGTGCACGTCACTCATCCAGCGAGTGCGTTCGATCGGTGAGGGCGACGCGACCCCCGAGCAGGACGAGCGCCCACCGCATTACTGATATGAATGCCCTGCAGATAAGCTGGATCGTTATTTTTTCGGCAGTGCTGATCTGGTCTGGCATCGGGCCGCACGACTACCCGACCTGGTTACTGGAGGTTGCCCCTGCGATCATCGCCGCGGCAGTCCTGTGGTTTACTCGCGAGCGCTTCCCGCTCACGCGGCTTACCTACGTCCTGATACTGATTCACTGCATCATCCTGATGGTCGGCGGTCACTACACGTATGCCGAGGTGCCGCTGGGAGACTGGATCAGGGAGGCGTTCGATCAAACCCGCAACAACTACGACAAGCTCGGCCACTTCGCGCAGGGCCTTGTCCCGGCCATCGTGGCGCGCGAGATCCTGATCCGCAAGAACGTCGTCAACTTCCCGGGCTGGCGCGACTTCCTGATCATTTGTGTCTGCCTGGCCATCAGCGCCTTTTACGAACTCATCGAGTGGTGGGTGGCGTTGTTGTCGGCAGAGGCGGCCGACTCATTTCTCGGCACCCAGGGCTACATCTGGGATACGCAATCTGACATGTGGCTGGCGCTGCTCGGGGCCGTATCGGCGCTCGTGTTGCTTAGCCGACTGCACGACCGGCAGCTGCGCGCGCTGGGCTAATCGTTACGCGTCAGCGCGTACACCGCGAACGATCCGAGCCAGTGCGAACCTTCGTAGTGTTCACTCGCAACATGCGGCAACGAAGCCGCGAGATGGTCGTGGGCCCAGGCGCGGAACTGTGTTTGCATCCACTCATCATCGACGGCAGCAGCGATGATGTACAAGTTCCACGCACGGCTCAGGTTCAACCCGTCGAGGTGTACGATTTTGGGATCCGAGCGATCACTGACATTGACTGGTTGCAACGGCGGGGCACCGACCAGTTCTCCAAGAAAAGGAGCCAGCCACTCGATGAGTGGTTCACCTGATAGTACCCTCGCCATCAAGGCTGCCTCTTCGAAACACGGTGACAGGAAGTCTTCGCCGCTCGGTTCCCATGACAGGGGACAGTTCTTGTCGTCCTGGTAGTAGCGCAGCGCCGCCTCGCTGACAGACCGGGCGAGCTCGTCGTCGCCGGCAGAGCGCGCATAGTCGAGCGCAAAAGACAGGCCGAAGGCTGTGTTGGGATGTACGCCGGTACGAATCGGGTATTCCTGCCGCGGCAGGAACTCGATGTATCTGTCCCGAATCACGTCGACCAAAGGCGCGAGATTGTTGGCAAGCTCCGCAGCAAGTGGATCGTCCCACTCGCCGAGTTCCGTTGCCAACTGCAGCAGCCAGGCCCAACCATAGGTACGCTCCCAACTGCCAGATTCCTGTCCAAAGTAAGTGACCTCTCCGGCAACGTTCTCCGCGGATAACGAGATGCCCAGCCCTGCGACGATCTGCTCTCGCTCTGCCAGCTTCGGGAACTGCTTGAGCAGCTTCACCAGCATCCAGTGACCGTGAACGGACGAATGCCAGTCAAAGCAGCCATAGAAGGCCGGGTGCAGGGATTTGGGTGAGAGCAGGAACTCGTCGCTCTGCAGCACCTGGTTGAGCTTGTTCGGATACTCTTTGTGGATGCAGTCCAGCGCGAGTTGTGCGAAATGCGATGCACCGCTACTTGTCAGAACAAGTCCGCCTTCCTGCTCGGTATACATTTCCATGGGTGCGGACTCCTGCGCGTTGCATGCAGCGGCAATAACCACTACGAAAAGAGCGATCGCCGGGATGGATGGCCTGTGATGCTTCGTTGTTGGTGAATTCATGCGCACAAGGTTACTGTAGGCGTCCCGATCTAATCCAGTACTCTTGTGCGCCAATCACTCGCCAAAATCCTGGTTCTGCTGCCGTTATTGCAGTCCTGCGAGCAAAGTGCGCAGCCAGATTTCCATGGTCGCCTGTATTTTGCATCCGGCAACTATGTGGGCGAGTTCGATCTGGCGAAAGGCACAAGCGTCATCGTCGCCAATCGCGGCGCAGTCACGATCAGCGATATCTCCGAGTTTGGCGAAAATCGATTCCTGGTGGCCGAAACCGCGATGGTGGAAACTCGTGAGGTGCCGCGAATCTCCTGGGTCGATATTGAAACGGGCCAGGCGGAGACCTTGTACTCAGGTGTTGCTGCCCGTTATCTGTCAGCGCATTCGGCGCTGGTATGGGACGATGGTTCGCGACTGCATGCGACCTCGCGACGGCGAAATTCCGACATCAATGCGGAGATTGTGTCGCATAACCTGAATCAGCTCTCGACTATCGTCGCAGTGTCCGACGAGATGGTTCTGTTCGAGACCGGCATTCCGGAGCAGCGCGGCATTCACTCCTACAATGTGATGACGCGTGAACTGCTGCAGCGAAACGCCCTGACAGAGCAATGCAGGCTCGCCGGCTCGGTGTGGATTGCCGATCGCGGCCAATTGGCGTGTCAGGCCCGCACGCAGTCGGGCGACGGGACTGAATACCTGCTCACTGACCTCAATGGGACCGTCCGCGACCAGCTCGCGTTACCGCCGGGCAAGCAATTCATAGCGCTAGCCTATGCGGCCGATCAGCAAGTGTTGATACTGACCGAACCCTGGCGGACCGTGTTCGGGGGTGGTGAACGTTTCGGCGTTTGGGCCTACGACCTGAATGCGGGCCAAAGTCATCGAATACTCAGGAACCAGTACCTCGGCGCGTCGGCGGTCTACGTCGACGAAACCTTACGAGGCGCAACGGGTCAATAACGGCACCAGATAACAGCAGAGGTCCTGCGAATGCAGACAGTCAATCGAACGCTTTTCACGTGGGTCGCATGCGCGGCGCTGGTAATTGCCATGGCCGCTTCCCCTGCAAGAGCAGCGGATGACATCGCCGGCCAGGTCGAGATTGCGTATGAAGCGTTCAGGCTCGATAACGGACTGACCGTGCTGGTACATACCGACCACTCGGTGCCGACGGTGTTTGTCGGCATGTGGTACGGCGTCGGTTCTGCTGACGAGCCCGATGGCAAGACCGGCTTCGCACACCTGTTCGAGCACCTGATGTTCCAGGGCACCGAGAATCGCGATGGCGAGTTTTTCACGCCTTTCACCAAGGCTGGCGCGACCGGCATGAACGGCACGACCAGCGAGGATCGCACCAACTACTACGCGACAGTGCCGACCGGTGCCCTCGACATGGCGCTGTGGATGGAAAGCGACCGCATGTCCTACCTGCTGGGCGCGGTGACGCAGGAAGCGCTCGATGAGCAGCGTGGGGTTGTGCAAAACGAGAAGCGCCAGGGCGAGAATCGGCCGTATTCCGGGATGGCGGATCGAATTCGAGCCGGCGTTTATCCGCTGGATCACCCATACCGGCATTCGATTATCGGCTCCATGGAGGATCTCGATGCGGCGTCTGTTGAGGATGTTCACGAGTGGTTCGAACAGTACTACGGAGCGTCAAATGTCGTTCTCGTGCTGTCGGGTGATATCAGCCTCGAGACGGCCAAAGAAAAGGTCCAGCACTATTTTGCCGAGGCACCTGCCGGGGTTGCACTCGTCAAACAGCAGCAGTGGATTCCGCAGATTCCGGAAAACCGCATCGAGATGATGTATGACCGCGTCGGCCAGACGCGTATTTCGAGGACATGGGTTCTTCCGGGGATGAACCACCGGGACACGATGTTGATGTACCTGGTCAACGAAACGCTCGTCGGCAACAAGAACTCGCCGCTTTACAACAAGCTCGTGGACGACCTGCAGATTGCCACCAGCGTGCAGGGATATGCCCACGGCCGACTACTGAGCGGGGAGTACAACCTGACGATCGACGTCAAGCCGGGTGTCGATCCTGAACACGTTCTCCAGGTTGTCGACGCGGTGATCGCGGAGTACCTGTCTGCCGGGCCGAGTTCGGATATCACCGAAAACGCCAAGCTAAGCATCAATATGTACATGCTGGGCTCGCTCGAAAGCAAAGCCACTGTTGGACGTTTTCTTGCCGAAGGCCAGCTATTCTCAGGCGACCCGCTGGCGGTCAAAACGGAAATAGAAGCGCTCAACACAGCGACAACTGACGAGCTGCAAACAATCGCCAACCGCTGGTTATCGAAGAACTTCTATCAGTTGACGGTTGAGCCGTTTCCCGAATTGCAGTCCACGAGTCCCAGCGTGGACCGCTCGTCCATCCCGGAGGTTACCGAGGTCTCGGGCATAAATTTCCCGGCTATCGAGACAGCGACACTCGACAACGGCATGAAGCTCGTTGTCGCGAGGCGCGGCAGCATCCCGCTGGTGGATGTAACGATTCGCGTTGAGACAGGCAATACAGCGAACGCCGCAGATGCTCCGGGTACGGCGAATGCCGTGTTTGGCCTGCTGGACAAAGGCACGAAGAAGTACGATGCGAATGAGCTTGCTGCCGCGCTGGACAAAATCGCGATGAGCCCGCGCACCGGCGCCGGCAATGAGCGAAGTTCTTTCGGCTTCCGAATATTACGGCCGCATCTGGACGAGTCTTTCCGGCTTGCTGCAGAGATGCTTCGCAACCCAACGTTCCCGGAAAATGAGCTCGACAAGATCAAGCAACAGCTTCTGGCAATTCTTGCGACGATCGAAAAGAACCCGTCACAATTTGCTGGCAGCCTGTTCAATCGTGTGATCTATGGTGAGGACAGCCCGCTTGGCATGGTCTGGACGCCGCAACTCGTTAGTGATTTCTCCGTCGACACTCTGCGGCAGTTCCACGCGAACGAGGTTACACCCGATAACATGACTGTCTTCATGATTGGCGACATCTCGCTTGACGAAGCCAGGGAGTCGGTAGAAAGCGCGTTTAGTGGCTGGAAAGCGGTGAGTGCCTCTAATCGCAAGGCCGTTGGTGAAGCCGAAGCGCCTGCTGCGCGCGTCATTCTTATCGATCGTCCTGGCGCCGTGCAGAGCACGATCATCGCGGGGCATGCGATCGATCCGTATGACCCCGATGTCAGCACCGAGCTGACCCTGGTCAATGGGGTTTTCGGCGGCACATTCGAGTCGCGAATCAACATGAATCTGCGCGAAGACAAATCCTGGTCATATGGCGCTGGCTCACGCGTCGCGCGAAATACCAGCGGTGATCAGACATTCTCGGTTTCCGCGAGCGTGCAAAGCGACAAGACCATGGAAAGCATGCAGGAAATTCTGCGCGAGCTCGAAGAGTACGTTTCGACGCGCCCCGCGACGGCCGAAGAGGTCGAACGCATCAAGCTTAACCGTACCCGCTCTTTACCCGGTTCTTTTTCAAGCAATCGCGGATTCCTGAGCAGTATTGTCAGCTCTGACGCGTATGGGCTGCCATTCGACTACGCGGAGGGCACCGCCGAGCGCTTGAATGCGGTCAGCCTGGAGGACGTGAACGAACGCGCCAGGTCGCTCATTCAGCCGGACCAGTTGACCTGGGTAGTTGTCGGCGATCTTGAACAGGTCGAGGAAAAGATACGTTCGCTGAACTACGGTGACGTCGAGGTCTGGGATGGCTTTGGCAACCGACTGAGGTAGCTTTTCGCGCGGCCAGGGCGTTTCCTGCCATCGGCAGCGCGCTCCCAATACGGAAATCGATAAGCCGTTGATTTTCCATTATTTTCTTCATTTACCGGAGCCCGGCATTCCGGCGTCATCGAATGGTCATGGTTTGGTCGCCGACCGGTCACGACTGCTGCGCCATTTACAACGACACTGCGAACCTCGCTACAGACACATAAAGACTGCGGAGGAATCAAGATGTCGGACCAGGAAACGATTAACGATACGAAAACCATAGTGTGCCTGCACTCGAGTGGCGGCAACGGCGGCCAGTGGCGTGCACTCAGGGACTACGTCGGCGATCGCTTTGTCGTGCTGATGCCGGACCTGATCGGCTATGGCGAGGAGCAGTTCGCGTTGGGTGACGACCTGACATTCGAGTACGAGGTCCGGGCGATAGCCGATCTTATTCGCGACAACGGCGGCAGCGCCCACGTCGTTGGACATTCCTACGGCGGCGCGATCGCCACTCATGTCGCACTCGAGCACCCAGAGCTGGTCGCGAGTCTCGCAGTCTATGAGCCGGTTCTTCTCTCGCTGTTGTACGACGATGACCGGGCCTCGCCGGCGCTCGAGGAAGTCG
>Ga0316193_10002549_pt1 | contig 12859 bp, 11 predicted proteins | sample MerIslsedime2_MG_FD_207735 | JGI IMG/M metagenome (GOLD analysis project Ga0316193, IMG submission 207735) | Coastal sediment microbial communities from Maine, United States - Merrow Island sediment 2 | ecosystem: Environmental > Aquatic > Marine > Coastal > Sediment | place: USA: Maine...
AACACCCAGGGTTGCCGTCAGGATCCCCAGCGCCATCTTCGCTGAATGCTCCGGGACATCGAGGATGATATTGGCCCCGGTAATGACACCCGGCAGACCGAACGCGAGGATATAAAGCGTCAGCTGTCGTTCCAGCGGCCGCTCTCTCAAGTGCCTAACCGTCGCGCCGATACCCAGAGCGACGCTGGCGACTTTATGAGTTGCCAAAGCGATGGCAAACGGCAGGCCCATGAAGATCAGGACCGGCAACTGGATCAGCCCGGCGCCACCACCTGAAAAAGCTGAAAACAGGTTGGCTACCAGGGACACGATAAACAGGATGAGTTGATCCAGAGCGTCCACCATTACTCCCGACTTGCTCAGAAACGTTATAATTGGGAAAACCACCAGATAGAATACAGAGTATGACACCGGGACAACCGTCACACATGAAGATTTTCCACACTTTTATTTTGCTGACAACACTGTTTTTCACAACCAGCGCGGTTGCCGAGCGCACCTTCAAATGGATAGATAATGAAGGCCAGGTTCACTACGGCAACCGCGTCCCGCCCGAGTATGCCAAAACGGAACGCAAGGTACTCAACGAACAGGGGCGGACGGTGAAGGTCTACGAGGCCGCCAAGACACCCGAGGAAAAAGCCGCTGCAGAAAAAGCCGCTGAACTTGTAGCCAGAAAAAAATCCCTCGATGAGAAGCAGGCTGTTCATGATCGCAGTCTGCTTGCCACGTATGCCAGCGAGCAGGATATGTTGCTCGCGCGAGATGGCAAGGTCGCCTCTGTTGAGGCACTGCTACAGCTGACCAGCAGCCGCGTTGAGTCCATGAAGCTACGGCTGCTTGAATTGACCGAGGAAGCAGCGACCTACGAACGCAGTGGCAAACAGTTGCCACACACAGTGGAGGCTCAAATCAACAACCTGCGCACACAAATCACCCGGAACGAGAACTTCATCAGGGAGAAAGAGCAGGAACTGGGCGATATAAACAATCAATTTGATGCTGACATCAGTCGCTTTATCGAGCTGACTGCAGAGCGGGAGAACACGAAAACCTCTGCACAAAGGATCGCAAATCTTGAAGCGGCAAAGAACAATCCGGACATCGAACTAACCCGTCATGACCGTACATTGCTAACGACCTATGGCGACGAGGAAGACCTCGTGCTGGCACGGGAACAGAAGCTTGTATCAATCAATGAACTGATTGCACTGACCAGTGAACGCATTGAATCCATGCAGACTCAATTTGCCGAGCTATCGGATAACGCCGATGAATATGAGAGCAGGGGGCAAAAGCTTCCCGAGGTATTGCTTGGCCAGATGAAGAATGTTCTCGAAAGTATCGCCCAGAGTGAGGAACTGCTGGCACTGAAAAAGAAGGAAAAGGCCGACATTGAGCAACAATACTCGGCAGACATCAAGCGCTACCGACAACTGACTGCCAGTAACTAGCTACGATCGTTTCGCACGTATCAACGTACCGACGCCCTCGTCTGTAAACAATTCAATCATCACGGCATGTTCAACCCGCCCGTCAATGATATGGGCTGCCTTCACGCCGCTGTTGACCGCCGACAGGGCACACCTGATTTTCGGCATCATACCGCCATGTATCGTGCCATCTTCAATCAGGGCATCAACATCTTCGACACCCAGTCCGGTCAGTAGCTCACCCTGCTTGTCCAGCAAGCCTGCCGTATTGGTCAACAGGATTAGCTTTTCCGCCTTCAGGACTTCCGCCATGTGGCCGGCAACCAGGTCGGCATTGATGTTGTAGGAACGGCCGTCCTCACCGACACCAATAGGTGCAATCACCGGGATAAATTCGCTGTTAACCAGCATGTCGACAACACTGGCATCGATACTTTCCACCTCCCCCACATGACCGATATCAATGATCTCGGGTACTTCCAGTTCCGGTGAATTGCGTGTCATGGTCAACTTGCGTGCACGGATAAGATCGCCGTCCTTGCCGGTCAGCCCAACAGCGCGTCCGCCATGACGTGTAATCAGGTTAACGATTTCCTTGTTCACCAGGCCTCCAAGCACCATCTCGACCACATCCATGGTCTCGCTATCGGTCACCCGCATACCATCGATAAATGTACTTTCCTTACCAATTCGCTGCAGTAAATTCCCGATTTGTGGCCCACCACCATGCACTACGACCGGCTTGATCCCCACCAGGTTCATCAGCACGATATCGCGCGCAAAACCGCTTTTCAGCGCCTCGTCCACCATGGCATTGCCACCGTACTTGATAACCACGGTCTTGCCGCGGAAGCGGCGTATATAAGGCAGCGCCTCGGCAAGCACTTGCGCAACATTTTTTGCAGAGTCAGTCGTCAGGGACATGGCAGTCATTGCTGCACCGGGCAGCCGTCAAAAATAATCAGTCCACGAGTGTACGCGGTGAAAAGGCAAACAGACAAGTCAGTGATCAGAATGGCAGCGACAGGTGCATATTGACCTGCAGCATCACTCGTCGGAAATCACCCATGATGCGGGCCAGCGCTTCATCCGTATCGGCCTCAAATCGCAATACCAGCACCGGCGTGGTGTTCGATGCACGCACCAGACCCCAGCCATCCTCGAAGTCGGCCCGCAGACCATCAATGGTAGAGACCGTCGCACCCTCGAAGTGGGCACTTTCCAGTAACTGGTTGATGAATACAGGCGGCTCTCCCTCTCGCATGGTGACATTAATCTCAGGGGTATTCACACTGTCAGGCAACGCAGCAAACACCTCGGTGCTGCTACGCTCATCCCTGGCAAGAATCTCAAGCAGGCGCGCAGCCGCATACAGGGCATCATCAAACCCGTACCAGCGCTCCTTGATAAAAATATGGCCGCTCATCTCACCGGCCAGCAACGCACCGGTCTCCCTGATTTTTTCCTTGATGAAGGAATGCCCTGTTTTCCACATCAGCGGCTCGCCGCCATGTTCACGAATGATGCTATCCAGGTAACGTGTGCACTTGACATCATAGATAATCTGGCCACCCGGATTGCGTGTCAGGATATCTATCGCGTACAGCATCAGTACCCGATCCGGCCAGATAATCTTGCCATCTGCCGTAACAACACCGAGGCGATCACCATCGCCATCAAATGCCAGGCCGATATCAGCCTGTGTGTCCGTGACAGCCGTGACAAGATCCTTCATGTTCTCGGCCTTGCTGGGATCAGGATGGTGGTTTGGAAAGTTTCCATCGACCTCGCAGAACAGTTCGGTAACCTCACACCCCAGGCCTTTCAGTAACCGGGGGATCACACCACCGGCAACGCCGTTACCGCAATCGACGACTACTTTAAGTGGCCGGGCAACGGTAACGTCACCACGTATGCGCTCAATGTAGTCCGGCACCACATTTATTACCTCGACACTGCCTTCACCGGAAATGAACTTCCCCGACTTGATACGTTCATGCAGCGACTGTATCGATTCTCCTGACAGGGTTTCACCATCAATCACAATTTTCAGACCATTATAGTCAGGTGGATTGTGGCTGCCGGTCACTACCACACCACTCTGGGAATCAAGGTAATGGGTGGCAAAATACAGGACCGGCGTCGGTACGCAGCCTATATCTTTCACATCACAACCGGTAGATATGATTCCTGAAATCAGCGCTTCGGAAAGCGATGGCCCGGAGAGACGCCCGTCTCGCCCGACAACGACGGTATCCCGTCCGCGTTGCAGTGTCTCACTGCCGATCGCACGCCCGATCAGCCTCACTGCTGTTGTTGTGAGTGACTGGTCAACAACGCCACGGATATCATAAGCGCGGAAAATCGAGGGATCGATATCGACAATTTCATCATCTGCTTCCATAACCAATGGATCTTCCTCCAGTATCAAGTTGTCACTGCGTATGGCGGAACCAAAGTCGGCTGCAATACCTTCATCAATGCCCCCCTCATCCATGTCATCCCCGGACTCACCTGCTGCGTGGTAGGCAGCATCCTGTTCGCGTGGCGCGGGTGTAAATTGTTGCGCTGGCTGAGTGCCTGCTGCCAGTTGTGTCATGAACTCGATGCTTTCATGCATTTCCGCAAGACCTGAAGGGTACTCGCGCCGTGAGCGGCCATCGCGAAAATCCTTCATTATGGTCACCATACTGACCTGGTCGACGCGTAATGCGTTCTTGATCTTGCCCGTCAGGAAAATAATCAAAGCCACCATGGCAGTGGCAGATAGTATAAATGCAGCCAACACCCATATACTGATGCCACCCAGTGCTACCAGGCCACTGATGGCCGGCCAATAGGCCACTTGCCAGCGGCTGCCCTCGATACGAACCACCCGGTCTGCGTCACCCTGCTTCAGGGACTGCTCGCCATAGCGGGTAATCACCACCGGCGCACCCTTGGCACCATCCTGTTGCACTTCGATATAGCCATCCAGCTCGCGTATATCGTTGAGGATGTTCTTTAACACATCGGCTGACAGGGACACCATCACGTGCCCGACAACACCACTACCTGCCGGATCCACTACACGACGGGCAATATTGATATGTTGTTGTGGTGTGTTGAACAGATGCACCTCTATGGGTGGCTCAGCTTCAGCGGCCTCTGCTGCACGCATCTGCGCCAGCGCGGCATAACTCAACGGTGGCGAGGCATCCATATCCACTTCGCTAATGCCGGGGGGCAGCAGCTGTACATTAATCGCCTGCGGAAATACATAGCGCAGGGATTCCTCCCTGGACTGCAGGGCTGACTCATTACCGACCATCAACAGATAGGCAATATCCGGATCCTTGGCCAGCAGGGCGGTTGTCGAGCCATAGTAAGCGGCCATTGCCGATACCCGCAGCGCGACCTGCTGCGTGATAATTTTTGATTCCTGTTCCGTGGCACGCAAAATGTGCCCGGACATCAGCTGGAAAATAAAAGCCGCCAGCACCCCGAGCAACACGACACCCGCAACCAGCAGCTGAAACCGCACCTTGCCCAGGCTCGCAGGTTTGATGTCACCCGTCAGCTGCGGCATCGGCTTCGAAACCGGCTCGTCATCTGCTGATTTTTTGTGTTTGAGAAAGCTGGGAAGCGATAACTTCATGGCAGTGGAAATAGACTCTAAGCCCTTGTGTTTTCTTTAGAAGCTGGAAAGACTACCAGTAGCAGGGTATCGGCACGGCGGGCCGATTAATTGACCCTAATGACGTCCCGAATGCCCGAAACCGCCCGCGCCGCGTTCACTGACAACAAAATCCTCAACAATTTCAAAGTCTGCATGCACCACCGGCACGATCACCATCTGCGCGATACGCTCGCCCGGCTCGATGATGAAGGTTTCCGCGCCACGATTCCAACAGGAAACAAACACCTGGCCCTGATAGTCGGAATCGATCAATCCCACCAGGTTGCCAAGGACAATGCCGTGCTTGTGACCCAGGCCCGAGCGCGGTAGCAGTACCGCCGCAAGTCCGGCATCGGCGACATGAATCGCCAGGCCGGTAGGAATCAGGTGGGTGTCACCGGGTGCCATTTTCAGCGGCGCATCCAGACAGGCACGCATATCCATACCGGCGGAGCCATCCGTTGCATAGTGTGGCAGGGGAAATTCACTACCGAGGCGTTGATCGAGAATCTTAAGTTGAATCTTTTGCATGTATCCTGACTACCTTTTCCTGGCTGGCTTTATTTTCGAAACGTTCGGCGATGAGCGCAAGCAGTTGCCGGGCCAGCCTGGCCTTGCCCATCAGGGGCAATAGCTGCTGGCTCTGGGCCCATAGCACATGTAGTGCGTTGTCTTCCTGATCAAAGCCTTGCTGCTGTCCCACAGCATTGGCGGCGATCATGTCGATATTTTTTGCACGCAACTTGTCCCGGGCATGGATTTCGATGGCGTGCGTTTCCGCCGCAAAGCCGACTGTAAACGGCGCATCGGGCAGTGCCGCTACGGCTGCGAGAATATCAGGGTTGCGTGTTAATTCCAGTGACAATGTGGCTGTGGTTTTCTTCAGCTTCTGCTGCGCAACGCTTGACGGACGGTAATCGGCGACGGCAGCCACACTGATAAATATGTCTATATCCGCGATATCACTCATCACGGCAGCATGCATTTCGGCCGCACTCTCCACATCGATACGTCGTACCCGCGCAGGCGTCTCCAGACTGACCGGACCGCTGACCAGCAGCACGCTCGCACCTGCCTCGGCTGCGGCAGCGGCCACGGCATAGCCCATGCGGCCGGAACTGCGATTACTGATGTAGCGTACCGGATCAATGGCCTCGCGGGTCGGCCCGGCTGTTACCAGTACCCGCCGGCCGGCAAGTATGCCCGTGTTAAACAAGTCGGTTACCGCTGCCACCAGTTCCACAGGCTCCAGCATCCTGCCGGGTCCGCTTTCCCCACAGGCCTGACTTCCCTCGGCAGGACCCAGAATCCGCACCCCCCTTTTTTTCAAGACCGTGACATTATCCACGGTGGCCGGATTGCACCACATGGCGCGGTTCATGGCCGGTGCAACCGCAACCGCGGTATCACAGGCCAGACACACGGCCGTCAACAGGTCATCGGCGCGCCCCGATACCAGTCGGGCAATAAAATCCGCCGTTGCCGGCGCTATCAGCAGTGCGTCCGCCCAGCGCGCCAGTTCGATATGTCCCATGGCCGCTTCTGCCCCGCTATCCAGCAAACCGGTGTGCACCGGCTGCGCGGACAACGCCTGGAAGGTAAGCGGGGTCACAAATTCCATGGCCGCCGCAGTCATGACCACGCGCACCTCTGCCCCCTGCTGTCGCAGTTGTCGCACCAGTTCGGCGCTTTTGTAAGCGGCAATACCGCCGGTCACGCCCAGCAGAATGTGTTTTCCGGATAGCTTGTTCATCACGCAGCAGTTTAGCAGATGATTGTTTGCCACGGGGATAGCGCTGACAGGTGCCTGCTGCCTACAACAAGCTGCGTATTTTTCCTCTGTGTACACGTTGCTTTCTGTGGCATATAGAGCCATGCACAGCATACGGGACTGGCCCAGTGGTGAACGGCCGCGTGAAAAACTGCTCAGCCGTGGTCCAGCCGCATTGTCGGATGCCGAGTTGCTCGCCATCTTCCTGCGCACCGGGGTCACAGGTAAAACGGCCGTTGATCTGGCGCGCGATTTGCTAACCGAGTTTGGTGGCCTGCGGCCGTTACTGGAGGCAAACCGGCAACGCTTTTGCAGCCATCACGGTCTCGGAGAGGCCAGCTACGCACAGCTGCAGGCGGTCATGGAGATCGCACGCCGCCACCTGCAGGAACAGATGCAGCGAGGAGACGCGCTGGAGAACCCGGATGCGACGCGCCAGTTCCTTTCCAGCCGCTTGCGACACCTTCCTTACGAGGTGTTCGCCTGCCTGTTCCTGGACAACCGCCACCGGGTGATTGATTTTGAGGAACTGTTTCGTGGCACCATTGATGGCGCCAGCGTGCACCCCCGCGAGTTGGTACGGCGTGCCCTGCACCACAATGCAGCGGCCGTTATTCTCGCCCACAATCACCCCTCCGGTGTTGCCGAACCGAGCCGTGCCGATGTACAACTGACACGCCGGCTGGTGGACGCGCTGACACTCGTGGATGTGCGGGTGCTCGATCATGTCGTGGTCGGAGATGGCAGCGGCGTGTCATTTGCCGAACGGGGGCTAATCTGAACTGCAGGAAGGCAGAATTATCAGCAACCTTCCTGCATGCCATTGATTTTTATAGTGGTTGCGACACAAGCAGGTGTCCGCCTGCCTTGTCAGGCGCGCCTGTTTCTGGTATAAAGTGCGCCCTTCCCGCTGTTGGCGGGCTTTTTTTACGAGGTTTAGAGCAATGTCCAGAGTATGTCAGGTCACGGGCAAGCGTCCGCAAAGCGGCAACAACGTGTCCCACGCCAATAACAGAACCCGTCGTCGCTTCCTGCCCAACCTGCATGAACACCGCTTCTGGGTGGCCGCGGAAAAGCGCTTTGTAAAACTGCGCGTATCTGCCAAGGGCATGCGCATTATCGACAAGCTGGGCATTGAAAACGTACTCGCCGACCTGCGCGCGCGCGGCGAAAAGGTCTAGGAGCTTACATCATGCGTGACAAAATCAAACTCGTCTCCAGCGCCGGCACCGGTCACTATTACACGACCACAAAAAACAAGCGAAACATGCCGGAAAAAATGGAAATCAAGAAATTCGACCCGGTGGTACGCAAACACGTACCCTACAAGGAAGCGAAGATCAAATAGGCTTGTAGTCGGTCGATAGCCGTTAGAAGAAACCCGGCCATGCCGGGTTTTTTATTGGCTAAAGTGTAGAGCGATATCGCGGATCGCATCCGCGAATTGTACTAGCAACGCTCAAGCAACAGATTCCCCAGCGAATCGACGCGACAGCGCCAGCCTGCCGGCAGCCAGGTCGTTGCCACAGTTTCCGTCACCAGTGCCGGGCCCGCGAATACCTGACCGGCCCACAGGTCGCCACGCGACCACACCGGAACGGGCCCGGCGACACCTGCCAGACTGGCCAGCGGCAGTTCGCGACTCCCTGACGCACCATCAGCAAGTAACGGCAACTGCAGCTGCGGTGGACTGGTCTGCAGACCACAGCGCAGGTTGACCAGTTCCACTGCCGCGTCAAGTCGATGGCCGTAACGTTGTTCATGTGCCGCATGAAAGGCTGTCGACGTTGCCGCCACCCCCTGCCAGGGCAGGTTCAGCGTATAGGACTGGCCTTGATAGCGCAGATCGAGGCTAAACTCCGTTTCAATGTCGGCGGCTGCAACTCCCTCGGCGATTAGCTCCCGTGTGCCACCAGCGGCCAGTGTCTGTAATTTCTGCGTCAAACCATCCCCGGAAAAGTCGGCCAGCACACCGGTCAGCGTTTGCGATAATTGCCGGCTGCGTGGAGCAACCAGCATACCCAGTGCCGACAGCACACCGGCATGAATCGGTACCAGCGCACGGCGCATTCCCAGTGCGTCAGCCAGCGCACAGACATGCAGGCCACCGGCTCCGCCAAATGACACCAGCATATAGGGACGCGGATCGATACCGCGTTGCACGGATATGACACGCAGCGCCTGTGCCATGTGTTCGTTCGCGAGTCTAATGATGCCCTCTGCTGCCGCCTCGAGGCTGACCTGCAGTTGCTCGGCGATAACCCCTACTGCCGTTGTTGCGGCCTCCACGTCCAGCGACATGGCGCCGCCCAGAAACGCCTGCGGCTGCAAGCGTCCCAGCACCAGGTTGGCATCGGTCACGGTTGCCGACGTGCCACCCTGTCCGTAACAGGCAGGGCCCGGCAGGGCACCGGCAGATTCAGGACCGACCTGCAGCAAGCCACCGCTGTCGATGGAAGCTATCGAGCCACCGCCTGCACCGATGGTATGCATATCCACCATCGGTACCGCCACGGGCCAGGGACCAATATGACCTTCCGAGGTCAGCGCAACATCGCCATCAATCAAGGCAACATCCGTTGAGGTGCCCCCCATGTCAAACGTCAGGCACTGTGACTGATGCGTGTACTGGCCGATAAATCGCGCGCCCATTAACCCACCCGCCGGACCGGACAGCAGCAACTGCACGGCCTTGTGACCGGCCATGGCAGCACTTATGGTGCCGCCTGAACTCTGCATGACGGCAACGGGCGCCGGCGCCAGCGCGGTGTTCAGGCGTACCAGGTAACCGGCAACCAGCGGACCAATCCAGGCATTCAGCCAGGTAGCAATACCGCGTTCATATTCCTTGTATTCCGGCAATACCCGCGAGGAACGTGACACGAACAGCGCTTTGGGCAGCCACTGCTCGATAGCACGCTCATCACTGTCATCGATGTACGAGAACAGCAGGTTGATAGCAACGGCTTCGGGTTCAAGCACCCGTATTGCCTGCAGCAGGGTCTCCCGGTCAACAGCGGTTAGCTCGCTGATACGCTGCCCGTCGGCAGCAATGCGCCCATTGACCTCGACACAGTGATCGCGCGGTACCGGCGGAGGCTGGGCTTGTGGCTGCAGACTATAGAGCTCCCGGCGCGCCTGCCGGCCAATCGTCAACACATCACCGAGGCCGCGGTTGGCAACATACAGCGTGCGCACGCCCTTGCGTTCCAGTACCGCATTGGTCGCCACAGTCGACCCGTGCACCGCCTGCAGACCTGACATTGACACGCCCAGCTCCCGGATACCCTGCAGGATAGCCTGCTCCGGTGCCCGTGGTGTCGACAGCACCTTGTGGATACGCAGCTGCTGACCATCGAAAAACACGAAGTCGGTAAACGTGCCTCCGGTGTCTATACCGAGCCACGCACACGGTTCTGTCGTATCAGGACTATTCATTGTTTAGTGCAGCTGGCTGCCGTACTATCATATCTTCCTGCCGGCTTGTAATCACGGCCACAAACGCAATAATACCCACCATGTCGAATCCAGCCCTGGTTCATATCGAACACCTGACGCGTTATTTCAGCCAGACCTGTGCGGTCAGCGATGTCAGCTTTGACCTTGCCAAGGGTGAGGTACTGGGCTTCCTGGGACCCAATGGCGCAGGCAAAACCAGCACCATGCAGATGATCACCGGCAATCTTGCACCGAATGCCGGTCAGATCTGCATCGCGGGTATTGACCTGCTCGACCAGCCGAAGCGCGCCAAGCAGCAGATCGGCTATCTACCCGAGCAACCACCGGTATACCGAGAATTGACCGTCGATGAATACCTGTACTATTGCGCCAGGCTGAACCGCATCCCGCGCGGCAACATCGCGGCGGCGGTAACGACCGCAAAAGATCGCTGCGGCCTCGGTGACGTGGGACGGCGCCTGATCGGCAACCTCTCCAAGGGTTATCAACAGCGTGTTGGTATTGCGCAGGCCATCATTCATAACCCGGCGGTGGTCATCCTCGACGAACCCACGGTGGGCCTCGATCCGATCCAGATCCGCGAGATACGCGCGCTGATCTGCGAACTTGGCAAGGAGCACGGCATCATACTGTCAACGCACATTCTGCCGGAAGTTCAGGCTACCTGTAACCGCGTGCAAATCATTCATCACGGCAAACTGGTGTTCACGGATTCCACCGCCGGTATGGAGCTACGCATGAACGCAAACTCACTGATCGCGGCGTTTAATAACGCGCCGGACATCGGCAGCCTGTTGCAGGTAAGCGGCGTGGACCATGCCGAACAACTGGCTGATGGACGGATACGCATTCACTACAGCGACACGGACCCTGCCGAGGCGCTGGCCGAGCAGTCTGTCAGCCAGCACTGGCGCTTGCGTGAACTGGCACCCGAGCGGCGCACACTGGAACAGATATTCATTGAACTTACCTGCAGTGAATCGCCCCTGCACGAGGATGCCGCCTGATGATCGCGACCATCGCGGCACGCGAATTACGCAGTCTGTTTTTGTCACCACTGGCGTGGAGCATCCTCGCCGTGACCCTGTTTATCCTCGCTTACCTGTTCCTGTCACAGATCGAGGCCTACATCACGCTACAGCCGCGGCTGGCCGCACTGGACGGCGCACCGGGCGTGGCTGACATCGTGGTGGCGCCGCTGTTTGCGGATGCCGCGGTGGTTTTGCTGCTGATCACACCCCTGGTGACCATGCGCGTGCTCAGCGAGGAACGCCGCAATCGCACCCTCAGCCTGCTGTTTTCAGCGCCGGTATCTATGACGGAAATCGTGGTCGGCAAATACCTTGGCGTACTGTCGTTCTTTCTGATCCTGCTGGGACTGCTGACACTGATGCCACTGTCGCTGCTGGCCGGCACCGAACTGGACCTCGGCAAGCTGGCCGCCGGCATGCTCGGTCTGGTCCTGGTGGTCGCCGCCTTCGCCGCCATCGGTGTGTACATGTCATCACTGACCGAGCAACCCACCGTTGCGGCCGTCACCACCTTTGGCCTGCTGCTGCTGTTGTGGATTATTGACTGGGCGGGTAACGGCCAGCTGGATGGCGGCAATGCACTCGCCTACCTGTCGATGCTGCGTCACTATGAACCGCTGTTAAAGGGGCTGTTTAACAGCACCGATGTTGCCTATTACCTGCTGCTTATCGTGCTGTTTATCGGTTTCAGCATCCGGCGCCTGGATGCGACCCGGCTACAACCCTGAATCTTTATGAAAGTCACCCGCCGTTCCCGTCTGCTGCTGCGCCTGCAAAGCCTGATCTTTGCAGTCCTGTTCATCGCCATCATCGGCATGCTGGCGTGGCTCAGCACGCAGTATGTCTACCAGGCAGACTGGACCAGCGGTGCACGCAACACCATATCGGATGGTAGCCGCAAGCTACTGGATAGCCTGGACCAGCCGGTCCGGATCACGGCCTTTGTGCGCGAGGATGAACTCACGCGCAGCCAGATCAAGGACCTGATTGGCACCTACCAGCGTTTCAAGGACGACATCACGCTGGAATTCATCAACCCGGACCTGGCACCGGAACGCATTCGCGAGCTCGGTATCGCCAGCGGCGGTGAAGTCGTTATTCATTACCGGGATCGTCACGAAAAGATTCAGACCCTCAGTGAGCAGCACCTCACCAACGCGCTGTTGCGACTCACACGACAGGATGAGCGCTGGATTGTTTTCCTCAGCGGCCATGGTGAACGCAGCGCCGGCGGTGAAACCAATCATGGCCTGGGCGAATTCAGCAAGGAACTTGAGCGCAAGGGCCTCAATGTCCAGTCCATCAACCTGGTGGAAGCGGAAATCCCGTCCAATACCAACCTGCTGGTACTGGCAAGTCCGCAGACCGCGCTGCTTCCCGGCGAAATGGACAAGCTGCAATCCTATATTGATAATGGCGGCAACCTGTTATGGCTGGCCGAGCCGGATTCACCGCGCGGACTGGAAACGCTGTCTGAACAGCTCGGCATTCATTTCCTGCCAGGCAC
>Ga0316193_10002551_pt1 | contig 12854 bp, 10 predicted proteins | sample MerIslsedime2_MG_FD_207735 | JGI IMG/M metagenome (GOLD analysis project Ga0316193, IMG submission 207735) | Coastal sediment microbial communities from Maine, United States - Merrow Island sediment 2 | ecosystem: Environmental > Aquatic > Marine > Coastal > Sediment | place: USA: Maine...
GCATATCGCGAACCTCCTGCTCCCTGATCGCGCCGGCACCAAAAGCCAGCGCCTGGTCGAGCAGACTGAGGCCATCTCGCATACTGCCATCCGCACCCTCAGCCAGCAGCTGCAGCGCAATCAAATCATATTCAACTTTTTCGGCGTCGAGAATATGCTGCAGATGTGAAACGATAAGGTTGATCGGCAGGCGCTTCAGGTTGAACTGCAAACAACGCGACAGAATCGTTACCGGCAGCTTCTGCGGATCGGTTGTTGCGAGCAGGAATTTAACATGCGGCGGCGGCTCTTCCAGTGTTTTCAGCAGTGCATTGAAACTGTGCCTGGAGAACATGTGCACCTCGTCGATCAGGTACACCTTGTAGCGGCCACGGCTGGGTGCGTACTGCACATTCTCCAGCAACTCGCGCGTGTCATCGACACCGGTGCGAGATGCTGCATCGACTTCGATCAAATCAACAAAACGTCCTTCAGCGATTTCCCGGCAGGCCGAGCATTTACCACAGGGTTTTGACGTTACGCCGGTTTCACAATTCAAAGACTTGGAAAAGATTCGGGCGATGGTTGTCTTGCCGACACCGCGTGTACCGGTAAACAAATAGGCATGGTGCAGGCGGTCCTCATTGAGACCATTGATCAGCGCACGCTGGACATGCTCCTGCCCAACCAGTTCCTCGAAATTGCCCGGCCGCCACTTGCGTGCTAGAACTTCATAGCTCATCGAAACTTATTCACCTGCTCTAAAGCCCATCATTCTAACGTGAGAAGTGGCGAGTGGCGAGTGAAGAGTGGCAAAGAAAGCAGTGTAGCCCGGATGTAACGCAGTGGACTAAATTCGATCGGATCGAATTTGAACAGCTTCTGCTGGCCCGTAGGGCAGAATACAAGGATGTATTCTGTAATCCGGGGTGTATGTAATCCGAAAGGCTCCCGGATTACGTTTCACTTCATCCGGGCTCAGACAATTTAGGATGTGGCGAGGGACAAGTGGCAAGGAAGTGCCCAGGCGCGCTCCGTTTTACCTTGCCCCTGCCCACTCGTCCCTCGCCCCTGGAAAAAGGGGTGGCGACCCGCCCCAGCTACACCCCGGCACCCGAAGTCACTGTTACCGTTGCTCCCTTCCGGGCCTGGCGGGGTTCACAGCTGTTCGTCGCGAGGGAACCAGAACAGGTCACCATGGAGCGCGCATTATACTGATGACGTTGGCTTTAGGCTATGTGAGTATGCAAGTTCAAACAAACCCGTGTTTGTGTCGGGTATAATGCCGAGCCCATGAAACAGTTATTACGCATCGCAACCCGCAAAAGCCCGCTTGCCCTGTGGCAGGCCGAACACGTCAAGGCCAGACTGCGGCAGGCCCACCAGGGTCTTGAAGTTGAACTGGTGACCATGTCCACCCAGGGCGACAAGATTCTCGATACGCCGCTGGCGAAGATCGGTGGCAAGGGCCTGTTCGTGAAAGAGCTGGAACAGGGCATGCTCGAAGGCCGCGCCGATATTGCCGCCCACTCCATTAAAGACGTGCCCATGGATTTCCCCGAAGGCCTGTACCTGTCCACTATCCTTGAGCGTGAAGAGCCCTGCGATGCGTTCGTGTCCAACAATTATGATTCACTGGAGCAGCTGCCGAAAGGCGCTATCGTCGGTACCAGCAGCCTGCGCAGACGTTGCCAGCTGCTGCACAAACGCCCCGACCTGCAGATCGAAGACCTGCGCGGCAATGTGAACACGCGCCTGTCGAAACTCGACGATGGCCAGTACGACGCCATCATTCTCGCCTGTGCCGGCCTGATTCGTCTGGAAATGGAACACCGCATCAAGCAAAGCATTTCATCGGAGCTGATCCTGCCCGCCGTTGGCCAGGGTGCCATCGGCCTGGAAGCACGAGAAGGCGATGATGAAACCCTGAAACTGATTTCAGTGCTGGATGACCAGACCACCCGCTACCGTGTTGTGGCCGAGCGCGCCCTCAATCACCGCCTCAACGGCGGCTGCCAGGTGCCAATCGCATGCCATGCAACGATCGACGGCGACAAGCTGCATCTGCGCGCCCTGGTCGGCGAACCGGATGGCAGTAATATCATCAGCGGTGAAATTCGTGGCAGCAATGAAGATGCAGAAGATCTCGGCACAGAACTGGCCGATGAACTGCTGGGCAAAGGCGCCAGGGCCATTCTAGATAACTTGTATGCGGCTGAATAAGAACAGAAAATTGCATCAAACGCCGTTCTAACGTAACCTTGCGCCCCTTGATCGCCCGCGGCGATCAGTAACTAGTAACTAGGTACTAGATTCTAGTACCCGCATCTAGAACCTAGTAGCTAGAACCTTACATTGGAGAGGTGTCCGAGTGGTTGACCAAATCGCCGGGAGCGATTTGGAACAGCGAACCTTGTGAGCTGGCCCCGCAGGGGTGACTAATTTTGCCTGGAGCAAAATTGAATGTCCGAAGGATAGCCTGAAAGGCGAATTACAGGATGTAATTCGTAACGGCAGGACGCCCGGAGTAACGAGCACGCACGAGTGCTCCGCTGCCTGATAACTTATACGGTTATCGAGCACTAACAAGCTGAATTCCTGGAGAGGTGTCCGAGTGGTTGAAGGAGCACGCCTGGAAAGTGTGTATACGCTAACCCGTATCGAGGGTTCGAATCCCTCTCTCTCCGCCACACATAAATCAAGCCCCTATTTGGGGCTTTTTTTATGTGTGGCGGAGAGAGAGGGTGAGAGCGCTCGCGGGTTCGACAAATTTGCCGGGAGCAAATTTGCACGACCGAAGGGAGCCCGCAGGGTAAGGCGCATGGACGCGCCGCGTAATCCCGATGTTTCAGCCTATATTACTGGTTTCACTGGAATGCTTTTGACCAACCTTCGTGGCCCATTGTTATGCATGGCGGAGAGAGAGGATTTGATTCGAACCCTTTGTTCGACAAATTCGCCCGGAGCGAATTTGAACGCACGAAGTGCGGCCCCGAAGGGGTGCAGGGCAGGAAGCCCGGAGTACAAAATCGCCGGGAGCGATTTTTCACGACCAACGGGAGCCCGTAGGGTGAGGCGCATGGACGCGCCGAATAATCCCGACCATAGTTCAAAAGACAGTGGATTCCCGCTTCCGCGGGAATGACGACTTAGCATTAAACAAACTCCTGACCGGGGCTTTTTTTATGCATGGCGGAGAGAGAGGATTTGATTCGAACCCTCTGTTCGACAAATTTGCGGGGAGCAAATTTGCACGACCGAAGGGAGCCCGCAGGGTAAGGCGCAAGGATGCGCCGCATACAAATTCGCCCGGAGCGAATTTGAACGCACGAAGTGCGGCCCGAAGGGGTGCAGGGCAGGAAGCCCGGAGTACAAATTCGCCCGGAGCGATTTTTCACGACCAACGGGAGCCCGCAGGGCAAAGCGCAGGGACGCGCCGCGTAATCCCGAACCATAGTTCAAAGTCATTGCTGGTACAGAGTAAATCGCAGCTTGTAGCGAGTGTTATTGTTACTTGCTGTCTGCTGGCATAACATCATCCAGGATCAGGAAGCAATTGTTACTGACATGCCGCTAATGACAGAGAACGCCGGATACATTCCGAATAAATAACTTTGAGATGTCATGAGTTGAAACACCCAACATATAACTCACAGGAACCATAAAGCGTGGATTACGGCTTCACTGATATTCTGAGCCTGCTGGGTGCGCTCGGCCTGTTCATGTATGGCATGAAAGTAATGAGCGACGCACTGATGGACCTTGCCGGCGATCGTATGCGTTCCATCCTGTCCACGACGACATCCAACCGTTTTTTCGCGGTATTCACCGGCTTTTCGATCACTGCCATCATCCAGTCATCTTCAGCAACCAGCCTGATGGTGGTGAGTTTCGTCAACGCAAATCTGCTGACGCTGACGGAAGCCATCGGCGTGATCATGGGCGCAAATATCGGCACCACGGTGACCGCATGGCTGATCTCCATCTTCGGTTTCAAGGTCAACATGAGTGCAATTGCACTGCCACTGGTGGGTCTGGGCTTTCTAATGAGCCTGTCAAAAAAGAAAAACTACCAGCACTGGGGCTATTTCATTATCGGCTTTGCCGTGCTGTTCATTGGCCTGCAGTTCCTCAAGGACTCGGTTCCAGATATCAGTCAGAATCCCGAAGTACTGGCCTCTTTGTCGCAGTACACCAGCAGCGGTTTTGGATCTGTCCTGCTGTTCCTGGTTATCGGCACGGTGTTGACACTGGTGGTGCAGTCTTCCAGCGCAACCATGGCGCTGACAATACTGATGACCCACCAAGGCTGGTTGCCTTTCGACATGGCAGCTGCCATGGTCATCGGCCAGAACGTGGGCACCACGATTACAGCCAACCTCGCTGCCTCGATTGCCAACTACCAGGCAAAGCGTGCGGCACGTGCACATCTCATCTTCAACCTGCTCGGTCTGATAATACTCACACCCTTCCTTTATCCGCTGCTAAATGTAATTGATAAAATCACACTACAGCTTGAAGGCGTTTCACCTTTTGTTGAAGCTGCAGCGATACCCATCGCCCTGTCGCTGTTCCACACTGTCTTCAACATCATCAATACAACCATGTTGATAGGCTTCATCAGCCAGATCGCACACATTGTTGAATGGATGGTGCCGCCTGTGATTGAGGAGGAAGCTGAAATCGATGAACCTCGATTCCTCAACAAGTCCTCGCTTGAATTCCCGCAAACCGGCATCAAGGCACTGTTCGACGAATCTCTGCGTTTGCTGCAGGATGCAGCCTACAAGGCCATTACCCATGGCCTCAGTGTGCACCGTGAAGACCTGGAATCCGGCAGCGATCTCAAAACGGTACTCGAGTCCAGGGAAGCCATTCCAGTCGATATCGAAAAGCTTTATGCGACAAAGATTAAATCCATCTACAGTCAAATCCTTGAATACGCAACCCGGCTACAGAGTGATTTTGCACTGGAACAGGACAAGATCGAAACTATCCGCAACATTCTGATTGCAGATCGGATGCTGGTACATGTGGTCAAGAGAATGATACCGCTGCATAAAAATACGGTACGCTTTTTATCATCGAACAATCATGTCATCCTGCATGAATACAACATGATACGTAGGAAAATCCTCAACATAGTTCGTGAAATCCATCTTGCCAGCGAATCAGAGCATCCACTCAGGCATATCAGGAAAATTGAAAAAGAAAGAAAAAAAGCAGAAGAACTCGATGTCCTGATATCAGGGCGTGTTAACAAGCTTGTACTCGATGGTGAGATTACCAATGAAATGGCCACATCACTGATGAACGATAGTGATGAAGCGCAAAAAATCGTCCGTGACCTGGTTGATATCACTACCCTGCTCTACTACCCGAGAGATAAACTGATGGATCAGATCGAGGAAGAGAAACACGAAGCTGCATAACTATGTATATGTGTAATAGTCAGGATTCAATCTGACAGCCAGTGTCTAATTAACTCAAGCTTCGACTATCATTTTTTGTTACTACAGCCTGGATTGGTGATATAGAAAACGTTATAGACATTTACTCTCGCAGAGGTGCAGAGAACGCAAAGGAAGATGAATAAAACGATGCTGTCTTTGCAAAAAACACTTGTCACCTCTGCGTTCTCTGCGCCTCTGCGAGAAAACAGAATGTTAAAACTCCGGCACAGGCAGGCTTCCCGGTGATGCGAATATCGACAACAACTGTCAGATCAAGTCTGAACTACTACAGCATATGCTGTCGTCCGCAGAAATGACATTGTCTTGCCAGGCTGATAGGCTAGCCCGCAAACATATTAATCACACCATTACCCAGCCTCCGTGAGCACAGATCCAGATAAACTTCTTGCCTCTGATAAAAAACACATCTGGCACCCGTACAGTGCGATGGATTCAGACTTACCGGTATATCCCGTCGAATCTGCGCGAGGCGTCCGTATAAAACTGGTTGACGGACGTGAGCTGATCGATGGCATGTCATCGTGGTGGTGCGCAATCCACGGCTACAACCACCCGGTAATGAACAGCGCATTAACCAGGCAGCTTGAAAACATGGCGCATGTCATGTTCGGCGGCCTGACGCACGAACCTGCCGTCGTACTTGCCGAGAAACTGGTGGATATTACACCCGAACCTCTGCAGTCCGTATTCTTCGCCGACTCGGGTTCCGTTGCGGTTGAAGTCGCGATGAAGATGGCGATTCAATACTGGAATGCAAAGGGCCAGCCGAACAAGCAAAGATTTTTAACCATCCGACATGGCTATCACGGCGATACCTTCGGCGCGATGTCTGTAACCGACCCGGTCAACGGCATGCATTCATTGTTTGCTGATGCGCTGGCACAACAATATTTTGTCGATGCACCCGCATGCCGTTTTGGCGAAGCCTGCAGTGATGATGATATTGAGCCATTCCGGCAACAACTTGAAACCAATAAAGAAAAGATTGCTGCAGTCATACTGGAACCGATTGTGCAGGGCGCAGGCGGTATGCGCTTCTATTCAGCAGAGTATCTGCGCCGTGTCAGTGAGTTGTGCAATGAGCATGATGTACTGCTGATACTGGATGAAATTGCCACCGGCTTTGGCCGCAGCGGTAAACTGTTTGCATGCGAGCACGCCGACATTACACCCGACATCATGTGTATCGGCAAGTCACTCACCGGCGGTTACATGACACTGGCAGCAACCTTGACCACAGAAGACGTCAGCCATGTTATCAGTAACGGTAATCCGGGCGTATTCATGCACGGTCCAACCTTCATGGCCAACCCGCTCGCCTGTACTGCAGCGAACGCCAGTATAAAGCTCTTGCTCGATTCACCCTGGCAGCAGAACATTGCAAATATTGAACAGGGATTATTAACAGGGCTTGCACCCTGTCGCCAGCTGGAAAGCGTAAAAGATGTGCGCGTGCTCGGCGCGATCGGTGTGGTCGAACTGCATCAGGCGGTTGACATGAAAACCATTCAGCCGATGTTTGTCGATGCCGGGGTGTGGATCAGGCCATTTGGCAAGCTTGTTTACCTGATGCCGCCTTATATCATCAGCAAATCAGACCTTAATACATTAACCAATGCTGTATTTCAGATTTTGTCTTCAATAGATACATCTAAATAGGTCGGTAAAAGGCTTGCTCACCACAGAGGCACAGAGTACACAGAGTTAACAATATAAATGTAATGTTCTACAACGTAGGGTGGGCTCCGCCCACCGTGTAATACTTAGCCGCAAATAACGCCAGGAACGCAAAAGGTTTTAAATATTGAAACAACAATCGCATCTTTTGCGTTGTTAGCGGCTAAAATAATCCACACCCTCTGCGCCTCCGCGCCTCTGCGGTGAATACATTTTCCCGGAGTACGTTACACTCCATCCGGGCTACAGCAAACTACCACCAATCATCTGCAACACGTCCAGGATTGATTGTTCAGTCAGTGTTAACGGCAGAAACGGCAGCAGAAGCAGGCCCGCCAGAAAAACAATGGCTTTTGGCGTGAGCGGCACGATGCGCATGGTACTGACAACTTCATAGACCGCACTGTAGTCCGCCATCGCCGAGGGTTGCATCGAGTCCACCAGCGCCTTGCTTTCATCCTTAATCCAGTGTTGATGAAAATCCCTGGATATCTGATGCTGCAGCGTACCGTATTCTGCCAGCGCCCCGCGCTTCAGGGTGAAAAGTTTCCGGGTAAAAAAGAGCAAGGGAATCGCGATAACAACGATACTGAACACGATGAAGACCAGCACAACCATTTTCACATCAACCAGCTTTTCACCTTCATAGAGGATATTGCTGGCCAGCTCGGATGACACCACCGATGCCATGATCAGAAACACGATACCGAACATGGACTGTCCGGCGCCGATCATGCCCAGCCCGCCGGCAAGATCTGAATGACTGGCATACAGTTCGAGCTTCAGACGGGAAACACGGTAGAGAAATAGTGACCAGACGATAAAACGCCATATCCAGCGATATAACAGAAACGATACCATCGGTGAAGTCACCAGCAGAAACCATGTGCCTGCCAGCGTTCCATCGACCTTGCCATTTTCCAGCTGCAAGGCCCATGAAGTGACGTTCCTTTCGGTCCACATGTCGACATAGTCTGCCTGCAACACCCAGGTGACAAGCACGGCCAGTATTACCAGTATCGCCTGCATCCATCTGGCATTGAGCAGAAGCGCCACTCTATCGATGGCAGTGTCGAGCTGTACATGTTCCGAATCCGGTACAACACCCGATGTGCGCAGGTAGTTCACGACCCGGGTCATCATCGGCTCGATGACGTTGTCGGCCATGACGAGCAGAGGTATGACCACCAGCCCTCTTACATAAGGCAAGACATCCCTGACGAAAGGCATCGTAATATCCGTCGCCATGAACGTCCCATCGATGAGTGTCAATACCACCAGCGGTAACCAGGCAATTCCCGACAAAACCAGAATTCTTACGCCTGTATGCCCATCGTTACTCAATATCAGGTTGGTTATCTTCATGATGACATCGCCATAATTTGTCGAGCCTGTTTATACCAGGAATGAAAAAGCCAGGGCACTGACGAACAGCAGCGGGAACAGCCAACGAGCTGTCCTGTCTAGTCGCCGCGCTTTTACCAGTTGATCAGTGCTGGAAAGATGCGAGGTGACCACAACCTCAATCAGCGCCATGAACACCAGCACGGTTGAACTGAACAGAAACTTGTCCATGTGGGTGAGATAGGGAATTTCGGGCAGGCGACCGGACAGCGCGATGTGATAAGCGATCAGGGTCAACACCGTGGTTACCGCGACACCCAGCTGGTTTGGCACCTGCTTCGGATCGATCCAGAACACCACCCATGACATCATGACTATCAATACCAGCGGGGTAATCGCCTTGATCACATAATGATGCACCAGCCGCCTGCCCTCGAAACTGAAGACGAAGCCGGGTAATTTCAGACCGTTGGCCAGCGTGACCTCGCGAGGTGTACCCTGCATATTGCTGATTTTCCAGTCAGCCACGGAAAGCTTTTCCGCGATGAACGAGTCAACGCGCGGATCAGGGATCAACGCAACTTCGTGTGGACGATAACCCGCGGCCACCACGGGCACCTCGAAAACGTGCCTGTCCTGCGGGAATTCACGCAGATCCAGCGGTTGCGAGAAATCACCAAACACATGCAGACGGTAGGTCACCAGCCCTGCAGGCGAGATCTCCACTTCATCCCGGGTATTCTCCCAGTACTTCTGCGTGTTAATGATGGTCAAGCGCGGGTTCCACACCTCGGACAGGCTGCGTATATCACTGCCCGGCCCGTCATGCGCGAGGCGCGGGTCCATCCAGCGAAAGATCGCGTAGAAATTGAGGGTGAAATTCTGTTCGGCGCTATCGATCTTGTCGATATCGAGCACGGCGCCAACCACCTCGACCTCGGTGGCTTTGCCGTCTTCGGTAACGGGCCTGCTCAGTGCGGCCTGCACACTAAATGAACTCAATAACAGTAAAAGGCCGATAATTAAACCGGCCTTTTGCAGTAACTTGTTTAATTTCCTCGCAAACAAGATGTTTACTTAGAAATAGAATGTACCAAATACATTGAACCCGCGATAGGAATCTGTCACTTTACCGCTCCAGTCATCATCATCCACCTCGGCATTGATGCCTATCCTGGCAAGACCGGCACCCAGTGCGAAATGCTTGAACAGCCTGTACTCGGTATTCAGCTCGTAATTCAGTATCGCACCTCTGAAGGTATCATCGAGTTCGATGAAAAATGCCTCACTCACGTAGTGCACACTCCACTTGGGTGTAATCGCATAGCCCATACGCAGCCCGAAAACAGGAAGCGGCACGGTGACACCGGCGGACTCCCTTTTGGTGCCGTCATCCAGAGCAAATTGCAGATCATACTCAGTAATATTCAGCCCGGCAGTCAGGGTCAGCTCGACCTTGGGAGAGTGATAGAAAGAGTAGCCATAGCCCACCCTGTACAGCGTATACTTGATTTCCGAATCAATTGTTTCATTTGCAGAAAAGATCTCGTCTCCAATATCGATAGCAATATCCAGTGTCCTTTGGCCCTTTCTGTCAATACTGAACGAGGTGAAATCGATGCGGTGTCTTTCGTTGAAGCGGTAATAGGCATCAATCCTGGGAATGGTATCACTGTCTTCACCACCCAGGTCTTTCTGGTAGTCAATAACGGCGCCCAGGCCTAAAGCTGAATTCACACTGACCGTGGTATTGGCACCATCGATGATATAGGCACCGAGGCGAACCATCCATTTATCCGGAAAGGCGAAGACCGGGGCTTCATCCTCAGCCATGGCATGATTAAATAGTGATGTGGATAGGAAGGTGGCCGCAAACAACGACATAACCACCGGTTTTGTATAACGGCTAACGACTCTCATTTTGTTATCCTCAGATGTTTAAACCCGCCCTTTTCAGGTGCTCACGCGGGTATATTTTTAGTGTCCTGTTCAGGCTGCTGTACTGGCCAGAGGCTGCCCAGCACCTTCAAGGCGGTAACGATATAAGTCACCGCCAATGTTATCAGAATTATGCGCATGATGAACTTCTCGGTGAAATCCGCACCCTCACCCATGCTGCCGTTGACGAGGATCAGCAAGGCGATCAACGCCGAGCTGTAATATTTCACCGAGGGCTTGCCCGAAAAAATATTCATGCCGAAATAGAGCGCGGTCAAAAACATCAGGGCCCCATAAAAATGGTACTCGGGCACCGCCACGATCAGCCAGTAGAATGCCCAGGCAAAGGCACCGCCGAGCTGGGTGGGCTCCGCCCACCGTTTAATACTCAGCCGCAAATAACGCAAGGACCGCAAAAGGTTTTAAATATTGAAACAACAAGCACGTTCTTTGCGTTGTTAGCGGCTAAAATAATCCACACCCTCTGCGCCTCCGTGCCTCTGCGGTGATAACTTCTTACGTTGCTTGTTCTTCCGCAGCCACCCCTTCACGATCCAGCCACTCCATGAACAACTCGTAACCCAGCGCCAGGATAACCGCGCCGATAAACAGGCCGATAATACCGGACATGATCATACCGCCGATCGCACCCATCAGTATCACCAGCATGGGTGTTTTCAATCCGCGGCCGAGCAGCATCGGTTTCAGAAAACTGTCGCTACCACTGATGATCAGCGCATAGACGGTAAAAATGATTGCAGGTGTTGTATTAGCCACGGACCAGACATAGGCAATGACAAAACCCAGCACCAGTAACGGCGGCAACTGCGCTATCGCCAGAACAAGTATCATTAAAGTCCACAGACCCCAGCCAGGCACATCCATTACATACATACCAACTGCGCTCAATAATGCCTGGATAACAGCTATACCCAGCACACCCTGTGCAATGCTTCGAATGGTATCTCTTGAGAGCTTGGTAAACATCTCACCCTGCGTTTCATTCGTCAGACGAGAGAAGGTCTTCAGTGTTATGTTATAAGCCCCCGGCGCATTTGCCACCATAATTCCCGAGATGATAATAGATATTACAAACTGAAGAATACCACTGCCTGCACCTGCTGCGACGGCAATAATCTTTTCTCCCGCCTGTTTCAATTGCGGCTCGTAGTTCTCGATTGTACCTTGAAGATTTGTTGATGCCTGTGACCAGAAAGCGTAGAGCTTTTCACCAATAAGCGGCCATTCTTTAACGCCTTCTTCCGGCGGTGGTATTTGCAGCTGTCCCTGATCATATTTTTCTGATATTGCTTGTGACGATTCGATAACCGAATTCGAAATCATCAGGGTGGGTGTAATCAGGAATGCCAGCGCAAGCAGCGTATAAACAACAGCGGCCAGCTTGTTTCTTTCCCCCATTGCAGATCTCAGTTTTACAAATAAGGGATAAATCGCAACAGCGATAATAACGCCCCAGATAACCAGTTCGATAAACGGGTATACAATCATGAAGCACCAGGCCGCGAGCAACAGCAGCAGACCCAGCCGTATCGCAGCCTCAATTGTGTTTTGAGTGAAATCCGTGTTATTTTGATCCGGTGTTGATTCCAGCATCAGGCAGTTCCAGGGTTTATGGTATCCAGATACCAACGAGAACGCATCTTATCAAGACCTGCCCGGATAGGCACGGAATATATAATTAATTCCAGCAATTACAACCACGTATTGAATAATGTACACCTGTTAACAAACTGCGGGGAAATCCAGATGGGCAAAAATAAAGGCAAAGCTTCAAAATCGAAAAAGAAGAAATCCGAAATAGCATCCGTGGGGGAGCCCGAATCGAAGAGTATTCGGGATACTGAACCTGAGCCCGAGAGCATCCATTATGCAGAGCATGTCACCGCCGAGGATGTGATGGAACTTATAAACACCCTCAGCCAGGACCTTAACAGGCTCGACGAGTCCCATCAGTTACTGCAGCAACAGATTGCACAGAGCCAGAAAGTATCACAACCAAAAAATACGATGCTCAAGATCATCACCGTCGTACTGGGTATTGGCATCATCGCAGTCGGATACAGCAGCGCAAAAATCAACGCACGCATGGATGAGAACATGGGTGTTGCCTCGACCGACATGATCAAGATGACATCACGCATCAAAACCATGGACACATCCATAGACTCAATGACCGGCGATTTAAACAAGATCAACACCAGCCTTGGCAAGCTAACAGCCGATGTCACGACCTTGAATCAAAACGTCAACAAGATCGCAAGCGATGTCACCAGGATAAATACGGACACCGCCAGCAAGCCCAACAACACCCAGTATATGGCACGCCCGATGGATCCGTGGCAGCGGTGGCGATAGCGTTAAAGATAAATACAGATGGATTTCAACGCAGAGGCGCGAAGACGCTAAGGGCGCAGAGCAAAG
>Ga0316193_10002552_pt1 | contig 12852 bp, 12 predicted proteins | sample MerIslsedime2_MG_FD_207735 | JGI IMG/M metagenome (GOLD analysis project Ga0316193, IMG submission 207735) | Coastal sediment microbial communities from Maine, United States - Merrow Island sediment 2 | ecosystem: Environmental > Aquatic > Marine > Coastal > Sediment | place: USA: Maine...
CGAGGGCGGCGACGATCACGACGATGCCGATGATCAGCGCACTGCGCTTGGAGCCGGTCGAGTCCGGGGAGTCCGATTCGCTCATGTCACTCACCTTTCACGTGGTTGCCCTGGCGTTGCGGTCGTGGACGGCCGATGCTCGCCCCGAGACCCGGCTTGGTCCCCTGCGGTATGTCGGTGGGTTTGGACGTGGCCGCCCTTGAGAAGGCCCGAGGTCAGCGCCGAGGGTCATGCCACCGTCACGAGGACCGCGGCCACCGCTGCCCCGTAGACGAGGAACATCAGTGGGGAGGTGCGGCGGTCGTGCACCGGCTTCGATGCGGCGATCGCGGTGGCTGCAACCACGGCGAGAGCGGCGATCACCGTCACGGTGGTCGCCGTTGGCGAGACCTCGACGGCTCGAAGGGCGGGTCCGATCCCCGGCGCGAGCGTCGCGTCGAGCAGGGTCGAGCCGAAGAGATCACCGATGGCCAACGCCGTGGCACCTCGACGCACGGCGGTCCAGTCCACAACGAGTTCCGGGAGTGAGGTGCCCAGGGACAGCACGAGCGCGCTGGTGAGCAGCTCGGGGAGGCCGATGCGATCGGTGAGTCCCACGAAGCTCTCGACCACGACGGTCGCGGACACACCGACCACCGCAAGCCACGCCAGGGCGACGGCGCCGTGGCGGGCCGCGCCGTTCGCCATGCTCGACCGACGCGTGGCCCGATACGTTCCGGTGCGTCGGTGGACGATCGCCACGGCCACGATCCAGCCGATGATGAGCGCCAATCCCTCCCAACGGCTCAACGAGAGGTCACGGACCATCAGCGCGACCACGAGGAGTGCGCCTGTCGCCATGCCCCCGGTGAGCAGCACCACCGCGTGGTCGGTGACCAGCGGCCGTCCCGCGAGGCACAACAGCCCGAGCACCAGCGTCACCTGGGTGAAGGCCGACCCGACCGTGTCGCCGATGATCAGGTCGCCGTGACCGCTCAGAGCGGCCACGATCGAGTTGGCGATCTCGGGAAGATCGGTGCCCACGGCGAGGACCGTGATACCGATCAAGGCCGGCGAGATGTTCGACGCCTCCGACGCGGTGAGTGCCGCGGTGACCGCTCGTCGACTCGCCGAGGCAGCGACCACGAGGCCGACGACGAAGCCGACGGCCCAGATGACGATCACGGGCTCAGGTGCCGGGCCCCGACAGATAGCTGCAGATCGAGTTGACGGTGGTCAGCCTCGGATAGTCGCGCTCGGGGATGTCGCGACCGGTCTGCTCGGACAGTCGGGTCATGATCGACAGGTGGTCCATCGAATCGAGTTGGAGTTCGAGCCAGAAGTCGACATCAGGGTCGAGATCGGCCAACTCCGGTTCGAGTTCGGGGGCGACCTCGGCGATGGCCGAGAGCACCATGGCGACGGGATCTGACACGGGTGGGTGGGTGCTCATGTTCTCTCCGACTGTTCCAGAAGTGTGAGGTGTTCGAGTTCATCGGCGATCGTGGCCAGGAATCGGCTTCCGATCGCGCCATCGGTCGCCCGGTGGTCCGCGGCGAGCGTGGCGGTCATCACGGGTCGGACCGTCACCAGTTCGTTCACCACCCAGGGGCGCGGGAGGGCTCGACCGAAGCCGACAAGGGCGACCTGTGGGGGGGAGATCACGCCGTGGACCAGGTCTGCGCCGGTGTCACCGAGGTTCGTGACGGTGATCGTCGAGCCCGTCAGCCAGCTCCCTCGGAGCGTGCCGGTGCGGGCGGCGGTCACGAGTTCGTTGAGCGCCACCATGATCTCGTCGACGGATCGCTGGTCGGCGCGTTCGATGTGGGGTGCGACGAGGCCACCGCGGCGCAACGAGATGATCATCGCGACGTTGACCGCTGATGCAGGTTCGAAGTGGTCGTCGATCCAGAACCCGTTGAGGTCGTGATGACGTGCCGCTGCGACGGCGACCGCTCGGACGTAGCACGCCGCCGGGAGCAGCCGTTCGGAGATCGACCGAGCGGCGTTGCGCTGGTCCAGCCACATCTTCAATGCGCCGACGTCGATGTCACGAGCGAGGTGGTAGTGGGGGATCTCCCGGTTGGCTCGACTCATCCGTTCGGCGATGGCCGACCGCATGGTCGCCGCCGATCGGGCGGGCGGTTGCGTTGCCGGCGGCGACGGCTGCGCGGCGCCGGCGCGGAGAACGTCGGCCTCGACCACGGCGCCGCCGGGTCCCGAGCCCGAGATCGACGCGAGTTCGAGGCCCCGTTCGGCGGCCATCCTGCGAGCGAGCGGCGATGCCAGCACCCGCCCCTGGCCCTGCACGACCGTGAACCCCTCGACATCAACCCGCCCCCTGGATTCGCTGGGTTGCTCCTGGTCCCGCGAGTCCTGGGCTCGCGGGACCGGGTCGTCGCCGAGGCGGCGCAGCCTCGCGATCGGCGTGCCGACATCGATCAGCTCGCCGACGTCGACGAGGAACTCCTCGACGATTCCGTCGTGCCAGATCTCGATGTCGATGTCGGACTTCTCGGTCTCGACCACGGCGATGAGGTCGCCTCGGTGCACGGTGTCGCCGGCGGCGACTCGCCACTCGATGACGCGGCCCTCGTCCATGTCGGCGCCGAGCGATGGGAGGCGGTACTCGAAGGTGGCCGTGTCACCCATCGGACCTTCCGGCAACGGTTCGGGCGGCGGCAACGATGTCGTCGATCTGGGGAACGGCGGCAGTCTCGAGATGCTTGGCGTAGGGGATCGGCACCTCCAAGGTGGCGAGTCGACCGACTGGCGCGTCGAGCGACCAGAAACACGCTTCGGTGATCGCTGCGGCGACTTCGGCGCTGAGTCCACCGGTGCGCCACCCTTCGTCGACGACGAGCGCTCGATGGGTGCGCCCGACGCTGGTTGCCAGCGTGGGCAGGTCGAGCGGCCGCAGAGACCGGAGGTCGATCACCTCGGCCGAGACGCCTGACTCGGCGAGCGCAGTGGCGGCGTTCAGGGCCTTGGGCACCATGCCGGCCGACGCGATGATCGTCAAGTCGTCACCGTCTCGCCGGACTGCGGCACGTTCCAGATCGACGGGGCCGGACGTCGGGTCCACGTCGCCGCGTTCGTTGTACAGCCCAGAGTGCTCGAAGATGATCACGGGGTTCGGGTCAGCGAGCGCGGTGGGGAGCATCCAGCGGGCGTCCTGTGGTGTGCTGGGAGCGACGACCTTCAGGCCCGGCACGTGGGCGAACCAGCCTTCGAGACTGTGCGAGTGCTGGGCCGCCAACTGGCGCCCGGCGCCCGTGGTCGTTCGGACGACGAGCGGAACGTTGAACTGCCCTCCGGACATGTGGAGCAGGGTCGCCGCGGTGTTGACGAGCTGGTCGAGTGCGAGGAGGCTGAAGTTGACCGTCATGATCTCGACGATCGGTCGCATTCCACCGAGGGCGGCACCGATGCCGGCGCCGACGAAGCCGGACTCCGAGAGCGGCGTGTTGCGGACCCGGTCGCGTCCGAACTCCTCGTGGAGCCCCTTGGTGACGGCGTAGGTGCCCCCGTAGTCGGCGACGTCCTCACCCAGGATGATCACCCGGTCATCGGTGGCGAGCGCCTCGTGCAATGCCTCGCGCATGGCTTCTCGGTAGGTCATCGTGATGTCGGTCATGGCCACACGTCGCCGTCGTCGTCATCGCCGTCACCGCTGTCGTCGTCATCGGCCTCGCTGTCCTGAGTCTTGATGTCTTGAACGGTGCCGGCCGCCGCCGGCCGGTCGTTCGCCTCGGCGGTCGATCGTTCGGTGACCGGTCGCGTCACGTGGTCGAGCAGCGTCTCGACTGGCTCGATCGGTGCCTGTTCAGCCGAATCGACTGCGGCTTCGGTCTCGGCGCGGGCGGCGTCCCAGAGCGCGTCGACGTCGGTCTGTTCGAGGACGCTGTCGGCAAGGAGCCGCTCGGTGAAGGTCACGATCGGGTCGCGTTGTTTCCACTTCTCGACCTCGGCGGGGTCACGGTACAGATCGGGGTCGAACATCGAGTGCGCCCGGAACCGATATGTCTGGAACTCGATGAACATCGGGCCGCCGTCGGCGCGGATCGCGGTGAGCGCCTTGGTCGTGGCCCGGTGGACTTCCAGCACGTCCATGCCGTCGACGCTCCAGGCGGGGATGGCGTAGCTCGCCGCTTTGAGTGCGAGGTCGATCTGCGATTCGCTCGATCGGAGTGACGTGCCCATCGCGTAGCGGTTGTTCTCGCAGCAGAAGAGCACCGGGACGTTCCAGAGCGCAGCGAGGTTCAGCGCCTCGTGGAACTCGCCTTCGGCCATCGCACCCTCGCCGAAGAAGCAGACCGTCACGGCACCGGACCGCCCGAGCATCTGGTCGGCCAGTCCCAGGCCGACGGCGAGCGGCAGGTGGCCGCCGACGATGGCGTTCCCCCCGAAGAACCGCCTCGGCTTGTCGAAGAGGTGCATCGACCCGCCTCGCCCACCCGAGCAGCCCGTCGACTTGCCGAACATCTCGGCCATGATCGACTCGGCCGGGACCCCACGGAGCAAGGCATGGCCGTGTTCCCGGTAGGTGGCGAGCACGGCATCGCGAGGTTCGAGGCAGCGCATCACGCCGGAGGCGATGGCTTCTTCACCGATGTACAGGTGGAGGAACCCGCGGATCTTGGATTCGCCGTACAGTTCGGCGCACCGCTCCTCGAAGACGCGGATTCGGATCATGTCAGCGAGGAGGCCGCGCCACACGGCATGCATCGTTTCGTCGGTCATGGTGGTCCCCCCTCCAGTGCTGAGATGTCGCCCTCGTCCTCGCCGAGCTCGCGTGCGGCGAGGAGGCGTCGCATGATCTTGCCGCTGCGGGTGTGCGGCAGGCCGTCGACGAACTCGATCTCGCGCGGCGCGATCGCTGCGCCGAGTCGGGAGCGAGCGTGGCCGAGCAGTTCCCGGCGGAGCTCGTCGGATGGCGCACGGTCGTGAGTCAAGACGACGAACGCCTTGACGATCGTGCCGGCGGTGGCGTCGGGCTTGCCGATCACTCCGGTCTCGACGACAGCGGGGTGCTCGTCCAGCACCGACTCGACCTCGAACGGCCCGATCAGGTGTCCTGCGGTCTTGATGACGTCATCGCCGCGTCCGACGAACCAGTAGTAGCCGTCTGCGTCCCGACGGGCCAGATCACCGGTGCGGTACCACCCGTCGACGAACGCAGCGGCGTATCGCTCCTCCTGATCGAGGTAGGTGCGGAACATCGACGGCCAGCCGGCCCGGAGGGCCAACTCGCCCGATTGGTCCGGGTCGTCGATCTCGACCGGCGCTCCGTCGGCGTCGGTGACCAGGTCACCGTCGGCGGTGCGGGCGAGCAGCGCCGCGTGGATACCCGGCAACGGTCGGCCCATCGATCCCGGGCGAACCGGTTGCGAGCGATAGTTGGCGATCATGATCCCGCCGGTCTCCGTCTGCCACCACGTGTCGAGCACTGGCACGCCGAAGGTCGATTGGCACCAGCGCACTCCCTCGGCATCGAGGGGTTCACCGACGCTCGCGACCAGCCGCAACGCGGACAGGTCGTGCGCGGCGGGGAGTTCGTCGCCGAGCCGCTGCAGCATGCGGATCGCGGTCGGTGCGGTGTAGAAGACATCGACCCGATGCCGCTCGAGGATGCGGTACCACCGCTCCGCATCGAAGTCCGCCTCGTCGATGATGCTCGTGACCCCGTTGGTCAGTGGTGCGATGATCCCGTACGAGGTCCCGGTGACCCAGCCGGGGTCGGCCGTGCACCAGAACACGTCGTCGGCGTGGAGGTCCAGCACGAGGCGTCCGGTCAGGTGGTGCGTGACGACCGCTCCGTGGACGTGTACGGCACCCTTGGGTGTCCCGGTGGTTCCGCTGGTGAAGTGCAGGAGCGCTGGGGTCTCCGGATCCGTGTGTCCGATGTCGAACGTGTCAACGCCGTCGCAGAGGAACGAACCGAACGACTCGACCCGTGGCCCATCCGTGCGTCGACCGGCCGTTTGATCCTCGGTCGCCCCGCAGATCAGGACGAGTTCGAGGTGTGGGAGACGGTCGACGATCCCGGCGACCTTGCGTCGGTAGAGCACGGGTGTGGTGACCAGGATCTTGACGCGTCCGAGGTCGAGCCGCTGCGCAATGGGATCGGGACCGAACGCGGAGAACAGCGGGGTGAAGACCCCCTGTGCCTTGAGCGTGCCCAACGCGGCGATGTACAGGTCGGGAATCCGGCCGGTGAGCGTGGCCACCCCGGTCCCCGGGCCGAAGCCGCCACGGCGAAGCGCGCACGCAAAGCGGTTCGTCCTGCTCTGCAGCATCGAGTACGTCAGGTCGACCGGGCTGTCGATGTCTTCGGGCAAGCGTCCGATCCAGCGCAGCGCCACGTGGTCGCCATGTCCCGCGCGAACGTGTCGGTCGATGGCGAGGTCGGCGATGTTCACACCGCGCTCCGATGCTGGACCCGATTCCAGCGGATCGCCCAGGTCGGCCCACGCGTCATCCCAACGGAACGATGCGGTGGCTGTGTCGTAGTCGACCAGCCACGGTTCGACGTCTGTCCGATCTCCCATGCTGGTTCCAGTACATGCCCTGTGCCGGTCGTCGACCAGGGACGAAGGTCAGGACGTGGTCCGGCGGCGCACGATGAACTTGCGGACCTCGTCGACCACGAGCACCGAACTGGCCAAGGCGGCACAGACCGCCCATTGGCGGGCGTCGAGTGCAACGGTGTCGAATGCTTCGTTGAGCGGTCGGAGATGGACGACCGCGATCTGAAGGGCGAGGGTCACTCCTGCGGCCGCCCACAGCAGACGGTTGTCGAAGGGCCGAACGAACGCACTCACGCTGTCGGATCGTGCGTTGAACGCGTTGAAGATCTGCGCGAGCACGACCGTGGTGAACACCATGGTTCGCGCGGAGGTGAGGTCTCCCGACCCACCGAGAAGTCCGCCCGTCAATTCGAGGTCGAGCGCCACGAGGCCGGCGATGGCAGTGGTCGCACCGATCAGCGCGATGGTGACGATCATCGATCGATCGATGATCCGGGCGGTGATCGCGCGCGGCGGGTCGCGCATGACGTCTTCGACCGCCGGGTCGACTCCGAGGGCGAGCGCGAGGGCGCTGTCGGTGAGCAGGTTGATCCAGAGGATCTGGGTGGCGAGGAGTGGGACGGCGAGCTGTCCGGTGGCGTCCGAGACGGCCGCCAGCCCGAGCGCGCCGGCCGCGAGGACGCCGACGAACATCACGAGCACCTCGCCGGCGTTCGATGCGAGGAGATAGCGAAGGAACTTGCGGATGTCGGCGAAGATCTCGCGCCCATCACGGACGGCGGTGAGGATCGTGGCGAAGTTGTCGTCGGCCAGGATCATGTCGGCGGCCTCCTTGGAGACCTCGGTGCCGTTGATGCCCATGGCCACGCCGATCTCGGCTTGGCGGAGTGCCGGCGCGTCATTCACTCCGTCGCCGGTCATCGCCACGATCTGTTGTTGGTCTTGCAGCTCCTCGACGATGCGGAGTTTCTGCTCCGGCGTCACGCGGGCGAACACCGAGCGCTCACCGATGGTCACAGCGAAGTCTTCGTCGCTCAGTTGGGCGAGCTCACGTCCGGTGACGCCGTTGGTGGGAGCCGACGGGCCGACTGCCTCGATCCCGAGTTGCTCGCCGATGCGGGCGGCGGTTCGTGGATGGTCGCCGGTGATCATCATCACCCTGATGCCGGCCCGATGGGCGTCCGCGATCGCATCCGCCACCTCGGGCCGCGGCGGGTCGATGATGCCGACCACGCCGAGGAGTACCAGGTCGTGTTCGAGTGACTCGTCGACCGGATCTTGGAGTTCGTCGAGTTGTCGGTACGCCACCGCCAACGTCCGGAGTGCGTCGTCGGCGAGACCGTCGATCTGTTCGGAGACCTCTTGCCGACGCTCATCGGTGAGCACCACGACGCGTCCGGCCACGCGTTCGCGGGTGCATCGTTCGAGCAGCACATCGGGGGCGCCCTTGGTGACGAGCATCAGTTCGTGCCGTTCGGCGTCGTGCTCGTGGCCCAGCCGGGCATCGACATCGATCGTCGTCATCAACTTGCGCTCGGAATCGAATGGGATCTCGCCGACCCGCTCGAAGCGCTCCTGGCGGCCCTCGGTCAGCCCCAGCTTGCGTTCGGCGACCAGGAAGGCGGCCTCGGTGGGGTCGCCGTGTACTTCCCACTGTCCATCGTGTTGCTCGCTCAACGATGCATCGTTGGCAAGGCTTCCGGCTTCGAGGATCAGCTCGATCTCGCTCAGTTCGTCATCCGCAAGCGGCGTCCCGTTGCGCGTCGCCTGGCCGATCGGTTCGTAGCCGACACCGCTGATGTCGGCGGTGACCGATGGTGTGACCACGCGCACGATGGCCATTTCGTTGCGGGTCAGCGTTCCCGTCTTGTCGGTGCAGATCACCGATGCGGAACCGAGGGTCTCGACCGACGACAGCCGCTTGACGATGGCGCGCTCCGCGGCCATGCGCTGTACGCCGAGCGCCAGGACGACCGAGAGGATCGCGGGGAGCCCCTCGGGGACAGCGGCCACCGCGAGCGACACCCCGATGAGGAGGGCGTCGACGATCTCCCCGAAGCCGCGCGTCTCCGAGGTGACGAGAATGGCGCCGACGACGACGAGAGCCAATACCACCACGGTGATCCCGAGTGCCCGGCTCAGCCAGGAGATCTGCCGTTGGAGCGGAGTCTGTTCCGCCGTCGTGGAGCCGAGCAGCGTGGCGATGTGTCCGATCTCGGTGTCCATGGCGGTGGCGGTGACGACCCCACGGCCGCGCCCGCGGACGACCGCGGTTCCGTTGAAGACCATGTTCGTCCGTTCGGCCAGGTCGGCATCGGCGGCGAGTGGCATCGTCTGCTTCTCGACCGGAACGGACTCGCCCGTCAACGGTGCTTCGGCCACGTTGAGGTTCGCCGCCTCGAGCAGTCGACAGTCCGCCCCGATCGCATCACCCTCGGCGAGGAGCACGATGTCACCCGGAACGAGGGCTCGGCTCGGGATCGACTCCACCTGGCCGTTGCGGACCACGCGCGTGTGCGTCGCCGTCATCTCGCTGAGCGCGTCGACGGCCTTGGTCGCCTTCTCCTCCTGCCAGAACCCGATCGCTGCATTGGCCAGCACGATCAGTGCGATGACGATCACCTCGACCGGGGTTCCGTCGGCGCCATCGACGGACCACGCGATCAGCGAGATACCGATCGCCGCGAACAGCAGCAGGACCAACGGATCGGTGAACTGGTCGAGCAGGCGTCGCCAGGCTGGACGAACCGCCGCTGCTTCGAGCTCGTTCGGGCCGAAGGCGTCGAGTCGTTGCGCCACCTCGTGGGTGTCGAGTCCCGTATCGGGTGCGGTTCCGAGTTCGAGTGCGATCTCGTTCGCTGCGGCTGCCCACGGCTGTGTGGGACGGGAGGTCACACGGTGAATTGTTCCAGAGCTCGCAGCGCATGTGTTGCGTAGGTCGACGCCGGCCCGCCGCCCATCAGGAGCGCGACGCCGATCGCTTCGTGCACCTGCGCAGGGGTTGCTCCGGCGCGGAGCGCGTCGTGCATGTGCAGCGTGATGCAGTCGTCGCAGTGCTGGCTGATACCGATCGCGAGCGCCATGAGTTCCTTGGTGGCCGCCGGGAGTGCCCCGTCGGCCACGGCAGAGCGGTGGAGATCACCGAAGCCCTTCATCTGGTCGGGGATCACGCCCATCAGATCGCGGTAGCCCTGACGGAGTTGGGCGCGGTGCGCCGGGAAGTCCTGAACGGTCATGTGTCAATCGTCGGCCGCTCTCCGCGGAGGGTCCAGGGAACAAGGTCATCGGCTCGCGTGACTTTCGGCCCTGCCCGGTCAGCCCGAATCGTGGCTTGATCGGTCCATGGCCCAGGGCGCGCCGCGAGGGGAGAGCAACGACATGGCGATGGTCGACGGTGACCGCGCCGCCGCACCGCCGCGAAGCGGTCCCGGCCGGTGGGTCGTCGGCATCGACGGATCCGATGGTGCAGCCCTCGCCCTGCGCTGGGCGGTTGCCAATGCGCGAGGTCGGGCATCGGCGGTGGAGTTGATGACCGCGTGGCAGACCCCCGCGGTCGGCGCGTATCCCATGTCCAGCCCGGAGGTGCTGGTCTTCGACGACAGCCAGCTCCAGGCCGCGGCGGCTTCAGAGGTGCGGGCGCTCGCCGAGGACGTGCGGTCCGAGCTCGATGTCCCCGTCGAGTCGGTCGTTGGTCGCGGCGGCCCGGCGGAAGCACTGCTCGCCGCAGCGGCCGACGCAGCGCTTCTCGTTGTCGGGAGCCGCGGACGCGGTGGCTTCGCCCGTCTGCTGCTCGGTTCCACGAGCACGCAATGTGCCACACACGCGTCGGTACCGACCGTGGTCGTACCGAGTGACACCGAACCGGTCGCCGCACAGCGGCTGCTCGTCGGGTTCGACGGCTCGGCGAATTCGATGAGCGCCCTTCGTTGGGCGGTTGACTTCGCACGGCCGGGCACGACCGTCACCGTGGCGTGGGTCTGGGATGCCACGCCGTTGGCGGTGGGGTCCGATGCGTTCTTCTTCCCCGACGCCAGCGACCTCGCGGCCGAACGGTTCAACTATCTCGTCGAACCGGTGTCGGTCGAGGCAGCGGCCCACGACGTGATCCTCGAACGTGAGTTCATCCGCGGGACCCCGAGATCGGCGCTCGCAGATCACGCAACGGAAGCGGACCTCGTCGTGCTCGGCGCTCGCGGTCACGGTGGTGTCGGTGCGGCGATCCTCGGATCGGTGTCGACGTGGGTCCTGCACCACGTTCACCGCCCGATCGCCATCGTGCCGGACCTGGGTTGAGCCGCCGCGACACCGCCGTCGCCCTTGCATCGCGACTTCGCGCGGCTGGGCGAGCGAGAATGGACCGATGATCCGAGTCTTCCTGCTCGATGACCACGAAGTGGTTCGTCGAGGTGTTGCCGCGACGCTCGAGGCAGAATCCGACATCACCGTCGTCGGGGAGGCGGGCGATGTCGAGCACGCGCTCGACGAGATTCGCCGATGTCTCCCCGACGTCGCGGTGCTCGATGTGCGATTGGCCGACGGCAGCGGCATCGACGTGTGTCGTCAGATCACTGCTGAGTTCCCCGATGTCAAGTCGCTGATCCTGACGTCGTTCGACAGTGATCGTGCACTCGTCGATGCCGGCCTCGCCGGAGCTTCAGGGTTCGTGCTCAAGCAGATCCGCAGCACGGAGCTCATCGAGGCGATCCGCGGCCTGGTCGCTGGCCGCAAGTACCTCGACGACGCCGAGGTTCGCCTGGCCCGGCGCCGGTTGAGCGACAGCGAGGAAGGTCGCCTCGATGACTTGACCCCGCAGGAACGGCGCATCTTCGACCTGATCGGCGAGGGCTATACGAACCGTCAGATCGCCCAAGACCTCTATCTCGCCGAGAAGACGGTCAAGAACTACGTCTCGAACATGCTCGCCAAGCTCGGCATGTCTCGACGAACCGAGGCCGCTGCGCTCTCGGCACGGCTCGTGGAACGCCACCGCAACGAACAGTGAGTTCGTGGATCTGTCACACGGTGCCGCGTCGATCGTGACAGTTGGCTCGGAGACTCAGATCGGGATGCGCCAGGTGAGCTCGGTGCCTGCCGGTTCGTTGGCTCCGACCGTGCAGCTGCCGCCCAGCTCGGCTGCCCGCCACATCATGTTCGACAACCCGCCGGATCGTTTGGGCGCGTTCGGCAGCCCCTGGCCGTTGTCGGTGATCCGCAGTGACAGCGTCGAGTCGAGCTGTTCGAGATGCACCTCCGCGGAGGTCGCGCGTGCATGACGGATCACGTTCGACAAGCCTTCACTCACGGTGGCGACGAGCTGATCGGCGATGAAGTCGGGGAGGTGATCGACATCACCGACGAGCCGGAGGTCTGGTTCGAATCCGAGGTGGCGAGCGCGCTCGTGAACGAGTTCGGTCAGCTGCGCTGACAGACTTCGGTGCTCGCCGTGTTGGCCCAACCGGAAGATCGCGCCCCTGAGCTCACGGATCGTGTCGTCGAGTTCGTTGATCGTGTTCGAGATCCGCTCGGCGACCTCGATGGGCTGGGCCTTCGCCTGGACCGCCTGCAAGCTCATGCCGGCTGCGAAGAGCCGTTGGATGACCATGTCGTGGAGGTCGCGTGCGATGCGTTCGCGGTCCTGCAGCATTGCCATTTCTGCTGCGGACTCCTGACGGTCGCTCACGTCGCGGATCGTTGCGATCGTTTGCTCCCGACCGTCGATCATGACGGGGCTGAGACTGATCTCGACCGGGAACATCCCACCGTCGGTGCTCTGGCCGAACAGCCGCGGCCCCGTGCCCATCGGCCGGATCGTGGCGTGAGACGAGTAGCGCTCCCGGTGATCAGCATGCGCCGAGCGGAACTCCTGGGGGACGAGGTCGTCGACGTTCGATCCGACCATGTCGTCGACCGTTCGTCCGAACATCGACGCCACGGCGGGGTTGGCCACCAGGATCTCACCGTCGTCACCAACGAGGAGCACGCCGTCGGGGGATGAATTGATGAGTGCTCCTGCGAGGTGATCGTAGTCCATCTGACGACGATGCTATTGGAGGTGGTCGCGAGTTGCGCCGCTCAGTCGGCGACTGCAAGGTGCGGAGGGCGCAGCAACATGACGGGGCACCGCGCGTGGCGTACCAGTGCCGCTGCGGTGCTGCCGATCACGAAGCGAGACATTCCGCTGCGGCCGTGGGTCGTGGCCACGACCATCGTGGCTCCCATCGAGGAGGCGAAGTCGGAGACCTCGTCGGCGACGTCGTGACCGTGAAGAACCTCGAATTGGGCTGGATGCCCGGAGTCCTTGGCGAGGCGTCGAGCGAGCCGGGCGGTGTAGGCCGATTCACTC
>Ga0316193_10002553_pt1 | contig 12852 bp, 11 predicted proteins | sample MerIslsedime2_MG_FD_207735 | JGI IMG/M metagenome (GOLD analysis project Ga0316193, IMG submission 207735) | Coastal sediment microbial communities from Maine, United States - Merrow Island sediment 2 | ecosystem: Environmental > Aquatic > Marine > Coastal > Sediment | place: USA: Maine...
GGAACTATAAAATGAAGACTCTTTTAGGGATAACTCCAAAAACAAACGAAGAGGGATGTCTACAAGATATCCATTGGTCTTTTGGAGAATTTGGTTACTTTCCGACTTATGCACTTGGGAATGTAATAGCAGCGCAACTTTTTGATACTTATAGCTCTTTCAATAGTTCATGGGGAAAAGATTTAGAAAAGGGAAAGCTTGATTCAATTAAAGGCTGGCTCAAGACTAACATTCACAGCCATGGTAGATATTATTCAATGGACGAAATAGTAAAGATGACAACCAAAAAGCCTTTATCGATAACCGCTTATATCCAGTATTTAAATAAAAAATATGCAAAACTTTACGATTTGTAGAAAGTCACAAACAATTGCATATTTTATCCATAAGCTGCTATTTGAAGCTTATGAAGATATTCCTATTTACTATTATTTTTTACATAATATGCCCAATATTTGTCTTTTCACATAATTTTAAATGTTTTCAAATTGGGCCTATCTTTGGCTATAGACAAGAAGAAATAGACTTTGGTGTGCAATCACCATTAATTGCAGATCCTAACGCCACAAGAGAAAATTTTGACACGTTTCATGTTTTTGAAATTGGTGGAAATATGGAACTTTTGATTCCATGTAGAATTTTCCTTCGAGGTAAATCCACCGTTGGATTTGGAAGTAGCTCAAATGCAATAATTGAAGCAAGAAGAAGAATTTCAGACTTTTCAAACACTTTCATAGGTGAGCAAAGGTTTCAAGGTAGGTATCATGCAAAGTCTAATACTTTAGATTCTTCAGTAAACATTGGGTTCCCACTTAAACTTGCACCAGTGACACTACTAGCTTATTTCGGTTATGGATATGACAGAGAAAACATAACTAGAAAATCTCCTCCCATTTTCAACATTTTTGAAAATGGAGTTAATTTTAGCTTTACTCCATCTAAAAATTTAGATTTTAAATACTACTCTCCACTTTTTGGAATTGGATTTCATTTAAAACCCGACCCTTGCGGAATGTTCAAACTTATGAGTGAGTATCAATTTTACTGGGGTATATTAGATATTTCTTCCAGCTACAAAAGCCAAACTAGCGACCCTACTGATTTTATTATCCAAAAAGAAAATTTAAATCTAAAAAAAAGAGGCTACTCGCATCGTTTTTTTATACAAGCACTAATGAACCTAAGATGCCATCTTAATATCGGTTTAAAATTAAAATATCAATACACAAGTGCAGACCCAAGTGGTGCTCGTATCTCTACTTCATCACAAGAGTTAATTAATGGGGTTTTTACTAATCAAGTACAGAATGAAAGAGTCCCCTTTAACAAATTTGTCTGGCAATATCTTGGTGGTGAAATATTATTTTTATTGCAGTTCTAAAAAAAAGCCCCCGAAAAAATTTTCAGGGGCTTTCTTGATAAACAAGGAGGAAGAATTAACGTTTAGAGAATTGAAATCTCTTACGTGCTCCAGCAAGACCGTACTTTTTACGCTCTTTCTTTCTTGAATCACGTGTTAGGTAGCCTAACTCTTTAAATCTTTTATGTAAATCTTCATTTGACAAAACTAAAGCTCTTGCAAGTCCAAGTCTAGTAGCTTCAGCCTGTGCGTGCAGACCACCACCTTTTACATTAACAAGAATATCAAAGTTCTTCATAGCCTCAGCTTTTTCTAAAGGCTTTACTAGCTCGTTTCTATGGTGCTCTGAAAAGAAGTATTCTTCTAATTTTTTACCGTTGACTTTCCAACCTCCGCTGCCTCTTCTAAGGCGAACTGAAGATATAGCTGTCTTTCTTCGTCCAGTACCAATAAAATCTTTTTCCATTATTTCACCTAAATATTAACTGCTTGTGGTTTCTGTGCTTGCAAATCATGCTCAGAGCCTGCATGCACACGAAGTTTTTTAATTTGACTTTTCCCTAATGGGGTCTTTGGTAACATACCTTTAACAGCGCTAAAAATAATTCTCTCAGGATGCTTTGCTTGCATTTCTTTATAGGGAGTTTCTTTTAGGCCACCAATATAACCACTATAATGTCTATACACTTTTTGGGTCTCTTTATTTCCAGTAACTTTAATTTTCTCGGCATTAATAATTACAACTCCATCTCCACAGTCCACATTGGGAGTAAAGTCTGGTCTGTGCTTACCCCTAAGGATTTTTGCTACTTCTGATGCAAATCTACCAAGTGTCTTGCCAGCTGCATCTAGCAGGTACCATTTTTTAGTTCTAACTTTCTCTTTCGTTAAGAAAATAGTTTTATGCTTATGATTCATCGCTTGATTTTCCGGTTAAACAAAAGTCAAAGGATAGCGAAAAGCTTTGTTTTTTGCCAATATTTTTTCCTATCCAATCAATTCTTGAAAAAGATAGTAAGTTCATCTAAAATTAACAGCTTGTTAACTATATTAAAAGATTTAATATGAAAAAGCTAAAATCCTTCTATGTTAGAACATATGGATGTCAGATGAATGAGCTTGATTCTGAAATAATGATTGGACAGCTCGCAAGTCGTGGTTTAACTCGTACCTACTCTGAAGAAGATGCTGATTTACTAATCTACAACACCTGCTCTATAAGAGATCTTGCAGAAAGAAAAGTCATGGGAAAACTCGGAAAGCTTGGTAGAGGTAAGAAAAAAAATTCTATAATAGGAATTACCGGATGCATGGCTATGGCAAAAAAAGATTCGCTTTTTCGAAAGTTTCCTCATTTAGATTTTGTTGTCGGAACAAATAATATTACAGATTTAAACTCTGTCTTAGATGAAGTTTTATACACAGATAAACAAATTTTGAAAACTGACGACAAGTATGAAGAAAATCTTGATTACTTGATTGCAAAGCGCGATGACACTCTCAAAGCATACGTATCCATTATACGGGGATGTGATAAATTTTGTACTTACTGCGTCGTTCCTTATACAAGAGGCCAGGAAGTGTCCAGGCACCCTGACAGTATAGTTGAAGAGTGCAAAAAATTAGTTGATAATGGGTATAAAGAAATTACTCTACTAGGACAAAATGTCAACAGCTATGGTAAGGACAAACCTGAGTGGAACTGCCTTTTTCATGACCTGTTATATAGGCTTGATCAAATTAAAGGTTTATATAGGGTTAGGTTTATGACTAGTCATCCAATTGACATTACTGAAAACTTAATGTATGCGATTAGAGATCTCACCTCTTTATGTGATCTGATTCACTTTCCTATTCAAGCTGGCTCTTCAAGGATACTAAAAAAAATGCACCGCATATATACAAAAGAGCAATACCTTGAAAAGGTAGCAAAGATTAAAGAAATTATTCCAAACGCCTCACTCGGAACTGATATCATAGTAGGTTTTCCAACTGAGACAGAAGAAGAGTTTTTAGAAACTTATAATGTCTTTAAAGATATTCGCTACTCTGTAGCATTTATTTACACCTATAGTCCAAGAAAAGGCACTCCGGCTATGCGTTGGAAAGACGATATTCCTCAAGAAGTTAAAGATGATCGCCTTCAAAGGCTAATGGATCTTTATAATCAAATTGGTTCAGAGCAAAGACAATCAATGCTTGGCTCTACTGTTGAAGTATTAGTAGATAGATTTAATCGTGACAACGAATATTTAAGAGGAAGAACCTCTTGTTGGAAAAAAGTCATCTTTAAAGGCAGTGAAAATCTAATCGGTACTTCACAAAAAATTAAAATCCATAGTTTTAGTCATCAAACACTAATTGGTGAAATTGTTAAGTAATACTTAAGCAAGGCTTTAGACTTTTGAATCAAACTACCTTATTTATCTAAGTACTTGATCTAATTAATTATATAACAAAAAGCATTTATCAGTTCCAACTCCTATAGTTTGGTTGACATTTCCTACCTAAAAAAAGTATTTTGCTTATATAGGTAGTATATAGAATCAACTTATTTATGATAAATAAAGCTAAGAAGTCAAAAAAATTTTTAAGTCATCTCGTAACAGCGATATTGTTTTTCATTCTAGTCGATCAAGCTGCAGAAACCTCTTTAATTAAACTTTCTTTAGTCTATAAAAACTCTGAAATGACCATTATTTGCATTTTATTTAGCTTGAAAGTTCTATTTGCTACAGTTCAGTCTTCTTTTTCAGATTTTTATTGCCGGAGAAAGAGCTTAATTATTGCTTTTTTTTTCACATTGGCAAGTCTTGTTTTATCAAAGTTATCAAACTTAGGCATTTATTTCGTATACATAGCTGTTATGTTAAAAGGCATTGGAGGCAACATCATTCCAATCTCAAGAGCTGGATTAGCTGATATAACCTTAAGTAACAATTTTAGATTTGCCATTGCACTAACTATTCGTAGCATTGGAGTAGGATCTTGGGTACCTATTTACATGCTAAACTATATAACAAAATCATCTCTTTTTTTATGGGTTTTGTTATTTGTAATATTAGGAATTACTTTATTATTATTTAAAGCATTTGAAGATAAAAAGGACATAGTTCCTTCAAATATAAAATATAAAGCTTTATCTCACAAACAAAAATTTCTACCCAGATTAATATTAATTTTAAAAAATTTCTTCAAAATAATACTTAAAGAGTATCATCAAATTTTTCACAACTTCTTATGTAAAAAACCATTTTTAATAGCTTTACTATCATATTTTTTTGCAGAGATTGCCTTTTATCAAATTTTATTTAGGCTGAAAATATTAAGCGCTTATTTTTGTTTTATAAATGTGCCACTTGAGCTAGGACTAGGATATTTTTTAGGAACAGCTTTTTTAAAATTTTCAAATTTTAGAAATCAAACAAATATTGTCTTGGGAGTAACTTACTCAGCTACAGCATTAATTATTTTATCACTAATAAGTATGCTAAACATTAATGAAAAGTATTTTACAACTGCTTTATTTATACTTTTCAGTATTGGATATGCTATTTTCATTCCAAGCCTTTTTTCATCACTTTCTCACAAGAGAAGCTCCCATGTTCAAGGAAAAATTTATGGATTAATCGACTCTACTGATACCCTAGCTGCCTTATTTTCCTTTGGTATTGTTTTATGGTTAAATGAAGTTAACTGTACTAATGTTTTATTAATTTCATCTGGTGTTTTTTTAATAAGTGGATTATTATTTTACTACTTATTAAAAATAAAACCTAATATTTATGAATATTGATTCTGCTTACATAAAAAAACCATTTAATGATCAAAATGATAGTCCTCAAGAATTTATTGCAGCGGGTATTTGCTGCTTCATTATCTCTTTATTTGATAATCTTGGATTAATCGATAAAATATTAAATAATGGTTTTTTAACTAAAGAAGATTTAAATACATATCCCAATCGCTTGGTTCTAACTTCAGCTTTGATAACATTAGAAAAAAATGGGATCATCTCTATTGCTAGAAATAATTATTTTCTCACAAGTTTTGGAAATAAAGTTTTGGATAACCGAGGAAGTATTGGTTTAATATATGGTGGATATCGACATATATTAGCAAACCAAATGAAGTTTGCTCTATGTGAACCAACTTTAATCAATGAAAATATTGATTGGGAATTAGTTGCCAATGCTTCAATCCACTTTGGAGGGAAAACTATAGATCCTATTGTAATAGATTTTATTAAAAGCTTAAATGTAAAAGGATTGGTTTGCGATCTTGGCTGTGGTGCAGCAACTAGATTAAAAAAAATATGCGAATTAACTAATTCAAAAGGGGTGGGAATAGAACTATCTAAAGATGCAGTTCAAATTGCTAATAATAATTTAAGTAATAATTCTGATATACAAATTAAGCAAGGTAATATTACAGAAATTAATGATATCTTTGAAGAAGTAGAACTTTTAATGCAATTTTTCGTTATGCATGACATAACGCCAACAGAAAAATGTCTAAGTATCTTAAATTCTTATCTTAAAAACTTTCCCAACTTAAAGTATTTTTTATATTGCGACATTGTAGCTCCCTCCAACCAACTAAATACACAACTTCCAGGATGTGATTACATACATAGTCTTATTGGAATATCGCTTAGAACTTATGAAGAAACAACTCAAATGTTTGAAAGCTCCGGCTTTGAAGTAGCTAAAGAAATAAGAATTCCAGATCTTCCAAATACAATATTGTGGATTCTAAAACCTTCTGTTTAATATTAAACTGTAGCCTTCAATTAACTTTAATTTATTAAAATTTTAAAAACATAAAGCCAAGCATTAGACTTTCATGATTTTTACATTAACTATCTAATTAGAAACAACTTAAGATTTATCATTTAATACATATAACTACAAAGTATAGTTGTATTTAATATATTAAAAAAAATTAACTAATTAAATGACTTATTTATAGTTGGTTGCAATAAAACTTAATTAATAATTGTTATTATTAAACTAATTATTTGATATAATTATTATTACAGACAATTATTCCTGGGAGGAAAACATGTCTTTAATAATAGACCCTTTAAGAGTACCTTGTACCAATGAAGGATGCCAAAAACACATTATAAGCACATTATATTTCATAAATGGTGGCACTGATCAAAAATGTAAAGAGTGCGCTAAACAAGCACTAAGTTATCTCTTAGACATACTAAAAGATGTATTTGAAAATGATTATAAAATTAACGCAGACCGATTAAGCGATGATACACTAAACAAGCTTTTAGAAACTCGCATCAAAATAATAGAAGTTGACGAGGCAAGTGTAACTACAAAGATAGTTAAGCTAGTGGTAAAAGATCCTGCAGATCCATATCGAAATCAAATACTAACGACAGCCTTTTTAAGAAGTAACCACTTTGAAAATTAATCATGGAATATAAGCTTAAGGCCTTTATGGCCTTAGGTTTTTTTACTAGCAAGCCAGTTGTTCTCAGACCAAATTTTAAACCACAATTCAATATTAGCATTTTTTATAAGCTTTTCAGGAAAGCTTTGAAAAGCTTCTTCAATGCTTGATCCTTTTTCGAAGGATTTTAAAAGTAGGTATTCTGCCTTTGATATTTTTGAGTACTTTATTTTGTTATAGTCTCTATATAAAACTGTATAAAATTTTTTATTTTTTGATAGTTCAGGAAATGAATTTTCAAGCCAGTAGTTGGGCTCTTTTTTTAAAAATTCATCACGAAAGGAAAATAAGTCAGCATCCAGCTCAAATAATCTTATACAAGGCTGCAGGTATATTTTAGCTTTAGCATTTACTTTTGAAATTTTTTCATATTCAGGAGCAAAAAATAGCTCAAAGTATGCAACATCAATAACAGCTGCATAGTATACTAGTTTTTTATCACTTTCATCTTGATAATTGTCTTCAATCCATTCTGGTAGCATTACTCCTAGAGAATCCAGCTTCCATGTATTTGAAGGATACCTGGTTAAATATGGTGTTGCTATTTCTTCCTCAAACAACTCATCTCCAAATAGCCTTAAAACAAAGGGGAAATCTTCTTTTAAAAGTTCAAACAGTCTTAACCAATATTGCATTTTATAAATGCCTATTCTTTGGTCTGAAGTTAAAAATTGATTTGGACTAATTAACCTTTTTGCTTCTTCCTTGTATTTTTCTTCATCAATAGTCGGAATTCCTTTTCCATCTATGTGAATAATTGGTGTTGTTATTACTTTACCAAACCACTTTTGGAGAGTATAAAGCCCAATTGGGACCTTTGGATCTATTTTTGACATTCATTTAAGTCTTTTTGAAATTTTTTTGCTTTTAGAGCTTCTTTCCAAGTATCTTCAAAGGAAATAAAATTTGCATCCCATTCCAGTAAAGTTGAAACTCCACCTGTCAATGGATAAACCTCAGAGTAAATCTCCCAAACCTCGTCACAAACATAATTATCATGTGTGTCGATTAAATAATCCCCTAAATTAGAGTGGCCCGCCAGATGAATTTGAATAGCTCTTTCTAGCGGAAGGTTTTTATAGTAATCTTTTGGATCAAAGTTATGATTTTTAGATGAAACATAAATGTTGTTTACATCTAACATCATGCAAATGTCAGCTTTTTCGATAACCTCTCCATAAAAGTCCCACTCATTCATTTCATCTTCTTTAAAACTTGCATATGAAGAAACATTTTCTAAAGCAAAAGGTATTTCTAAAAAGTCTTGCACTATTTTTGCCCTTTCAACAACATAATCCATTGTTTTTTTTGTGTAAGGAAGCGGTAACAGGTCGTGGTAGTGTGATCCTGGCACTCTCCCCCAACAAAGATGGTCTGAAATCCAAGGCGTTTTTGTTTTTTGTGCTAGTTTTTTCAATTCTTTCAAGTATTCAAAATCAATTGGGTCAGGACCTCCAATTGAAAGGCTTACTCCATGCTGAACCACCCGATAATGGTCTAATATTTTTCCCAAATTATCTTGGATGGGTTTGGAATCATTCATGTAATTCTCACTAATAATCTCAAACCAATCGATTTTGGGTAAGGCTGCAAATATTTCAGAATAGTGAGCAGGTCTTAGACCTACTCCTATTCCTAAATTTGGAATATTTTTCATCATTTTATTCATAGTTTAAAAAGATGATTCATAACGTTTTTTTGCATTTTTATCAGCTTTTTTTAAATCTTTTCCATGATTCTTTGAACTATTACCAGAACATCCCCCCTTTCCAGCGCATGAGTTGCTATCTTTACCATTTGTATTTCCTGAGCGACATTTAGAGCCTCCTCTACAAGAGTCTCGGTCTTTTGTATTTCCGCTGCAGCCATTTGAGCCTGAACAACTATTCTGGTCTTTGCCGCTATCACTTCCCTTGCAAGAGTTCTTGTCACCATTAACATTACTTTCACAGCTATTTTTTCCTCTGCAAGAGCTCCTTTGAGAGTTATTGTATTCTTTTGTTTTAGCGCCATAATGACCATTACAACCCCTTCTATGTCTACGACGACCACCACAGTCTTTATTTCCTCTACACCTATACCCTTTACAGTTTCTTCGGTACATAGCAAGCGTTTGATTTAGTTCATCTGAATCCTTAGCTGCTAAACAAACAGTTGACGTCAGACCGATCAAAGCTAACTTAATTAAGTCTTTTTTCTTCATTTACATCTCCTTGCATCAATAAATCTACATAAATTGCAAAGTAAATTTAAAAAAAATTTTTGTCTAGAGTTGTCTTAAATTTCAAAGAAGAGAAAGAAATTTTTCTTCGCTTAGGATTGCAATGCTTAATTTTTTTGCTTTTTCATACTTAGAACCTGGGTCAGAGCCCAAAAGAATATAATCGGTATTTTTTGAAACAGAGCCTGTAACTTTACCACCGCGCAGTTTAATTAACTCTTTTGCTTCGTCTCTTGAATATTTATCAAGCGTTCCAGTAATTACAAATGTTTTCCCAGAAAAAAGATGAGTAAGGTCTTTTTGTTTTTTTATTTTTTGAATAATTACGCCATGCTTTAAAAGCAAATCGATTTCTTCTAAAGAGTGTGGTTTCTTGAAAAAATTAACAATCGAATCTGCCATTTTCTCACCAATCCCTTCAATGGAGACTAACTCCTCAACGCTGGCTTTGATTAGATTTTCAATATTTGAAAAATGATTCGCCAGAAGCTCAGCAGTCTCTATTCCAATATAAGGAATTGAAAGACCCATAATAAAGCGCGATAAAGGACACGATTTAGATTTTGCAATGCTACTTAAAAGATTTTGGATTGACTTTTCTTTAAAGCCTCCTAACTTCGATAAACTATTTTCATCTAAAAGATAAAAATCAGATGGTCTTGAAACTAATCCTTTTTCTACAAGTTGCGTGACTATTTTCTCTCCCAAATGCTCAATGTCGAGAGCTTGTTTTGAAGCATAAAAAATAAGAGTCCTTAATCTTTGTGCTATGCAGTTAGGGTTTGTGCAGCGCGCTGCCACCTCTTTTTCTTTATGAGAAATCGTTCCATTACAAGCTGGACACACTGTTGGCATATGCCATTTTTTTAAGCCTTCCTTTCTTTTCTCTTTAACAACTTGAACTACTTTTGGGATTACATCTCCGCCTTTTTCTATGATAACATAGTCGCCAACTCTAATGTCTTTCTTTTTGATTTCGTCTTCGTTGTGTAGGGTTGCTCTAGATATTGTACTACCTGCAAGTAATACCGGATCAAGCTCAGCAACAGGAGTCAAAACGCCTGTTCTACCTACTTGTACGCTGATTTCATTAATCTTTGTCTCAGCCTGTTCAGGCGCATACTTGTAGGCTACAGCAAATCTCGGGTGTTTTCCAGTTACCCCTAATTGTTGATGTAAGGGAAGGTCATCCACTTTAATAACAATCCCATCAATTTCAAAAGGAAGATCCTTTCTTTCAGTTAATATTTTATCAGAAAAAGCTATGATTTCATTTACACTCTTGCATCTAGCTAAGTGATCTGAGCTTGCTGTTGGCAATTTCAATTCATTTAAGTATTTGATTGTTTCATATTGAGAACTCTTAGAATTACCTTCAGCTATTGCATAACACACAAGTCTAAGTTTTCTTTTAGCTACCTCTTTTGAATCTAAAAGTTTTAACGATCCAGCTGCTGCATTTCGCGGGTTGGCCCAAGGTTCCAAACCATCTTCTATTCTTTTCAAATTAATTTTTTGAAAGGTTGAAACACCCATATAAACTTCAGCCCTAATTTCCAAAGGGCTTGGAATGTCATCTCCTTTCAAAACTAATGGCAATCCTTTGATCGTTTTTATATTCAATGTGACTTCATCTCCAATGCGGCCGTTACCTCTTGTAAGGGCCCTTATAAGCTTTTTGTCTTCGTAACGGAGAGATATAGCCACTCCATCCATTTTCAGCTCACATGAAAATTCAACTGGCTTTCCTTTGGTTAGTTTGTAAATTCTATTAATAAAATCACTGAGCTCCTCTTTTGAATAAGTATTTGCAAGCGAAAGCATAGGAGATGCATGTTCACATTTCCTAAAACCTTCCTGCAAAGCTTCACTAACCCTTTGAGTGGGTGACTCGGGATGGATTAAAGATGAATGCTCAGCTTCAAAATTTTCTAATAGTTTAAATAGTTTGTCGTATTCATAATCGCTAATAGCAGGCTTATGCGTATCGTAGTAAAGCTTGTCATACTCGATCATTTGATCAACAAGATCATTATATTCATTTTGATTATTTAAGCTTTTTTGCATATAACCTCAAAGATCATGGTAGCCATTGGAGCTAGATTTATCTCAAAGCCATCTGGATTTATTTTTTCAATTTTCAAATTACCGTTATTCGACCCACCATATTCTGACATGTCCGTGTTAAATACCTCTTTTATAAAATCAACCCCATTGTAATGAACAAAATAACTTTGTCTATTCACTGGTGTACAGTTATGAATACAAAAAAAAGTTTTTTCAGTTCCGTATCTAATGTATGAGATAATTGACTGATCAGCATCATTTACCTCAACCCACTTGAACTTGCTGTCATTAAAGTCATATTTCCAAAATGCATCATTTTCAAGATAAAAACGGTTTAAATCTTTTACCATTTTTTGCAGTGACTTGTGTTCGAACTTATCAAGTAGGTCCCAATTTACTTGATCCTTGCAGTTCCATTCACTTCGTTGTCCAACTTCAAAGCCCATAAATGTCAGCTTTTTGCCCGGATGACATATCATATAACTATACAAAAGTCTAACATTAGCAAATTGGGTCCACTCGTTTGAATTTAATTTATTAATAATGCTTTTTTTTCCATGGACTACTTCATCATGTGACAAAGGTAATAAGAATTTTTCAGAGTATGCATACCACATGCTAAAAGTTAGGTTATTATGCTTATACTTGCGGTATATTGGATCGCTTGAGAAATAACTAAGTGAGTCATTCATCCATCCCATTTTCCATTTTAAATCAAAGCCAAGCCCCCCATCTTCAACACTTGCTGTAACTTTCTCATAAGAAGAAGACTCTTCAGCTATCATTAATTTACCTTCACATCTTTTACGAATAATTGAGTTCAAGTGCTTGATAAATTCAATTGCCTCAATGTTAAAATTTGTGCCATGGATATTTGGAGTCCAGTCATTGCCATTTCTCCCAAAATCCAAGTACAAAAGAGAAGCTACAGCATCAACTCGAAAACCATCTACATGCATTTCCTCTAACCAAAAAAGAGCACTTGCAATTAGAAAATTACAGACTTGTTTAGAGCTATAGTCAAATATTGACGTTGACCAATGGGGATGAAGTGCCATTTTTGGGTTTTTTTCTTCGTATAAAGGAGTACCATCAAAGTAGTTTAATGAAAAATCATCCATTGGAAAATGGCCTGGAACCCAATCTAGAATAACTCCAATATTATGATTATGCATGTAATTTACAAAGTATTTAAAGTCTTCAAAGCTACCATACCTTGAAGTTGGTGCAAAAAAACCAGAAACTTGATAGCCCCAAGACTCATCTAATGGGTGCTCCATTATTGGGAGCAGCTCTACATGCGTGTAATTCATTTGATTGCAATAATCAGCAAGCTCATGCGCATAGCTTCGATAATTTGCAAATTCAAGATCATTTTGTTTCTTCCATGAACCTAAGTGCACTTCATAAATGTTAATAGGCGCATTTAATCCTTTGTTTTTCTGATTTTTTATCCATTCATAATCATCAAATACAAACTGATCTTTTCCATGAACAATAGCAGCTGTATTTGGCCTTAACTCATACTGAGCTGCAAATGGATCAGTCTTAACTCTTAAGTGTCCTTCTTTGGTGAAAATTTCATATTTATATTTCTGATTAATGCAGTTGAACGGGATAAATATTTCCCAAATCCCACAGTGCTCATGTTTTATAAGAGGAAATAGTCTACCATCCCAATTATTGAAGTCAGCTACTAACGAGACTTTCTGGGCATTAGGGGCCCAAACAC
>Ga0316193_10002556_pt1 | contig 12845 bp, 11 predicted proteins | sample MerIslsedime2_MG_FD_207735 | JGI IMG/M metagenome (GOLD analysis project Ga0316193, IMG submission 207735) | Coastal sediment microbial communities from Maine, United States - Merrow Island sediment 2 | ecosystem: Environmental > Aquatic > Marine > Coastal > Sediment | place: USA: Maine...
GAATTTCGTTCCGTGACATTGACAGCCGTAAAGCCCGAAAGCGGGAATGAGAGAATAAGCAATCAAGGGCTCATCTATAGAGGTCCTTTTGCAGCGGTGGTTGATGACAATGGACAAACCTATAGCCGAGGTCAGCGAGTGAACGTTTCCGGGGCAACCCGCAAGCTACTGTCAAACCCGGCCTTCAATAATGCCTTCATTGATCTCTCTGCCACGGCTGACAATGTAGCGGGTAACAGTTGCTGCAGCCCCGGTGAGTCAATGCCTGCTAAATCCTTAACAGGTAACTGCTGCTAGCCATATACCATGCCAGGGGGGAGCGATGCAGCATGCGGCCCGGGAAACAACAAATATCAGTAATCATCCCGGCACTGAACGAGGCTGGGTGTATCCGGGAACTCTGTGCGGCCTTGCAACCTTTACGCGGCCGCGGGCATGAAATCATACTGGTTGATGGTGGCAGTGAGGATCAAACGCGAACCCTGGGGAAACCACTTGTCGACAGGATGCTGAACTCTGCAAGGGGGCGCGCACTGCAAATGCGGGCCGGCGTGGCTGACGCCAATGGAACAATACTCTGGTTTCTGCATGCGGATACCGGCGTGCCGGACAACCCGGATCAGCTTATCTTGGCCGCACTGGAGAGTGGCCGGGCAGACTGGGGGCGTTTTGATATTTTATTGTCGGACAGGCACATTGTGTTGAGGATTGTTGCGCATCTGATGAACCTGCGTTCACGCATAAGTGGTATTGCCACAGGTGACCAGGGGATCTTTGTGCGCAGGTCATTATATGAGCAGGTTGGCGGTATCCCGTCATTGCCCCTGATGGAGGACATTGCCCTTAGTCGTGTACTGAAAAAATACGGTCGGCCTGTCTGTATCAGGCAGAAGTTGCGCACCTCCGCGAGGCGCTGGCAACAATACGGCATTGCCCGGACCATACTCACCATGTGGGGGCTGCGTCTCGCCTATTTTGTCGGCATAAGCCCCGACTACCTGGCGAAGTACTATGCTGCAAACGGACATGAAATACCCTGACTCGCGCCTGCTACTGCTTACCAAGGCTCCTGAACCCGGCAAGGTAAAGACCCGGCTTGCTGCGTTTATGGGTGTGGAAGCTGCAGCGGAGGTGTACAGGAAACTGGTATGTGACTGTCTGGAGATGAGCATATCGGCAGACTTGTGCCCGGTTGAGATCTGGTGCAGCCCGTCGACTGTACACGGCTTCTTCCAGCATTGCCGGGAACACTACCACACCGCTCTACAGCAGCAGGACCCGGGTGATATCGGACAGCGAATGTCACATGCTATCATGTCTGCCTTGCAATATGCTGAAGACGCAGTACTCATAGGGGCAGACTGTCCGGCCTTGACAGCAAATGACCTGGAGTCCGCATTTGAGGTCCTGCAACAGGGCACAGATGTCGTGCTTGGTCCGGCAGAAGATGGCGGGTATTATCTCATCGGCATGCGTGAGCACCATGCATGCCTGTTTGAAAATATCCCCTGGAGCACGCATAACGTGCTTGCAGCAACTGAAAAACAGTTGCGTGAGAGGGACCTGAGCTGGCACTTGTTACCGCGGTACAGGGATGTTGATACCGCGGAGGATTATGAGGTATATATGACTGGCCAGATCCACGAGAACTGATTGCATAATCCTTATACCTGACTGGCGTTAACCGGAAAAGTATCCTGATACTTAAAAAACAAGTCATGACGCGCGCAGGTGGCGTATCATGGCACCCATACAAATCGAGGAGGCAGTTTATGAGAAGGCTATATTTCCTGATCCCTACCGTAGATAGTGCAAAATTGATTGTTGACGAGCTTCTGCTGGCACGTATTGAGCAGCGCCATATACATATTGCTGCTGCAGATCACCATGCCTTGCTGGAGGCCAACCTGCCTGAAGCCGGCCTGCTGCAGGAAAGTGACTTTGTCCCTGCCGTCGAACGCGGCCTGGCTATCGGCGGTGCCACCGGGATACTTGCAGGTATTGCTGCTGTTGCACTGCCGGGAGTCGGACTGGTTCTCGGTGGCGGCGCCATCCTCGGGATTGGACTGGCCGGCGCCGGTCTGGGGGCCTGGGCCTCGGGCATGATTGGTGTTTCTGCCCCCAGCTCACGCCTGAAGGAATTTGAGTCAGCCATCAGTGAAGGCAGCTTGCTGATGATGGTCGATGTGCCAAAACAAAAGGTCGAAGAGATCACTGACTTGATCAGAAAACATCATCCGGAAGTAGAGGTGGAGGGTACTGAACCGGTTATCCCCGCTTTTCCGTAACCGTGAAGAGCGGCATCCGAATACCGGCGGCGTCTGACTACAGATGCAGGCGCCGCATCTCTTCATCTGACTCGCTGTGTTCCCAGACTTCCATGAAATACTTCTTCAGGACTGCTGTTCGGCCCGGGTTGTTGAAGTTCGCGCTTCCTTCGTAACGGCTTGCCAGCGGACGATAAATATAGCCGGTATCATCACATAACAGGAAGGTCTTGCCGTAGTTGCGGTACTGGGGCGGTGGGCGCCTGAACTGGATTCGGGAACTCAGGCGACGAGAAAGCTCTATTAAACGGTGCCCTTGTTGCAGGGTTTTCCGGCTGTTTTCTACCAGAACCCATACATGGGCATCCTGATGCTGTCTCACCAGACTGCTGACGGCATCCAGAAACGGTTGTTGATCAAAGATCTCTGACTCAACATCTTCGGTATACAACAGTAACTCCCGCTGGGCCTGTATTGCCAGCCTGTGTGCCATACTGCGCACCTGCTCGCGGTTCTGCAGTGAGAACTCAAGAGCATCGATGCCCAGCTGCATGCTGCTAATATCAAGTTCACCGGCATGGACCTGGTCGTCAGTGACTGGGGACATCTGCACCTCCTCATATGACCGGACAAAATACGTATTGAGTATTGATGCACTTCTGCTTTAAATTATAGTCGCTCACGCATCATTTGCGACCTTCGTACAATAGCTTTCATTGCCTGCCTGGTGGATGCTATCTGTTAATACGGTTCTCCGTTTGTATCGAGGGATTAATATCAATGAAAGAACGCAGAAATCGTCTTGACAGGCGTGGCAGTGATTTAAAAAAGGACAGCCAGTTCCGATGTAACAGGCGCTTCAGGGCAGACCGGCGACTCAATAGTATCAAGGCGGAATGGATTCCGATTAGTCACGTAAATCTCCATCCAGCCACAAGACTGATGTTCAGTAAATCCTGATTCAGCCCATCAGCAGCCCCCTATTAGTAGCACCTCTTGTTTATCAGCCCTCATCGTATAGCGGTGAACACAATCCCTATTAAGTAGATTCCACATTATCCAAGGCGCGACCGTCATTACTCGCCGACTCCCCCTAATTTTAATGTTAACTAGCAGATTAAAGCCCCGACATATTAACGCAAACGATAATGATTTGCATTAGCGTATGTGATTGCATATTATTTGGCCATATCAATTATCTACAACCTCCGGAGAACATCATGAGGCGCAAATTATTGCAAATGGTATGTGCGGGATATCTGCTGTCGGGTTCATTTTCCGCTTTAGCCGATACACCGACCATCGAGCAACTTTGGGAAATCATTCAGGCTCAACAGGCTGAAATTGAGGCCCTGAAGAAACAGCAACAGGAAACGGCACAGCAGGCCACGGATGCAGATGAGAAAGCAGAGGCCGCCGTTGTGGCGGTAGAGGAAGTCGATGCCAAGACCGCGGGCGTTGCAAGCTGGGTAGATAAAACAACCATCGGTGGTTACGGTGAGCTACATTACCAAAATATTGAAGGCGAAGACAATGATCTGGACCTGCACCGTTTTGTCCTGTTCTTCGGGCATGAGTTTACAGACAGCATCCGCTTCTTCTCCGAATTTGAAATTGAACACGATGTTGCAGGTGAAGGGCAGAACGGTGAAGTCGAGGTTGAGCAGGCCTATGTCGAGTTCGATCTGCGTGAGAATCTGCAGGCTAAGGGCGGTGTATTTCTAATGCCGGTCGGTATCCTGAATGAGACTCACGAGCCGGGCACCTTTTACGGTGTGGAACGTAATGATGTCGAAAACATTATTGTTCCCAGCACCTGGTGGGAAGGTGGTGCTGCGTTAAACGGCTTCTTTGGAAACGGCGTTAGCTGGGATCTTGCGATTACGTCCGGCCTGAAGATGGAGACAGAGGGCGATAATGCCTTTCGGGTTCGCAGCGGGCGTCAGAAAGTATCGGAAGCAACGGCCAACGATCTGTCCTATATCGGCCGCCTGAAGTATACCGGTATCCCGGGGCTGGAACTGGCCGGCACCGTAAACTACCAGACCGATGCCAGCCAGGGTAATAACGATGGACTAGGCAGGGGAATACTGTACGAAACCCATGCGATATATCAGCAAGGCCCCTTCGGGCTGCGCGCCCTGTATGCGAGATGGGATTTCAACGGATCCGCGGTCTCGGCAGCGGGTGATGATGACCAGTTTGGCTGGTACGTCGAACCAAGCTACAAACCGTGGCAGAAAGTCGGTCTGTATACACGTTATGAAAAACTGGACGGTGCCCGCGATCAGGATCAGTTCGACCAGTGGGAGGTCGGCGCGAACTACTGGCCACACGAGGACGTCGTCCTGAAGGTTGATTATCGCAGTCGTAATGTCGACAGCAACTCGTCAGGTGCAGATGATTTCGATGCCTTCGATCTGGGCATAGGTTACCAGTTTTAGCCTGGAACAGGGCTGTATTAGCATTACTGTTCAGTTACCCTGTTTCCCCATGAGAGTGACAATACTGGCTTTTTTGATATTACTGTCGGCTGCGGCCAATGCCATGGCCGACGGTTCGTACCAGAGTTCGGAAGACTTCCTGGAAGAAGTCTTTGCCGGTTCACCTCCAGCACCAGGGTTCATATGGCTGAAAGGAGATGTAAAGGAGAAGACGGGGGAAATACTTGGCCATAGCTATCCCGGAATCCGGATTCGCTACTGGGGCAAGGACAAGCGCACCGCCTGGATTCTGGAGGAGGTTGGCAAGACACAGCCCATCACGGCTGGTCTTGTCGTGGACGGGAACGGTCTTGAATCCATTCGCGTGCTGGCATTCCGGGAAAGCCGTGGCTGGGAAGTCCGTTACCCGTTTTTCACTGATCAGTTCTCCGGCATCCGGCTGACCGTTGCTAACGAACTGGATCGTCATATTGACGGAATTTCAGGTGCCACGCTCTCGGTGCGCGCACTGCAAAAACTGGCGCGTCTGGCGCTCTACCTGCATCAGCAAACGATATCGAAGAATGACGCGTCACCATAGAAAACAGGCACCTGCCAGGTTGCTGCGCTCCCTGTATATCTGGCATCGCTATATCGGGATTAGCACTGCCGTATTTGTAATCGTCCTGACGGTTACCGGACTGGTGCTAAATCATACGGATGAGCTGAAACTCGACTCATCCTATGTTCAGTCTGATCTCCTGCTTGACTGGTACGGTATCGATTCGTCAGGGGAGTTAACCAGCTATAGCTCGGGTCCGGTCAGCATTACTGCTGTGAACGACCAGGTTTTCTGGGGCAAGGAACTGCTTCCCCATATACCGGTCCCGCTATCCGGCCTGCTCGTCTACGGGGATCTTGTCGTGATCGCAGCTGGCGGTGTGCTCAGCCTGTATACCATTGACGGTGAATTGATCGAAAAAATGGAACACGTTGCAGGTGTGCCAACGGGCATTCTGGCTATTGGGATCACCGCACAAGCATTACTGGCGGTCAAGACAGACCGGGGTATTTATCTGACGGATGACAGCATGCTCGAGTGGCGCCTGGCCGATAACCCTGAAGTTGTCTGGTCAGAAGCCACGCCGGTGCCAGCCGGGTTGGAAGAGACCCTGCAAGCGTCCTACCGGGGGACCGGTTTACCGGTGGAGCGCGTCCTGCTGGACCTGCACAGCGGCCGGATTCTTGGCAGGGCGGGTGTCTATCTGGTCGATGCCGCCGCCGCACTGTTCCTGTTGCTGGCAATGAGCGGCATCTGGTTATGGGCACGGCGCCGGGCAAGTATCAAGACCCACCACCGGCGCAAGATCAAACCAATAGATAGACAGTAAGTCTGACCTGCTCTCCATCAGCGACGCAGATATAATCCGCCTGACAGGTCTAGAGCAGCTGGCAATTACCGTCGAAATCGAAAGATCCCATATATTCTGTTGCCTCTCGCCCAAGGTTGTCCACTTCAATTCTCACGGTCTTGCCAGCGAAGCCGGTGCCAGCCGACAGGTTAAAGACGACCAGATTACCCAACGATTCGGCATAAGGTTCCATTGCCGGCCGAAGGAAGTTGGTATTGAGTGCCTGTATAAACTCACCGCGTGTCGCAGCAAGGGCATTAAGCACAGCGACATCGAGAGTTGTCTGGAAGGTACCCATCACGATCACCGTCGTATGGCAACGGTCAAGCAGTCCTGCTACGTCACCAAGATTGAGCGTCTGGGAATCATTGTCCTGGCCATCGGACTGCACCATGAGCAGTGTGGCCGGGCGGTTACCCACTGCCCCCAGTGGACCGTTCCGTTCTACCAGCCCCAGATTATCGGCAGTTGGATCGAAGCGATGATTCAGCGGTCCCATCAGCGCCGTCCCCATGGCATCAAAGAGCGTGGTGTTATTACGATCCTGATTCGGATCGAAATCGTTGGCGGCCAGCAGTGCTTGCAGGTTGCTTGTCCAGTGGTCTCCCGGCTCGGGTTTGACAGTGATGGCCGGTGTGGTGGGGCTGGCACCCGGTTCGCTCGAGAAATTGATCGTTTCCGCCTCAAAACCTGCCGGGGCATTATTCAGCACATCATCATACAGGTCACCCATCCCGACCACATCCGAATCCGTGATACTGAGAGAGTAGTCTGACAGCAGGGCCATTGAAAGCTTACCCGCCGGTGCATTAACAACATCCCATTCTGCTGGGCGGTTTACACCATTGCCACCGACAGTGACCGTCGCCTGCTGGAAATCTGCCAGCGTCATGGGAGTGGCATTGCGTTTCACACCGTGTACATAGAGTTTGAGGTCACCGTTATTCTGATCTATTTCGGTTCCCAGAATAAACAGACCGACAAGGGGAGGGGTATCCAGAAAATCACATGCTGCCGGGAGTGAATTCAGGTCAGCCGGTGTCAGGTTGGCCCTTTGTTCCTCAGTGAGGGTGCATTGGGCAACATCACCACCACCACCGCCTCCACCGCCACCACCGGTATCACCACTACCACCACCACAGGCAGTCAGCATCAGCGCGAGTATTCCTGCTAACAGCCGTCTCGATTCCTCACCCGGCGAAGAGGAGATCCTTTTCGAGGGTATTTCATTCATTGAGATATTGGACATAATTTGAGCCTCTAAACTCTTCCCTGTTGATATCATCCAGCAACACGTTTGGCATATCTATTGTACGCAGGTCTCAGATCGTTCACGGATACTGCTACTCATGCAAGTTCCGTCACAGCTATGTAAGTGAACGCCCCCGCCTTTGTCATGTAGACTGCATCTGTTTTCTTTAAAATGCAATTGTAAAATAATGATTCTAGAAAGGAATTATCCAGACACGCCAGATTGTTGTCCATCGGATACTGTAACCGCAGACAGGTGGCTGGGGCACCCGGAATGGCTGGATTATCACCCGGTGAACCATCAGGTGAGGACAGCCTGGCAGCAGGGGAAATCAGAGTGAACGAGCCTGCTCGCCTGCATTGCCGGTATAGCTGGCCGGTGTCAGTCTTTCAAGTTCCTGCTTGACGCCGGCGGGCAGCTCCAGTGTCTGGATAAACACCCGCAGGGTTTCCCTGCTGACATCCTGATCACGGGTCAGATCCTTGAGTTTTTCATAGGGTTTCTCAATACCGTAACGGCGCATGACCGTTTGCAGGGCTTCGGCGAGAACCTCCCAGCTGTTATTGAGGTCCTCTGTTGTGCGCACTTCATTGAGCTGTAGTTTATTTATGCCCTTCAGGCAGGATTCACAGGCAATGATACAGTGAGCAACAGCAACCCCTGTGTTGCGCAGCACGGTTGAATCACTGAGATCGCGCTGCCAGCGGGAGACCGGCAGTTTTGCACCGAAATGGGAGAACAGGGCGTTGGCAATTCCCAGGTTGCCCTCTGCGTTTTCAAAGTCGATCGGGTTGACCTTATGGGGCATAGTGGATGAGCCCACTTCACCGGCAATGGTTTTTTGCTTGAAATATCCCAGCGAGATATAACCCCAGACATCGCGACAAAAATCGATCAGCACGGTGTTAAAGCGTGCCAGCGCATCAAACTGTTCGGCCATGTAATCATGCGGTTCGATCTGGGTGGTGTAGGGATTCATTTCCAGCCCCAGATCACTGATGAACTGTTTCGAGAATGCGGGCCAGTCTACATCCGGGTAGGCAATCAGGTGAGCGTTATAATTGCCAACAGCACCATTGATTTTTCCCAGCATGGGTATGGCGGCATACTGTTCGCGCTGACGATGCAGCCGGGCGGAAACATTTGCCATTTCCTTGCCTACAGTTGTTGGTGTAGCCGTTTGGCCATGGGTGCGTGACAGCATTGGCTGGTCGGCATAACGCTGCGCCAGGTCGCTGACTGCCCTGATGACATCATCCAGCAGCGGCAGCAGGGCCTGGTTACGGGCTTCGCGCAGCATCAAGGCGTATGCCAGATTGTTTATGTCTTCCGAAGTGCAGGCAAAGTGAATAAACTCACTGACAGCCTCCAGCTCGGTATTCCCGGCAATCTTCTCCTTGAGAAAATATTCAACCGCCTTGACATCATGGTTGGTGGTCCGCTCGATATTCTTGACGCGCTGGGCGTCCTGTTCACTGAACTTTTCAATGATGTCGTTGAGCAAGTGGTCGGCATGGGTACTGAGTGATGGAACCTCACCGATACTCTCATGTGCAGCAAGCGCCTGTAACCAGCGTACTTCCACAACCACGCGGTGGCGGATCAGGCCATATTCACTGAAGATTGTACGCAGGGCCTCTGTTTTCGAGCCATAGCGGCCGTCAACCGGGGAAATAGCAGTGAGCTGTGACAGGTCCATGTAATCCTCTTGATCATGGTCAGGGGCAGGGCGATGAAACGGGGCCCGGCATCCAGGGTTGGTTATCCGCCATTGCGGGACTTGGTGCTCGGCTCCTGCCTGAATCAGGCAGCCAGCTGCCTGAGCACGTAGTGCAGAATACCGCCATGACAGTAGTATTCAAACTCCTGGGGAGTATCTATACGTACTCTGGCTTCAAAAACTGTTTCTGTACCATCCGCAGATGTGGCTGTTACCGTTGTCAGTTGTGCTTTCCCATCCTGCAGTCCGGCAATGTCAAAGCTTTCCATTCCGGTGAGACCAAGGTTGCCGGCATTATCGCCATCCTGGTACTGCAACGGAAGAATACCCATACCGATGAGGTTGGAGCGGTGAATACGTTCATAGCTCTCCGCAATCACGGCACGCACACCCAGCAGGCGCGGCCCTTTTGCCGCCCAGTCCCGGGATGAACCGGAGCCATACTCCTTGCCGGCAAGGATGATCAACGGCACATTCTCGTCTGCGTACTTCTGTGAGGCAGCAAAAATGGTCATTTGTTTGCCACTGGGCTGGTGCACGGTAATGCCACCTTCCGTACCGGGTGCCAGCTGGTTGCGCAGGCGAATATTGGCGAATGTTCCGCGCATCATGACCTCATGGTTGCCCCGGCGTGACCCCAGAGAGTTGAAGTCACCCGGCGCAACGCCATGTTGCCTGAGATATTCACCTGCCGGGCTATCGGCCTTGATGGCACCGGCCGGTGAGATATGGTCTGTAGTCACAGAGTCACCCAGCATGGCCAGCACCCGTGCAGCCTTGATGTCTCCCGGCATTTCCGGTTGCGGAGTGATACCTTCGAAATAGGGTGGCTGGCGAATATAGGTAGAATCACCCCGCCATTCATACAGCTTGTCTTCCGGTGATTCCAGCACATTCCAGCGTGTTTCGCCGGTAAATACGGCCTCGTAGGTCTTGCGGTATTCTTCTTCATTGACGCTGGCGCCAATGACAGCCCGTATTTCATCCTGCTCCGGCCAGATATCTTTCAAATATACAGGACTACCATTCGGCCCCGTTCCCAGCGGTTCCTTCTGCAGGTCGATATCCATGCGGCCAGCCAGGGCATAGGCGACCACCAGTGGTGGTGAGGCCAGATAGTTCATGCGCACTTCTGCATGCACGCGCCCCTCGAAGTTACGATTTCCTGACAGCACCGAACAAACCGTCAGGTCGCCTTCATGAATGGCCTGTGACACCGGCACAGGCAACGGGCCGGAATTACCAATACAGGTGGCACAGCCATAACCCACTGTGTGGAACCCCAGACTCTGCAACGGTTCTGTGAGGCCTGCCTGTTCAAGGTAGGCTGTCACCACCCGGGAACCGGGTGCCAGTGAGGTCTTGACCCAGGGTTTGACCTTTAGCCCGAGTGCAACCGCCTTTTTGGCGACCAGTCCGGCGCCTATCATCACTGATGGATTGGAGGTGTTGGTGCAGGAGGTAATGGCCGCAATCACCACGGCGCCGTCACCTATTTCTACTGGCTGCTCTTTGACAACCGTATTGACAGAGTGGCTGGTGATATTGCCTTCACGCTTGATAGTATCCAGTGACTCCAGAAAACGCGGTTTAATCTCCGTCAGTGCAACCCGGTCCTGGGGACGCTTGGGTCCCGCCAGACAGGGGACAACATCGGCAAGGTCAAGCTCAATGGTGCTGGTATAGGTCGCTTCTGCTGCACCCGCCTCAAGAAACATAAGCTGTTCGCGGGCATAGGCCTCCGCCAGTGCAACGCGCGACTCACTGCGGCCGGTGAGCCTGAGGTAGACGAGCGTCTCTTCATCTACCGGAAAGAATCCACAGGTCGCACCATACTCTGGCGCCATGTTGGCAAGAGTGGCCCGATCTGCCAGTGACAGATGATTCAGCCCTTCACCATAAAATTCAACAAATTTCCCGACGACACCGTGCTTGCGCAGCACTTCCACAACCATCAGCACCAGATCAGTGGCCGTTGCGCCTTCGGGAAGCTTGCCATGCAATTTGAAACCGACGACCTGGGGTATCAGCATGGAGATTGGCTGACCCAGCATGGCCGCTTCTGCTTCAATGCCACCTACGCCCCATCCCAGCACGCCAAGACCGTTGATCATGGTGGTATGCGAGTCGGTACCCACCAGTGTGTCCGGATAGGCTTGCACGAGGCCGTCCTTTTCTGTCTCAAAGACTACTCGTGCCAGATATTCAAGGTTAACCTGGTGCACAATGCCGGTATCTGGCGGCACAACCTGAAAGTTGGAAAAGGCCTTCTGGCCCCACTTCAGGAAACTGTAGCGCTCCTGATTACGCTGGTATTCAAGCTCGCTGTTCAGGTCCATGGCAGCAGCCGAACCGAAATTGTCAACCTGTACCGAATGGTCGATGACCAGTTCAGCGGGTTGCAAGGGATTTATTCTGTCCGGGTCACCCCCAAGGGACTTCATGGCATCGCGCATGGCGGCAAGGTCGACCACCGCCGGTACGCCGGTAAAGTCCTGCATCAGTACGCGGGCGGGGCGAAAGGCGATTTCATAATCCGGTTCCGCCTGCGGGTTCCAGTTTATAAGTGCATCAATGTCACTTTTGGTAACGGTTTTCCCGTCTTCATACCGCAGCAGGTTTTCAAGCAGGATCTTGAGCGTGCAGGGCAAATGAGAAATATCATATGTCTCGCCGAGTTTACGCAGACTGAAAATCTCATAGGAATTGTCCCCGACATTGAGTGTGTCACGGGTGTTAAAGCTGTTATTCATGGGGTCTCCTGCTTGCCTGTAGTGTCCTGGTGTGACGTAACGGTTAATTCTTGCGCGCGCGCCTTTGAAAAGCGGGTAATTATACACCGAATATTGGAGCAGGGAGGCTAGCTAAACGGGTTGATTTGTCTCCCTGAGCATCCGGTTACAGCATGCGAGCAGGGCTTTTCGCTGGAATATCAGATTTATCCTGCTGCCACCGCACTGAGACCACAGGACAACTGCCCTTATACCTGCCAGTAACAGGGCGCGGATCATATTCTGACTGCTGGTGTTGCTCAGCACGCTTTCATCACCCTTTACCATGATGCGTGGCTGCAGCGTACTGACTGTTTCCTTGTAGACATCAGCCAGTCCGGCGATAACCGTTGCATGCTCCCGGTCGAAATATTCAGCCTGTGCCTTTACCTTGTCGATGCCGGCGGCAATCCTGTCCATCAGGTTTGACTGGCGGCCGAGTTTGCGTTCAAGGTGCATCAGGGTGATTACGTAACCGGCCAATTCCATATCGCGCTTCCCGGAACTGTTATCAAGCTGGCTTTTCAATGTCTCCAGCCCGATGCGCAGTGCACCCGGGTTACCATAGACATCCGCCACCGTTTCAGGGTCTGTATTGAAAACACTGTTAATACTGGCAGTTGTGGCTGCGGCATCACGCTTTTCTGCCCGACCTGTTTGCTGTACCAGTCTGGCCGCCTGAAATATTCCGGCGAGTGCCGTACAGCGATCACGAATTGCCGTGTCCATCAGTCCCTTCATAAGTCTGTCACCGCTGCCTCGATGACAGCACCGCCCAGACATTCTTCACCCTGGTAAAAGACTATCGACTGCCCCGGGGTGACGGCACGTTGCGGGGTTTTGAACCTGACCATACATTCCTGCCTTTTGATAATCTCCAGTGTACATATCTGCACTGGCTGCTGATGCCGGATGCGCGCTGTGCATTCGACAGGTGAGGCGGGGGGGGCGCCGGAGATCCAGTGCAACTGGCTCGCTCGCAAGCCCGGGCTGAACAGGG
>Ga0316193_10002561_pt1 | contig 12836 bp, 8 predicted proteins | sample MerIslsedime2_MG_FD_207735 | JGI IMG/M metagenome (GOLD analysis project Ga0316193, IMG submission 207735) | Coastal sediment microbial communities from Maine, United States - Merrow Island sediment 2 | ecosystem: Environmental > Aquatic > Marine > Coastal > Sediment | place: USA: Maine...
AGGGAAGTGACCGAAGTCATCACCGACAAGGGCAAAATCAAGACCGAATGCGTGGTCAATGCCGCCGGGCAGTGGGCCCCGCGCATTGGCGAAATGGTGGGCACTCATATTCCCATCGTACCCATGATGAATCAGTACCTGACGACCAAACCGATCGAGGGCCATGAACTGCCGACCCAGACGCCGGTGATCAGAGATCCGGACAGGCTGTTCTACTGCCGGGAAGATGTCGGTTCATATCTGGTCGGCGGCTTCGAGACCAACCCCAAACCCTGGTCGACAGATGGCGTGCCATGGGATTTTACCCAGGAACTGCTGCCCGGCGAATGGGATATTTTTGAAGGCATCATGGAAGGTGCCATGCAGCGGATTCCCATCCTGAATGAAGCCGAGGCAATTGAGCTTATCAACGGCCCGGATGCGTTTACCCCTGACGGCTATTATGCCATGGGCCCGGTCCCCGGCCTGAAAGGCTTCTATGTTGCGGCCGGCGGATCCGACAACGGCATTGCCGGCGGGGGCGGGGTCGGCATGCTGATGGCTGAATGGATTCTGGAAGGAGAGACTTCCATCGATACCCATGAAATGAATGTCAGGCGTTTTGGGCCCCACCTGACAGACAAATCTTTCCGCGTTGAACAATGCCGCGAAGTTATCCGGTATTATTACCACCTGCGTTATCCCAACGATGAAAACGAGTGGGGACGCCCCTTGCGCACCAGTCCGCTTTATGAACGCTTAAAAAAGTTGGGTGCCGTCTTCGGGCTTAAATACGGCTGGGAACGGGTGAATTATTTTGATACCGGCAAAACCTGGCGGCAGGCCGGTGCCGATCAGAAAAACTGGGGATGGGAGCGACCACCTTACTTTGATCAGCTGGGCAGTGAAGTAAAAGCGGCCCGTGAGCGGGTGGCGCTGTTTGACATGACCTCTTTTGGCAAGATTCGACTGCGCGGTTCCGGTGCGCTGGATCTTCTTCAGAAACTGGCGGCCAACAATCTCGACAAGCCGGTCGGCAGTGTTACCTATACCCAGTTCCTTAATCCCAAGGGCGGGATTGAAAGTGACGTGACCGTCACCCGTCTGAAAGATGATGAATTCAGAATCATTTCAGGAACCGCTTTTGTGTCCAACGACTTCGGATGGCTTCAACTTCACCTGCCGGGCGACGGATCGGTTGAAATTGAAGATGAGACCGAAAGCCTGTGCTGTCTGGGGCTGTGGGGCCCTGAATCCCGAAAGACTCTGGGATCCGTGTGCGGCAGCGATCTGTCTAATGCGGCCTTCCCTTACATGACGGCCCAATCTATCGAGATAATAAATATCACCCTATGGGCCCAGCGGGTGAGCTATGTCGGAGAACTTGGTTGGGAACTTTACATTCAACCTGAGGACGCCATGACGGTGTGGGATGCCCTGACGGATGCCGGCCGCCACGCCGGTATTCAACCCGCCGGCTACAAAGCCCTGGATGCCCTGCGAATTGAAAAGGGCTATTTATACTGGAGTGGTGATATTACACCGCAGGATAACCCCCTGGAAGCCGGTTTAGGGATGTTTGTGGATCTGAGCAAGCCTGATTTCATCGGCAAAGAGGCCCTGGAGAAAATGCAAAAGCAAGGCCTGAGCTCCAGGCTGGTGGCCCTGACCATGGATGCCGGCGGCAACCTTTACGGCGGCGAATCAGTATATAACGACGGTAAGGTAATTGACCGCATACGTTCAGGTAATTACGGGTATACCATCGGTCGGGATATTGGTCTGGTCTATCTGCCATTGGCTCTGGCCAAGGCCGGTACTGAACTGGAAGTCCAGGTCATGGGCGAGCGTGTTAAAGCAACGGTTGCAAATTTACCGCTGGTGGATCCCAAAGGTGAAAAGATAAGGGGCTGATTAAAGAGAAGGTTTCAGGTTTCAGGTGTCAGGAACGACGCGGATCAGAAAAGATTGACAGGCATTTTTCATCTAGACTGAAGCAGGTTAAACTAATCACCATAAGTTGTGATGAAAACCAATTGGTGCCATTGCCCGCTTCTGTTGTTCGCAGTCCTGACACCTGACACCTGAAACCTGGTCTCTGAAACCTACTTTTAGCTGGCACCTGAAACCCATTGATCCAAACCAGACACCCATCTAAAAAGATATTATTCATTTTATTCCCGCAAGTATCAGCCCGATGAATATAACGGCAATCCCGACAATTTTGGGGCGGTAACGGGGCTCCTTGAGAAGCGTCATGCCGAAGATGGCACCGAGTGGGATACTGAGTTGGCGAAACGCGGCCACATAACTGACGTTGGACACATAATTCATCGACACGAGAACTATCCCATAGGTAAGATAGATCCCGATGCCGGTGAGGGCTGCCGGTCCTTTGAAGGATTTTAGAACTTCGGGCATGCGTTGCCGCTCCCGCCGGTTCACGACCACGAACAGACACTGCCAGAGCGAACAGCTGATCCCCTCCAAAACCATATACACCAGGGTACCCTCGAGCGGGCTCATCGGTTTACCGGGGAGTTCTCTCAGGTAGCGCAAGGCCATATCATCGGCAACCGTATAGCCTGCGACCCCGATAGCTGCAATTACGGCCAGCATGCTGCATAGATTCATGTATTTGAAAAAATGAAAGTCACTGAATACTACCAGTGGAAGGGCAATGCAGCCGGATACGATTAGAATTATTCCGACGAAAAACCATCCTCCCGGGGGTTGGCTTTTACCCAATATCAGGGTTAGAAGGAATACAAATATGACGGGTAAGGAGCGTGCCAGGGGATAGGCGATCGAGATGTCTCCGGCGCGATAAGCTCCGGCCAGAGCCTCCAGGTAAGCTGCCAGAAAAAAGCCGGAAACACCGACGATGATCCATACCGAAGATGGAACCAAATGGATGAAGCTTGCATAATAAAAAAGAACCGGTAAAACACAGACCACACCGATGGTGTTCGCCACCAGATAGAACGACTGGGTCGGATGCTCCTTTTTGCTGATAAAGTTCCAGCCGGCGTGAGTAAAGGCGGAAATTATGAGGAGGATGGTGGCAGTTAGGGTCATAAAAGTACTGGTTTCAAGTGCTCGAATTGAAAATCAAACCGCAGAATATCGAATATCGAACCGCAGAATTTCGAAGGATGGAATCGCTGCGCTCAATCTTCTTTAAAATAGGCAGAATACATTACTTCGATCCACCTACGGCGGAACATTCATTATTCGATATTCGTTATGCGCCTTTTTTTTCAACCTCAGCAATACACTCCTCAATAATGTCCAGGGCTTTGTCCATTTCTTGGCGGGTAATGGTCAGGGCCGGGGTGAGGGTAATAATGTTTCCCATGGTGAGTTTGAAGCTAAGCCCCTTTGAAAGGGCGGCATACATGACCGCTTCGGCTTCATCGGAGGCCCGTTCACGGGTCTGCCTGTCTTTTACAAGCTCGATGCCAAGGAACAAACCCAGCCCGCGGACATCGCCGATTACAGGATAGCGGTCTTTGATTTCGTTCAGGCGTCCGAGGGCGTATTGCCCCAGGTTTTGAGCGTGTTCTACCAGATTGTGGGTTTCGATATAATTGATGGTTGCCAGTGCCGCCGCGCACCCGACGGGACTTTTCTCATGGGTGTAATGGCCCATTGCCCGGTCACCGGCAACATCCAAGGCTTCACTGGCAATCATGGCTGCCAGAGGGAAAACCCCCCCGCCTAACCCTTTGCCGATGACGACAATATCCGGAACAGTGTCGAAATTTTCGAAGGTAAACATTTTACCGGTGCGGCCGAGGGCATGGGGGATTTCATCAAAAATCAGCAAGGCACCATGGCGGTCGCAGGCCTTGCGAATTTTTTGCCAGTACCCGGGCCTGGGAATATAGGGAGTGCTGCGGATGGGTTCTGCAATAACCGCGGCAATGTCGCCTTCTTTTTCCAGAATGTATTCGACATAATTGGCACAGACCAAATCACAGCCTCCCCGGTCCGAGCAGCCAAACACACAGCGATACTCATCGGGAGGTGGCACATGCTCGGTTCCCGGCAGCAGCGGACCCATGTCCTGGCGGAAAATGGCCTCACCCCCGATGGAATTGGTGTCCAGGGTGGCGCCGTGGAAAGAATCCCACATGGAGATGGTTTTATGGCGGCCGGTTGCCACCCGCGCCAGCTTTACCGCCATTCCGATGGCTTCGGCCCCCCCCGGGCAGAATAAGGACTTGTTAAGATTGCCGGGGGCGATGTCGGCCAGTTTTTTGGCCAGCTCAACGGCAACCCGGTTGGTATAGCGGCGGGTGCAAAATGAAAGCTCATCCAGCTGGTTTTTGATGGCGTTAATTACATCAGGGTTTGCAAAACCGACCTGGTGAACGTTGTTTCCATGAAAATCCATGTAGCGGCGACCCTGCATGTCTTCGATATAAATACCTTCGCAGGCGCGCATGGTGTTCAGGCAGGGAGTGGACAGCGATTGTTTGAGAAAGTAGCGCGCGTCTTCATCCAGCAGTGACCGGCTTTGAGCATCGATATACTTTTTTTGCCATTTTTCACGGCGGGGTGATAGGTTAATATCCCCTTCGGAGTTGTGGAGTCCAGACATTGCCAATCTCCTTAGTTAAATAATAGTGGAGTACTGGAGTGATGGAGTCAGGGGATTTCGGGATTCGGATTGCAGATTTTGGATTGAAAAAATACAATCGGATGAAGTTTATAATATAATTCCGCAATCTAAGATCCCAAATCCACAATCGAATCACTCGGTGAATGACCCTCTATTCTAATACAGAACCGTTATCTTAATATCTGCTGGCTATCCTAATAGTCAAACGAATAATACTTATAGGGTCGATAACCAAAGGTTATTCCAAAACTCCAGTACTCCACTACTCCGATATTTAAACAATCCATGATTGATTTAACAGCTTCATTTCTGCTAATAAACATTTAACCGTTAACATGCTTAGGAGCAGATCCGTGAAAAAAGATAAGAGAATTGAGCGCGAGCAGGGGGATGTCAACACCACCCGGAACCGCAGGGAATACTGGAAACAGAATTTAAAAGGCGAGTCAAAGAAATGGTTTGATGACGATCAGAAATATTTTTTGCACCAGAGCCTTTCGACTCCGGTGTTAAATGTTTTGTCCCGGGCCCAAGGTGTATACATTGAAGATTTAGACGGCAACAAATATATCGACATGCACGGCAACGGCGTGCACAATGCCGGTTTCAACAACCCGGCCGTTATCGAGGCCGTCAAGAAGCAATTGGAAGAAAACATGACCTTTTGCCCCCGCCGCTATACGAATATCCCGGCTATTGAGCTGGCCAAAAAGCTGGCAGAAATCACACCCGGTGATTTATGCCGGTCTCTTTTCTGCCCGGGGGGATCGGAGGCGATCGAGATGGCGTTGATGCTGGCCAAACAGGTCACCGGTCGTTTCAAGACCATATCATTCTGGGATTCATTTCACGGTGCCGGCCTGGGTGCCGCCAGCGTCGGTGGTGAAGAGCATTTTAGCGGCGGATTCGGCCCCATGGTTCCGGGCGCTTTTCATGTCGAGTTTCCCAACTACTACCGCAATCCCTGGGGATTTACTTCAGAAGAAAAGGTGGATGCCGAATGCCTGCGCCAGATAGAGCTTGTGTTAAAGCGGGAACCCGAAATGGCGGCCATCATCGGTGAACCCATATCCGCCACGCCGGTGGTACCGTCACGCCGGTACTGGCAGGGGGTAAAAGAGCTGTGCGAGCAGTATGGGGCCCTGCTAATTTTTGATGAAATTATCGAGGGCTTCGGCCGCACCGGCAAACTGTTCGCCTGCGAGCACTTTGTGACCCCGGATGTTCTGGTGCTCGGCAAATCCCTGGGAGGCGGTTTGCTGCCGTTTGCCGGAATCGTGACCCATGAAAAATACAACATCTGCCAGCATCGCTCGGTGGGACACTATACCCATGAAAAAAATGCTTTATGCTCGGCGGCTGCGTTGGCTGAAATCGCTTACATTCTCGAGCATCAACTCCATGAACATGCTGCTGAACTCGGCGATTACGCCCTGAAAAGATTAAACGGTCTCAAAGACAGACATCCCCTGATCGGCCATGTGGCCGGCCTGGGACTGCACATCGGCATCGATCTGGTCAGTGACCCAAAAACCAGGGAGCGGGCGGTGGATGAGGCTGAGATCATCATGTTTAAGTGCCTGGAAAAAGGTCTATCCGCTAAAACCATCGAGGGCAATGTGTTGACGTTAAGACCGGCCTTGATAATCACACAGGAGGAAATGGATCGGGCCATTGATATTATCGATGAGGCGATCGGAGAGGTTGAACAGGGCAGCCGGCACTAACGCTGACCTTGACCGGCGTGAAGCCCATTCCTGGCTTCCAAATCCTCCTGCAAAAGTATAACAATGATTCATAAATAGTATATATAATATTAGTTTGACTTATATTTCTATCAATATGTATATTGCTGTCATTTCCAGCGTAGGCGGTTTTTTTGAAGAGGTAATTTGCCATCGAGTTTATAGTTATCCCATTTTTGCTATTAGCCGGTTCTTATGTCGGTTGGAATATAGGCGCCAATGATACGGCCAACTGTATCGGGACAACTGTGGGCTGCGGGTTGCTTTCTTTCAGGCGTGCGGCTTTTCTGGTAGCCGTCTTTTCGGTTTTGGGCGCTGTGCTACAGGGGCAACATGTTATGCACACCATCGGCACAGGCATCGTCAAGGCGGAGCTTGATCTTTTGGCCGTTTTTGTTGCGTTGGTATGTTCCGGCATTTTTGTTACCCTGGCAACCTTTTTCAGAATTCCTACCTCAACTTCCCAGGCCATCGTGGGGGGGATTGTCGGTGTCGGCCTGGCGATTGATGCCCCGATCGGTTATACAAAATTTTTTACCATTGCCGAAAGCTGGGTGATTTGCCCGCTTCTGGTCATGCTGCTTGCTTTCGGCCTTTATCATCTGATTACCAGAATATTGCGCAGGTTCCTAACCGGAAGTATTCTGGTCCAGAATGCCATGGGTTGGCTGGCTATTTTTTCTTCGTGCTATGTGGCCTTTACTTTGGGAGCAAATCATGCGGGGGTTGCAGTGGGTCTTTTAGCCAACCTGGTAATTATCAACCCCATGGTACTGCTTATGATCGGGGGGCTTTCCATCGCAGCCGGAGCAGTTACCTATGGCAAAAAGGTGACCGATACCGTGGGAAAAGGTATAACTCAGCTCGATATTACAGCAGCCTTTGTTGCTCAGATTTCTTCTGGTTTTGGGATACATCTTTTCTCATTTTTCGGCATCCCGATTTCCACATCTTCTGCGATCGTGGGAGCAGTCGTTGGCGTTGGACTGGTAAAGGGCGCAAGATCCATCAGTCAGAAGACGATCTGGACGATTGTAATCGGGTGGGTTATGACACCCACGCTGGCGGCTTTTTCGGCATATATCATTTACAAGCTACTCAAGCTGGTTTTTTAAAAACATGCTGGATTTTTAAATGTTGGGTTGCTATGATTAAAAACTTTGATCCAACCGATCTGATAGGCCGCAGCCGGTCTTAACGGGAAATTCTTGGAGTCCTTGATAACGAATGAAATATAGCGCTCTTCAAAAATAAGTTCCGAAATACGGAAGGTTGGTATAAGTGGTTGTAGAAAAAAACGTTCGAAAAACGGAACGTTTTTTTGACAACCGCTATAAAAATCAAAAGGAGCAATACATGATTTTTAAAAAGGAAAAAGAGGTTATCGAACTCATCATAAAATACATTGAGGAGGCGGAACGGTGCCTGTTAACCGCCGAAAATGCCATTCAGCTTTATATCAACGACGAAATCAAGAATGCGAAATTACTGGCCCGTAAAACCCGAGAGCTGGAATCGGAAGCGGACCTGATCCGTTATGATATTCGGGATAAATTGTATTCGGGTGCCTACTTACCGCTGTTGCGGGAGGATATCTATAAATTAGTCGAAAGTATTGACAAGGTGGCCAATGCCGGTGAAGCGTGCTGCGATTTTTTTCTTAATCAACGCCCTGTTATTCCAGCTGATTTGAAGGCGCCCTTCTGGGAAGCCGCCAAAAAATCCCTGGACACTTTTATTCCTCTAAAAAACGCGGTCCTTTGTTTCCTGCAAGGGGAATGTCCGACCGAGGTTGCCCGCCAGCATGCCAAAGAAGTGGGCCTCCATGAGTCCGAAGTTGATAAACTGGAGTGGGATCTGACGAAAGCCATCTTTATTTCCGAACAGGACTACAGCCACAAACTCCATCTGAAGCTTTGCCTGGATGTGATTGTCGAAGTTTCTGACCGGGCTGAAGATTCTGCCGATCACCTCGCTCTAACGATACTCAAATCGTCGTTTTAATATCCACTCCATTCGGAAACAAATCTTAAAATACCTCATTTTCCCCAAACGCTTTGATTTGTTCTTCCTTGTATCCCAACTCCCGGAGGATGGCCGTGGTACTTTCACCAAAGCCCACCGGCGGGGTCCGGACCGAGCCCGGGGTCTCACTTAGTTTGACGGCCACTCCGAGTGTTTTTGATTTTTTACCGTCCTGGTCTTCGATTTCAACCACCGTTTCCCTTTCAAGAAAAAGCGGGTCTTCCAGCACTTCTCTGGTTGATTGAATTCTTCCCCAGCAAATATCCAGATCGGCCAGGATGGCATCCCATTCGTCCAGGGTTTTTTGCTTAAAGGTCTGGCGCATGGACTGCAGGATTTCTTCGCGCCGCTGATCATCGTATTGCAGGGGCGCATATTCGGGAATAGCGAGGGTGTCGCATAGCTGCTTCCAGAAGCGGTTTTCGACCGCACCGATGGATAAATACCGGCCATCGGCAGTTTCATAGGTGTTGTAGCAGGCATAGCGATGTGACAGCAGCCCATCGGCGCGTTTTGGCTCCTGTCCGGTAAGCTGGCGGAAAAACAGGGCGGCGGGAAGAAATCCTACCATGCCGTCGGTCATGGATATATCGATATATTGTCCTTTGCCGGTATTTTGCCGGGAAAAAAGGGCCAAAAGGATTCCAATGGCCGCATTCATGCCGCCGCCGGCAATATCGGCTATCTGAACTCCAGGGATGGAGGGCGGGTGGTCCTTCTCGCCAATGAGATCCAGCACCCCGGCATAGCTGAGATAATTTGCGTCGTGCCCCACGCGGTCTCGAAACGGGCCGGTTTGGCCATAGCCCGTAATCGAGCAGTAAATGATTTTCGGGTTGGCCTGGCGAACCGACTCATAATCAACCCCCAGTCGATCGACGACTCCGGGCCGAAAGCCTTCCAGCAGGACATCGGCCTTTTCAATCAGGCGATAAAAAATCTCCCGGCCCTTCCCGGTTTTCAGGTTCAACGACATGTGCTCTTTGTTGCGGTTGATTAAGTTAAAAAAAAGCCCGTCGGCCAAAAAACGCTTGTCTTCGACCGCGATTACCCGGGCGCCGTGATCTGCCAGAATCATCGAACAGTAAGGTCCCGGCAGGAGGCGGGAGAGGTCCACTACAGTTATTCCATCTAAGGCCCCATGTTTTGGCATAGCGTCTTTCTCCAAGTTATTTTGTAAAGATTTACAGGTTATATTTATTCCATACTGGGTTGGTTAAAAAGAACAACATCCAACATAAAACAGAATGAACATCGAACATCGAACGCTCAACATCGAACTCGCCTATGGCGAGTTGGACGTTCGATGTTAATTTTTTTCTCCCTATATTATTTGCCCTTAAATGCCGGCTTTCTCTTCTCCATAAAAGCGGTAACCGCCTCGACGACATCCTCGGAGGGCAGAGCGGCGGCATTCTTCTGGGCCACGTACTGCAGGCCGGCATCGATACCGTTATCACGGCTGTACAGGATGACTTCTTTAGCGCCTTGAACCGTTAACGGCGGGCAATCTGCAATCCGGTCGGCAAGGTTTTTGGCTTCGGCGTACAAGGCGTCACGGTTTTCACATATTCGTGTGATCAGTCCCATCTGCAGAGCTTCTTCGGCAGTAAAGTTGCGGCCGGTCAACGCCAGTTCCCTGAACCAACCATGCCCGATAATGGAGGGTAACCGCTGCAGGGTGCCAAGATCGGCAATGATGCCCATTAGGGTTTCCCGGATGCTGAAAACGGCATCTTTAGTAGCGATGCGAATATCGCAGGCGCTGATCAGGTCAATCCCCCCTCCGATGCAGTGGCTGTGAATAGCTGCAATCACCGGTTTGCTGCAGCGTTCGATACTGGTGATACCTTCCTGGAGCTTTAGTATCTTCCTGCGGGTGGTTTCGCGTTGATCTGCGGCTTGCCCGCTGAGCAGAGATCCGGCTTCTTCGAGATCGGTACCGGCTGTAAAGCTTTTGCCTTCAGCCTTGATGATCACTGCGCGCACCTCGGAATCCCTATCTAAGTTTTCGAGATGCTCTGAGAGCTCTTTAAAAAAGTTGGTCCCCATGGTGTTGCGCTTTTCAGGGCGGTTCAATGTCAACCAGGCAACATGGGCGTCTATTTCGACTACAAATTGGGGTGTTTCACTCATGCCAGGTCCTTTCTTCAAAATTGATGGATTTAATTCCGGGGCACTGCATGGATTCGAAAATAGTTGATTCAATAATTAAAGTCAATTGCGATGTCGGTTGACCCAAAAGATAATTGACCTGAATAGGGGTCTGGAGTATGGTGCTTGGTCTGACTATGGGTAAAATATAAAAGCAGTTTCCATTCCTTATCACTATCAACAAATAACGAATAACAAATAACTTCATCCAGTTAAGGTTATTCTCAGAGAAAAATGACATCACCCTCGAATCCAGATACATCCCGATCTGAGTCCCTGCTCGGCGTAATTTATGCCGGCGCTGCTTTTTTGATCTGGGGGTTGGCGGCTGTGTACTGGAAAGAATTAAAATCCGTGCCGCCCCTGGAAATTATCGCCCATCGCGTTGCCTGGTCCTTTTTCTTCCTGCTGCCCTTGATTGTTTTACAGCGCCAATGGGCTGAATTTGCCGCCATCCTGAAGAACCTGCGGATGCTTTTAATTCTTCTGACCAGTGCCCTTCTGGTCGCGGCCAACTGGCTGATTTATGTCTGGGCCGTCAACAATGATCATCTGCTGCAGGCAAGTCTTGGTTACTATATCAACCCGTTGGTAAATGTTGTGCTGGGAATGGTATTTCTTAAAGAGCGCCTGCGTCTACCCCAGGTAATCGCTGTTTTGCTGGCGGCCGCCGGTGTGCTCTACCTTACAGTTCAGTACGGACGGTTTCCCTGGATTGCCATCGGTTTGGCGATGAGCTTCGGATTATATGGGCTTATTCGTAAGATGGCACCTGTAAGTTCCCTGGTGGGTTTGGCGGTTGAGACCCTGTTGCTGTCGCTCCCGGCCATCGGCTATCTTTTCTACCTGGATTTCCAGGGCACAGGTTCCCTATTTCGGATCAGTCTCAATTTGGATCTGCTTCTGATAGGCTGTGCGCCTCTGACCGCCATACCATTACTGTTTTTTACGGCCGGAGCCAAACGGCTTTACCTTTCGACTGTGGGGCTGATGCAATACATCGGACCCAGCGGCATGTTTCTTCTGGCCGTATTTTACTACCATGAGCCGTTTTCAACCGCCCAGGTCTGGACCTTTGTCATGATCTGGTCGGCCCTGGCAATTTATTCGACAGATTCGGTCATTTATTTGCGACGGCACAGATGAGGATTTGGAATATGCGATTTGGGATTGCGCCCGCCCGCCTCGCCTGAGTCCGCCTGAGGCGGACGATGGCGGGCAGGGATTTCGGATTGTACTTAAAGGCACAAGGCATAGAGCATGGGGCAGAGGGCAATAGGAGGGCGGAATTCGGAATGGGGAAGGTGGAATGAAAGCATAGAGAGTAGAGCGCATGGTTGGCAGTCGATTAAGCGGATCTAGGACATTGAGTCAACCAATCAACTTAATCAACTCAATTAACCAATCAACCGGATCAACTAAATAAACTTAGTCCGTCAGAAACCTGGTGATTGCTTCCGTAAAGATGGCGACGCCCACTTCGAGCACCTGTTCGTCGATGTCGAAATAAGGAGAATGCAGGGATCTTTGCAGACCTTTTTCGCTGTTGGCGCATCCCAGGCGCATGATGGCCGAGGGGCGTTCTTCGGTGAAATATGAAAAGTCTTCCGATCCCATGGCCGGCGGCCGGTAGGAGACATTTTCCTCCCCGAGAACATCCCTGGAAACATCATAGAGAAATTCGGCGACTTCGACATCGTTTTCAAGGGGCGGTACACCTTCATGCAAAATAAATTGGCTGTCGACATTGAAGGTTTTCCCCAATCCCGCCGCTATTTCATGCAGGCGTTCAATAAGTTGTTGCCGTACTTCGGCTGACAGCGCCCGTATGCTGCCCTGCAATTGAGCGGTTTCGGGAATGACATTGGAAACATCACCGGATGTGAACTTGCCGACGGTGACCACCGCTGCATCCGTGGGTTTGATGTTGCGGGCCACAATGGATTGAATGATAGTGACGAAATGGGCGCCGGCCACAATGGGGTCATTGCCGTCTTCCGGTCGCGCCCCGTGGGTTCCTTTGCCGGTGATATTCAACTCAAACATGTCCGCCGAGGCATATCCCAGTCCTCTAAAAACGCCGACGGTTCCCACCCGCAGGTCCGGGGCCATATGACCGGCAATCACCCGGTCCACCCTGGGGTTTTCCAGCACACCCCTTTCTATCATGGCTTTGGCGCCGGCAATGCGTTCCTCGGCCGGCTGGAAAAAAATTTTCACGTTGCCTTTCAGTTTGGATTGCAGGCCGGATGTCATGATATTGCGGGCAACCCCGAGCATAATGGTGGCGTGGGCATCGTGGCCGC
>Ga0316193_10002564_pt1 | contig 12830 bp, 10 predicted proteins | sample MerIslsedime2_MG_FD_207735 | JGI IMG/M metagenome (GOLD analysis project Ga0316193, IMG submission 207735) | Coastal sediment microbial communities from Maine, United States - Merrow Island sediment 2 | ecosystem: Environmental > Aquatic > Marine > Coastal > Sediment | place: USA: Maine...
GCGGGTGGCGCTCCTGCCTATTGGCCTTGGGTCCAGGTGCTTCGGGCAGTTCACCGAACGGCGGCGCCCGGGCAGATCGATCCGTACATGGGCGCCCTGTCGCAGCTCCTCCCCGAGCTTTCGCCGGTCTTGTCGTCGCACGAGCCCGCCGAGCTCAGCCCAGACCAAGCGCGATTTCGACTGATGGATGCGGTCAGCAACGTGCTGGCCGAAGCGGCCCAGAGTGTGCCGCTCGTCGTAATCCTCGAAGACCTGCACGTGGCGGACGTCTCCACGATTCTTCTCTTGGAGTTCCTCACCTCGACCGTTCGGCACCAGCCGCTGTTGGTCGTTGGAACCTTTCGCGAGGCCGAGCTCGACTCCGCGACCGCTGGGGCCCAGCTGACGCGCGCTGCGCAAGAGGGTCAACGCCTCTCACTCGACCGACTCGGCGAGCAAGACGTCGCCGCGTTCCTCGCGGCATCCGGCGAGTCCTCCGAGGCTCGGTTCGTTTCCGCTCTTCACCGCACGACCGACGGGCATCCGCTCTTTCTCGTCGAAGTGGCGCGTTTGTGGCGGGCACAGGGAAGAACCTCCTTGGATGGCAGCGCGGCAATCCCCCGCTCGGTGCGCACCGCCATCCTGGAACGCTTGACGACGGTCACTCCCAAGTGCCTGCGAACCCTTCAATGCGGCGCGATCGTCGGACGTGAGTTCGACCTCAGCCTGCTCGAAGAGTGCCACGGCAAGGGACGATACGTGGACGGGGCGCAGGAGGCCGCGGATGCGTCGATCCTGGTCGAGATCGCTCCGCAGCGTTATCGCTTCGTTCATTTCTTGATTCGCGAGCTGGTCTACGACGGCATCGATGCCGAGGAGCGTGCGGCCACGCACGCCAATCTCGCGGCGATTCTCCAGCGGCGCCCTCGCGACGGCGAGCCACGCTGGTTCGAGATTGCTCATCACCTGGTGGCCGCCGGACAGCGTGCACAGGCCGTAAGCGCACATCGCGCAGCGGGCGCCCAATCCCTTCGTCAATTGGCCTTCGACGAGGCGGTAGCAGCATACGAAGCCGCACTCCGAGAGGCCGAAGAGAGCGAACAGTTCAGCTCGCGCGACCGCATCGAACTGCTTTTGGAGCTCGCCCATGCGAGAACCCGAGCAGGCGCGATCACGGCGGGGAAGGCAACGTGCGTCGAGGCCGCGCGCCTGGCGCGAGAGCTAGGGGACGCGGAGCTCTTGGCGCGAGCCGCCCTCGAGCACGGCACGGCGCTTCAATACGGGCGAGTCGACGAAGAGCTCGTCTCCTTGTTGGAGGAGGCTTTGACGTCGCTCGCACCGGCCGACAGCAGCTGTCGGGCGCGAGTCATGGCGCGCCTCGCGGCAGCACAACAGCCGGCGGAAGATCCAGAGGGGCCGATCCAGCTGGCGCGCGACGCGATCGCGATGGCCCGTCGACTCGATGACCCACCCACCCTGCTCGACACTTTGCGCAACGGCGGGTCGGCGATGGTGGACCTCGGTGACGTGGACGAGCGACTGCTGCTCGACAGGGAGCTGGCGGTCTTGGCAGCCGAGCTCGACAACCCCGTGGAGGCCCTCCGCGGAAACCTCCGGTCCATCATGGACTATCTTTCACTCGAGCGACTCGACGACGCGTTTCGCGCCCTTCGCTCGTGCGAGCGGATCACAGAGGAGCTCGACCACCCAGCCTATGCGTGGCGGCCCGTCGCCATGCAGGCGATGCGAGCCTTGTGGGAGGGGCGACTCGACGATGCCGAGCACCTCATCGAGGAGGCACGAGCGCAAGGAGAGCGAGGCGCGGACCCCAACGCGGAAGCGGTCCACACGATGCAACGTGTGCGGCTCCTCCAATTTCGCGGCCAGTTCGAAGCACAAGTTCCGTTGCTGGCGAAGCTCGACAAACATTGGGGCAGCACGGACATCGGCCTTACTACCGCCGGCCTGTTGATGGGAGCCGAACACGTGAGTGCTGGGCGCCTCGATCTCGCCAAGCGCTGCTTCGACCCCGGCACCGTCAACCGACTACTCCGCCTCCGCGATCATTCCGTAGATCTCTGCATCGCCAAGATGTGTGTCGCCCTCGAAGACCGACAACTCGCCGATCGAATGCACCGCCGGATGATGCTCAACCGAGACCATCTAGTGACCGGAGGAATCCTCTACATGCTGCTCGAGGGCCCGATGACTTGGGGCTTGGCCTGGGTCGCCGGCCTTCTCGGCCGTCGGGACGAAGCCAGCGAGCACTACGAGCAGGCCTTGCGGGTGGCGCGCCGAACCGACGGACGACCTGCGAGTGCGTTCATCGCGATGGAATACGCTCGGCATCTCCTCGCCGGAACCGATGCATCTGAACAAGCGCGGGCAGCGGAGCTGGCCCGGTTTGCGAAGGCCGAAGCCGACGACATCGGGATGCCCGTGGTGAGCGCCGATGCGGACGCCCTGCTCGAACATCCCGCGACGCTCGCCCTCTCGCGGAGCGAGCCCGCGACGGAACCACAGGCGCTCTCCATGAAGCACGCGGGAGACTCCTGGCTGGTCTCCTACGGCAACGTCGAGTTCCATCTGAAGGACGTGCGGGGTGTCCAGCTCTTGGCGACGCTCCTGGCCGAGCCCGGGCGCGAGTTCCACGTGCTCGATCTGAGCCGCGCACCGGGCACATCCGATGAGCCCATCGACCGCGGCGATGGCGGCCCGGTGATCGACGACGAAGCACGGCGCCAGTACCGCGCTCGTGTGGTCGAGCTTCGCGAAGAGCTCGAGGAAGCCGAGGCCTGGAACGACCCTGGCCGAAGCGCGCGCGCACGCGAAGAGCTCGACGCGATCGAACGAGAGCTCGTGCAAGCGGTCGGACTCGGCGGACGCGCGCGGAAGACGGGCGCCGCTTCAGAGCGAGCACGCGTCAACGTGCAGAGGCGCATCCGCGACGCGATTCGGCGGATCGAAAGCTATCATCCCGGCCTCGCCAAACACCTCGACCGCGCCGTGAAAACCGGCGCGTACTGCTCCTACGACCCCTAGCGCGGCCTGCCGAGACCACGTGCAATCGCTGCACTCGCGCCGTTAGCCTACGCAGTTTCTGCGCGCCATCCCCCAATAACTCGTCACAATTGGAAAGAGAAGCTCATCCTCGAGGGCACGGCACCCGATTTGCAAACTGGTAGACCGGTCGCGGCTGAGGCGACCTGAAAGGGTTTGTGACGGCATTTCACCACGCGCACGGAAACACGTTTCCAAGCACCGCTCTTAACCGGCCGAGCACGGCGTGGATCGATGCGCTCTGCGCCGATTTCTCCGGTCACTCGTTTCTCCGCAAGAGCAGCGATGAGTGCCCGGTTTTTGGAAAATTCGCCTACCTGCTCGACCGTGTCGCGGCGTCCGCCATGTCGATTCCCTATCGGCGGAAGATTCACCCGCACCTCTCGGACACCACCCTCCAGGAGTACATCGACTATCACGCCTTCTACTCTCAGACGCGGTTCCTCGATGACCCGGATTCGGCCTTCGACGAACCGCCGCGCGGCCATTCGGTCATCGAGCGCGCGAGCCGCAGGCGCTCGTGGGACCCGAAGAGCGCGGAGCTGGCGAGCATCGACTTCTGCAGTCCGTTCGAGACACTGGACCCGAGGTTTCGCGACGAGTACGCGGCTCTCGAGCCGAACGACCGAGTCGAATCTCGTGCTTGGTTCCACCGAAACGGTCCGCGCCCGGTCGTGATCTTCTTGCACGGGTTTTCGGCGCCCGACTATCGCATCAACAAGATGTGGTTTTCCGCGCAACGTTTCTACGACGCAGGACTCGACGTCGTTTTCATGAACCTGCCACTGCACGGCGCCAGGATGCCGAGCTCCGCGCCGTTTCACGGCACGGCGATCATCCAGCCGTCTCTGTGGCGCTTGAGCGAGGCTTGCGCACAGGGCGTGATGGACCTCCGCATTCTCATCAATCATCTGCTCGAACGAGGCGCGCCCCGCGTTGGCATCATGGGCTACAGCTGGGGCGGCTTTCACGCATCGATGCTCGCCTGCCTCGAACCTCGCACCGACTTCATCGTGAGCGTGGCGCCGGTCGTGAGCATCGCTGACCTCGTGATGAGCTGGCCGACTCGTTCCTTCTTCGAAGAAGCCCTCGAAGAGCCGGCCATGATGATCCGCGAGCTTCGAAAGATTCTCGCGCCGTTCACGCCGCTCTCCCACGCACTCCAGATCCCGAAGCATCGTGTCCTGCTCGCGGCGAGCGGCAACGACGGGATCATTCCGGCGGTCCATACCGAGGCACTTTGGGAGCATTTCGGGCGTCCAGAGGTATACTGGAGCTGTGGCGGCCACATCCTCTACTTCGACAAAGGGCGTGTCACCGACCGAGCCCTACAATTCCTCCGCTCCATCGAGGTCATTTCGTAAACACATGCAGGTCCGTGGGTACAGCCACCCCGACTTTCGTCCGCTGCGCGACACGGTGCGCCGCTGTGCGCCCGCTCGTGGCCCGGGCGGTGTCGCCGTCGCGGTCTACCACCGAGGGGAGTTGGTCGCCGACCTCGCATGCGGCACACGGGACCGAGATGGAACTCCGTTCGAGCCCGAGACCCTCGCGCTGAGCATGTCGACCGGAAAGGGCGTAATGGCAACGCTCCTTCACCTGATGGTCGATCGCGGTCGAATCGAGCTCAACGCACCCGTGGCGAAGTACTGGCCGGAGTTCGGCAAGAACGGCAAGGGCGACATCACCGTGCGGCAAGCCGCATCGCATCGGGCCGGACTCTACTCGATCGCACGCATCATCGACTCGGCCGAAGAGATGTTCGACTGGGACCACATGGTGCGTGTCGTCGAAGACATGTGGCCCGTACACAGACCCGATACTGATTTCGGTTACCACGCATGGACCGGGGGATGGATCATCGGCGAGATTCTGCAGCGCGTCACCGGCAAGCGCTTCCCAGAGTTGGTCGCCGAACATCTCGCAGAACCGCTCGGCCTCGACGGCCTCTATATGGGCTTGCCCGAGAGCGAGCTTCCCCGCGTCGCCGAGTTTCTGATCCCGACCATTCCTCGGAAAATCCTGCAAGGCCGACCTCGTGGCGTGCGCGCGCAGGTTCGCCGGACGGCATCATCGACGGTGCGATGGCACTCGTCCGTCGGCCAGTTCGTCGACGCCATGATCCCGCCTGGGCTCGGTGACGTACTCGGTGACCCACGATGGCTCACTTCGGTGATTCCCTCGGGCAACGGTGTGTTCAACGCACGCTCGCTCGCGCGGCTCTACGGAGCACTCAGCCTCGGCGGCGCCCTGAACGGCGTGCGCCTGATGTCGGCCGCAACGCTGGCCGAGGCAGCCGAAGACCAGAACCCCGCCATCGGCCGCATCATCCCCTTCCCTCTTCGCTTCAAGGTTGGCTACATGCGGCCCGTCTCACTCGGGCTCCGCCTCTCCCTCGGCAAGCGCCTGTTTGATCTCGGGCGACCCAACCCGCACGCGTTCGGCCACTTCGGCTTTGGCGGCTCCGGCGCGTGGGCCGACCCCGAGCGTGGGCTCGGCGTCGCGATCGTGACGAATTGCTTCGGCGGCCGAATTCCCGGCGACCTGCGCCCCGTCGCGGTCGCTACGGCAAGCTCACGCTGTGCCGACCGCCGCGCACGCTGAACAGCTCAGCATCGACTCGGCCAGGGCTGCGCCGCCTCGAGCTGGGCCGCGAGCTGCAGGAGCGTCGTTTCATCGCCGAAGGGGCCCGTGAACTGGACGCCCACTGGAAGGCCTTCCTCCGTCCGATGCAGAGGCACCGACATCGCCGGGACCCCAGTGAGGTTCGCCGCCATCGTCCGGTGCAGGACCTGCTTCGTGAGCCGGTCGAGCTGTGTCTCCATCACCGCGTCACGAACCCGGTTCACCCGAAGAAGGCGTTGCCCCGCGCCCGAAAGCAGAACCTCGAGGAGCCCCTGATCGACGCGAGAGGGTTGGGCCTCTTCAAGCGGGACCGGCACTCGCCCTAGAGTCGGCGTCACCAGCACGTCGTACCGCCCGAAGAACTGCGATAGCTCGAGTCCGATCCGAAGACCGGTGCGCCGCGAGGCCGCCGGGACCTCTGCCGGGAAGGCCCTCCCCATCGCGGCGAGGAGCCGAACCACCGGCTCGAGCGTCCCCTGAACCTTCGCAGCCCCGTACCGAAGCTCCAGGTCGGCGACGAGCGCCGCGGTATGGGCCGCCGCCAAGGTGATCGAAGCCCGGAGCACCTCCCACTCGTCGTAGGGGAGCTCCACCTCCTCGACAATGTGCCCTAAACCCTCGAGAAGACGCGCAGTTTCTCGGACGGCAGCGAGCGGTGGCGGCTCCATCGCAACGCCAAAAACACGCGGGTCTGTCGAGATACCGACACGCAATTGGCGCACATCGGCTCCGAGTGCGGCGAGAAACCCGCCGCTCTCGGGCGCGACATAGGGCGATCCGGGCTCCGGGCCGGAGGTCGCATCGAGCATGGCCGCGCTGTCACGAACGGTCCGGCTGACGATGTGAGAGGTCGACTGTCCCTCGTACTCCCAGCCGAAGTCGGGGCCTATCGGATTGCGCCCCCGGCTCGGTTTCAGTCCAAAGAGACCACAGGCCGAGGCCGGCATCCGAATCGAGCCACCCTCATCGGTCGCGGAGGCCATCGGCACGATCCCGGCGGCGACGGCAGCGGCGGAGCCCCCACTCGAACCCCCGGCGGAACGGCTGAGGTCCCAGGGATTCCGGGTCGCCCCCCAGGCCTCGCCGATGGTGAAGACCGAAAGCTTGTACTCGGGGGTATTGGTCTTCCCGAACACGACCAGGCCTGCATCGAGAAACCTGCGGACGATCTCCGCGTCGTGCTCCGAACGCTCGCCCTGGTGAAGACGGCTCCCGTTGCTCATCGGGGTGCCCCGAAGCGCGTGATGGGCGTCCTTCAAGAGAAACGGAACGCCGGCAAAAGGGCCGGTCAGCTCCTCGGCGGCCCTTGCTCGGGCGTAGTCGTATAGCGGCGTGACGATGGCGTTGAGCGCGGGGTTTCGCTCCTCGGCTTGCCGGATGGCCGCCTCGAGCACCTCGCCGCGACTGAGCTCGCCCTGCGCGATGAGGTCGGCGAGACCGAGACCGTCATACTCTACGTACTCGTCGAACATGGACTCAACCTTTCGCGCGTCGCGCGCTTCTGATTCGGGTGTTCACCATGGCGACCAAGGAGCCCAGAGAAACGGCAGCGATCACGTAGGCGCCTCCATGGTCGAAGATGTGTTCATGTACTCCATAGAGCCCGACGCTCGCCGCGACTCCAACGAGGTACGCGATCCACGGCTGCTCTCTCCAAGAGATCCGCTGCCGCTTGGTCGCAATGGCGACGAACGGCCAAAACGAGGTGGCTGCCGCGTAGGCTCGATAGGGCTCTCCGAGCTCTGCAGCGAGACGTCGATCTTGATGCAGCCCTCCGGCGAAGCCGAGCAGGACGAAGCCGACGAAGTACACGAGCGTCACAGACGACGGCGCAAGCAGCGCATGTGCAGCAGCCCAAATCGAAATCCCCGAGAAGAACGGGTGGCGCGTGATCCGCTGCACCCCGCGCGGGGTGCCGACGCGGTGTAAGAACGTGGCCATCGGCATTGCGGGGTACATGAGAACGCCCGCGACGAACAACGCGAAGCCGAACGCCGAGAGGGCCAAGAGCGCCCCTTGGACCGGGGGCACACTGGTGAGAAGTGCCGCGTGAGGATCATCGAAGCGGTGGAGCGCGACGTAGTGGGTCAACGCGCCGAACGTGACAATCGCCACGAACGAATAGAACACGATGAAGCCCGTTTCTCCGATGGCACGCGCCAATCGGGCCCGTACCGGCGCGAGAGTGAGCCCCACATGGGTGCCTCCAAACCCGAGCCAAAGCAGCGCAGTCACCAAGCCCTCGTGCATGGAGTCTGCCTAAACGACCGCTCGTCGAAGGACCTCAGCGTAGCCGTCTGCGACGCATGCCCCTTCGAGGAGCCCACGCTCGCCAAGCATCTTGTGAAACGTTGGCAGGTTGTAGTGCGGGACAGTCATGAGGAGGTGATGCTCGAGATGGTACTGAACGCGATTGGGCGCGATGAACAGCCGCGCGAGCCAGCCCGCGCGAACGGTACGCGTCTGCCCCATCGGCTCGGCAGGGTCCGGCACGACCGCGTGCTCCGCGATCGCACGAATGCGGGCCACGAGCTTGTTGGTCGTGAGCCAGGCGCCTGCCCAGAGAAGATAGAGCATCGGGTGCCCCAGCAGAGCAAGCACGCCGAAGAGGATGAGGTTCGTGACGAGGGTGCCGACGAGCATCCGAATCGCGGGGCCGCGCTCCAAGCGTAGCGGAAGCGTTCCCGACTCGACCTCCTGGCCTCGGCAAACGCGACTGATGAGAACGCTCGTGCCGATCAATTGCTTGAGCCCGGTGACGCCGAACAGATCGCGCGCAACCTTGCGCGCCATGCTTGCCTTGCTCACCGGGAACGGAGTGGCGAGCGCGAGGTCGGGGTCGCCTTCGGTCCAGGTCTTGGCGTGATGCTCGAGGTGGTGCGCGCGGTACATGTCCGCGCTCAGGTAGAGGGGATAGCCAGCAAGCCAATTGCCGACGAAGTCGTTTAGAGCACGATTTCGAAAGAGTGTGTGGTGAGCGCTCTCGTGCATGATCACGGCAAGCCCCAGCTGCCGGGCACCGATGACGAAGAGCGCCAACACGACCGTGACCACGTTCGGAACAAATGCCACCATCGCCATCGACAGGGCGATGAGCCCGTAGTCGACAAACAAACTGAACCAGGCGTGGGCGTCGCGGATGACGCGCAGCTCACGGATCTCATCCGTGCTGAAGTGCTGCAGCCACGACTTGCCTGAGTGAACCATCAGCTAACCGCGGTGAATGTACTGCTCCAGCTGCTCGATGGCCATGTCCTGCTCTGCCACGATGCTGCGCACCAAATCACCAATCGAGAGGATGCCGATCAGCTCGCCATCTTCCATGACCAGGAGGTGCCGCGTTCGTTTTCCGGTCATGATCGCCATGCAGTCGCGCGTCGTTTCTTCGCGGCCCACGAAGAGCACATCATCGGCCATGGCTTCTTGAACGGGGGTCGTAGGCGAGGCCTTCCCCTGAAGGAACACGTTTCGCGCGTAGTCGCGCTCCGTGATGAGGCCGACGACTTTTCCATCCACCGCGACCACGAGCGCACCGATATCGAGGTCCGACATGCGACGGATCGCGTCGAACACCGTCGCGTCGGGGGCGATGGTCTCGACGTTGTGGCCTTTTTGCTCGAGTAATTGTGCGACGCTAGCCATGGGAAGCCCGAGCGTACCACCCCGAGGGCGGATTGCGCCTCGTCTTGAACTCGCCCCATGAAATCACAACGTTTTTTTGGATGAGTCGACGAGCGCGTCAGCGCCAATCCGGCTGACCTGTCGTCGCGAGCACGGCATTCCAAAGGTCGCTCTCGAGCGACATGGTCTTGTTCTGCGAGACCGAGGCCGCGATGGGCACGTGCACGATCTCTTGATTCCAGTAGCCCATCATCGCGTCGGTTTTGCCCGCCATGCCGGCATGCACGGCGGCCCGCGCCATCCGGTCGGTCAGGATTCGGTCCCAAGCGTTCGCGGGCACGCTGCGAATCGCATAGCTCGGATCGATGTACTTCACGTTGAGCTCTAGCTTCCGCTCGGCGAAGTGTGCCTTGATGCGCTCGCGCAAGAACGTGCCGATGTCCTGGAAGCGGACATTGCCCGACGCGTCGTGCTCGGAGTCGTGCTCCTGGAAGAGATGCTGACCCGCTCCCTCCGCGACGACGATGAGGGCGTGCCCGCGGGTGAGCATTCGCCGCTCGAGGATCTCGAGAAAACCCCCGGGGCCATCGAGCGGGAACGGTACCTCGGGCACGAGAACGAAGTTCGCCTCCTGACTTGCGATCGCCGCTCCAGCAGCGATGAAGCCGGCGTCACGGCCCATGAGCTTCACGAGCCCGATGCCGTTGGGGGCGCCGGTCGCCTCCACGTGAGCCCCGCGAAGGACTTCGCTGGCTACCTCCAACGCGGTCACGTATCCAAAGCTCAGTTCTACATACGGAACGTCATTGTCGATGGTCTTCGGGATGCCGATGATCGACTTCGGCAGGCCACGCCTCGAGATCTCCTGCTGAAGGGCGTGCGCCCCTCGCTGCGTGCCGTCCCCACCGATGCAGAACAGGATGTCGATCTCCTGCGCTTCGAGAAAGTCGACGAGAATCGCGGGCTCCTGCATCCCCCGAGAGCTTCCAAGGACCGTGCCACCGAGGTGATGGATGTTCTGCACCGAGCGTTGCGTCATGAACGTCGGCTCGAGGCCCGAATCCGGGTTGAGACCGGAGTACCCGTTCCGAATCCCAAGCACCCGCTTCACTCCGTAGTTGTGGGTGAGCTCGAGGAACCCGGACCGAATCACGTTGTTGAGACCAGGCGACAGCCCCCCACACGTAACGAAGGCTGCGGTCGTCTCGGAAGGGTCGAAGAAGATCTTGCGCCGTGGCCCTGCCTCCTCGAAGGAGAGCTCCCCGGTTTCATCCGGCGCGTCGCCGATGTGCCGCTTCACGCGGACGCGGACCGCTTCATCGACGAAGTGGCGGCCCTTCACGACTAGAGGGGACTCGTACGTGCAGGGGCCGAGAGTGGTGATGCTGAGGTCGTCCGGAGAGAACATGGTTGCGTGGAGTCTAGTCCGAATGCAGGCCCGAGTCGTTTCGTCCTCGTGTCGTCCGAGTTTCGCTTGTCCAAAACCAGCGCAATTGGTACCTAGCCACATGGCGAAACGGGTCGTTTATGAGCGTGCTGGGGCAATAGGCTGGGTCCGAATCGACGACGGTAAGGTCAATGCAATGTCCACGACATTGATGACCGAGCTCAACGAGGCACTCGATCAGGCCGAGTCGGATGGCACCGTGGTCGTGCTGACGGGCCGCCCCGGCGTCTTCTCCGCGGGCTTCGACCTGTCCGTCTTCGACAGCGGCTACGAACCGACGATGGACATGCTGCGGATGGGCGCGACGCTCAATCAGCGAATCCTCGCCTTCCCGACTCCAGTCGTCGTAGCTTGCAGCGGCCACGGGATTGCGATGGGTAGCTTCATCTTGATGTGCGCGGACTATCGCATCGGCGTAAAGGGCGCCTTCAAGATCGGCATGAACGAGGTCGCCATTGGCATGACCCTGCCCTATTTCGCCATCGAGATTGCCCGGCGCCGCCTCGCCCCCACCTATTTCGATCGGGCGACGGTGCTCGCCGAACTCTACGCGCCGAGCGATGCCATCGCGCCCGGCTTCTTGGATCGTGTGGTTGCTCCGGACGACCTGCTCGCGACAGCACAAGGTGTTGCGGAGACCCTGGCCAAGCTCGACATGAAGGCCCATGCCGCCACGAAACTACGCTCCAGGCGTGCAACGATTGACGCGATCGACCACATGGTCGACGCCCAGTTCAACTCCTGAGGAGACAGACCATGGCCTCATCCTTTGCGGTCATCGTCCTTAGCGTCGCACTCGCCTCGCTCGTCGCGTGGGCTGGAGGCGACGGGGCGGCCGAACTCATGGGAGTGTCGGTCATGGGCTGGTGCGCGGCCCTCGCGTTCGTGATTCAGTGGATGGCGTTCATACCGGCCTACCGCCTGCAGAGTGAGCGCTTCTACGACCTGACGGGCAGCCTGACTTACATCGGCGTCACCGTCCTCGCCGTCGCAACCACGCTACCGATGGACGCGCGGAGCGCCCTGCTCGCCGTGCTGATCATCCTGTGGGCCGGCCGCCTCGGAAGCTTTCTCTTTCGACGGATTCGCGCCGAAGGTTCCGACGCACGCTTCGATGCGATCAAACCGAGCGGACCGAGGTTCCTCGTCGCATGGACTCTTCAGGGCCTCTGGGTGTTCCTCACCCTGTGCGCGGCGCTCGCAGCCATCACGAGCATCGAACCGGCACCCCTCGGGAGGCTCGACCTGCTTGGCGTTCTCGTTTGGGCGAGCGGCTTCGGCATCGAGGTGATCGCCGATCGGCAAAAGAGCGCGTTTCGGCGTGAGCACCCGGGCCGCTTCATCGATCGAGGGCTTTGGGCATGGTCGCGCCACCCCAACTACTTCGGCGAGATTGTCCTTTGGACGGGCATCGCTCTCATTGCGTCGTCCACCCTTCAGGGCTGGCAGTGGGCCACCTGGGTGTCCCCGGTGTTCGTCACGCTGCTACTGACGCGGGTGAGTGGCATCCCGATCCTCGAACGCCGCGCCGACCAGCGCTGGGAGGGCGACGCCGACTACGCGAGCTACAAGGCCAGCACGCCCGTCCTCATCCCTCGTCGACCGAAACGAGCCGCGCGAAGATAGAATTAAGGAGTCGTTCATGGCGCCTCCTTCAGCGGAGGCGACATGAACGACTTGGGGGGGGAGTGAGCGAGGTGCGGGTGCAGGGCAGTGGGACAGGGGGGCCAAGCACGCCCGCGCTCACGAACGGACGAAGGGAGACTCTACCCTCGTGCGCCATGCCTCTGTCAACACTAAAACCATCGGCAAGACGAGCGATCCGCGCCGCACATTTCGCGCGCTCCTGCGTGCTTGTGGTCCGCCTCACACATCCCCGCACGTCCCCGGCGAGGTCGGGAGCTCTGCGGCGTACTCACAGATCGCGAGCGCCTCGTGCACGCTCAGGCTGCCATCGATGAGCACGCGTGATCCAAGGGCGAGCCAGGCTCGGGCTGACCAGGACGAGTAGTTGTGGGGGGCGATGACGAGACGCATGGACGACTAGCTGTACCAGCTGGCTTCGGCGCACCCCGGTTTTCGCTGTCGCACCGGTCAG